>Ga0315270_10000084_pt1 | contig 49312 bp, 49 predicted proteins | sample C1_bottom_MG_FD_204932 | JGI IMG/M metagenome (GOLD analysis project Ga0315270, IMG submission 204932) | Sediment microbial communities from Yellowstone Lake, YNP, Wyoming, USA - C1_bottom | ecosystem: Environmental > Aquatic > Freshwater > Lake > Sediment | place: USA: Wyoming | collected... | reverse complement strand
TCTTATCTTTGGTTGCTGTCGCGAACACCAACCGTAGATGAAGATATATTGTCTCAGTTTATTCAGAAGGCCAAAAATTTAGGTTTCGAGACCGAAAAGTTAATTTATGTGAATCAGGAATAGGTCAGTAAAAGCCTGACCAACCACAAGCTCCACCGGCTTGGATACATAAGACTTCGGAACATCAGGACTTCTACTTTGGGGGTGCAAACACATGAAGACCGATCATCGGCATCTTTCAGGTCAATTTTGGGCGGGTTGCCTGGGATTGGCGCTTCTTTTTTCAAGTTGCGCCCTGCCCACCAACGCGCCATTGAAATCTTTGTTTTATCCCAGGCCACTGGATGACGGGTCCAGGGGCCTGATCGTATTTTTACAGGGACGGGGCGGCAGCAATACGGATTTTGCCGCAAACGGATTTGTTGAGGCGATCAATCGTCGCCGGTTGCCATTCGATATGATGGCTCCGGACGCCCATATGGGCTATTATATGGGGGAGACGCTGGTCCCCCGATTGAAACATGACATTATCGAACCGGCCAAAATCAGCGGGCATCGCCCCATCTGGCTGGCAGGTGTTTCCATGGGAGGTCTCGGCGCCTTGATGTACCTCCGGGAGTATCCCGAGGATATTGCAGGAGTCTGCCTGATTTCCCCATTTTTAGGGTATTCCGGCATTATCGCGGAAATCTCCGCTGCGGGTAGTTTGGCTGCCTGGGATCCCGGACAATTTGATCCCAAAAAAGATTGGGAGCGGATGCTGTGGGCCTGGTTAAAAGAAACTGTTGCGGCTGGAAAAATCAGGGCTCCCATTTATCTGGGTTATGGAGACAAGGATTCCTTCCTGCCTGCCCACCAACTGCTTGCCCAAATATTGCCGGCGGATCATGTGCGGCGAATTCCGGGGGGGCATGATCCCGAAACAATGGTTCAGTTGTGGAATCTTTTCCTGGACGGCCCGGCACTCCAAAATACCGGCCGTTAGGCATTCATGCGGTTGCGGAGCATCCCGGCTTCCCGGACAAATCGATATCAAAAATACCTATAAAACCGGAAGGACCGCCTGGCGCCAGATTCTGCTACTTGATCATCTTCACTGGCGATGATATTGATCAAGCTCTTTTTCCGGTTGCGTTGAGACTCTCAGGCGATTGATCACAAAATAGGCCGCGCTCAGCGCCACAACGATGGCGGCGATACCGATCAATGTCAGGCTCGGCAGATCTTTTACATCCAGGATGATGATTTTTCGGGCGATTGCGATCATCGCCACCTTGATCACGATTTCCGCATGCACGGAATGCTCGACATAATAGGCCCGGATGGTTTCGAGAAGCTCAATTCCGATAAGCACCAGCATGAAGAAGCCGAAAATATCAAGAAGCTCATCAATCTCGAGCAACAGAACCGGCGGTGTGATGATGTCCTTTATCAGCAGCCAGCCGAGTTCGATGGCGGAGAGCAGCACGACAACCATCATCATCAAGATGAGCGTCAGTACGATGTAGTGCTCGAAGCGTTTCAGCAGATTGAGCATGCCGGTATCCTTTTGTCTGGCATCGGGTGGGTTTAAGCCGGTTTGGATGGGAGGTTTTCTGCAAACATTCTGGCCTTTTCAAGCCACCGGTCAAGGCGCTGCCCTTCGAATCCGTTTTTCTCCACCATGACCCAGCCCTTCATCGGTTTTCCTGTGACGTCAAAAGGCCGCACATGCGGCTCTTTCAGGGCATCTCTGCCTTGTTCCTCTCCAAGACGCAAAACGAGGCAGTCTTTGTATACCCCGCAAATCATGTTCCCGTTGATGAGGTGACAGGTTCCGCCGAACATCTTTTTTCGCGTGGCACCCCAGCCGGATAACGCGCTGACGATGCGTGAATCGAGTGCTTCACTGTATGGCATGCGTATTCTCCCTAAAGACGGATGTCTGGATCAACACATTCTTATTACCGTAACGGCCTGAGAGATGCAAAGATTTTATCGAAAAATAAGTTATGTTCCGATCAGCAATCCCGCTAGAAACGTGCCGCATATGCAGAGGCTCTGTAAGTCAAGAAACTGCTCGGCCGAACGCCTGAATAAAATGGCGCATTGGGCCGGAAACTCATTGTCACGGTCGTTGAAACGAAGGAAAACCGGAATTCTCGGCAGGGCGTTAAATTGCACGCTAAGGTCATACGCAGCGTTATCAACCGCATGCAAGACCCCTTCGAGCTGTTTGCACCGAGCTTCAAGGGCGGAAATATTCCCGGCGAACGCGCCGGCGATGAGCTTTTGGGTGTTTTCAACGAAATATCCGCTGAGGGGACCCGATGCCTCGAATTCGCGAAAGGTCACCAGTTCTTCACCGTCTGCGGGTATATCCTGAGGGCAGTTCAGCACATATTGGCACAGAACCACACTCAGGGCCGGATTGATTTCTCTGCCCGCCATGTCTGTTATGCCGGATCGTGAAACCCGGTGGGAAATCCCAAAAAACGGGATCACCAGTTCGTTGTCCTGGATCTTGGCGCCGAGCAACTTGTTTTCTGCCGGAAAATCGATTCCCGTCAACCGTTTCCGAAGCGCTGTGCAGGTAGTTTCAAAATCAGGTTTTATCATGGGTCCTCATTTCGTTTTTCTTTTAACTCGCATATCTGTCTTAGGAGGTCATCGTATTGATCTTCGAGATCCAGGAGATCCATCATCACCGGCGGCTTAACCGAGTGGGCGGGCAGCCGCTTTCGGGTCTCGGTGATTGCCGCATCCAGCGCGCGCAGCTGCTGTTCCAGTTCCTGCAAGGGGTTCATGTCGTCTTCCTTTTCTGAGGAAAATTATTACGTTTCATGATTTCAATCGCTACGCCCGAATGCGCATCAATGCATTGACATAAGTCAATTCTGATGACTGTAACTATCTCTGTTTAATGTTTTTGCCAGTTCCCTCAAATTAAAAAATAAACTGCATTGCAAATTGATCATTAACCATGATACTGGTTGATCGGGCTTCAATGATGCCTCCCTGTCTTCTGATATCGTTCGGATCGGCAATGCGATATTGTAAAATTGGTGCTGTGCGGCTTCTATTCTATTCTATTCTATTCTATTCTGTGCATTGAATACTTTGAATCAGGTTCCTTGAAGGGCTTTATCAATTTGGAATATCTCTGAAAAATCTGACATTGTAATTGACATAAAATATTCAGACATGATATAATAATTATAATTCATTTTTCTAATCTTTATAATGCAAAATGCCTCTATAAGGGGAAGTTAAGTGTCAATCATATATAAAGGAGTTAATCCTATGGCAAAAATTGTTTCGATGCAAAAGAAAGATAACAACTTTGTATCGGGGCTGCCGCTTACTGCATTTTTGCAAATGCTTGAGCAGGAGCAACAAACTTGTTCTCTGTTTGTTAGCGCCGAGGACAAGAGCGGAATTCTCTTTATAAAAGAGGGTGAGCTTATTGATGCGGCAACCGACGATATTATTGGCATTGAAGCGGCCAATAATATTCTTTCATGGAAAGATGCAACCATTGAGATGACCGATGCCGAAGAGAGGACGCGGAAGATTCACACACCCTTAACGCATCTTATCCTTCAGGCTGCCATAAAACAGGATGAAGCAATGCACAGCACACTACAACAAGCCGCCTTGTCCCAGCCGGAATCTTCGGAATCGAGAATATCCCGCCTTGTCGAGAAGTTTCAATCAATTGCAGGCATACGCCAATACTATCTGTTGAACCTTCAGGGCGGGATGATCATTCAATCGTGTCAGAATTGGAAAATGGGAGATTTTATTGCCTACTGCATCATGACCGGCAGTCAGATTCGAAAAAATCTCAATGCCAAGGGGCCCAGCCGTATTGTGCTCACTTTGAAGACAGGCCAGAACCTGTTGATCTTTTCTGGTGCTGGTATGATTATCGGTCTGCTGCTTAATCAAAATGTTTCTGCAGACAATGTTCTTGATCAGCTCAAGCCTGCTTTAGGGACAGAATAATCTTTACCCGGTCTGTCGGACTGTTTTCCAGGATATAAAAGTCTTATTAATTGCGTGATCGATAACGGCGATGGTATCAATAATTGCGCCCTTCATTTGGTGCTAACGGGGTACGGGTGTATATATGAAAGATGTTCTTAATGAAATAGCTGTTTTACCCGGTGTTGTCGGCTCCTGCCTTTTCAGCAAGGAAAGAGGTCAGATTTGTTCCGGGTTGCCACCTTCGTTTACTGATGAATCGGTTCTGACCATTGCGAATCGAGTGACCCGGCTGGTTCAGATGGGCGGCATGGTAGATATGGATGTGCAGACCATAGCTTTGCGGTATGATATATATACCATTATGACCATGCCAGTGGACAGTGATACACTGCTGGTGATTGCCTGTGAATCGCGGAGCAACTGTTCGCTGATTGCAACAACCATTTCCATGCTGGCCGGAGAACTACAAAGCAGGTTGGCCAAGCAATCCACTCCCGATCCCGGCACAAAAGAGATTGCTGCTAAATCCGATGACGGCCAGGAGGCTGAAAAGACTGCATCATTGCTCAAACAGGTGCGTGGAGCGCTTGCCTTTGTCATTGGCCCGATGGCGGATATGGTTTTTGATGACAATCTGGCTCTCTGGACCCTAAAAAAACCTGCCAGTACGTCCCGCCTTCCCGAGCTGATAGAAATGCTTGCCGGTGAGATTGGTCACGATTCGGCAGCCGAGTTCAAGGAAAGGGTCAACGTGTTTCTTGCCAAATAACCGTTTGAAATCACGAATTTTATAATAAGTTAAGTTGTTGTACTGAAAAAGGAACAATGATAAATGTTCAAAAATATGAAACTGCAATCCAAATTGGTTATTATCGGATGTTTACTGGTTCTTATTCCTCAGACGATCGTCGGCGTCATGACCTTTTTTCAGAACAAATCGACGCTGAAGGCTACCATCGATGAGACGACTCAACTGGCATATGCCGATCTTGACTACAAACTGAAAGCTCTTTACATTTTGATTGCATCCCATCAGGAAGTCATCGAGAGGAACATTAAAAGCGCTTTGAATGTTGCCCGAGAGATCGTTTCCTACGGCGGCGGGTTCTCGGCAGATGAAAAGATGGTGAGCTGGGATGCGACGAATCAATTCTCTCTTGCATCTTCAAAACATGAACTGCCCCGGATGAAATTGGGAAATTCCTGGCTCGGGCAGGTGAGCGATCCGAATACCCCTGTTCCATTGGTTGATCGGGTTCAGGAGACCCTTTCCGTAACCTGTACGGTTTTTCAGCGGATGAATGTTTCCGGGGACATGCTTCGGGTTGCCACAAATGTTACCAAGAAAGATGGAACCCGTGCAATCGGAACCTTCATTCCCAGCATTAATCCGGATGGAAAGCCCAATCCGGTGATCGTAGCGGTAATGAGGGGCGAAACATTTACCGGCAGGGCCTATGTGGTTAATAACTGGTATATTGCCTCCTATGAACCGATTCGGGATGCCGGTAACAAAATCATCGGTATGCTTTATGTGGGAATACCGATAGAAAGCGTAAAGAGTCTCAGACAGTCAATTCTGGAGATTCAGGTGGGCAAAACAGGCTATGCGTGGGTTCTGGACAGTAAAGGATATTATGTGATTTCGAAAGACGGCAAGCGTGATGGCGAAGATATCTCAGCCGCCAAAGACGACAACGGAAACCTGTTCGTCATGGAGATGGTTAACAAGGCAAAAGCTCTGAAACCCGGTGAGATCGGTGAACAGCATTATCCCTGGAAAAATATAGGGGAATCCAAAGCGCGGATGAAGGTGTCAAGATTTGTATATTATGCGCCGTGGGACTGGACTATTGGCGTGGGCACATATACAGATGAATTTCTGGACACAGCCACTAGACTCGAAGCATCCGCCAAACAAAGCAATATCACCTTGTTTTCGGTTCTGATCGTTTCTCTGGCAGCGGCTGTTCTGATATGGATGGTAGTCGCAAAACGGATTACACAGCCGATCATCATGCTGACCGACGCTGCCGAGAGAATGAGTATGGGCGATCTATCCATGAAGATCGATACCCTTTCAACGGATGAAATCGGAACTCTTGCCAAGGCTATAAAACGCATGCAAAACAGCTTGAGGATGGCGATGGATAGAGTGCAAAAGCAAAAACAGGCTTAGCCGCCTGTTGCCTCTGAATAAAACAAAGTCTTAACCTGAAAAGGCCTGGAGAAGTTCTCATCCAGGCCTTTTTTATTGTTGGTGGTTGGGACAGAAACCGCCCGAGAAATTTTACCCTTCCCGGAGCAGATACGGATAGATCTTGAGTGGCGCCGGCGCAACCTTCGCCTTGAATTCACAGGTGTTACTCATTGCAGCTCTTTTTGGTTTCGGCTGACTCAGAGCTTATCTCACTGTATTGTCTTTAATTACCGCCTTATTTAAGAATTTTTGACCGTCGCCTCGGATGTAATCCAGTATTTTTTCCATGCTATATGGAATCTCGCCTTTTGTAATCATGACGATGGGCCGTTCCAGTACGGGTATTTCCGGTACTAAAACAGCTTCGTCCGCCAAAGAAACAAACGATAGCCCGATTGCCCCTGGAGTTGCAATTACTTTTGCCTTTAGATCCGGTGCTGTTGAAGCTTCCAGAACAGTCTTCGCATAGGGCTCCCCGTCCATGATTTCCTTCTGAAAAACTGAATTCGTGCCGGAAATTTTTGTTCCATACACAATCTTGATAGGACTGTCTGGTCCCCCAACCTCTTTCCAGTTCATTATTTTGCCTGTAAAGATTCCCTTGAGCTGATCTTTTGAAAGTTTTTTAACCAGGGCACTTTTATTGGCGATGACCTTGATGACACCTTTGCCGATTTCCCGAAATTTATATTCAGCAGGAGGGCCAGGCTTATATCCTTCTTTTACCATCATCGCCATCCAGTCCTGAAAACTAAGCCCTCCTACGGCAGCCATCACAAGGTCATTGTCCAGAGATCTCAAGGCAGCCGAAGGTCCGTCAAGAACCAGCACCAGTTTAACGCCAATGCTCTTCTCCATCGGTTCCATGATTTTATAGAATATATCTTCAGTTGCTGAGCCTCCAACTCCGATTTTAACCTCTTCGGCAAAAGCAAAGGAGTTTCCCATAATTAATAATAAACCCAGAATACAAAAAGAACGTGTAACAATTCTTGTGACCGACATATTGCTTATCTCCTTAATAGTTTTCAATACTTGATATCTGCACAAAGCAATTTACTAATGATAATATTGGATCAAACTGTATCGTCAAGAATCCTGACTTGCAAGTGATATCCGTGCTGTTCAAACCAGGACTGTTCGTCTATTCACTCGGTTGCAAAAGGAATGGTCAGGTTAAAAACCCCGCCTTCCAGGTGCGCTTTTACCGGCAGGCCGCGTTTTTGAAAAACTTGCATCATGCCGGTATTCGAGAATAATACATCTGCAACAAAACCCTTGATGCCACGTTCTCTGGCCAGCCGGATCAGCATGCTGTATAGAAATGAGGCAATTCCAAGACGCTGGTACTTCTCGTCAACCACAAAAACGATTTCTGCAAATGCGCTATTTGGAATCTTTATATATCGAGCCTCGGCGATGATGCAACCATTTTTTTCTTCTCCGACCAGGCCGACGATGGACATGACCTGGTTCCAGTCCACATTGACATATTCCTGCATTTTTGTATGCGGCATGCTGTGGATGGAATGAAAATACCGGTAGTAAACCGCCTCGTCTGAAAACCGGTAAAACAGATGCCGCATGCCTTCTTCATCAGAGGGTCTGATGGCCCGGAATCTTATCTGGACGTCGCTGCGGGACGTATGGACGGCGGTGATGTCCGCTGGATAGAGGCGGGCGCTCTCTGCTATATAAATCTGGTTGGAGTAAACGATTTTTCGGTTCCTGGCAGCCTCTACAAGACCGGCCCGGTCGTCGGGATGAGCAATGTCAATCAGGGCCAGCGCACGCTCTCTAACGGTACGACCCTCCAGATAGGCAACACCGTATTCCGTGACAACCGCGCTCACGGATTCAAATGCGCCAAACTGATTGGGCAGGTCGGCAATGGACGCCAATATATTCGGTTCCCCGTTCCGGTTGCGGCTGGTCAGGGCAAAGATGGCGCGTCCGCCTTCTGATAATTCCGCTCCATTGATGAAATCCATGACCTCAGCGGGTCCGGAGGCCAGATTGCCTTTACCCATGTTCAGTCCGATCCGGCCGTACAAATCCACTTTTCTGGCGGCAATCAGGGTGACAAAACGTGGATTTTTCCCGATGATCAAGGGGTTGAATACCTTGTCGATTCGCTGAAACTCTACCAGGGGGTTGTTGTCCAGCCATTCCAGCAGCTCTGCCGTGCCCAGGGCATAGGATGTCAGCGATTTTCCCCGATACGTATCCTTGTACCGATTAGTGACAGCTCCGCTTTTCATCAGATCCATCAAGGGATCCGTGAAAACAGGCGAGTGTATCCCCAGGTGGCGCTTGTTTGTCAGGCATCGGGCCAGCGCCTCATAGAAAGGGCCGATTGAAAAAGCCAGGCAGCTTTTGTCTTCAATCAGAGAGGCGACGTGCCGGGCCACCTGATCCCAGCAATCATCTGTTTTTGAGCGGTCGAAATAAATGGGCGGATCCGTCGAGCGGATCAAGAAATCAAAATCCTTTGTTTGAACAAAGGTATCCCCGAATGTTCTGGGAATCTGCGTATTGATTTCGCCGATGCGGATCGAGGCCTGCTCCATGGCTTCTCTTGCCACATCCACCGCAATTCCCAGGCTGCAGAAGCCGGCCGCATTGGGCGGTGAAATCTGGACGATGGCTACATCCACTGGTATCTGGCGGGATTCAATCAACTGGAGAATTTTCGCATGTCGGCTGGGGATCAGATCCACCCGGCCCTCTTCGATGGCTTCATTGGCCACCCAGCCGGAAAAAAAGGTTTTCAGGCGAAAATTTTGGGATTGAATGGTCTTCAGCGACACCGCATCCCCGAAACTGATCAGTTGGATCAGTTCGAGGTCTTCCAGGTTTTTGGCATCAGAAGTCATCAGGTGCCGCACCATGGTCCGGGGTTCGGCCATCGCAGTTCCCAGGAAAATAAGCATTCCTGGCCTGATTTTCTCAATCGCCGTTTCCGGTGAAACGACTGCTGATTCCCAGTTGTCAGAAGAGAATTTCATCATGGACTCCTCACGCGATTTAATCCATGTAAGCAGAACCCGGAAACTCCGGCTGTCTGCAGATAAACGTGGTTTCAAATCCATCCCCTGGCGCAAGTTTCAACGCAGTGCCGTTCTGCGTGCTGCTGCTGTCCAGCCAGGACTCCAGCCGCTCCAGATTTTCGATGACGACCTGGTGCGGATGAATGGCCAAGGCCTCATCCAGGTGGAATCTGCACCTTTCGATGTCGGTGCGTGCCGCGGCAATGCATGCATGTAAATTGTGGACCAGTCCAGGCAGAAAAAAACCCAGCTCGACCGCACGGCGAAGGTGTCGCTCTGCGGTATTCGCATTTCCTTCCCGAAGGTAAGCCCGGCACAAGTCCATGTGAAGCGAATGCATTTCCGGCATTCGGGACAAGACCGCCCGGTAATCCGCAGCAGCGTATTCCCAGCAGTTCTGAACACCGGAAATGGTGCCAAGAGACTCTCGAATGCGTTTCTCATCGTCTTTGTTCCCGGCAAAGCAGGTGAGGCAGAAAAAATTACGTGAGAAAAAAATTTCAGGGGATACCAGTCCGTGCCGCATAAAGATGTCGAATTCTTCCGTGCCCGGATACAGGTGGAGCTGTGAAAAAACAAATTGATTGGGTTTGGCCCTGCGGATGAAATCCAGGCTCTGGTGGAAGGTTTCAAGGGTTTCCCCCCGGTTCCCGGCCATCATGTAGTATCGGGTTTGAATGCCGTATTTTTTAGCTGTCTGGGTCACATCGAAGAGTCGCTCCAGAGACAGCCGTTTATTGATATTTTTCAAAATGGCAGTTGAAGCGGACTCCACTCCCATGCTGATCCGGGTGCAACCGGACTGCCGCAGCTTAAACAGAAGCGCGTCATCCAGATAGTCCGCCCGGGTATCGCAGCTCCAGATGAATTCCAGGCCCCTTTTTCGGATTCCTTCACAGATAGCCAATGCTCTGGGCTTGTTTGCCGTGAATGTATCATCCTTGATCGATAATATGTGCTGACCCTGCAGATTTACCGCAGTCTCCAGCATATCCAGCACGTATTCCGCGGAATGGAACCGCACCCGCCTTCCCCACATCATTCTGCTGCCGCAGAAGGTGCAGTGCATCGGGCACCCGCGGGAGGTCAGTATGGTGTGCAGGTTAAAATAGTTTATGGGCGGAGCCAGCGTATCCAGGTCTTCGATCTGTTCTCGCGGGGGGCCGAGCTGGAAGCCATTTGAAGAGCGCCAGGCGGTTCCGGAAATTCCCCGGACCGGTCGGTTTTCCTGAAGGCATCGAATGATGTCCAGAAACGTTTGTTCGCCCTCACCGATAACAACGGTGTCGATGGCGGGAACATGTCGGAGGGTTTCGATCGGCAGCGCCGTGACATGGGGTCCGCCGACGACAATGTGGGATCCGGGATGGATGTTTCGAATAAGCTGCGCCATCATCGCCACGCCGCGCCGGTTTTCCGTCATGCATGAAAGCCCGAACAGATCCGCGTTGAGGCTGCGGATGAGATTTTCGATGTTCGGCCAGGGAAAATTGGAAACATTCACGGTCTGAACGCTGAGTCCGTTTCTCAGGGCTTGTGCGGCCAGCGACAGAAGCCCATAGGGTGCCTGAATGAAATCACCTTCCGTGACGGATGCAGGATCTATATTGTCCGGAGGTCCTTCTTCAGGGGGGTAGACAGGATCGCCATCGCGTGCAATTTTCCAGGGCGGAGCATATAACAGGACGATTCGCATTTTCTGATTCTCCCGTTTGAGAGAAAAGGAGGGGCCTCTGGCTAAAACATCGTCTTTGCCGTGTTCGGCTGCCAGGTGCTTAAGATCAGGGGCATCCTTTAAAATGCCATGCAATGAGCTGAAAGTAAACAAGCGTTTTGTCAAGAAGGCGCGGGGCAAATCCCAGAGCAAGCCCGGACCCCAATAATGAAAGAGCGGCATTAACCAGAAGACGGATAAAGAGGATCATGACCATCAGGGGGTAGCTTTTGGGGTGCCATTTTTTCAGGTAGATGTATCGCGATCTGTAAAAAAGGATTCTGGATGCGACGCTGTTTCCGGCGCTTTTCCCCTGGGCGTGAATGATGCGGGCCGAAGGTATAAAATAGATTCCCCATTGGGCCTGTCGCATGCGATATGCCCAGTCGGTTTCTTCAAAGAAAAAAAAGAAGTTTTCGTCAAAAATCCCGACCGCGTCCATGGCGGTTTTACGAATCATCAGGCAGGCGCCGATTCCCGATTCGATGGGGATGGGACCGGGGTAATTCCGGCGCTTGCTTGGAAATTTTTCCGGAAGCACGATTCGCAAAAAAGTTTCATTGGAAATCAGGGTCAGCAGGGTGGGGAAGTTGGCGATGGAATTCTGCCGGGACCCATCCGGATTCAGAAGCTGGCCGCAGGCCATGCCCGCGGTCGGAGTGGATTCCATAAACGCCAGAAGCTTTTGGGCTGCGCCTTCCGTCAGAGCGGCATCAGAGTTCAGCAGCAGCGCATAGCGCCCGGTCATTCTTTTCAGGGCCTGATTGTTGGCGGCTGCAAATCCCCTGTTTTGCGTGTTTTCAATAAGCTGAACCAATGGAAAATCAGCCTTTACCGCGTCCTGGCTGCCGTCTGTCGATCCGTTATCCACCACCCAGATCTCGAATGCAATTCCCTGAACCGTTTCATAAACGGATCGGATGCATTTCAGCAAAAGATCCCGGGTATTCCAGTTGACGATAATGACAGAGATGTCCATGATGATATCTTTCATAAACGGCTATGTACTTTGAACCGTAACGACCCGGGCAACACCTTCCAATACCTGATCCACTTGGATTTGGTTCATGCAGTCGCATGACGAACACTGGCGCTTGAAACAGGGGCTGCATGGCAGGCCGGCTCGAATCACCTGATGCTGATCGCCCATGGGTCCGGTCCGCCAGGGGGCTGTCGGCCCAAAGAGTGCGACAACCGGCGTATTCACTGCGGCCCCAAGGTGCATGGGGCCGGTGTCCGTGGATATCAGAATATCGGCAGTTTCATAAAGGGCCGCCAGGGTTTTCAGGCTGGTTTTTCCGGTCAGATCCACCGCCGAAGACTTCATGCGGGACAGAATCTCCTGTACCGTTTCCTTATCCTCCGGGGCGCCGGTGAATACGGGAGAAATCCGATAGCGCGCTGAAAGGCGGTCTGCCAGTTCCGCAAAGCGCTCGTTCGGCCAGAGCTTGGTTGTCCATTTGGCAACCGGGTTGATGCATATCAGGGGACGGACATCCTTTATCCCTTCTTTGGAAAGCAGACGGGTGACTGCCTCTCGGTCGGAAGCTTGAATCGGCAGTCGATAAAAAATGCCCCGGCAATGGATACCCGCGGCATCCAGCATCATCAAGCTGCGCAGGATAGCATGGCAATTCATGCCCACCGGTGCAACGCGCTCATTTAAAAACAGATGGCTGTGTTCCTGATGTTCCATTCCCCGATCAAACCCGATTCTTCGCCGGCCTCGGGAAAGGGCGATCAGAACCCCGCTTTTTAGCAAGGCCTGAAAATCAAATACCATGTCATAAGCAGTGTCCCGGAGCGTCTGAACCAAACCGGCGGCCTCCAGGACAGCGGATTTCCACTGCCCTTTCCGAAAATCCCGGATCCAGCTTTTTCTTCTGGAGATGATGACCCGGTCCAGAGCCGGATGTCCGGTAATCAGCGGTGCGGCTGCTTCTTCAACCAGCCAGGTGATGCGCGCCGATGGATAGGCCGAGCGAATGGCGTTCAAGGCCGGAAGGGTGTGGATGACGTCGCCGATGGCGCTCAACTTGACAATCAAAATATTCATGATAAACGCCTGCCGGAGAGAAGTTCCAGGGCAAGACCCAGGACGTGATCGACGGTGATGGCATCCATGCATCGGTGATCAATCGGGCAGTCCGGCTTCATGCAGGGGCTGCATGCGACGGGCATGCGAATGATGTGGCTGAGACGGCTCCTGGGAGATGTGGTGGTGGGGTCCGTGGATCCGAAGATGGCGATTTGCGGAATATTCAGGGCCGCTGCCACATGCATCAGTCCGGAGTCGTTTGTGATAAACAGACGGCACTGGTCAATCAGGGAAATGGCCTCTCTTAATGAGGTTTTTCCGCATAAATTGATGCAGGCGCTGCCGACAGAGCCGGCGATATGATTGCCCAGCTCTTCTTCGCCCGGGCCGCCAAAGACCAGAAAACAGGCATCTGGAATGGATTTCAGGTGGTTGCAGAGTTCGGCAAACCGATTTGCAAACCATCTTTTGGCGGTTCCAAAGGCGGCGCCGGGATTGATGCCGATCACGCAGGCGCTGTCCGGACATCCGCTGGTTCTGATGCGCCGGATGGCCCGGATTTTCTCCGCATCGGATATGAAAATCTCCATTTCAGCAGGATTGGCTATCAGTTTTGCACCGTTGAGAATCTCCAGGTAATAGTCTGTCTGATGCAGCCGTTTCAGAGACGGGTACCGGTGAACCGGATGGGTGAGCAGCATTTTGCGGGCATCCGTGTCATATCCCAGCCGAATGGGAATACCGGCCAACCATGCAAGGAATGCTGCCTCAAATGCATTTTGCAGCAACAGGGCCAGATCGAAGTCTTGTTTGCGCAGGTCTTTGGCCAGCCGGAATTTCCCGGCAATTCCGCTGTGACGGCCTGCGACATCATAAGAAAGGATGCGGTCGATGTGCGGATTGTTTTCGTATACCGGTGCAACCCAGGGCTTGGCCAGAAGGGTGATGTGGGCATGCGGAAAGTTTTTTCGCGCTGTTCGCAAAAAAGGGGTGCTCATTACGGCATCTCCCACCCAGTTGGGGGTTCGAATGACCATGCGGTGGACGAACGAAGGACGGAATGCTCTCATTTTTCGACTTCCCGGGGCCAGGGGCAGAATGGCCGGGTCTTCCATCGCTGGTGAACCCAGAACCACTGGTCCGGATATCGCCGGATCACGGCTTCTATGGCCTGATTGTAACGAAGGGTGTTGGCTTCGATATCATGGGTCCGGTCCCCGGTTTGGACCCGTTCCAGCTCCGCGCAGAATTCAATGATATATCGGTGCTGATTCCTTATCAGAAAAACCGGTACAACCGGTGCACGGGTTTTCAGCGCCAGCAGTGCAAACCCCTTGTTGGTACAGGCCCTGTGATTGAAAAACTCCACGAATACGCCTTCGTACCAGTCCACGTTTTGGTCCATCAGCAGGGCAACCACATGTCCGTTCTTCAATTGCCGGAGAATTTTTCGCATGGCATGAGCATTGGGGATGAGTCCTGCGCCAAAACGGGTTCTGAGGCGGAGAAAAAAAGCATTCAACGGCAAAAAATCCAGAGGCCGATAAATAATATCGGCTGAAAAGCCGGCCAGCGGCGCCACTATCGGCAGCAGTTCCCAGTTCCCCATGTGGGCGGTCAATGCCAGAACGCCTTTTCCTTTTGCCAGTGCTGTCTGGATGTGATGCAATCCGCGTAACTCCGCATGCCGATGCAGCTCCGGCAATGTCAACCGATCGCTCCATCCGATTTCAAACGGGATGCGCATGATGTTGCAAAAAGACTGAAATGCCAGCACCTGAATCTGATCTGGGCTTTTTTCATGGCCAAATGCGCGTGTCAGATTCTGAATGGCGATATCGCGGTGCTTTTTATCGATTCGAAACCACAGACCGGCTCCGGCTTCTGCCAGAGAATCAGCGATGGGAGCCGGAATGCGTCCGATCATTCGAAACAGGGCCGTTATGAGAGCGGTCAGAAAGGAGGCGAAAGCGTTCATGGTTTTCCGTCTAACAGTCCTTTTTCCCAGACTTTGGCGTGTTTGAGAAATACATACCAGGCTGAATTCATGGCAATGACCAAACCGGCGGTGCCATCCAGGGCTCCCAGTTTCCACAGATAGCATTCCACAAATTTTCCCAGGCCATGAAATACGCCGGCTGCCGCATACCAGGCTCCGGTTGCCGGATGTTCTTCGGCATAGACGCCAGAAAACCGGTCGATGGTCTTCACCTGATCCGAGATGTTCCGGTAGACCTCATGCAGAATGGGGCTGGACAGTGAAAGGACCTTGCCGGAAATTTCCAGTTTTTCATGAAGGCCGCTGCCTTTCCACTGGCCGCTGCCTTTTCGTACCAGCCGGACCTTTCGATCCGGATACCAGCCGCCATGACGGATCCAGGTGCCCAGGTACCGGGAGAGCCGGGGCATGGAAAACCCGCAGACTTCCTGCGATGCGCTCTGAATCGCTTTCCGGAGCTCCGCGGCCAGGGGATCCGAGATCCGTTCATCCGCATCCAGATTCAAAATCCACTCACATGAAGCCAGTTCCATGGCGTATTGTTTTTGCGCCGCAAATCCCTGCCAGGGGTGCGAAACGACCCTGGCGCCGCCGGCTCTGCAGATTTCCAGCGTGCCGTCGGTACTGCCGGAATCCACCACGACTACCTCATCGGCGAAAGCCGCGCTTTTCAGCAGGGCCGGAATCCGGTCCGCTTCATTCAAAGTGATGACAACGACACTGATCATGGGGACAAGGATATCCGATTTTGGATGAGTCTGTCAAACGCCATTGCATTATCTATGTACATGCGAATCCCGATAACCACGCATTCCATGGGAAACTGAAACCGTCCATGCAGCCTGGCAAGGTCTTTTTCGGTGGTGGCAAGAGCAGTTGCGCCGGCCTTGACAGCGGCGTTCAGGATTGCCTGAACGTCTTCATTGGAATAGAAATGATGGTCGGAAAATCCCTGAAACCCGCAGACATCGACGCCCATTTTTTTGAGGGTTTTCAGAAAATCATCATTGCGGGCAATGCCGGAAAATGCATAATAGCGTTTTCCAATTAAAGACACGTCTCCTGAAAAGGGTTCATGGGTTTGAAATGACAGTTTTTCTCCGGCGGCAAATCTGCAGGAGAAAAAAGGCTCATGAATTGCGGAGAAAACCGGGCGGGTCAGAGCCCAGGGCTCTTCAGGGTGGCAAAATGGCTGGGCAGCGCGGGTCATGATCATCGCATCGCTGAAGCGCAGCGCAGAAGCCGGCTCCCGCAGCGTTCCACGGGGCAAAAGATAACCATTGCCAAAGGGCATCGTGCTGTCCAGCAGCAGCAGATTCAGGTCCCGGAAAAGTGCCAGATGCTGAAACGCATCATCCAGGATCACGACCTCTGTCTGAAACCGGTTGATGGCAAGCATGCCGGATTGGTACCGATCCTGTCCGACCAGAACCGGAATGCCCATAAGCGATGCTGCCAGTAGAAACGGTTCATCGCCGGCGGTGTTCGGGTCCATCCATATCGCGTTTCCATCGCTGACAATGCCGCCGCTCTGTTCGGCAACGCCTTTATATCCCCTGCTGATGACGGCAACCCGGTATCCCAATTGCCGCACGCGTTCGGCCACGTAAATGGTCATCGGTGTCTTTCCGGTCCCGCCTGTTGTCAGGTTGCCAATCGAAATGATGGTACAGGGCAGTTTTTTCGGTTTCAGAAAACCCGACGCATAGCCGTCTCTCCTCAGCCGAACACCCGTGCCATAGGCCTTGGACAGCAGCGTCAGGAGCAGATTCAACGGGAAATGGGGATCGGTCTTCCCGGTCATAATGGATTCGATTGCGTGTTTAAGGGATATCATCTCGAATGAACCGTCCGATCGCGTTCAGGGTCTTTTCCAATGCCCCCTGATTTTCCTTTAAGACTTGAAATGCATTTTTGCCCATTTCCTGAGCGCGTTCGGGACTGTTAAACAGGGTCAGGGCCGCCTGAAACAGTTCGTCGCTGTCATGAACCACCCAGGCGCCGCCCGAGTCCAGCAGTCGATGACAGCTTTCCGCAACATCGCCGGTATGGGGGCCCATTAGAACCGGCTTTGCAAATGCAGCGGGCTCCAGCGGATTGTGGCCGCCGAAATTGATCAGGCTGCCTCCCACAAAGGCCACATCACAAAGCGCATACAGGGCTTTCAGATGGCCGATGGTATTCACCACGACCACATTTGGCGGATTCGATACCGATGAGTCTTCCATCTCTGTCAGCAATTCCGCTGTCAATCCATGTGAAGCTGCCAGGCTGCAAATCTCGTTGGCCCGATCAGCATCCCTGGGTGCAAGGATCAGGCAAACCGCCGGTATCCGGTCCCTCAGAAGGGAACAGACATGAAGGAGAATGGTTTCCTCACCGGGGTGTGTGCTGCCGGCAACCAGGCATTGCTGATGGATGATTCCGGAAAGAATCCGCCGCAGATATCGGATTGTATCTTCAGAAACCAGATCCGGCGGAGAGTCATATTTCAGGTTGCCGGCCATCGTCACCTTGTCTGCGGGAAAACCCATGCCCAAAAACCGGCGGGCATCTTCCCCGCTCTGGGTGCAAACGAAAGAAAAACAATGAAATAAGGGGGAAGTAAATTTTGAAAAACGCCGGTATCCCGAATACGAACGGTCTGAAAGCCTGGCGTTTACCAGAATGACCGGAATCAAACGTCGTTTCATCTCAAACAAAAAATTGGGCCAGATATCGGTTTCAACGATAACGACCAGGGCGGGGCGGATCCGGTTGATCACGGAGCGGACTGAAAATATCAGGTCATAGGGAAAATAAAACACCGCATTCAGATCGTTCTGGAGAAGTCGGGAGGCGGTTTCATACCCCGTCAGGGTTGATGCTGAAAAGACGACCGGTCGGCCCGGATATTTCTGTCTGAGCGCTCTGGCAAGCGAAACCGCGGATAAAACCTCCCCCACGGAGAGGGCGTGAACCCACAGGGGCTGAAGGTCCAAAGCAGATCGCTTCAGATCCTGCAGCCCGGGTGCAACTGCGACTCCCAGACGCTGAAGTGCGGTCTTTCGCCGCTTTCGGGAGGCGGTTACCGAAACAACCAGCCAGGGAAGCGCCAGAAAACCTCCGAACATCCATAACAGGTTATATGCCAGGATCACGCGATTTTTTCCTGTCCAGATTCACTTGATGCCCAATAAACGTTAGCGTCAGCCGTTTCAGGAGACTTCAACATGTTTGGCGGCGTTGATGCCGTATCGCTTCATCCGGTTGTAAATGGTCACTCTGGAAACTCCGAGTAAATCCGCGGCTTTCGACTGATTGCTGCCGGTTTTTTTAAGAGCTTCGATCAGTTCCTGTTTTTCGATTCCCCGCAAGTCGAAAGCGTGTCGTTTGGGTTCGGGCAGGGCGGGGCGCTTTCCCCGATAAAGGGCCGGAGGCAGGTGGCCGGGCAGAATGAGCGCATCGTGACAGGCTACAAAAGCATATTCAAAAGCGCTTTTCAGTTCCCGGACATTGCCCGGCCAGTCATAGTCCATTAAGGCATCCATGGCCTGTTTGCTGATTCCCTTGACATTCTTGTCGCTTTTCATCCGGATTTTCTGAAAAAAAGTTTCTGCCAGAAGGGGGATGTCTTCCATGCGGTCGCGCAGGGGAGGCAAATGAATCGGAATGACATTGATGCGAAAAAAGAAATCCTTTCGAAACCTGCCCATTTCCACCAGCCTGGGCAAATCCCAGTTTGTGGCGGAAATGATTCGCACATCCACGGGAATCGGTTCGTTGGTGCCGACCCGTTCAATGCTTTTCTCCTCCAGCACACGCAGCAGTTTGATCTGGGTGGCCAGCGGAAGATCCCCGATTTCATCCAGAAAAATATCGCCGCCGGACGCAATTTCAAATCGGCCGAGCCGGTCCCGGATCGCGCCCGTATAAGCACCCCGCACATGTCCGAACAGCTCGCTTTCCAGCAGGGAATCTGTCAGACTGGCGCAGTTGACTTTGACAAACGGGCCATTGCGGCGTTCTCCGACTTCATGGATGGCCTGGGCTACCAGTTCTTTTCCGGCGCCGCTTTCCCCGTAAATAATGACCGGCGCATCTGAAAAAGCCGCATTTTCAATCATATCAAATGTCTGGCGCATGGCCGGGCTGGCCCCGATAATACCGTGGAACCCGTCCCGGGAACGCAATTCCTGGCGGAATGCCTCGATCTGAATATCCTTTTCGATTAGATCGGAAATATCCGTGAGTGTGCCCACGGCGCCGATCACGCTTCCGGAACTGTCTTTCAGCAGCGATGCATTCTGCACCACATGAATGATCCGGCCATCTCTGGCGCGGATGGTGCATTTTCGCGTACCCAACTCGCCAAAACGGAACAGATCGCACCATGGTTTGTCGACTGAACGATCCTTTCGGTTGCATGCGTTGCATTCGAGAAGGCTGCATTCCCTGCCGAGCAGTTCATCCTGGTTATAGCCCGTCATTTTTTCAAAAGCCCGGTTTACAGATACAATGGCGCCCAATGTGCTGACGATCATGATGCCATCTTGAATGGTGTTGACCACCGTTTTCCAATACCGGTCCAATTCCTGTTCAGACATAACTGTAAAGCATCCTGTAAAGGTTTGATACATGTAAAGGACAAAATTTTATCAGTTTAACAATTTCAGGGCAAGCAGTTTGTAAGGCTGAGTCTGGAATTGTGCCAGATAACTAAATGATATCAAATAGATTTTTTATGAATTGGGTCATTTGTCCGGCTTGCGCAAATAGATAATGTATTTTCTGGAATCATCCTGAACCGCACTTTAACTTGCAGAAATATCAGATAAAACAAGAAGAACCGATGGGAAATCTTTTCCTGGTTGGCCCGGCTTTTGCTTTATCCGCTGTCTATGATCGGAAATGGGAGTAACTTCAAGGTGAAGGGAAAAGTCGACTACATGCTGGACGTTCGAGGAATGATCTCTCCCTTCTCTTTATTGAAGGTGTCTCTGGTATTTCAGCAGATGAAACCCTTTCAGGTGATGGAGATTACCGGCTGTGATCCGGACATGCAGCGGGACCTGCTTCGAATATTGCCGGAGGCATCTTATGAAGTTGTCTGCACGGAACATCAAACAACAAATATGGAAATCTCGAAATTACGTTTGAAAAAAGAAACCCGATAGACGTCATGTCGCTGAAAAGGAAATCCCAATGACGGTAGAACCCATAAGAATTACAGGCAAGAAGAAAAGCCGGTTTTTGGACCTGGTCGGTGAATTGCTGCCGGAAGGCGGTAATCTGAATTTATGTTTAACCTGCGGGGCCTGCTCTTCCGGGTGCCCGGCCACGGGCCTTGACGGAATGGATCCCCGGAAATTCCTGCGCATGGCGGCGCTGGGGATGGATGCGGAAATCGCAAAATCGGACTGGCCCTGGATGTGCACGATGTGCCAGCGGTGTATCTATGTTTGCCCCATGAAGATCGATATTCCGCAGCTTGTTTACAATGCCCGCGGCCTGCGGCCCCGGGACCAGCGACCCAAAGGCATACTGGGCTCCTGCGACATGGCGCTTCGAAACGAGAGCACCAGCGCCATGGGGACGTCTCCGGACGATTTTATCTTTGTGGTGCAGGATGTGCTGGAGGAAGTGCGGGAAGCGCAGCCGGAGTTTGCCGACATGGAAGCCCCCATTGACAAGGAAGGCGCGGAGTTCTTTTTGAACCAGAATTCACGCGAACCTGTGACCGAGCCCAATGAACTGCTGCCGCTGTGGAAGATTCTGCATCTGGCCGGTGCGGACTGGACATACGGAAGCCACGGCTGGGCCGGGGAGAATTACTGCATGTTTCTGGCGGACAATGACTCCTGGGAAAAAGTGACCCGGACCACGGTGAATCAGGCCAATAAGCTCGGGTGCAAGATCTTTCTCAACACCGAGTGAGGGCACGTGACATTCTCAGTCCGGGCCGGACTGAAAAAATTCAACCTCGAGCACAATTTTGAAGTCAAGAACATCTATGAATACTATGCCAAGTGGATTCGTGAAGGGAAGCTGAAAGTCAATTCCGACTGGAACAAGGACCTGAAAATCAAGTTCACGGTTCAGGATCCCTGCCAGATTGTCCGGAAGAGCTATGGCGATCCCATTGCCGAGGATCTGCGGTTTGTGGTCAAATCCGTGGTGGGCGAAGAAAATTTCATCGATATGCAGCCCAACCGGTCCAATAACTACTGCTGCGGCGGTGGCGGCGGATTCCTGCAGTCCGGGTTCAAGGATCAGCGCCTGGAGTACGGCAGGCTGAAGGATCAGCAGATCAAGGCCACCGGAGCCGATTACTGCATTGCCGGGTGCCACAACTGCCATGCCCAGATTCACGAGCTGAGCGAGCATTACGGCGGACACTATCCGGTTGTCCACCTCTGGACCCTCATCTGCCTTTCTCTGGGAATACTCGGACCGAACGAACGGGAATACCTGGGAGATGATCTGAAAGAAGTGAATATATTCCATCCGGAGACGGCCGAATAATAAAAAGGAAAAAAACATGACTATTCAAAAACGATTGCAAAACAGAGAATTTGTCATTCTGGCGGAAATGAATACCCCGAAAGGCGTGGATATTTCCCGGTTTATGACAGACGCCAGGCGCATCAAGGGGCGAATCGACGGCATTGTTATTCCGGACATGGACAACGGTGTGATGCGAATGAGCGCACTGGCGGGCGGTGCTCTGATTCAGCAGCAGGGAATCGAGGCAATCATCCATGTCTATGGACGGGATCGGAACCGCATGGCCCTTCAAGGTGATTTGCTGGCGGCCCACGTTCTGGGTATCCAGAATCTGATTGTGGTTCATGGAGATGACATGGCCAACAGCGATCACCGGACGGCGGTTCCAGTGGAAGATCTGGATGAACTGGGGTTGCTGGCTGCCATCCGGTCCCTTCAGGGTGGAAAGGATCTGGCGGGTTTTGATCTGGACGGACAGCCCGAATTTCATGTCGGATGCCAGCTCGCGCCGTTTGCGGACGAAACCGAAATGATCCGTGAACTGGCTCTGGCAAAGGATAAAATTGCCGCAGGCGCCGCTTTTATAGTGACCCCGCCGGTGTTTGATATGAGTCAGTTCCAGAAATTCATGCACAAAGCCTCAAACCTGGGTGTGCCGGTGATTCCCACGGTTTTTTTAATCAAATCGGTGGCGGTTGCCCGGTATATCGCGACACATGAGCCGGGGGCGCACATTTCCGAAGAGCTTATCCGGCGCATTCGAAAATCCTCGGACCGCGAAATGGAAGGCGTCAAAATCGCCGGAGAGACCATTTCCCAGCTTCGCAAAACCGCGCAGGGCGTTCTCATTCAAGCCATGGGATGGGAGCACCGCCTGTCAGCCATTCTGGACGCGGCGGGTATTTGACGTGCAACCCTCAAAAAGAAAAAGAGAGATATGAAAACAGCAGACCCAACTCAAATAAGTGACAGGGTTCTGGTGATCGGCGGCGGGGTCGGGGGTATTCGCACGGCTCTGGATCTGGCTGAAGCCCGGAAAAATGTCGTTCTGATCGACAAGGCCAACGCCATCGGCGGACTGATGACGCTTCTGGACCGGACGTTTCCGACCAATAACTGCGACATCTGCACCCTTTCTCCGACCCTGTCGGAGAGCAGCCGCAACCAGTATATTCAGTTGATGACCCTGACGCGAATCGTCCGTCTGGATGGTGAGCCCGGTAATTTTACCGCAACGCTCATCACTTCGCCCCGCCATATCGACATGGAGCGGTGCACGGCCTGCGGACAGTGCCGAAAGCAGTTTCCGGAATGTGTGGATTTCAATCCGGGCCTGGATCACCGGGCGCCGACCTGCATGCGCTATCCCCAGGCCACCCCTCAGGCATTTTCCATTGACATGAGCCGTTGTTCCGATCCCCGGGCACTGGTTGCGTGCTGTCCGGCAGGCGCCATTCTGGCCGATGACCCGGAGCGGGAAGTCAGGCTGCAGGTTGCCTCGGTGGTGCTGGCGCAGGGCGCAGCCATTTTCGATCCGGCCGGGCTGGACAGTTTCAGTTACGGCAAGGATCCCGATGTGCTGACCAGCCTGGAATACGAGCGGGTTCTGTCGGCTTCCGGGCCTACCCAGGGCAGCCTGGTCTGTCCTTCCGACGGCCGTGTTCCGGCGAAGATCGCATGGATTCAGTGCGTGGGTTCCCGGGGGCTGCAAAAAGGTGCGGTATCCTATTGCTCGGGCGTTTGCTGCATGTTTGCGCTCAAAGAGGCCGTGGTGACCAAGGAGCGCTTTCAGGACAGCATCGATACCGCGGTATTTTATATGGACATGCGGACTTTCGGTAAGGACTATGAACGCTATTATGAGCGCAGTCGCAGTGTCTCCGGCGTGCGGTTTGTCCGAAGCCGCCCCCACAGTGTGTTCCGGAAACCCGGACAGGATCAGTTGAGCGTCACCTTTTCGGGTGAGGAAACAAGCGAGCTGAAAGAAGAGTTATTTGATCTCGTGGTGCTGTCCACCGGCTTTCGGGTCACCGATGACCTCCGCCAGACCGCAGAATGTCTGGGCATCGGGCTGAATGCGCACGGGTTTGCGCAGGCCGGCGGTTTCGATCCGGTCGCCACATCCCGAAGCGGCGTTTATGTCTGCGGAATGTTTGAAGGCCCCAAGGATATTCCGGAAACCATGATTCAGGCCAGCGCCGCCGCCTGCCGGGCTTCGGCCCATGTGGCGGCATCGGCATTGGTCTCCGACAGTGACAGCGAGTTTATTCCCGAACGGGATGTGACCGAAGAAGCGCCTCGGGTCGGGGTGTTTATCTGTGATTGCGGAGAGAACATCGGCGGCGTGATCGATATCCCGCAGCTGGCGGCATTCGCCGCGAAACTGCCGGCAGTAGCCATTGCCGAGGGCGTGGGACATGGGTGCAGCCGGGAGTCCATGAAGCATATCGAGGAGGCGATTGTCAGCCATAAACTCAATCGTGTGGTGATCGGCGGATGCTCGCCCCGAACCCATGAAACGCGGTTTCAGGATGTTCTGCGACGCTGCGGACTGAATAAATATCTGGTGGAAATCGCCAACCTGCGGGATCAGGATTCGTGGGTGCATCTGGATCAGCCAAAAGACGCCAATGCCAAGGCAAAGCAGTTGATTTGGGCAGCGGTCCTATCGGTGAAAAAGTCCAGACCCCTGGCGGATAACCGGTTGCCCATCAACCGGGATATTCTGGTAGTGGGCGGCGGCGTGGCCGGTATGAGCGCTTCGTTGCGGCTTGCCGATCAAGGGTTCAAGGTGTTTCTGGCAGAGCGGCACTCCATGCTCGGCGGTGTGGCCAATCTTGTCCGTAGAACCCTGGAAGGCGAAGATGTTCAGTTTTTTGTTCAGGATCTGATTCAAAAAACGCTCTCCCATCCCAATATCCAGGTGATTCGCAGCGCCTTTATCGTGGATCACAGCGGCATGCCGGGTTTGTTCAAAACCGGCATGCAGGTCGGGCCTCAGATGTTCTACCGGCAGATCACCCACGGTGTGACGATACTGGCAACCGGTGCGCTGCCCAATCGTCCGGACGGGTATCTGCTCGGCCGGCATGCGGCAGTGATGACCCAGCTCGACGCGGATGCGCTGCTGGAGGATTCGCCGGCAAAGATGTTCAACTGGAACAATGTGGTCATGATCCAGTGCGTGGGCTCCCGGCAGCCGGATAATCCCAACTGTTCCCGGATCTGCTGCCAGGCGGCCGTCAAAAACGCACTCAGGATTCTGGATATCCAACCGGAAGCCCGTATTTTCATTCTGTACCGGGATATGCGGACCTATGGATTTCAGGAAGACTATTATCAGGCAGCCCGGAAACGCGGCGTCATCTTTGTCCGGTATGAAGCGGCCCAACCTCCCGAAGTCACGGAAGTGCAAAACCAGGTGGCAGTCGCCTTTACCGACCCCATACTGGGCCGCCGCATGGAAGTGACCGCGGATGCATTGCTGCTGAGCACCGGTTTTATCAGTGATGATGAATCCAGCGAAGATCTGGCAGCCATTTTTAAAATTCCCCGGACTCCGGATGGGTATTTTCTGGAAGACCATATCAAGCTGAGGCCCGTTGATTTTTCCAAGCCCGGGTTTTTCATGGCCGGAACCGCGCATTCTCCCCGGTCCATCCGGGAAAGTATTGCTCAGGCCGAAGCATCGGCAGCCAGAGCCCAGACCCTTCTCAGCCGCGACAGCATCAACCTGGGGGCGGCCGTTGCCCGGGTCGATTCCAAAAAATGCGCGGCCTGTCTGGTTTGTGTCCGGATCTGCCCCTTTGGCGTGCCGTTTATCAATGCGGACGGATACTCGGAAATCGATCCGTCCAAATGTCACGGCTGCGGTGTGTGCGCTTCCGAGTGCCCGGCCAAGGCCATTCAATTGATGCAGTTTGAAGACGACCAGATTCTGGCAAAGCTGAACGGATTGCTGGAAAGGATGGTGGCATAATGGAAGAATTCGAACCGGTCATCGTCGCATTTTGCTGCCATTTCTGCGCCTATACTGCCGCGGATATGGCCGGAAGCCTGCGGCTCTGTTATCCGGCCAATGTGAAAATCGTCCGTGTTCCCTGTTCCGGAAAAGTGGATACGATCCATATTCTGAAGGCATTCGAAGGCGGCGCCGATGGCGTCTATGTGGCCGGGTGCCTGGAAGGAGACTGTCATTTTAAAAACGGCAATGTCCGGGCAGCCAAACGGGTGACCTATGCCCAAAAATTGCTGGACGATATCGGCATCGGCGGCAACAGACTGGAAATGGTCAATCTGTCCGCCGGCATGGGGGAGCGCTTTGCCGAAATTGCCCGGCAAATCACTGAAAAAATCCGGAAGCTGGGACCCAACCCAATCCGCAATTTGACCCGGCCGTTGTCTGAAGCCGCGGTCCAGATATCAAAGGAGCAACCATCACAATGATTACAGCGGAACGTAAACCCCTGGAAGAAATCATTGAGTATATCCGGCCATTTCAGAGAATTCTGCTGGTCGGGTGCAACGAATGCGTGACGGTCTGTGCCGCCGGCGGCCGCAAGGAAGTCGGTATCCTGTCCTCATCACTGCAGATGTCATTTCTGAAGCAGGGAAAAAATCTACAGATTCGGGAACACACCCTGGAACGCCAGTGCGATCCGGAATACATTGAAGAGCTGACACCCCTGATCGATGGTGTGGATGCCATCCTGTCCATGGCCTGTGGGTGCGGGGTTCAGGAGATCAGCCGCCGGTTCAAGAATAAGCCGGTGTTTCCTGCGGTCAACACCAAGTTCATGGGTGCTTCGGAACGCCAGGGTGTGTGGGCCGAGCGGTGCCAGGGATGTGGCGACTGTCTGCTGGGCATTACCGGCGGCATCTGCCCGATTTCCCGGTGTTCAAAACAGTTGATGAACGGCCCCTGCGGCGGTTCCACGACCGGCAAATGTGAAATCAGTCCGGACGTGGACTGCGCCTGGCAGTTGATCTGGGATCGACTCAAGGCCCTGGGATTGGAAGACCGGTATGAACGGATCATTCCGGCCAAGGATTGGAGACCTGGACGGGGCGCCGGCCCCCGCAAAATCATCAGAGAGGATTTGGCAGAATGAAAACCGAAAGCGTGCTTGAAAAAGTGTTGAAATCCGGCAGCCTGGCAGTTACTTCAGAGTGCGGCCCCCCGCGGGGCGCCGTGCCGGAAAAAGTCCGCCAGAAAGCCGAACTGTTGAGGGGGTATGTGGATGCGGTCAATGTCACGGACAACCAGACCGCCATGGTTCGCATGTCCAGTTTTGCAGCTGCGGTGATCCTGCGGCAAATGGGTCTGCACCCGATCCTGCAGATGGTCACCCGGGACCGCAACCGGCTGGCCATGCAGTCCGACATTATCGGGGCGTATTCCCATGACATCAATACCATGATGTGTCTTTCCGGCGATCATCCGCAGTTTGGCGATCATCCCATGGCCGCCAGCGTTCATGACATCGACTCCATCCAGTTTGTCCAGATGGTGAAAAAAATGCGGGATGAGGGTAAATTCCAGGGCGGGGCGGATATTGAAAATGCGCCCAAAATGTTCATCGGTGCTGCGGCCAATCCCTTTGCCGATCCTTTTGAGCTCCGGGTTGCGCGACTGGCCAAAAAAGTGGCTGCCGGCGCCGATTTTATTCAGACCCAGTGCATCTATAATCTGGACAAGTTTGAAAAATGGATGGAAGGGGTTCGAAACCGGGGCCTTCATGAAAAATGCGCGATTCTGGCTGGTGTCACACCCATTAAAACTGTGGGCATGGCCCGGTACATGAAAAACAAGGTGCCGGGCATGGATGTTCCCCAGGAAGTGGTAGACCGCATGGCCGGGGTGCCCAAAGAGAAACAGGCCGATGAAGGCATCAAAATCTGTGTGGAGACCATTGAGCGTCTCAAGCAGGTCAAGGGTGTTGCCGGATTTCATATCATGGCCATCGAGTGGGAGCAGAAAGTGCCGGAGATCGTGGAACGGGCAGGACTCTATCCCCGTCCGAATGTCGGAATTTAAGCAGTACCTGAAAGGAATGTCCGTTCAGGTAAAAATTCGAATTCGTATTTTTACCTGATACAGGTTTGTCAATAATCGAGAATAATAATTGAATACTTGATGATTTAAGGGAGATGGAAACATGACTGATAAAAATCTTGTTCTGGTAGTGGACGATGATCCGGATCTGGTTGAATCCGTGGCGATGAAGCTGGAAAGCGAGAATTTCCGGGTGGCAAAAGCCTATGACGGCGTGGAAGCAATGGATCAGATCAAAAAGGAACGGCCGGCTCTGATCATTCTCGATGTCATGATGCCGAGAAAAACCGGTTATCAGCTCTGCGAGGAGTTGAAGAAATCCGAGGAAACCAAAGGCATTGTGATTCTGCTGCTCACTGCGGTGGCCGAGGCCGTCACATCTACCAACTATACCCACTGGGAAGGCAAAAGCACACTGGCCGACGACTATATCCCAAAGCCGGTGGATCTGGCAAAGCTGATGGAAATTGTCAGGGATTATCTTTCCTGAGCGATGGATTCATCCCTGTCCAGATTGCCCATCGGCGGCCTGAAGCTGAGTTCGGAACTGGTCCAGATTCGACTGCTTCCGAACTCGGGTTTTTTCGTCCATGAGATGCTTCGTCGTCTGGCGGACCATCGGATCAATATGACGATGGTCTCGCTGGACGCCACGGACGGCGAACTGACGGGCATCGGCTGTATTTTTGCCGAAGACCGCAGGCTGGCAGAAGCTGCGCTTCAGCCTATCGGCTGTGCCATCGACATGATTTCACCGGTTGGTGCGATGACCATTTTCCCGCACCAGGCCCGGATGCTGCTCATCGGGAAGATACTATCGGCCTTGGGTCGGGACGGATTGCCGGTTTATGGCATGGCTTCCTCCCATTCGGCGCTGACCCTGACCACCGATTACCGCCGACTGGATGATGCGGTTTCCGCAGTTTGCCGCATTGTATCGCTGCCGGAAAACCACGCGCCGTTTCGGCCTGAATTTCGGGTAAAACAACTTTGATGGAAACTTTTGCAGTTTACTGGGAACCAGTTATCAAGACTTACGGAATTGCTGAACGCACCGGGCTGTGTTTGATCACCCTGGATTTGCCGTTTAGCCGAATCAGTGATGGCGGGGATTGGCTGACCCATTTTCCATCCCGATTTGGCGGCTCATTGGTACTGATTTTTTCAAGACCGACATCGCCGTCCGGTCTGCGCCTTCACCTGCTTCTGGACCGACTTCCGGAAAAAGTCGAGCCTGAAAAAGCTGAGAGGGTCCGGAAAGCGGATGCGATCGAGAATAATGTCCAGCCCGTTCAACCCGTGGATGTGAATCTGGCAGCTTTCGACGGGTTTTGTTCGGGGCTGCGGGTTGACAACCCGGTTGAACTGGTATATTTTCAGGGTCCTCATTACGGCGACCGCTATGGCATTGCCAGTGCGGCTGTAACAGCCCTGGTGGAACACGGTGTGCCGCTTTTGGCGGTTGTCTGCACCGGGGCATCCGTATATCTGGTCACACCCAAAGGAATGGCATGTGCGGCACGCAATGCTCTCAGAAAGGCATTCAATACGCCCGACGCTGCTGAAAACCCAACAAACTCATGAATTCGAACCTGCCTCAGGAAATTGACTGGCGGCTGCGGGTCTTTGACTCGCTGTCTTTTCCCACCCTGATCATGGACCGTAACGGCACCGTCGTGTCGGTCAATCAGAAACTGCTGGAAAAATATCATATATTAAAACAACAAGTTGTCGGAAAATCCTGCCGGGAAATATTTCATGCGTTGTTCGATGATCCGGACCTTCCCTGCAACCGGGATACCTGTCCCCTGGATAAAACCATTGCCGAGGGTGTGGGACATTCCGTTTTGAAACAGATTCAGCGGCAGGACGGGAGCATGTACTGGGAGGATCGGGTTTTTTCACCCATTCTGGACGATGCGGGAAATGTCATCTATGTGGTGGAGTCGATTCGGGATGTCACCCGGACCAAGGCGCTGGAAAATATTATCCACGACATTCGGGAATTCCTTAACCGGGTCGTTCAGAGCTCAACCAGTGCGATCGTGGCTGCAGACCGGTCAGGGCGCATTCTGCTGATGAATCAGGCTGCCGAGGAATTGTTCTGCTACGACTTCAAGAAGGCCGAGAGTATCAACGTCACCGATCTGTATCCACAGGGAGTGGCCCGTGAAATCATGAAAAAATTGCGGGATGACGATTTCGGGGGGAGAGGGAAACTCCCGCTAACCCGGGTCAACATTCTGACGGCCTGGGGAGAGGCGATTCCCGTGGAAATGACTGGCGCCATTATTTATGAAGGGGATAATACCGAAGCCGCGACCATGGGGATTTACAATGATATTCGGGAGCGGCTGGCAGTCCGGAAAAAACTGCAGGATGCCCAGTCTCAGTTGGATCAATCCGAAAAAATGGCTTCTTTGGGCAGGCTGGCAGCCGGTGTTGCGCATGAAATCAACAATCCCTTGACCGGAATCCTCATGTACAGCAACCTGATGAAGGAAAAAATGGATGCAGACCACCCGTTCCTGTCCAGCCTCACCTGTATTCTGGAGGATGCGGAACGGTGCCGGGATATCGTAAAGAACCTTTTGGCCTACAGCCGGCAATCCAGCATGTCCCGGGATCATTTTTCGTTGAATTCACTGGTAGAAGAAAGCCTTCGCCTGATTCGGGATCAAAGTCTGTTTTTGAACATCTCCACTGAAAAAGAGTTGTCGGATACGTGGATGCTGGTGAAGGCGGACCGGAACAAAATGAGCCAGGTTGTCATCAATCTGGTCATGAACGCCATTGACGCCATGAATCGCAGCGGAATTTTGACCCTGAAAACCTATCGCGATGACGATCGAAAAACAGCATGTCTGGAAGTATCGGATACCGGATGCGGCATACCGGAAGAAAATCGATCCAGGATATTTGATCCGTTTTTCACGACCAAGGAACTCGGCAAAGGAACCGGCCTGGGACTCAGCACCGCATATGGTATTGTCAAAGACAACAGCGGCGATATCATCATCAAGGAAACCGGTCCCGGAGGAACCACATTTCTGATGGAGTTGCCGCTGGACACGGATTCGATGGAATGTATGGAGTCGATTGGATAGACAACGGAAAGCAAAAGGACTGGAATGACAACTGAAGCAGTGATTCAAATAAATTATACGCCCAGAATCCTGGTAGTGGATGACGAGGTGCGTATCCGGGAAGCCTGCCGGGTGGTTCTGGAGGACTGCGGATACGGGGTTTCCCTGGCGGCGACCGGCGCAACAGGCCTTGAGCTGATAAGGGATCATCATTTCGACATCATTCTGCTGGATCTGATGATGCCTGAGCTGTCCGGCTTTGAAGTGCTGGCGCAGGTCAAGGCCCTGCATCCGGATACCGTGGTCATCGTGATCACCGGATATGCGACGCTGGAGCATTCGGTTGACGCCATGAAAAAAGGGGCATTTGATTTTATTCCCAAGCCTTTTACGCCGGAGCATCTGCGGATCACCATCGCCAAGGCCATCGATTATACCCGGACCCTGCGGGATATCGCAGATACCCGTTCACGGCTTCGGACCCTGGTGAACCGGATTTCGGACGGCGTAATGTGCACCAATCACGAGCATCGGGTTGCGCTGGCCAATCCCGCGTTTTTACGGATGATTGGCTGTGCGGCGGAATCGGTGATCGGAAACGGTGTGGACGATTTTTTAGACATTTCCCGGATCCGGGAGATGATTCAGGAATCGCTCGACATGAATGATTCTCAACCAACTGAATTGACAGAAGAAATATCGGTTAATGGCCATGGACAGTCCGATGAGAGGATTCTGAGTGCCCGGTGCGCCCCATTCCGGGATCGCAGCGGCAGAAATATAGGCGTCATTACTGTGCTGCACGATATCACCGCGCTCAAGAAAATGGACCGGATGAAATCGGAATTTGTGTCCATGGTGAGCCACGAGATTCGAAGCCCGATGAACTCGGTGCTGATGCAGATTCAGGTCATTCTGGATGGGCTGGCCGGGGAACTGACCGAAAAACAGAGGGACATCCTGACCCGGGCGCATCTGAAAATTGAAAATCTCGCCCGTATGACGACAGAGCTGCTCGACCTGGCGCGGATTGAATCCGGTCTGATCACCTTGGAGCGGGAGCCCGTGGCCATGGCCGATGTTATCCGGGATCAGGTCGCATTTCACTTCCCTTTGGCCGCATCCGCATCCATCGAGATGGTTGTCGATATCCCTGAAACGCTGCCGCTTGTTCTGGCGAACCGCCGGAACATGGAAGAAGTGCTGTCCAACCTGATCACCAATGCGATCAAGTACAGCACGGGGGGCGGTCGGATCATGATTGACGCCGCCATTGTCAATGACTATCTGCGTATTCAGGTTAAGGACACCGGCATGGGGATCAGCGCGGAAGATCAACAATGGATCTTTCAGCGGTTTTACCGGGTAAAAGATGAAACAACCCGGCACATCACCGGCACGGGTCTGGGCCTGGCCATCGTAAAAAGCATTCTGGAATCCCATCAGGGTCGCATCAAGATCGAAAGCCAGCAAGGAGAAGGCAGCACGTTTTCCGTTTTTCTGCCGATCCTGACCAGCTGATCCGTCATTTTACAAAGCCGTCAAATCTGTTCCGTGTGCATCAGCATGATCACGCCGAAACACAAAAAAACGGCGTTTGTTGTCCAGGCGGCAATAATCGGCGGCAGCATTTCCCCGTAGCCCAGTGAAATGCAGAAACTGTTCAGGACCCAGTATAGAAATGCCATGCCGATGCCATAAGCAATGCCGGCTGGAAGACCATCTTTCAGCTGGTTTTTACTGGCAATGCCGACTCCGGCCAGAACCAGAATGACGCAGACAAAAGGGAAGGCGATCTTGGAATGAAAATCCACCCGGTACTGCGTGGCGGGATAACCTTCATCCTCGATGGTGTGAATGTAATCCAGAAGTTCCTTAATGTCCATTTCCGAGGATCTTTTGGTAACCTGCTGAAGCCTTTCCGGATTCATATCGAGCTGGGCAGGCATTGAATCATGAAAAGCAATGCTGTAGCTGAATCCCGTGTCTTCCAGCTTTTGCTCCAGAATCTCGGATAATATCCATTGGCCGTTCGAAAATACGCCGCGTTCCGCATCTATCCGCCGAATCAGTCTGAACTGATCATCAAAAGTGTTCAATGTCACCTTGTAAAGGGTTTTTTCGGCAGGGTTGTAATGACGGATATGCATGATGTCATTATGACTTTTCATCCAGATATCGTTTTCCCGGGTAGTAATGGCTTTTTCCTTTCGAACTTCGTTCAGCCAGATCCGGTTTGCGGTGGTCATGGTGATGGGAACGATGACTTCTGACAGAAAAAACAGCGCGAATGTGAATACCAGTCCCAGGGCCAGAATGGGTTTGGTCAACTGATAAACACTGATTCCGCCGCTTCTGAGAGCTGTCAGTTCATTGTGTTTATTCATCATGCCAAAACAGATGAGCACCGACAGCAAAATTCCGACCGGGATGATCTGTGAAAGCACAAAAGGAATGGTGTGCAGCAGAAAGTCGATCATCCGGGGAAATGGCAGTCCGGCTTCCATGAAATCATCGATTTTCTCAAAGAAATCGACGGCCAGGTAAATGGCAACCACCAGGATCAACACCATAAAGAAGTATCGAAAAATTTCACGGACAAGATATTTGTCAAGTATGGTCATAAGTCATATAAAAGTCGTCTTAAACAGCACTTTTTCGAAGGCGCCGAAATCTTCGTGCGATGTCTGTAACCACGTTTGAAAAAGGAGATGGCTTTTCCTGGTTTGCGCGGTGGAGCATCAGGATTCCGGCGCCTGCCGTAACAATATTGGGAACCCACATCCCCAGAAGCGGGGGATATAACCCTTTTTCGCCAAAAACCCAGCCCGCGGACAGCAGCAAATAATACATGAGAAAAAAGAAAATTCCCAGGCTGATGCCAAAGGAGCGCTTGTTGGATCTGGACTGAATTCCCAGAGGAACCGCCAGAAAACCCAGGGCAATGCAGGCAAACGGCAGGGAAAATTTTTTGTGAAATTCCATCAGGGTCAGGTAATATTTTGAATTATTTTCAGTGGATGCAGTCAGATACTGCCGGATCTCGGACAGGGACATTTCCTCCGGATGATTTGGACCCAATGCCACGGCAGAAGCAAGGGCCTGACGGGTATCCAGGTGAATGTCATAAGTGGCAAACCGCACGGTATTGACGGACCGGCTTTTGACATCCACCTGGTTGATGGTCCCCTCATAAAGCCTGAGCAGAAACTGGTGGGTGTCCGGATTGCTTTCAATCTGGCCTTTGGGCGCCACAACGGTAATGATTGCATCCTGGGTCCGCTGGTCTTCTATAAATACATCGCTGAGGGTTCTGGTATTGGCGTCCAATTTGTTGACATACAGCATCACGCCTTTAAAGCTGTCGATGAATGTTCGTTCTTTGATGCCGATGTCCAGGTTGGTCGAGGCGACCTGCATGGTTAGTTTTTTAATGGACATTCTTCCCCAGGGAAGGCCGTATATAGCCATGGATGCGGTCAGCAGCGCCCCTAACAGGCAAAACAGCATTACCGGCGGCAGTAAATTATAAACGCTCAACCCTCCATTTTTTAATGCTAAAATTTCATTGTCCCCGGATAACCGCAGAAAGGTCAGCAGCACCGACATCATGACTGACATGGGAATGATGAATTCCATGAAAAAAGGCAGGGTATAGAGAATCATCCATCCGACAACAGACAGGCCGACCCGGTGATTGACAACCAGATTCATGATCTGAATGATCTGCGTCATCAAAAAAATAAAAGAGAAAAAAATAAGATTGATTCCAAAAGGTGGAATCAACCCTCTGAAAATATAGCGATATATGATCGTATTGATTCTCATAGTCAAACAGGCCCAATCACCTTCTTATTTTATTTTTACCGGAATACCCGCCACCATCCAGATCACCTGGTCTGCGCAGTCTGCAATCTGCTGATTCACATGTCCCACGGCATCCCGGAACTGCCTGGCAAGTGGATTGTCCGGAACAATCCCGGCGCCGACTTCATTTGTTACCAGGATGACCGGACATGTCGCGGCGCGCAAACTTTCAATCAAACGGCAGGTCTGCGCTGCCAAGAGATCTTGTGACGCATCGGAATCAGCTTGTTCCATCATCAGATTGCTCACCCAGAGCGTCAGGCAGTCCACCAGCAGGACATCCGCGTTGGGGCCGAATTCCCGAATGGCTTTGGAAACAAAAATCGGCGTTTCCACGGCGGTCCAGCCTGTTCCCCGTTCTGCCTGATGCCTGGAAACGCGCTGATGCATTTCATCGTCCCGGGGAATACAGGTTGCCAGAAAGATTTTTCTGTCATTTCCAATTCTGTCCGCCAGATGAAGGGCATGGCTGCTTTTCCCGCTTCGGCATCCGCCAATGACAAGGGTCGTATTCATTAATCACATCCTGTCGCGGTTTTAAGGGTTGACAAAATGGCATCAACCTCCACATGGCTTTCAAAATGCTCCGCCAGCCGGTTATATGCCAGATCCCGTTCCACGGGGCCCTGATCAACAGAAACCGGAATATGGCTAAGACCGATCTGATCGAGCCAGAGTCGGGTGATTCCAGGCGTGTCAAACAGGCCGTGAATATAGGTTCCCATGATTGAAAGACCAGCAGCCTGGGCGCCATCGGCTTCATTGCAGGCCAGTCCATTGCGTTCTGTAATATTCAGCAGGGGATTTCCTTCAAAGAGCCGGGTTTGTCCCATGTGGATTTCATAGCCTTTGCCGGCAACGCCCTTCCATTCAAAGGCGCTCAGCGTCGTGGTTTTCGGGGCCTTCAATATTGTTTCAACGGGCAGCAGGCCCAGTCCGTCGGTTGCACCCGGGGGGCCTTCCAGGCCGCCCGGATCACGAACTTGGGTTCCCATCATCTGATATCCGCCGCAGATCCCCAGAACATGGCCGCCGTTGGCGGCGTATGTTTTGAGGTTTGCAAACCATCCGGTCCGGTGAAGCCATCTCAGATCAAAACAGGTGTTTTTGGACCCGGGAAGGATCACGGCTTTAAAACGCGACAGATCCTGAGGCTGTTCAATAAATGAGACCGAAATACCGGAAATCCGGGTCAGCGGATCAAAATCCGTAAAATTGGAGATATGGGGGATGCGGATGATGGCGATGGCGGGCCCGGAATCCTTGTCAAGCGGTGGTTTCTTTGGATTTTCAATGACAACCGAATCTTCCGCCTCCACCGCCAGATTGTTCACCCAGGGAAGTACGCCGAAAACGGGCTTCCCGGACCGGGATTCAATCCACTTGGTACCCTCCTGAAACAGGGAAATGTCCCCCCGGAACCGGTTGATGATAAACCCCGCGATCCGGTCCCGGCAGTCCTGGGGCAGACAGGCCAGAGTTCCGATGAGCTGTCCGAATATGCCGCCCCGGTGAATATCGCCGACCAGGATAACCGGCGCCCGGGCATATTCGGCCATTCGAAAATTCACGATATCATGGGCCATGAGATTGACTTCCGCGCAGGAGCCGGCCCCTTCCAGAATAACCAGATCATAAGATTCCCGAAGCCGGTCAAGCGCCTGGCACGCCGTTGAAAACAACGCTTCCTTCTGCTCGTGGTATTCCCGTGCAGTCCGATTGGCCATAGCCTCTCCCAGCACAACGACCTGGGAGCCGACATCGCTGGTGGGTTTTAAGAGAATCGGATTCATGTCCACATGGGGAGCAATCCGGCCGGCCTCTGCCTGAACGATCTGAGCGCGGCCCATTTCCAGCCCTTCCGGGGTGACGCCGGAATTGTTGGACATGTTCTGGGCTTTATAGGGGGCTACCCGAATGCCGCGATTGGAAAGAATCCGGCACAGGGCCGTCACCACGATGCTTTTTCCCACGTCGGAGCCGGTTCCAAAAACCGCCAGACAAGGGGTCAAAGATCTACCGGATATCATATTTTTTACTGTAGCCTCGCGGGGTGATCATCAGCCCCTGATAGTCAAACGTTGAACTGTTTCCGATGAAAACCGTTGTGAGCATAGTGACTGACGCCACATGCAGATGCTCAAGCGTGGTCAGGCCGATTTCCTGCTCTTCCCGCATGGCGCTGGTCACGATGCCGACCGGCGTATTTTTACCCCGATGCTTTAAAATGATCTGCTGGGCCCTTTCCAGTTGGGTGGATCTGCGTTTGCTTTTGGGATTGTAAAGGACAATCACAAAATCTGCAAGAGCTGCGGCATTCAGACGCTTTTCAATGACTTCCCAGGGTGTGAGCAGGTCGCTGAGGCTGATGCAGGCAAAGTCATGGGTCAGCGGTGCGCCAAGAAGCGATGCCCCGGCGCAGACCGCCGGAATTCCCGGAACGATTTCGACTTGAAGTGTCTGCGGATGCATGGCGGCCCGGGTGTCCGGTTTCAGGATCGGAATCCCGCGGATGGCGCAGATCTCCAGAACCAGGCCCGCCATGGCATAAATTCCGGCATCGCCGCTCGATACGATGGCGCAGGACTTGCCCGACAGGGCCTCATTAATGGCGGCCTCGACCCGGTCCACTTCCTGGGTCATGGCCGAGCTGATGACCCGCTTGCCTTTGATCAGCGGCCGGATCAGGTCAAGGTATGTCGTGTATCCGGCAACCGTGTCAACGGCTTCCAGGACGTCGCAGGCCCGTTTTGAAAGATAATCCGGATTGCCGGGTCCTAACCCGACAACGAAAAGTTGATTCGGGCAATGGCCAGGGTGACATTCGGGCTGATCTGCTTGGGCACGATCAGTTCCCCCTTTTCCGATGCCAGAACTGCTGAGGCTTCGCATACGCTGGGTACTCCTATGTGTTGATTAACGATTTCCGAGGGATTCGGGCTGTCTATGCCAGACAGCTCCTCCCTCGTGAAAAACCGAATGGGAATGTGAAGGTTTCGGGCCGCTTCCAGCAGTCCGGCTTCATCGGATTTGATATCGATGGTGGCGATACATTTCAGGCTGTTCAGGGATAGCCCGAACTGAAGCAGTTTATCAACCAGAAACTCACGGATTTCACTGGCGCTGGTATTGCGGTTGCACCCCATTCCGGCGATCAGGGATCTTGGCCGCAGGATCAGGCTGGGATCCGGAAAGCGCATCAGGCGATCGTCAATCACAACAGCGGGAGAGGATGCCCGGACGGCTGTCGAAGCTACAGCCGCTGCCTTTCCCGGCATCATACTTTCCGCTGTCAGAGGAATCATATTGACAAGCTCTGATACTTTATCCAGCCGATGATATGGATCATGCAGGTAAACAGGGGCCTGGCTCAGAAAAGCCTTGCTGACGGTTTTGATGACTTCGGGGTTTTCGATGAAGAGGCCGTTATCGACCGCAATGACATCGATGGACGGAACCTGATGGAGATCCGTTGCCGTGGTGATGACAGGCGTTGCCTTGAGTTTTTCCGAAATGGCCAACGCCAGGCGATTGGCGCCGCCGATGTGGCCTGAAAGCAGGCTGATGACGTGCCTGCCTTTTTCATCCATGACAACCACTGCCGGATCCTTGGTTTTCGATACAATGCAGGGGGCGATAACCCGCAACACGATGCCGGTGGACATGATAAATACATGCTCTTTAAAAAGGGAGAAGCGCTCTTTTACACAATCCGCCAGCCGGGCAAAGGAAAAACAGGGGGCAGGGCAGGGCAGAAGACTATCGGAAACATGCAGGATGCCGGGAAAAGCATCCCTAAGTTTCAGCGCCAGGGAAAGGCCATCGGGAGTGATGGCCCAGATGGCAAGTTGTTGAGGGCCGGATATGTTCACTGCGGATCTTTTTCCCTGAATCCGTGCGTAAATGCTTTGTCATAGAGTTTGGAGCGATGTTTCAAGCTGCCCAGGGTGACTTCGAGTACCCTGCCGACAATGATCAGGGCCTGCCGGGTGATGTTTTCTTTCCGGACGGTTTCGGACAATTGACCGATTCGGGTATAAACAATCCGCTCTTCCGGATGGCTGATTTTATAGGCAATGGCGCAGGCTGCATCAGGCCCGTATGTCCGGGACAGCGTGGTCTGCACCTCATCGATCAGGGAAATGCTGAGATAAATGGCCATGGATGCCTGATGTCCGGCCAGCGCTTCCAGGTTTTCCGATTCCGGAACCGGCGTTCTGCCGGCCATTCGCGTAAGGATCAATGTCTGGGAAATCTCCGGAAGCGTATATTCCAGGCCCATGGCGGCTGCCGCGGCAAATGCCGCCGTTACTCCGGGAACGACGGTAAACGGAATGCTTTTGGCATCGAGGGCCGACATCTGTTCGAAAATGGCGCCATAGAGGCTGGGATCTCCGGTATGGAGGCGGACCACCTGCTTACCCATCTCCCAGTTTCCGGCGATGATATCGATAATTTGCGCCAGATTCAGGGAGGCGCTGTCGATGGAGAGGATTTGCGGCCGGGTCCATTTCAGAAGGGCTTCGGGAACCAGCGATCCCGCATAAATGACCACATCGGCCAGCATCAATGCCTTCTGGCCCTTGACCGTGATCAGATCCGGGTCCCCCGGTCCCGCGCCAACAAACTGAACCGGATATCGAACAACTGAAACGGATTGCACTGAAACATCCTCCAACAGGGTTAAGGTTTAATAATTCCACTAATGATCCACACCGGATTCTGAGCTTCAAACCGCTGGCTCCAGGGCATGTCCTTGCTGCGGCTGACCTGAATCTGGGCTGTTTCGGTAGAAAAACCCAGCTCATTCAACGTGGTCAGCGCCGCTGTCAGATTGTCCATCAGAACGGTGTTCACAACCAGAATGCCACCTGGTTTCAAATACCCGGCTGCCGAACGGATGATGGTTTCAAGCTGCCTGCCGCCGCCGCCGATGAAAATGCGGTCCGGAGCCGGCAGGCCATCCAGTCCATCGGGAAGAACCGCCTGCCGGATTTCCATGTTCCGGACGCCGTGGCGCAGTCGGTTGCTTTCGATGTTGCGGATGCGATCCGGATGTTTTTCAATGGCCACGATTTTTCCCAGGGGCAGCAGCCGAGAGGCTTCGATGCCGACTGATCCGCTGCCTGCGCCCAGATCCCACAGGACGTGATGGGGCAGGAGCTTTAGTCTGGCAAGGCTGATGGCCCGTATTTCCGCCTTGGTGATGAGTCCGTTATCATGATCGAAATCATCGTCCGGCATGCCCAGGTGAAGGCCGGGCAATGCTTGCGGGACGAAAGTCCGTTTGAGGACAACGATATTGGGCTCAGAAAAGGTTTTCCCCGCAGCCTCTTCCGGGGAATGCCAGGTTATTATTTCAGATGGTGCGCCCAGTTGCTCCAGAACGCAGATATGGATCTGGTGAAGTTGGTGACGGAGCAACAAATCGGCAATCCAGCCGGGATTTCGGGAGGGATCGGTCAATACCGCCACTAAAGGCGATTCTGCGGCGGCAGTCAGCAGGCTGTTTTCAGATTGTTTCCCGTGCAAGCTGATCAGCCGGGCATCCTGCCAGGGCTCCTTGATGCGCGCAAATGCGGCCGCAACCGAGGAGATATTGGGATGGATCTCCACGTGATCCGGCCCCAGCGCATCGATGATAGCGGATCCGATGCCGAACAGCAGGGGATCCCCCGAGGCCAGCACGACCACCTGGCGGGTCTTGTAGTGCCGGCCGATAAAGTCCATCAGTCCCGGAATATCCCGGGTGATTGCCTTATGAATCCCGGAATGATCCTTGAAGCAGGCCAGGTGGCGTTTGCCGCCGATCAGGATGTCCGCTTTGCGGATGATATCCAGGTGCCTTAGCGTCAGGTCCTTCGGGGACAGCCCCATCCCGATGACAATGACTTTTTCGGGGTCCGGTGAAGATGACTCAATCATAAATCGTCCATAAGCAGTCAGAAATCCAATGTAAAGTGACAGTTCTCCGTTTGCGCTTCATGCGATCCGCTTCACGCTTTTCTGGAAGTATATAACACCCTGCCGGTATAGTCAAAAATCATGCCCTGAAGCACTACATTTGCACCGGTAAACCGGCTGGCAGAAAGAATCATGCGCCTGCAGACATCTGAAACCATGGCCGGATGGGTTTCCATGATCATGGATAAGGCTTCGCGGGCCGTATTGGCCAGACTCAGGCGCCGGCTGAACTCCCTGTCACGGGTAACCGCCATTGCCCATTCAGACAGAACGGACAAAGACAGATCGGATTTGGCTGCATGGGTATGGGCAAAGCCCTGGGCTATTTTTATCGCTTTTCCGAATAAAACGGCCAGCGTAATCGTGGCAAAACCTTTTTGAGATGCGGCTTCCAGTGAAGTTTTAAAAAAATCTCCGATCTGTATGAAGGCGATTTCCGGCAGATCCCGAATCACCGATTGGGCAAAGCGCTCGCTTCTTCTGCCGGTGCTCAGGACCACCTGCGTGCCGCCGCCGGCATGCGCCACCGACAGGGATGAGGCAATGGTTGCCTCATAAGCCTCATGGGACATGGGCCGGACAATGCCGGTGGTTCCCAGAATGGAGATGCCGCCGATGATGCCAAGTCTGGCATTCAGGGTTTTTTCAGCCAGAACCTTTCCATGTGGCACAAAAACTTCAACACATACCGCCTCAACCTTGTCTACGTGATTTGTTCGCTGTGAATCCAGAACGTCATGAATGGCATGAACGATCATCTTTCGGGGACCCATGTTGATGGCAGGCTCTCCAGGCGGAATCTCGAGACCTGGAAGCGTGACCTGTCCGACGCCTTCACCTCCTGTGATCTTTATATTCAGTGGTTCTGTACCCATTTCAACATCCCGGCTTCCTTGAAAGTCATTTGCCATGCAAAGTGTCACATTCGCGCCGATCTCCGCCCCGTTTGTGACATCCGGGTCATCGCCGGCATCCTTGATGACTGTCGCGCTGGCCCGGTAGCCGGAAAACTGCTTGCAGCAATGAACCGGAATCCGGATTTTGTCGCCGGTCAAAAGCAAAATATCCACGGAATCCGGATCAGAGCCGGTAACAATTCGAGTCAGTGCGGCTTTGGTCGCAGCCGCTGCGGCGGTTCCGGTGGTGAATCCGGATTTAAGCGTTGCTGTTTGTGTTGTCCGTTTTCCCATTTTTCTGTTCCCCGACCTATAACCGATGACCCCTTACCCCTGTTATTTATATCAGAACATAATACAGAAAGCCCACCAGGATCAGGCTGATGACTCTGAATCCCTGTCCCATCAGCAGAAGCTCCATGCCCATTCGGGGTGAAAAAACTCCCACGTACCAGGGCAGTTGATGCCGAAGTGTGCGGATGGGCGCTGCGATGACATTGCCGATGATAAGCGCCAGAACCGTCTGCTGGGTGGTGATGACGCCGGCATCCATCAATGCCCCGGCAGCAGCAAATCCGGAGGCAAACTCGGCTGTAAAACTCAAAACAACCAGGGACAGAGACTCCATGGGAATAAAGGTTGTGGTGACGAAACGGGCCAGCCAGTCCCGGGTCATTTCAAAGACATTCATGGAATTGAGAATAAAGACGATGACATAAATCGGGATGACATAAACCGCCATTGCGATCAGTCGGGCGGGGAATTTTTTCCACAGGTTCTGCAAGATGGTTCTGAATTCCCTGGCTGCGGGCGGAACCGCAAGAGATGCCGCATCCGAAGTAGCGTTTTCCTTGGGCAGCCGGTAATGGCCGTAAATCAGTACGCAGGCCATGCGCAGTATGGCAGCCACGAATGTCAGAAAAAAATACAGGGTTCCGGCCCACCGGGTAATGGGAACCACCATGAAGAACGTGGTGGGAAGATGGGCAAAAAACGCGGGAAGCTGATTCGCAAGATTGGATAAATAAAGCTGGCTTCGCGTGATCTTTCCGTCTTTGAAGTAATCCTGAAGCATGGCGTTGGAGGCGACGCCAGAGATAAAGGCAGTGGTGAAGGCGACGCTGCAGCGTTGGCCCAGCCGGCCAAACCGAAACAGCGGTCCGGCGATGACCGCAATCCGCCGGGTCCAGCCCGAGGCTTCAATGATTTCTCCTGCCACTAGCCCCGCGCTGATCGCCAGCATCAATCGAATGAGCGGTAAAACCAGTTTGGAGAATACATGCGCCCGGCTCGTGGCGTGAAATCCGTAGATACTGATCATCACCAGAGTCACCGAGAACAGCAGGGAAACCGCAAGGGACGTATAGCGAATCGGTCTGGCTTTACGCATGGTTTTTGGATTGCTTTGCGATGATCAGGGTCCAGTATTCCGGGCTGCGGTCATTGAATTCCCGGGTGTCCGGGTAAATCTTTTGATCCGGAAGGCTGCAGTTGGACACCCCGACGCATCGGGTAAAACCGGAAGCGTCTTCCAGGGCCGCATTGATGTCTTTGATGTTCCGATACGCCTTCATGAAAACGACATTTTCCGGTTTTATCGTCATCTGCCGCAGACGGTCTCCGCCGTTGACTCCGGAAACCACCAGAAGGCATTCTTCGCCTTCCACCAGCGGTGTATTGATGCAGGCTGCAGCCGCCTGATAGGACGTGATGCCGGGAATGGTCGTGATGGGAATATGGGGGGCGATTTTCTGAATATTTTGAAGAATGTATCCATAGGTAGAGTATGTCATGGGATCCCCAAGGGTCAGAAAGGCCGCATTTTTCCCCAGTTCCAGCTCCGAAATGATGGTTTCCGCATGGGTTTTCCATGCCGTGCGGGTTTCTTCCCTGTCTTTGGTCATAGGAAACTGAAGCGTCCGCACTGCGGTTCCTTTGGGGATATGCGGGCCGGCAATATTGACCGCCAGGCTGTAATCGTTTTTGGTGGATGCCGCAGCAAAGATAATGTCAACTTCTGAGAGAATCCGGGCTGATTTTACTGTCAGCAGTTCCGGATCTCCGGGACCCACGCCGATACCATATAATGTTCCTGTTTGTTGTTTCATTTCAATGCCTTGATGAAGATGACAATTTGTATAAGGGGTTTAAGTTTTAAGCCGATTTTGCGGTTGCCAGTTTTACCAGGGCATTCACGACGCTGGCGGCAACCGTGGACCCGCCTTTTCTGCCTGAATTGGAGATGCTGGGATAGTCCATGGCCATGAGTTCGTCCTTGGATTCCGCGGCATTCACAAAGCCGACCGGAAGCCCGATGACGAGGGCCGGGGTTGCCTGGCCAGCTTTAATCAGCGCGATCAGGCGCAAAAGGGCGGTCGGGGCGTTTCCGACAACGTATATGCCGCCCGCCATATCATCAAGAGCTGCGTCCACGGCCGCCGCTGCCCGGGTATTCCCAGCGCTTTGTGCGCTCCGGCATACATCAGGGTCCTGAATCAGGCAGGTGACGCGGCATCCAAAGCGCGCAAGGTTAGCGGCATTAATGCCGCTCTTGGCCATGGTGGTATCGGTGATGATGGTTTTTCCCTTATGGATGGCCTGAATTCCTTTTGAAATGGCATTCGGGTGAAACCGTACGGTTTCCATATAGTCAAAATCAGCCGAAGTATGAATCATTCTTTGGACAATCTGCCATTCATCCGAAGAAAAGGCATGGGGGCCAGCCTCGGTATCGATGATCGTAAAGCTCTGGGCTTCTATTTCATTGGGCGTCATGTTGTTCCTGTCGGGTAATAGATCATGGATGATTGTGCTGTAGACACGACTGAACAAACGCAGCCGCGGCATTCGGTTGACTGCCGAAATGCAGGTGAATGTAGCTGCCAAGGGTGTTGTTCACTTGAAATCCTTCCTCGATTCCGGATTCGCCGAAGCGGGATGTTACCCCATACACGCCCGGAACCGCCGCGGGGGGAATGATTTCCGAATAATGAAATTCATGTCCGCGAACCGTCTGGCCTGCCGGCCCCAGAATCGTATCGGTTTTCAAGGTGATTTCCCGGTATCCCAGGGTTTTCAGGCGCTGCAGCATCCGTGTGGAAAATGAATAGCATCCGGTCATGGGATGGATCCGGCCGTCCAGATCGGTCAGCTCCCTGCAAAGATACATGAGCCCTCCGCATTCCGCATAAATGGGCATTCCCTTCAGGCTGGATGCCAGAACCTGGGATCGGAGCTGCGAATTCGCCGCCAGCCTTTCCGCATGCAGCTCCGGATAACCGCCGCCAAAATAGATGCCGCCCAGTCCCTCGGGCAGGCGGGTATCCGAAATGGGCGAAAAATAAACGAGTTCGGCGCCTGCTGCAGTCAGGGCATCCAGGTTGTCCGGATAATAAAAACAGAACGCCGGATCCATGGCCACCCCGATTCTAACCCTGGCGGATTGTGGCGGGATAGGGGAGGGGGCCGCTTCCGGACCGGCAGGAAGCTCTGAAAAGCAGGCCAGCAGAGCATCCATATCCACGGATGATTCGATGAAATCAGCCAGTTGGTTGATGGCGTCAGGCGACAGGGGATGGTCCTGTAGAGTAACCAGCCCCAGATGCCTTTCCGGAATGGCAATGGCCGCATTTTTATGCAGTCCTCCCAGGCAGGGCATTTGCACATGACCTGAAAGCGCATCCTTCAAATAGGTCAGGTGCCGGCTGCTACCCAACTGGTTAAAGATGACGCCGCCAAAACGCAGACCCGGATCAAATTTCTCAAATCCATACACCACGGCAGCCGCGCTTCTGGCCATGCTTTTGGCATTGACCGCCAGAAGCACCGGAAGATCCAGCCACTTTGACATCTGGGCCGTCGAGCCCGCCTCGCTTTTTCCGTCATATCCGTCGAAAAGACCCATGACGCCTTCAACGACCGCAATGTCCGCGAATTCTCTATGGCGATTAAAAATATTCTGATTGCAGGATTTTGAAAGCATCCATCCATCCAGGTTGCGGCAGGCAGTGCCGGTAATCCGGGTATGGTGGCCGGGATCGATAAAGTCCGGACCCACCTTGAACGATATCACCCGCAAGCCCCGGCGCTTCAGCGCGGCCAGGATGGCCAGCGTGAGGGTTGTTTTCCCAGATCCGCTCTGTGTTCCTGCAACAACAATTCCTTTAATCGGACACCTCCATGACTCCTTGCCTACAGGTCTGGATATAAAATTTTAACAATGGTTCGGATGCCTTCTATAAGCCTTACGGTCGGCCTCGAAACCAGGAATTCATCGATCAGATAAATCTGTTGGGCCTGAATCGCCTTGATCGCAGAGAATCCCGGCTCGTTGCGGATTAAATCGATCGTGACGCGATTCATGGGTCCGGATTGCGCCAGATAAACGTCCATATCAAAAGCATGGGAAAGGATCCGCTCTTTTCCGTATGCAGCGATGTTGGTGTCCCGTACGGGTTCGGCATCTGTCGCAATGTTGATTCCGCCTGCGGTTTCAACGGCAAAAATCGCCATGGAATCCGGTGAAAAAGTTTTCATCCGGTCATGAATGGCTTCAAAATAGACTTTTTTCCGGGGACTGATTTTCCGGACGCTTTGGCGAATGACTTCAAGCGATTCCTTGAAACCGGCGATCAGCCGGCCGGCTTCCGCTTCCTTGCCGGTCAGGGTGCCGAGCGTCTGCCAGTAGCGGTAAATCTCATCCAGATTTCCGGGCTGAAGCGACACCACCGTGATGCCGTTTTTCTCAAGACCGGCCAGAAGCCGGGCATATCCCCGGTCGATCATGGGCCGAACCAGCACCAGGTCAGGCCGGGCAGCCAGTAATTTTTCCAGATCGTCGTGATAGGAAAAAACCGGTTTTGAAAGGGCTTTTTCCGGATAGGTCTCGCTTGGGGACACGCCGATGATCTCGGAATCAAGCCCCAGTGAAAATAGATTTTCCGTGTGGCCGGGATACAGCGAAATGATTCGCGCAAACGGGGCTTTTACGGTGATCTTTCGATTCATGTCGTCTGTAATCACCCCGGCGCAATATCCGCCGGCAACCGAGGCTGCCAAAAAAATAAACACAAAGGCCGTCCGGATCAGGCATGTTTGAACAAAGCGCGGCTTTTGGATCCGGCAAGGACCTTGAGACCGGCGTCCCTTCCAGCCCGTATCATGGGACATGGGAGTTCCGATTGAACACGACCTGTCTGGCTTTGGCATAGGTGTCTTCATAGACTTTGGCTTTGACCTCAAACACCGATTGAATCGTGCTTTCTGTCAGCACCTGATCGCACGGGCCGTGGTGGACCACCCGGCCGTTTTTCATCAGGATCAGATACTGACAGAACAAGGCGGCCAGGTTAATATCTTGCATGACCGCGATCACCGTTTTACCCTCATTGACTACCCTCTGGAATGCCAGGCTGAACAGCGAAATCGCATGGGAAATATCCAGGTTGGATGTGGCTTCATCCAGAATCAGCACCGGCGTGTCCTGTACCAATGCCCGGGCGAATATCACCCGCTGGCGTTCCCCGCCGCTCAGCTCAGAGATAAACCGGTTTTTAAATTCACGGGTACCGGTCTGTTCCATGATTTCGTCCACCAGCCGGTGATCTTCCTGATCCGGAAACGCAAACCGGCCAAGGTGGGGGTACCGGCCCATCATTACGACCTGGCGCGATGTAAACGGAAAATTGACACCGTACTGTTGGGGAACCAGGGCAAATCTGCGGGCAATCTGCTTTCTGCTGTATTTTGCCAGCGGTTTGCCCTGATAAGTAATGACGCCTGCATCTGGTGTCCGGTGCCGGATCAACAGATCCACCAGCGTTGTCTTGCCGCAGCCGTTAGGGCCCAGTATTCCGTAAAACACGCCGGATGTGAGTTTCAGGGAAACGTCGCTGACAGCCGGTTGTCTGCCATAGCCGAAACAGACCTGCTCCGTCTCAATCGTCATGGGTTCCGCCCGTCTGCCGTTTCCGGTAAATATAGCAGAAAAAAGGCCCTCCGGTGAGCGCGGTCAGCACCCCGATGGGAATTTCGTGCGGCAGCACGGCTCGGGTCAGGGTGTCCGCTCCCAGCAGCAGAATAGCTCCGGCGAATATCGAGACCAGTATCAGCCGCTGGTTGTCCGGTCCGGTCAGTGTGCGCATGATGTGGGGCACCAGCAGCCCCACGAACCCGATAATGCCCGATACCGACACGCAGACAGCCGAAACCAGCGAAGCGGTGATCAAAAGAATCATCCGGACTTTCTGCGTATCCACACCCAGGGAGGCGGCGGTTCGGGACCCCAGCGCCATCACGTTCAGCTCCCTGGAAAAATATCCGCAAACGCCAAGCCCTGCTGCAAGCGTGCCAAGAGTCAGCCAGACATCGGTCCAGGTTTTGGAGCCGAAACTGCCCATCAGCCAGAAGATGATCACGCTGACCTGTTCATCAACCATGTACTTGATAAAACTGACGCCGGCGGAAAGAATGGCCGAAACGATGATACCGGACAGAATCAGATTGCTGGAAGAAAGCCCTGCGCTGGAAGATGCCAGATAAATGACCGCCATCAGGGTCAGGCCGGAGCCGATAAACGCAAAAAGCGGGACAGACCAGATCCCCCAGATGCCGATGTTCAGCCACAAGGCAAATGAGGCCCCCAGGGCTGCGCCGGCGGATACTCCCAGCGTGTAGGGATCGGCCAGCGGATTCAGCAGAATTCCCTGGAACACGACGCCGGAAAGGGCCAGCCCTGCTCCCACCGCGGCGGCTGTCAGAATCCGGGGCAGCCGGACTTCGGTGATCACGACCGGAAAAAGCGAATTGACGCCTTCCAGAAGAAAATCCATTCCAGGTAGTTTTGCCAGGACAATCCGCAGCACATCGGAAAATGAAATCCGCATATATCCCAGTCCGCTGGAAAGCACCACCAGCGCTGCGAGCATCAGGAACAGAAGCAGAATCTGCCAATAGATCTCTTGGCCGAGTGTCTGAAAAATGCGTTTCATGAAAAAGTGCCAACGATTGTTTTCAGATGGTCCACCCAGATCTCGACGATGGCGTCGGTTTCAGCCAGTCCCTTTAAAACCGGCTTGCAGGAAATGCCGTGTTTTTCAAGAACGGATTTCCAGGAATGGTGATTGTCTCCAGCCATGTCCTTCAGCGTGTGATTCCCGACAACGGCCAGGCAGGGCAGAAGATATGCCGATGCGATTTTCTCTTTCTGAAGACTATCGCAAATGGCGGCGATACCGGGCCGGCCGCTCATCGTTCCGACAAAGATATAGGGATCCGTCTGCTGAAGATGATACATCAGCGCCGTATAACAGGCATTTGCCGGATGGGGAGAACCATGACCCATGAAAATGACGGCTTCCTGCGGTTTTCTCTCTTGCGGGATCGCCGAAAGCAGGGCAGCCGCGACGTTTTCCATGTCATTTCCGGTCCCCAGAAGCGGCAACCCCATCAACACTTGCCGGAACCCGCCGTACATTTGGCCGAAAAGACGACAGTTGATTGTCAAGTCGTGGTGCTCTTTTCCCGAAATGACATGAAGCGCTTGAACCGCCACATGGGTGATCCCATCCGCCATCATCCGCGCCAGGGACATTTCCACGGAATCCGCAAAGTGTCCGGCTCCGGCCGGTTTTTTTCGCATGACGGCCGAGGTAAAGGCCCATCGAATCGGAGTATCCGGAAAGGCAGTCCGAACCTTCTGCTCGACATGCTGATAGGCAGCCAGCGCCTGCGGGGTGCTGGTACCAAAAGCGATAAGCAGGATGCCTTTTTTTAAAGGGACTGAACGGTCGGTTGCCATTCCGATTCCTTTTTCACCAGAGCAACCTCAAAAGAGACGATTCACTTTCATGGACTGTCATTCAAATAAAAAAGCCCTTCAAATTCGGAAGAATCTGAAGGGCTGCACCCGGCTTCTTTGCCCGTGGAATTGACCACTGCCGTCATCTGTTACCGCAGATTCCGGCCATTCATGATCAGGCAGGTCTTCT
>Ga0315270_10000082_pt1 | contig 49638 bp, 56 predicted proteins | sample C1_bottom_MG_FD_204932 | JGI IMG/M metagenome (GOLD analysis project Ga0315270, IMG submission 204932) | Sediment microbial communities from Yellowstone Lake, YNP, Wyoming, USA - C1_bottom | ecosystem: Environmental > Aquatic > Freshwater > Lake > Sediment | place: USA: Wyoming | collected... | reverse complement strand
TGGAAAATCTCAATTTGCCGGAGTCCGAGTGGGTGACACTTTCCACTCCAAGACGGATTCTAGAAGTCGCCGTGCCACTGCGCCGCGACAATGAATCTGTTGAGATGTTTAAAGGATTCCGAGTCCAATACTCGACTACCCGCGGTCCATCCAAAGGCGGCGTTCGTTTCCATCCTGATGTGACGCTGGAAGAAACCATTGCCTTAGCGATGCTTATGACCTGGAAATGTGCGCTGACAAACCTGCCCTTTGGAGGTGCCAAAGGTGCCGTAGCGGTTGATAGTAGGAAACTGTCGCTTCGAGAAAATGAGCGTTTAACTAGACGTTATACCAGCGAGATCCTTCCAATTATTGGCCCTGAACGCGATATTCCGGCTCCGGATGTTGGGACCGATGATCGCAATATGGCCTGGATGATGGACACCTACTCAGTGAATGCTGGGTACTCAGTGCCTGGTGTTGTTACCGGGAAACCTCTCGTGTTGGGTGGCTCACTTGGGCGAAATTCAGCAACTGGAGATGGCGTTGCCATCACCGCAAGAGAAGCCTTGCGCGCCAAGGGCATAGAGGTTGAAGGTGCCACGGTGGCTATCCAAGGCTTTGGCAAGGTTGGATATTGGGCCGCAATTGCCGTAGAAAAGATGGGCATGAAAGTAGTCGCAGTTAGCGATGTTGAAGGCGGCGTAACGGGCTTTAAATCCGTTGACGAGGTATTCAGCCATCTGCAGGAAACCGGTTCAGTAGTCAACACACCAGGAGTGGATCGAATCACTCAGGATGAATTGCTGCATCTGGACGTTGACGTATTGATTCCGGCCGCATTGTCTGACGCGATCACTTCAGTTACTGCGCCAGGGATTAGAGCTCGGATTGTTGTTGAAGGCGCAAATGCGCCGACCACCCCCGAAGGGGATGCAATCATGGCCGACAATGGCATTCTGGTCGTTCCAGATATCTTGGCCAACAGCGGTGGAGTTGTCGTCTCGTATTTCGAATGGGTTCAAGACAATCAGGTTTATTTCTGGACTGAAGCCGAAATCGCCGAACGACTAAATACCTTGATGTTAAAGGCAATTACCGAGGTAAGGGATTACTCTGCTCTTCGTGGCATCAGTTGGCGCGAAGCGGCAAATGCGATCGGCGTCGGTCGAGTTGCCGAGGCACACCGTCTTCGCGGGCTATACCCGTGAGTAGTCGGGTTAGCGTCGCGAGCATTCTGGCCGAGAGTGCCAGGCGCTACCCGACGCATGACGCGCTGGTTCTTGGTGAGGCACGAATTCCATATGCAGCGGTTTGGGAACAATCGCGACGCTATGCAGCGGTTATTCGTGATCGTGGCATTAAGCCAGGAGATCGCGTAGCTATCTTGATTCCAAACGTTCCTCAGTTTGCTTTTGCTTACTATGGAATTCTCGCGCTGGGTGCAAGCGTCGTTCCCATCCATTCCTTACTTAAAAGTGAAGAAATTGCATACGCATTAAGGGATTCTGGTGCCAAGTTGCTCATTGCGGCATCCCCATTAATAGGGGAAGGTCTGCCTGCGGCGCTTGAAGTCGGCGTAGATATTTTGGCTGTTCTTGATGGTGGTCCTGCGGAAGTGTTGCGACTAGAAGTTTTAGCAGCAGCAACTGCGCCTATTGCTACTTATCTTGCTCGTAAGCCAGATGATGAGGCGGTTGTTCTTTACACGTCGGGAACCACCGGTAAGCCAAAGGGAGCCGTTCTTACTCACGACAACATTCTTTGGAACGTGCAGACAATTGCATTCGACACCATTGAGATTAAACATTCAGACGTGATGCTTGGTGCGCTACCGCTCTTCCATTCTTTTGGTCAGACCGTAGTGCTGAATGGCGGATTTAGAGCCGGGGCTACAATTGCTTTGGTTCCAAGATTTGAGCCGAATGCAGTTCTAGATTTATTAGCGAAAGAGAACGTGACTCTGCTCGTCGGAGTCCCGACGATGTTTATTGGTTTACTCGAAGCAGCCAAGACGAATCCGATTCGACCTCCGCTTCGAATGGCAGTCAGCGGTGGTTCGGCTCTGCCAGTTTCGATCATTGAGAAAGTAAAAGATGTTTTTGGAATAGACATATACGAGGGTTATGGTCTCTCAGAGACCTCTCCAGTTGCGACCTTCAATCAAGAGCGTTATGGCCGCAAACCAGGAACTGTTGGATGCGCTATCTGGGGTGTGGATGTCGAAATTGCAAATTCTGAAATTCCAGATCGCATCGAGTTTATGCCGACGGGTGAACGCGGCGAAATAGTGATCCGTGGACACAATATCTTTAGCGGCTATTTAAATAAGCCAGAAGCGACTGCTGAAGTAGTGATTGATGGCTGGTTCAGATCTGGAGACATTGGCATCAAGGATGGGGATGGATTTATCAGCATCGTTGATAGAACCAAAGACATGATCATTCGCGGTGGCTTTAACGTTTACCCACGCGAAGTCGAAGAAGTCATCATGCGATATCCCGGGATCAAGCAAGTTGCAGTGATTGGCGTTCCCGACGAAGTTCACGGGGAAGAGATTGTTGCGGTTCTGGTCGCTGAAGAAGGTGTCAACGGGGAAGAATTGCGCGAGTGGACCAAAGGACATCTGGGTAGTTATAAATACCCGAGGAGAATTGAATTTGTCGACGAGATGCCTTTAGGGCCAAGCGGCAAAGTGTTGAAGCGGGTTTTAGCCGAACGCTTTTCCTAGATTTTAGTTAGGTCAACTACGCGAGTTTGCCCAGATTCAATTTCGGTGACTAGAAGCGAACCAACAGGTAGGACGGTACCTTTCTTGTCGCTCACTCCGGATGACCAAGCGGTGGTTATCCCGTCGACTGTGGACCAATTCAGTTCGTAATAATCTGGATCAGTTCCGGCAGGTCGATTCTCCGGACGATGTTGGCTTAGAACGTAGAGATGAGTGCTGGTCAATACCAACGCATTTATTGATGAGTAGTTAAAAGATTCAAGATTGCGAACAGTATTCGCAAATGCAGTGATCAAATCACCCTTTGACTTTCGGGCCTCGGTGATCAGTGCCGCAAAATATCGTTCGGAATCCGTCTCACCCTCAAGCTCGGCGAGTAGGTCATCATCGATCAATGCGTTTAAGGCTGGACCGCGTGGCACTCCACCATTGTGGGCAAAAGCGATGGCGCCATCAGGCCCAGTTTTCAAGAATGGATGAGTATTCGGAATGCAAACTTGCATTGCTTCAGTGGCCCATCGCAAATGCACAATCGCGGTCCGGCTTGATACTGCAGTTGCTGAGTTGCGGAATGTGCCGCTTTCAAAAGCCGGTAATTCGTCACGAACCAACCGGACACTTTCGTCTTCATCTCGCCAGGCCATGCCCCAGCCGTCCTTGTGTAATTCACTCAGCTTGATCAGGTTATTGCGGTCCTGTCCGAGGACTTCATCAAGACTGAGAGCTGTTGGCGCAGACCATGCATAGAGACGACACATGAGAGGTATCTTAGGCGGTAATCTCAATTCATGAGTCTCCACCTTGCTGCCCAGCCAGGCCAAATTGCCGACCGAGTCTTGCTCCCAGGCGATCCATTGCGCGCCGAATGGATCGCAAAGAAATTCCTTAAAGACCCGATCTGCTACTCATCAGTTCGAAATATGTTTGGGTTCACTGGGACCTATCAGGGCCAACGAGTTTCAGTTCAAGGAACGGGTATGGGTGCGCCCTCCATTTCGATTTACGTAAATGAACTTTTCACTGAGTACGACGTTCAGATCGCAGTCAGGGTCGGCACCTGTGGCGCCATCCAGGAGTCATTGCATCCGCGAGATCTAATTCTGGCGATGACCGCCTCAACGGATTCCGCCATTAACCGCCGTGCTCTTAATGGCTTGGATCTGGCGCCCAATGCTGATTTCGGACTTCTGTCACGGGCTGATCGAATAGCTGGGGAGCGGGGGCTTTCACATTATGTTGGTGGGGTTGCTTCGATGGATCTTTTTTATGATCCGACCGATTCACTTGATCGATTCAAAGAGTATGGAGTTCTTGGCTTAGAGATGGAGACGAGCGCCCTCTATTCGTTAGCTTTGAAATATCGTCGACGAGCGTTATCGATTCTCACCGTCAGCGATCAAATTCTTACTGGCGAAAAACTTTCGGTGGAGGATCGAGAACAAAGTTTGGGAGAGATGGCTGAATTGGCCTTAGAGACGGTCTTATCTGCTTAATCTGTCTCGAGTTTTGCGGCGATGCGACGAACTACGAGTTCTGATTCCCTGCAAGAGATGATCAGTCTTTCAAAAGGCTCACTTTTCAAGTGCACTACAACACTGGGTCCTGTCCCGTAGATAGCGCAAAAATCTTTTCGTCGTTTTCTGCGCATGGTCCCCAACATAATGACTCCGGGCAATCCGGTACCAGGAGCTCGAATACCTCTTAGAAGCCGCCAGGGATTTTTTGAAGTTTCAACTTTGGTGATGTGACTAATGGGAGCTTTGATATCGGCATGTAATGAACCAAGTTGCTCCCAACCACCTAGGCTCAAATGCAAGGTGTCGTGCTCTACTAGGAGTCGTGCCATAAAACTTCACCAACTTTTCGCTTATAACGAGCTACCTGCACAATTCCAATTGCCCAAATTGGAAACTGCACGGCGAAAGCAAACTTAAATGCCGTTAGCGAGTAACTACCTTGCCACTGCAACATTACTCCGATCCCCAGCATGCCAAAAAGGCTTGCGATAAAACCGGCACCATTGATGAAGCCATCTGCTGTGCCAATCCGATTGGTGGGAATCCAACGTCGGGCATGGGCGAAACCAATCAGTGATCCGGGTCCCCCAGCTGAAAGAGTGGTCAGCAGAATCACAATGACCGAGCCGGGTATCTGTCCAGGCCAGGCGATAGTGAGTGTCCAAGCCAATAGTTGGGCGGCGGCGATCGAATAGGTCATCCTCGTCAGGTGCTCGGGGTAGTGCGAGGTTAGATAGGCCAGAATTAGTCCGCTCAATGCGCCGCCGATAACGATAATCATTAGGAAGCCGGAAGCGGCATATTTTGAGTAACCCTCAGCTTTTACTAGGAAGGGAACTCCCCAAATCAAAGCAAAGATGCCGGCCGAGAACGGGGTTGTCCAGTGCGACCAGAACCCAAGGCGCATAGCTGGATTACGCCAGACCGCACTGACGTTTTCGCCGATTGATTTCCTCGTCGGCCAGGAGCGATGTTCATCATTGGTAGGAGATTCTTTGAGGAAAATAATTGTCATTGCACCTGAGAGTAGGGAAATGATGGCCAGCGAATTGAATGCCGAACTCCAACCCCGAAGATGCAAAACAGCGGCGAATGGAATAGCGCTGAGAATTTGTCCGAACCAACCAAGCAGGCCTGTTATTTGGGTCATCAGAGGGACCTTGCTCGCTGGAAACCAGGAGGTTGTTAGGCGTAGGACGGAGATGAAGGTCATCGCATCTCCGAGTCCAACGATTGCCCGTCCAAAGATTGCTGGCAGCGCAGCATGAGAGATAGCTAGAAGAAGCTGACCAAGAGCCATTAGCAGTGCACCGCTAGAAAGCATTCGCCTCGGACCGAAGTGATCTATGGCTAAGCCAACTGGGATTTGAGCAAATGCGTAGACCAAAAGTTGAACAACCGTGAACAGGCTTAATACCGTCGGCCCGATATGGAAGCGATGTGCGGCATCAACCGCTGCGATACCGAAGGAGGTTCTATTGGTAACGGCCAGAATGTAGGCGATTGCGCCAAGCCCCCAGAAGATGACCGGAGCCACTTTCCCAACAGCTGCACTTCGAGCAGGGGGTAGGATTTCGCCAGTAGAAGTCACGCTTGTAGCCTAGATTAGTATTCTCAAGAGGCGCCGAGGGTGATCTCGGATAACTCTCAGGAAAGTTAGGCAGGCTCCCCTCATGGCCTCAACACCTCGTGATCAGCGACGACTTCAACGCGGCGGTGATATGTCCGCTCTTATTGTTGGGCTCGGACTCGGAATCACCCTCGCCATTCAAATTTCAACCATGACTAGCCACGACCTACAAAGCGTCGCCGGATTGATCACTTCCGTCAGTCGATTTGCCGCCCTAAGCGGAAGTTACTTTTCGCTCGTGGGTCTTCTTATGGTGGCGCGAATTCCCTGGGTTGAACAATCCGTTGGCCATGATCGCCTGGTTACCTGGCATCGAAAACTTGGACCTTGGTCGCTATATCTGATTGGTCTACACGTCATTCTCGTCGTACTTGGTTATTCAATGAACGACAAACTTGTTTACTATCGTGAACTTTGGAATCTGATTACGACTTACCCTTGGATGTTGCCAGCCACTGCTGGTTTTGTCCTAATGGTTATGGCCGGTGTGACTTCTTACAAGAAGGCGCGCGCGCATATGTCTTATGAAACCTGGTGGATTATTCACCTGTATACCTATCTTGCGGTGGCTCTTTCATTCATGCACCAGATTCTCACGGGCATAATGTTTCTGGGTCATCCGCTCAATAAACTTTGGTGGATTTCGCTTTACGTCTTTGTTGGCGGATCCATGGTTGCCTGGCGGTTCTTTCTCCCGCTCTTCAGATCTATCCGACATCAACTAGTTGTGGATCGGGTTGTTGTTGAGGGTTCTGGTGTTGTAAGTGTTCACATCAAGGGACGCAAACTCGACAAGATCGGCGCTCAAGGCGGGCAGTTTTTCGGATGGCGGTTCTTGACACCCAACTTCTGGTACCAGTCACACCCGTACTCGCTCTCTGCCGCTCCACACGACAAACTTATGCGGATCACCGTTAAGGATTTAGGAGATCACTCACGTTCACTGGCTCGCTTGAAGCCAGGTACAAGAGTGCTTGCCGAAGGGCCGTACGGAATTTTCACTGCAGATCGAGCGATCAGCAAGCACGTTCTTCTCGTCGGTGGCGGAGTTGGCATTACTCCACTCCGGGCTCTTCTAGAAGAAGTTCCTCGTGGCAGTTCGGTTGATCTTATTTATCGAGCAGCAAAAGAAGAAGACTTGGTTTTGAAGAAGGAATTGGATTATTTGGCCGAACAGACTGGTGCTCGAATTCACTATATGGTCGGACCGCGAGATCAATTTCCACTGACTCCACTGCACTTGGCACGGGTCGTTCCCAATTTGGCCAAATGTGATGTTTTCGTTTGTGGTCCAGAGGCCTTAGTTCATCGTATTCGTCACTCGGTTGAGGCAGTAGGCGTGCCGAGCAGCAGGTTTCATGACGAAGCTTTTGCATTCCATTCGGTTTAAGGGGTAATAAATGAAGCGGGCCATCTTGATCAGTGGCGGAACTCTCGCTGGCGTAGCGGGAGTACTTGCGTATGTGCCGACGAATTTTGGCAATTCATCAACAAGCCCATTGTCGGCGCCTTCAACCCCAAGTTCTTCGACGGCACCAACAAAGGCACCAACTCCGAGTTCCACGAAGGCACCAACTAACACTCCGGCGCCGGCACCGGTAACTCCGGCGGCTAATAAGACGGCAACCGGTGGAAGTTTCTCCGCATGTGGCTACGGCAATGTGCGAGTGCGGATAACAGTGACAAACGGTGCGGTCACCAAAGTCGATGCACTTTCCTATCCCAATGGTGATCCTCGTTCACAGTTCATTAATAAGCAGGCCATTCCTTGGCTGCAGCAGCAGACATTGACAGCTAAGAACAGTGCCCGAATAACTGGAGTGGGCGGGGCAACCTGTACTTCCGGGGCCTGGATGAACTCCCTTCAATCTGCCCTGACTTCCGCTGGGCTCTAATGCCGCAACTGGTTCACCCTGAAGAAGTTTGGGGCACTGTAGTTGTCATAGACCTACGGTCAGATTCGCAGAGTGAAGAGACACTGAATCGTGTGCGCGATGAAATCGTCTCTTACTTGCATGAGATAGACCGCATTTTTTCCACTTATAAATCAGACAGTCAGATTAGTGCCCTCCGGTCAGGACAATTGGCAATTCAGGATGCCTCAACCGTTGTTCAAGATATTTGGCAACTTTGTCTTGAAGCTCGTGAATGTACCGAGGGGGCGTTTGATCCTTGGGCAGCTCGAGGTGGATTCGATCCGAGCGGTTATGTAAAAGGGTGGGCTGCCGATCGAATTCTTGACATGGTTCGTACTGCGGGAATCGAACATGCCCAAATTAATGCCGGTGGTGATCTTTCCTTACTTGGCGGATTAACAGCTGAGGAGCCATGGCAAATTGGAATACGACACCCAGATGATGAGCAGGCCATCGCTCAAATAGTTACTCTGCGAGACGGTTCCATCGCGACGAGTGGAACATATGAGAGAGGTGCCCACATCATCGATCCTTCAACCAACTTGCCAGCACTTGGTGCGCGATCGGCAACGGTAGTCGGGCCAGATGGCGGAATGGCTGATGCCCTAGCAACCGCCTTGGTCGTGGCAGGACGAAACGGGGCTCATTGGTTCGTGGAGTTGAGCGATTACTCGGCTTGGGTGGTGGATCGACATGGCGATCAAACCTGGGCGATCGGCCCTGCCTTCAGTTAGCCAGCCAGGTAGGGCAGGATGAGTGGGTGACTACTGGAAATTTTACGAGTTCCGACCTTCTTGCTGCTGAAGCACGGACCGTCTTGGATCGTCTTTCAAACGATGATGGCGTTGACATTGGGCTTTTAGCTGTCTGGCATGCGCGCGAACAACATCTTGCAGTGACAATAGAAGTTCATCGTGCTGGAAGAGTTGTCTTTCGGGCGGCGCTTCCTGGCTCAACACCAGATAATGACCGTTGGGTGAGCGGTAAAGCTCGAGTTGTCGCGAGTTTTCACCACTCAACTCTCTTCGAGCGAGTTAGACATGAAGAAAGCGGTATCGATTTTTATGCGGCGACCGGATTATCGCCAGAGTTATTTGCAGCTCATGGTGGTGGAGTTCCGCTCGCAATTAAAGGTACTGGCGTAATCGGATCACTAATCGTTAGCGGACTACCTCAAGTAGATGATCATAATTTTGCTATGGATATTTTGTCGCGGTACGTCGCAGGCGAGCGAGCCTAGCTAGTGCCACAATCAGTTTGGGTTAGCGGTGAAGCACTCATTGATTTACTTCCTGGGCAGAGCGTAAATAGTTTGCGTGCAATCGTTGGAGGCGGTCCGGCAAATACCGCTATCGCTCTAGCCAAACTTGGAGTGCCAGTGAAATTTGTTAGTGGCCTATCGAAAGACCGCTTCGGAAAACAGATTGCCACCGAATTCAACAACTACGGCGTCGAACTTGACCTTGCCGTTTGGAGTGATCTACCAACTTGTCTCGCCGTTGTCTCCCTTGATGACCAAGGCAGGGCTGATTACCACTTTCATATTAAAGACACCGCAACTTTTGACTTTGACCAAACTCTCTTACCTGAATCATCACCGGGTGCACCAAACATTCTCTATGTTGGAACCCTGGCCACATTGATTGAACCTGGCGCAACTAAATTGATGGACTGGGCTAGAAGAGTTTCCGAGCATGCATTGGTAGTTTTTGATCCGAATATTCGAGTTTCTGTCCTTTCTGATCGGAAGGCTTATCTCGCGTCAGTTGAGCGATGGATCGAAATTGCAAACGTGGTAAAGGTTAGTGACGATGACCTTAAATTTCTTTTTCCTGCTGAAGACCCGATTACTGTTGCTAAGGCTTGGATTTCTACATCATGTCCACTGGTCGTTGTAACCCGTGGCGAAAATGGGTTAGTTGCGGTGACCGCCAATGAAGTAATCGAAGTTCCTGCGTCGAAGACGATTATTGTTGATTCGGTTGGGGCCGGTGACACTGTTGGTGCCATTATTGTGGAGGCGCTAACAAGGAATAGTCTCAAAGATCTGCATGGTCAAACTTTACGAACAGTGATGCAACGGGCTGCAAAGGCCGCAGCCATTACTTGCAGTCGTGCCGGAAGCCAACCACCAACTGCAGCAGAATTAGATAAGGAAACAATATGAGCTCTTCGATCACGGTCTCTTCGGCTGATATCAGCGTCACAATCGATCTCGAGAACGGTGGCAGACTTTCTTCGGTTAGATGGCAAGACTTAGAACTGGCTGTCGAAAAGCGAACTAGCCCGTTGTCATGGGGCTGGTATGCGATGGCGCCGTGGGCAGGTCGGATTGGTCGAGGCAAGCTAGAAACCCCACATGGTGTTGAGCAACTTCCCACTGACGTTCTTCCACCGCACGCCATCCACGGGTTATTACTTGATTCAAAGATTCATGTTGGCCAGGTAAGCGCGAATGAAGCGATGGTTTGGTGTGATCTTCCAGCTCCGTACGAAGGTGCAAGAGTGGAACAACGGGTTGTTGTTGGGCAGTCCTTTTTGACTTGGAGCTTGCTATATAAGAATGGTGATAGACCTATGCCAGCTTGGCTCGGTTTCCATCCTTGGTTTAGACGCACGCTTACTAGAGGCTCGGAGGTGGAAGTATTCAATCCGGCTTCTTTCATGATGACCTTAGATAGCGAAGGGCTGCCTAATGGGCGGATCCAGGCAGTTACTACGCCTCCTTGGGATGATGTGTTTGGGGGACTACAAGGGGCGCCAACATTGACGTGGCCGGGGGCTTTAAAGTTGACCTGTCAGGCGACAGATCCTTGGTGGGTTATCTACACAATGGATCCAGTGGGAGTTTGCGTCGAGCCGCAGACCGCGCCACCGCATGCGGCAAGCTTGGGTTTAGCACCGATCCTTGCCGCAGGTGAACAGATCCGGCTTGATTATCAGTTCAGTTTTGAGAGTACATGAGCAGTTGGCGCACTAGAAATCTTTGGGCGCTTTCGCTAGTTTCCTTAACTCAAGATGCGGCGAGTGAACTGTTGTACCCACTCATGCCCATCTTGCTCACTTCAGTTCTAGGGGCGCCAGTTGCTGTTGTTGGAATGATCGAAGGAGCCGCTGAAGGGGCGGCCTCTCTGACCAAGTTAGCCTCAGGAAAAATATCCGATCGAATCCATCGACGTCCATTGATCTTCCTCGGATATGGGGCAGCCGCAGTCGGCAAAATAGTGATTGCTCTCGCCGCTGTTTGGCCCGTAGTGCTTGTCGGTCGAGTAGTTGATCGATTGGGTAAGGGTGTTCGTTCTGCACCTCGCGATGCTCTGTTAGTTGAAAATGTCGAGCGAAAAGATCGAGGAAAGGTCATTGGTTTCCATCGTTCTGCTGATACTTTAGGCGCCGTTATTGGTCCGCTATTGGGGCTCCTTGCTCTTAATTATTATCATGGTGATGTACGTAAGGCACTATGGATTGCTGTTATTCCAGCGGTACTCTCGGTGGTTTTTGTATCTTTTGCTCGGGATACCCGTCGAACTGAAACTACAACAAAAGATTTTCCCGAACCGGTGCCACTGCCTTCAGGATTAAAGCGCTTGATAACGGTGCTGACCATTTTTGGGCTGGCCAATTTTCCTGATGCTCTTCTTCTTTTGCATGTACACGAAATTGGGTTTTCAGTCACCGGTGTCGTCGGTGCATATGTTTTATTCAATATTTCATACGCGCTTCTAGCTTTCCCTGCGGGGGCATTGAGTGATCGTTTACCTCGACACATTGTTTACTCGATCGGACTGCTCTGTTTTGGAGTCGCCTACGTTGGTCTGGCTTTGACCAAGTCGCACTTTTTTACAATTCTGCTTTTGATTATTTATGGGGGGTTTGCTGCCTGCAACGATGCGGTCGGCAAGGCATGGGTATCAACGTTGGCTCCAGATGAAGCTCAGGGGTGGGCTCAGGGCCTGTTCCAAGGACTGACCGGAGGCGCCATCCTGGTGGCGGGGATTTGGGCTGGTTTGACGTGGAATCTTGGATCGGGCAGCGGAATGGTACCGCTGGTAATTTCTGGATCACTAGGGTTTTTGGTCGCCTTCGCACTCATGAGTGGCCGATTGGTACGGCACGAAAACTGATTTCGTCGTGAGAGGCGGCTTCGCTCATGCCGAGAGGCGGCTTCGCTCACTTAGTAAATGTCAAAAGATTTCTGACCGTAAATTACTCCCAATATCCAACCTAAATTAACTTTGGTCACTCAAATTTTTGGTTGTTCGTTTCAATAATCTCAATAGTCGTGGCTCATCCACTGAGCAAAACCGCCACTCGAGGTGAGCGAAGCCGCCACTCGGCGAAAAAGGGATCAGAAATCTAATAAAGTGACGTATGGCCGAAATTGACCGAGCGCGCTTGGCGCAGCTCACAAAAACTGAAACCGTTCGCTTTAGACAGAACCACCCGGAGAGCGCTCGCTTGTTCGAACAAGCGAAAGCAGTCATGCCCGGCGGCGTCCCGATGTCTTGGATGAGCAAATGGCCCGGTGAGTTTCCACTTTTCATCAAGGAAGCCAAGGGCGCTCGTTTTACTGACGTCGATGGCCATACCTACATTGACTTCTGTTTAGGTGATACCGGGGCAATGACTGGACACTCGCCAGATGCGACGGTAAACGCCGTAAAGGCGCAGATCGGACGCGGCATAAGTTTGATGCTGCCGACCGAAGATTCAGTTGTGGTTGGCACTGAATTGGCTCGACGTTTTGGTCTGCCGCTCTGGCAATTCACGCTGACGGCCACCGATGCCAATCGACATGCAATACGTTATGCGCGACTAGTCACTGGTCGTTCAAAAGTTTTGGTATTTGATCGTTGCTATCACGGAAGTGTGGACGAAACATTTGCCACGCTGGATGAGCAGGGCAAAACCATTGCGCGAGAGGGAAACCTTGGTGCGCCAGTTCCACTCGACTTAACAACTCGAGTGGTGGAATTCAATGATTTGGGTGCAGTTGAAATTGCACTAAAACAAGGTGATGTCGCCTGTGTTCTCACTGAACCAGCGCTGACAAACGTGGGAATCGTTTTACCCGACCCAGGTTTTCTCGACGGTTTAACAGCGTTATGCAAGAAATATGAAACGCTTCTGATAATTGATGAGACGCACACAATTTCTGCAGGACCTGGAGGTATGACCGCACTCTATTCGCTCTCGCCAGATTTTCTTACGATTGGGAAAGCAATCGGTGGCGGTATTCCAAGTGGCGCATTCGGTATGACACATGATGTAGCTGCGCGTATCGCACGATTGGTAAGTAGAGATCAGATTGATACGGGCGGAATTGGTGGCACGCTGGCCGGCAATGCTTTGTCACTTGCGGCAATGCGGGCCACTATCACTGAGGTATTAACACCAGAAGCATTCGCTCACATGATTCCACTAGCCGATGCATGGGCCGATGGGGTCGATGCCAGTATCAAGGAATTTGATCTCGGCTGGCACTGTAACCGCCTTGGCGCTCGTGCTGAGTACGCCTTTATTCCGAACGCACCGCGCACTGGAGCACAGGCTGCCAATGCAGGCGATTTTGCACTTGAGCAATACCTGCATCTTCGTCTCCTAAACGACGGCTTCCTTTTGACGCCATTTCATAACATGGCGCTCATGAGTCCAGACACGACTTATGAAGATGTCGAGGCGCACACCAAAGCGTTCCGCGCAATGTGCGCAGATCTTCTTGGGCGGTAGTTGTACAGCGGGGTTATTCAGTTGCGGGGAGATAATCAATTGCAATTACTACCCCTCCGCGCGCATGAACAACCCAAGCCGCTGCTGGTTCGAGACCAACGGTCGGGGTATCTAGCAGCGTTTCCTCGAGTAGTGCCTCAGCTAAATGTGGCAATACGGGTCTGTGCGAGCAAACTATGAGGGGTCGTTCAAGTTGAAGAAGTTCTTTAGTTCTAACTACTGCTGCTTCAGGATCACGCCGGTAGGCATATTCACTTAAGGCCGATTCGGTTATGACTGAGGTACCCCAAGCATTGGCAATTGTCCGCGCTGTTTGCTGACAACGGTTTGCATCAGAGGAGTGGATCTCAGGATTTCCGAACGCTTTCAGTACTGTTGCTAGTTCGCGGGCTTGAAGTTCGCCTTTGCTATCCAAGGGCCGATCATCGTCGTCTCCGCCATCCCAGTCACTGCGCTTCACTGCCTTGGCATGTCGAAGCATAATTATGGGAACGGTACCGGTTCCGATGGCTAGAAAGGAGTTTAGAATTTCTCGATCATGTTCATAGGTCAGAGTCGCTCGGGCAGCACTTGGCGAAAGCCATTGCACTTGGCTGATTTCATCAGGTTGGGCCGTGGCTTCAAGAATCTCTACAGCTCTTGCAGACCAATAGGTGACTTTTTTACGGATCCCTTCGGTGTCGTATGAGATCTGTCCCAATAGCGGTCCGAAGTGAGCAACTGCACCGGTTTCTTCACGAACCTCGCGTACGGCACATGTCAATAGATTTTCATTTGTCTCTAACTTGCCTTTAGGTATCGTCCAATCGTCATATCTTGGGCGGTGGACTAAGGCAATTTCGATTGAATCGTTATCCGCATTGCGCCAAAGAACAGCACCGGCAGCTTCGATAATTGGTAACGATTTAGCCATTACGCCCTCGCTCGATCGCGGTAACGACGAATCAACGTGGCTTGCCAATCGGGCAACGTAAGGTCTTCAGAATCCTTGGCGAGGCGAGACCAAGTGGTATCCCCATGTAGGTGCCAAGCTGCATATTGGCCAGAGGTCAACTCATCAAGCATTCCCAGGAGGATCTGACGTGAGTTGCTATCTGTTAAACGCACTAAGGATTCAACTCTTCGATCAAGATTACGGTGCATCATGTCTGCACTACCAATCCAAATCTCATCCTCTCCCGCGTTACCGAAGTGAAAAATGCGTGAGTGTTCTAGGAAGCGTCCAAGAAATGAAACTACTTCGATGTTCTCAGAAAGTCCGATCACGCCGGGGCGTAGTGCGCAAATACCTCTGATAACCAACTTGATAGAAACGCCCGCAGCGGATGCTTCATAAAGTGCGTTAATCATCACTTCGTCTTCGAGGGAATTAAGCTTCAGTCTAATGACAGCTGGTCTACCTGCCTGTGCATGATGGATCTCGCGCTTAATACGTTCGATCAAGCCCGCTCTCATGGACGTTGGCGCGACGAGTAGTCGTTTAAATTCGGTTTGAGGAGCGAACCCTGAGAGTTGGTTGAAAAGTCTTGTTAGATCCTCACCTAACACCGGGTCGCAAGTGAGAATGCCCAAATCTTCATAGTGGCGAGCGGTTTTTGGGTTGTAGTTCCCGGTCCCGATGTGGCAGTAACGACGAACTCCATCTGGTTCATCTCTAACAACTAGCGAGAGTTTGGCGTGAGTCTTAAGGCCTTGCAGGCCGTAGAGTACATGCACTCCTGCTTCTTCGAGTTTTCGAGCCCACCGCACATTGGCCAACTCATCGAACCGTGCGCGCAATTCGATGAGAGCCAAAACTTGTTTGCCGGCCTCGGCCGCATCAATTAGTGCATCGACGATTGGCGAATCACCTGAAGTTCGGTAGAGAGTTTGCTTAATCGCTAACACTGAGGGGTCCTGTGCGGCTTGCTCTAGGAAGGCGACCACACTTGTAGTGAATGAGTCGTAGGGGTGGTGGAGCAAGATGTCTTGGCTACGGATAGAGGCAAAAATGTCTCCATTAAATTCCGCCGAGCCAATCACTGGATGAGTGGATGATGAGAAATGAACAAATTTCAATTCAGGTCTATCGAGATCCGCAATGCGGTCGAGTCCAGTCAGATCCAGGGGCGGAGGTAGCCGATACACCTCGCTTTCCAATACCTCCAACTCTGAAAGGAGTTTTTCTAGAATCGCCGGGTCTATGTTTTCGTCAATCTCGAGACGAACAGGTGGACCAAACCTGCGTCTTAGTAATTCCTGTTCTAATGCGTTTAATAGGTTTTCCGCTTCGTCTTCTTCAACTTCTAGATCCTGATTACGAGTTACCCTGAACGCGTAATGTTTAAGAACTTCCATCCCAGGAAATAACTCATCTAGATGGGCTGCGATTAAATCTTCCAGTGGAATGTAGCGAGATGTTGGAATCGCGCTCGTTGGCAAAAACCGTGGAAGTGAAGGCGGAACTTTAACGCGAGCAAATAGTTCATCCTCGCTAAGTGGATTGCGCACAACAACAGCGAGGTTAAGAGAAAGACCTGAAATATATGGGAAAGGATGAGCGGGGTCTACAGCTAATGGAGTTAGGACCGGAAAGATTCGACTGATGAATAAACCTTCAAGATAATCTCGCTCGGTTTCGTCAAGATCCAGATAAGTAAGCAGCAGTACCCCTTGTTCAGCTAATTGAGGTTTGACGACCTCATGGAAGCAACGAGATTGGCGAGCCATTAGGGCATGTGAATCAGTCGAGATTAAATCAAGAACCTCTCGAGGTTGATGGCCAGTAGGTGTGGTGATTGCCAGTCCAGTAGCTACTCGGCGCTTCATGCCGGCAACTCGAACCATAAAAAACTCATCTAGATTGCTGGCAAAAATGCTTAGAAATCTGGCTCGTTCGAGGAGTGGTAACTCGGCGTTTTCGGCCAATTCCAATACCCGCTCATTGAAGGCAAGCCAACTCTCTTCACGCTCAATGAACCTAGCCGAGCCCGAGAAGTGATCACTGGCGACTGCGGATAATTCTTCCGTCATGAGGCAAGTCTGCCTGACATGGGTTAATTAGGGGTATCTGGGGACTGAACAATCCGCTGGCGATACATGACATCTTTTCCCCAACTGGTAAATCCGAGGTCTTCGTAGAGTTTTTGGGCTTGGATGTTGTCGCCTTCGACATAGAGCATGACCGTGCGTAAACCCAACCGTTTCAGGTAATCCATTCCAACCAGCGTCAGTAGCCGTCCCAGGCCCTGACCTTGGAAGTCGGGATCAACGCCAATTACATAGATTTCCCCGATTGGATCGTGTCCGTGGTCTTGGTCTTTGGGGTGAGTGTGTTCATGGCCGGTTTCACCATGAACTTTGGTCCAACAAAAACCGATGCACTGACCGTTACGACGAGCCAGAAAGAATCCGTTGGGTTCAAACCAGGGTTCGTTCATTCGTAAAGCTAGGTCGTAAGCGGTCCAGTTACTTTGTTCTGGATGGTCAGCAAAGACCCGCCTATTAAGAGTTAGCCATTCTTCGGTGTCTTGCTCGGGGTCGAATCGATCTATGGTGGTTGAGGATGCGAGTTCAAACTTTTGTGAAGGTAATTCCAATGACCTTCTCATTTGAATGACTTCGCGAACCCGAATGAAACCTAAAGCAGAGGCAAGTGATTCGCTTTCGGCTAGTTCACCATGTGACCAGAGGCGAAGGCTTGAACCGGCCACTTTCAGTAGTTCCTGAGTAAGAATTCGTCCGACACCCTGCCTGCGGGCTTTTGGATGAACCACTATTTCTGCGCTTGGTCCAGCAACCTTGTCTGTTTCATCAAGGTGGGCGTATCCGATTATCTCTCCATCATTGTTAGATAAAGTGAAGTGAGTGTCGGCCTTATCGCCACCAGCACGTAAGTGGAGTGCCACGTGTTCGGAAATTGGATTGATTCCATCTGCCTCGGTGGCAGCTTGCACTATTGCGAGTACTGCTTTCTGCCTCCGTTGATCTAGGTGTTCATGGCACTGCAGATTCACGTCGACAATCTATCGCCCATTGGCATGTTCGTCGACGCGCTCGACAATACGAATCGGTAACCCACGTTCCTTACTGTTCCGATTAGGGCTTCATGTTCGGCACCGAGTTTTGCTCGAAGACGACGAATATGAACATCTACTGTTCTCGTTCCGCCAAAATAGTCATAGCCCCAAACTTCTTGGAGTAGTTGTGCTCTGGTAAACACACGCCCAGGGTGTTGGGCAAGATATTTAAGTAATTCGAATTCTTTGAAAGTTAAATCCAGAGTTCGACCGCGGACCTTCGCTGAGTAAGCGCCTTCATCAATAACTACTTCTCCAGTGCGAATTTCCGCAACCCCAGCTTCGTTTAGATTGCGGAGTGCTGCAAGTCGACCAATAGCGACTCTGAGGCGAGCTTCTATCTCGGCCGGCCCCGCGGTATCCAGAAGAATGTCATCGCAATCCCAGTCAGCATTGATTGCGGCTAGACCACCTTCAGTGGTTATCAAGATGAGGGGAGATTCCAACCCTGTGGTGCTCAGCAATCGGACCAAACTCTTGGCTGCTGGCAGTTCACGTCGGGCATCAAGCAGAATGGCATCACAGGCGGGGGCTTGGACCAGAGTGCTTGCCTCTGCGGGCAGGATCCGAACCTGGTGGCTCAGCAGAGCTAGAGCGGGTAGGACATCGGCAGAGCCGCCAAAACTGTTGGTCAACATGATCAGGCGAGCCATTGGCCACCCCCCAAAATCGCGCGAGGACCCAGTGAGCCTCACTGCTCGGGTCCTCTTTGCGCCAGACTACCAACTATGGCAACTATTCTCATCCGCTTTTGGGCGGGCGCAAAGGCCGCTGCCGGAGTTGAGTCTGAGGAAATTCAGGCGAGCACCGTCTCAGATGCTCTCGCGCAGGTCTCTGAGGCAAAGTCGTCGGAATTTGCTCGAGTCATTCAACGTTCCTCGTTATTACTAGATGGTGTCGTAGTACATGATCGAGAATTGGCTTTGGCAAATGGTCAAATTCTCGAGGTCCTGCCACCTTTTGCTGGAGGAGCATTTTGATTGGGACCTGGACCTTGCTTGCAGTACTGGTTGTTACCACTGTCTATGGGCTCTGGCACAAAAACGCCCGTGGGCGAGTCAGAGAGGTAGCCGAAACCGGGCGCTCGCCGCTGGTGGAGGTGATTGAGAGTCTTGGCGAGTTGGCCACCTTGGTTCAATTCTCATCGGCTTTTTGTGCCCCGTGTCGAGCCACAAAGATTCTTCTGGCTGATATCGCTTCCGCAGAAATTGGCATAAAGCATGTCGATATCGACGCTGAAAGTCACCTGACCCTTGTTCGTGAACTTCACATCCGTTCGACTCCAACAACCCTGATTTTGGACAGTAGCGGGCGAGAAGTTGGGCGTGCAGTGGGCGCCCCTAAACGCGAGCAAGTGCTCTCTGTCCTAGCAGCTCTGCGCTAATTGCTTATCTGCAAGCCCTTCGCGATTAGTAGCAATTGCAATAAGTAAGTAATCTTCAATCGTGTTTAAGAGTGAACTGACAAAGCGACGCACCGTGGACTTCGGGCGCCTTTGTACTTCGCTCTGTTGTTCCTGACCTCACTTGCGAGTTTGCAAGAACTTCACATTGTTGCTTGACGCGGTTGCGTCTTAGAAGTCAGGAATAAAATGTCACCTTCAAATCTTATTGACGCTCGTGGACCAAGGTTCGCGGCAACCATTTCCGCTCTTGTTATGGCTGTAGTGATTTTAACTCAATCAGCATGGTTGCTTTTGGCGCAAGCATTCATATTTGCACTTGGCGCTAAATTCGGGCCGACTAAATCGCCTTATGGTCAGGCTTATCGAAAGTTAGTCAAACCGCGTCTTGCTCCGCCAACCAAGTTCGAAAATATAGAACCGCCAAGGTTTGCCCAACTTGTGGGGACCATATTTGCGGTAATTGGACTGCTTGGTAGTGCCCTTGGTGTTCAGCCGGTTTTTCTTGGTGCCGCTGGTGCCGCTTTCGCGGCAGCCTTTCTCAATTCAGCCTTTGGATACTGCTTGGGGTGCGAAACCTATCTACTGCTTAAGCGTTTCACCCCCGTACAATGACCTCCATGCCTGACGATATTGAGCCTCACGAGATCCGTCAGCGAGGGCTGCGGTTAACTCCGCAACGTGAGTTGGTTCTGGCTGCAGTACGGGAGTTGGGTCATTCAACTCCAGAGGAGATTTCTGCTCACGTTCGAAAACAGCATCCAGGAATTAATCTCTCTACCGTTTATCGGAATCTTGACACCCTAGAAAAGGCTGGCTTTGTTGTTCATGCACACTTAGGTCATGGCGGCGCAACCTTCCACGCAGCCGACGAGGCATCGCACCTGCACCTTGTCTGCGGCAGTTGTGGCAACGTCTCAGAGGCCGAACTTACAACAGCTACCGAATTTGTTGAAAAACTGGTTCTGGAACATGGGTTTCATACCGACATAAGCCATTTTGCAATTTATGGGCAATGTCAGACGTGTGCAGCTAAATGAGAGTTGACGTTGAAGCAGGTCCTGACAAGGGCGCAGCATGGCATTTTGGCGATGTAGCCAAAGAGCAACGAGCTTTAGCATCTGGAACTGCTTTCGCTGATCTGCGCCATCATCCAACTTTGGCGGTTAGTGGCGAGGATCGACTTTCCTGGCTTCACTCTCTCACAACCCAATATCTTCTCGATCTACCAATTGCGCAATGGACGCAAGCATTGATCCTCAGTCCTCATGGGCATATAGAACATCACATGTTCATAATGGATGATGGCGCTACCACTTACTTGAATACAGAACCTGGCACTGACGATGCACTGCTTACTTATTTGGACTCAATGCGTTTTATGCTGCGAGTTGTCGTTTCAAATGTGAGTAGCGAAATTGCTTTACTACGAATCCCTGGACGAGCAGATGAAATTGGCGGTCCATTCGAATTGGTATCACGAGACGTACTAGATATTAGGCTCGAAGGATTGAGGCAGACATCAACTGAAGTTGGGCTTTGGGCTTTAGATGCGGAACGAGTGGCTGCACACAGACCGCGTCTGGGTTTTGAAACCGATCACAAAACGATACCCAACGAAGTCGGATGGTTAGGCAGTGCAGTACACCTAGACAAGGGGTGCTATCGAGGGCAGGAAACTGTCGCTCGCACCATGAATCTTGGACGGCCACCGAGGCGTCTAGTTTTTCTTCATCTCGATGGAAGTGAAGCTTCACTCCCAGAACACGGTGATCAAGTTTTTTCTGGCGAAAAACCAGTGGGTTTCATCGGCACTGCGGCTAGACACCATGAGTTAGGCCCTATCGCATTGGCTGTGATCAAGCGGTCAACTCCCCTGGACTCGGTACTTAGTGCTGTGAACATTCCAGCAACTCAAGAAGAGATTGTGAGTGCGACTTAGTACGTCAACGCTTGGGCCCCATCGCGCATGATTTCTTCGACAAAGAGCGGTGCTCCGGCAATTCGAATCCCGGGGATCACATCTGCCTCGCTGATTTCTCGCCGCACCGCGCATTGTGAACACAACGTCACCGAACTGTTTTCAGTTGCCGTCAAAAGTGCTTCAAGGAGTTGAGCAAGTGGTGCTGAATGAGCCAGTTCAAAGGTTTCAGCTCGCCCGGGTAGGGCAAACCAAGAAGCCTCGCCAGTAAGCCAAAGGGATGTCTCCACTCCAGAGGCCAGAGCTGTTGCCGCGACGGTGAAGGCTTGAGCGCAGCGTTCTGGATCGTTTTGTCCGCTAGCAACCTTGATAACTAATGATCTGTTCATGCTGGAACTTTACGAGCCTTCTCTGCTCTAGGCTTGCCTTGTGGCATTTGAAATCCCGGCAGATCTTCATCCTGACTTAACTCCGCTGGCCTGGCTTCTTGGTACTTGGCGCGGGCGCGGTCATGGAGAGTACCCAGGCATTGAGCGATTTCAATTCGCCCAAGAGGTAGTTTTCGGCCACGACACAAGACCATTTCTTACCTATTACTCACGTTCCTGGATCGTTGATGAAGATGGCGAAATCATTAGACCGGCAGGCATGGAGACCGGTTTTTGGCGAGTCAAGCCAGGCAACACTCTGGAAGTAGTGCTGGCCCACAACACGGGCATCACAGAGGGATGGTTGGGCCAATTTGATGGCCCCAAGATTCAACTAGCTCTCGACCATGGTTACCATGCGCCTTCGGCAAAAACTGTCTCCGATGGCCATCGGCTCTATGGACTCGTCGAAGGCGAACTTTTCTTTGCTTATGACATGGCCACTCCAGAACATGAACTCCAACCCCATCTCTGGTCCACCCTTCCGCGAGCCTGAGCCAAAGGCGATGGAATCCAATCAAGATTTAGTTGAGTTAGCTCAACTTGTACGTAACGGTTTCGTGGAGTCCAAACATTTTGGTGCAATTGTAATTTGTGATCGAGATGGAACTCCGTTGCTATCTCGAGGTGATGTGAGTCAACCGATTTTTCCGCGCTCTGCAGTGAAACCATTTCAAGCAATTGCGATGGTGCGCAACGGTTTAGATTTACCTGATAATTTGCTGGCGCTCTCAGCGGCGAGTCACTCGGGAAGTCAACTGCATGCTGATGGTGTTCGGAAGATTTTGGAATCTGTTGGCCTGACTGAAGATGATCTTCAATGCCCACTTGATCGTCCTTATGGCGAAGCCGAGCGCAGAGCCTATAACTCGGCTTCACCAAGTCGTATCGTGCATAACTGCAGCGGAAAACATGCATCGATGCTGGCAACATCAGTTATCAACAGCTGGCCTATTGAGACTTATCGTGATCCATCTCATCCACTGCAGGTTTCGATTCGTGCAGAGTTGGAAAAAGCAACACAAGAAGAGGTTGCAGCGGTGGGAGTCGATGGGTGTGGAGCTCCTTTATTTGCGGTTTCTTTACATGGGTTGGCCCGCGCTTTTAGCTCCCTTACGACTTCACAAGATCCGGCGTTCATCGTTGTATCTCGTGCCATGCGTAATTTTCCAGAGATGGTGGCGGGTGAAAATCGCTTGACCACAGATCTCATGCGACTGGTTCCTGGGCTGTTGGTGAAAGAGGGGGCAGAGGGCGTCGAAGCAGCTGCCGATCATTATGGGAATGCGATTGCGTTCAAGATAATCGATGGTTCGATGCGAGCTATTGCACCCATCTTGATCGAGGCTCTTAGGCAAATTCAGATTACAAGTCCCGCTCTATCCGAACTTGGCCTCGTTCCGGTGACTGGCGGTGGACAGGTCGTCGGCGAGATCCGCGCTTTGCCATTATCCTGATCCTATGACGCCACCATTTAGCCAAGGTGCAGACTTAATTTATTCGGCAATTTCCATTGCCCAGTGGGTGATTCTGGGCATCGGATTGGTACACGTAATTCGTACTCGCGCAGATGCCTATCCAGCGACCGGCAAACAGTCCAAGAAGTTCTGGCTGATAGCTCTTGGTGTTGGGTTGGTACTCACCTTGACGATCGGTGGCGGGCTAAGTCTTGTTGGAATTGCGGCATCTGTAGCCGGGATTGTTTATTTAGTAGATGTGAAGCCGGCCATTGATGAGTTACTACGCCGCTATCGCCGCTAGTTCATTTCTCAGGAGATACCGCAGCCCATTCCACAGTTATTTCGCCTAACCGATCACGATTTCTTGGCGAACGGATGGGCCATGAATTACGCATCTGGCTTGTTGTACTGCGCCATCTTTGCTTTGTGCCGAACACTCCAACTCCGGCAGAACTTAACCAATTGCGCTGTAGATCCTGGAAAAACTCATGGATCTTGTTGCCTTTAATATTGTGATGAATCAGCGCTTTTGGCAATCGTTCGGCGATTTCCATTGGGTCAAGCAAGTCCTTGAGTCGAACAGAAAGCGTCAAAGACTGCGGACCCGCTTTTGTTATCTCTATCCAAGTCGCTAGTCGACCAAGTTCATCGCAGGTGCCATCAATGAGCGCACCAAGTGGATGCAGATGTTTGATCATTTCCATCCAGGCTCCGTGCACATCGTCTTCTTTGTATTGGCGCAAAACGTTAAACGCACGGACCAAAACTGGCTGTTCAACTTGAGCCAATTCAAACCCGCCCATCTGAAACTGCACATGGGGACTTTCAAAGGGCTTCGCTGAAAGTACGCGTTCTCTATCTATCTCCAGTCCTATAACTTGGATTTGTGGTGCAACTCGTTGAATTCTTTGGGCTAACTCAATCGTCGTAATTGGCGATGCGCCGAATCCAAGATCCACAATGGTTGGTGAATCCACTTGATGTAGAAGATCCCGATACTGCCAAGCGAGCCAAGAATCTACGCGACGAAGACGATTGGGATTAGTTGTTCCACGAGTGATGGTGCCTATCGGCTTTGATCGCTTCACGATCTATTTGGGATGGCTGACTCGGTGAATTTTGTGTTGTGCCGCTTGAGCCACCGGACGAACTACTAGGAGATCAACGTTGACATGTGCAGGTCGAGTTACGCACCAGACAACTGCATCGGCAACGTCTTCAGCAACAAGAGGCTCAGCTACACCTTCATAAACTTTTGCTGCTTTTTCTTTATCTCCATGAAAACGTACGACGGCAAATTCATCGGTTTGCACCATCCCTGGTGCGATCTCGGTGACTCGAATTGGTAGACCGTTAAGTTCAAGACGTAGGGTTCCGGCGAGGGCAGCTACAGCGTGCTTTGCTGCCGTGTAACTTCCACCCCCCTCATAGACTGCACGTCCCGCAGTTGAGCCCATGATTACTACGTGTCCACCTTGTGTCATCAACGGCACAAGTGCCTTAATTGTCCGCACGGTTCCAAGAACGTTCACTTCATAACTTTTTTGCCAACTAGCTAAATCGGCCTCGACGATAGTTGTGGCATCGAAGGCGCCACCAGCATTGGCAACGATTACCTCAAGATTCTTATCAGCGAAATAGGCAGCAAGTTCATTGACGCTGTCTTGGTCAGTCACGTCTACAACTCGAACCTCGATGGATTCTCCCGCTAGCTGTGCCAGGCGGTCGGCTCGCCGAGCCACGCCGACCACTTGATAACCGGCCACTGCCAGGGCTCTTGCAGTTGCCGCTCCAATCCCGCTACTTGCTCCGGTCACCAGGGCGTATTTGAGGTCATTTGCCATAGACCAATCCTGCCCTAAGTCGCATTAATTGGATCTATCGGAGATGATTGGCAGATGCCCCTAGCGCGTATTCCGCGGCGTAAGCCCAACCGGGTGGCGATGTTGATGCTCCATACCTCGCCTCTGGAACAACCTGGGCTGGGCGATGCTGGTGGCATGAATGTTTATGTGGTGGAGACTGCAAAGCGAATGGCTCAAAGCGGCACTCAAGTGGATATCTTCACCAGAGCCACCTCCTCAGAGTTGGCACTTAAGGTCGAGTTGGCCAAAGGCGTGAATGTCGTTCATTTATCCGGAGGACCTTTTGCAGATCTTCGAAAAGAAGAACTCCCTGGGCAACTCTGCGTTCTAGCTGCGGCGCTAGCGCGGGTCGAGGCCCATCAAGAACGAGGGTATTACGACCTTGTCCACTCTCACTACTGGCTTTCGGGACAGCTTGGCATGATCGCTGCCCAGAGTTGGGGGGTGCCACTTGTCCACACCATGCACACCATGGCCAAGGTCAAGAACCAGGCATTAGCTGAAGGTGACCAGCCTGAACCTTCGGCACGGGCGCTTGGGGAAGAGCAAGTAGTTGCAGCTGCAGATGCGCTGATTGCCAATACCGAAGCCGAAGGCGCACATTTGGTAGGGCTCTATGGAGCTTGCCCTGATCGGGTTCATGTGGTTCCGCCAGGAGTAGACCTTGAGAAATTCTCATTCAAGGGAGCCGTTGGCAAACAAGAAGCTCGTAAGCATTTAGGAATACGTCAAGATGCACTCGTCTATTCATTTGTCGGCCGCGTCCAACCACATAAAGGCCCAGATGTTCTAATCAGAGCCGCTGCCGAAATGCTTCAACATGATCCGTCCCTACGTTCCCGTTTAGTTGTGGCAATAATTGGTGGGGCCAGTGGTTCAAACTTAGAACCACAGCGACTACGAGAGTTAACTAATTGGCTTGGCTTAAATGATGTCGTTCGGTTTGAAGAAGCAGTGGCCAATGATTCGCTCCCTAATTGGTATCGGGCTTCTGATGTAGTCAATGTTCCGAGTTATTCCGAATCTTTTGGCCTTGTCGCTCTTGAAGCTCAGGCCTGTGGCACCCTGGTTGTGGCTTCTGCTGTAGGTGGGCTACGTACCGCAGTAGCAGATGGGCTTTCTGGATTATTGGTTGACGGTCATGATCCCAAATCCTGGGCCAGCGTGCTTCTTCGATTGGCTCACGAACCTGAGAGGCGAGTTCTTTTAGCGACTGGTGCTATTGCGCATGCGCAGAGATTTGATTGGGAGCGTACGGCCAGGGCAACCCTGAGGATTTATGAAGATATTTTGAACCCTGCCCAAGCCAAGGACCGAGCGCTAGCCTGATCTTTATGCAAAGCAAAGCGCAGATAACTGCAATTGTTCGAGCAACTTTCATTGATGCCGACTTGCCTTTTGAAGAGGTTGGTCCTGACACTTTTGTGGTTACTCTGCCCGGCACTAAGAAGCGGAATATAGCCTGTGCGTTTTCAATAGGAGACTATTCGTTGGTGGTTAACGCATTTGTAATGCGTGCCCCTGACGAAAATGAGGGTGCCGTATATAAATACTTGCTTGAACAGAATTCGCGAACCTATGGGGTTCATTTTTCACTCAACTCTCTTGGCGATATTTTCTTAGTTGGCAAATTGCCTCTAGGAGCAGTGAATTCCGTAGAGATAGATCGGCTACTAGGCGCAATCATGGATTACAGCGAGAGCCATTTTGATCAACTTCTCGAACTAGGGTTCGCTAGCGCAATAAGACGTGAGTGGGCTTGGCGTATGGAACGTGGTGAATCGCTAGAGAACCTTGCTGCTTTCAAACATTTAATATCAGAGCCGAATGGATAGACTGTCAAGATGTCTAATACCTCAACTTTGATCTTGTTGCGTCATGGCGAAAGCGACTGGAATGCCAAGAATCTATTCACTGGTTGGGTAGATGTTCCGCTTTCAGAAAAGGGACGCAACGAAGCCTTACGAGGCGGGGAACTACTAGCCGAACACGATCTACTTCCTGACCTTTTGCATACCTCTCTCCTTCGTCGCGCCATCTCGACTGCACAGTTAGCACTGGATGTTTGCGATCGCCACTGGATCCCAGTCAGACGATCATGGCGATTGAACGAACGTCACTATGGAGCTTTGCAAGGCAAAGACAAGAAAGCGACTTTAGAAGCCTACGGCGAAGAGCAATTCATGCTTTGGCGTAGATCTTTTGACGTTCCACCGCCACCAATTGATGACGAAGATGAATTCAGCCAGAGCCATGATGTGCGTTATGCCGACTTGGGTACGCAACTACCCAGAACAGAATGTCTAAAGGATGTTGTAACCAGAATGATGCCCTACTGGAACGATTCGATCGTTCCAGATTTGCAGAGTGGGCGACGAGTTCTGGTCGCCGCCCACGGCAATTCGCTAAGAGCTTTGGTCAAGCACCTCGATGGAATCTCAGATGATGCGATCGCCCAATTGAACATTCCCACTGGGATACCGCTGCTTTACACATTGGATGGAGATCTCAAGCCCGTCAAACGCGGTGGAGAATATTTGGATCCGGAAGCGGCCAAGAGCGCAATCGAGGCTGTGGCAAATCAAGGTAAGGCTTGATACTGCTAGATCAACTTAAGAATTAAATATCAGCGAATTCGCCGGTTACTAAGTAGTAGAGGCGACGGCCTACTGATACTGCATGGTCGGCAAATCGTTCGTAGTACCGACCAATCAAAGTCATATCGATGGCCACCTCATTTCCATGCGGCCAAGCTGGGTCTAGCAGCGCGGTGAAGAGTCTGCGATGCAAGATGTCCATCGCATCATCGTCGGCCCCAAGTTGCACGGCCTTTTCAATATCGCGATCTCTGATGACGACAGCAACTTTCCTTGAAAGGGTTTCGGCTACTACCGCCATCTTTTCAATGATCTCGCGAAGTTCATTTGGGACTGCAAGTGCCGGGTAACGCATCCTGGCAACTTTGGCGATGTGGTTGGCCAAGTCGCCCATTCGTTCCAGGTCAGCGCTCATTCGAAGCGAGGCCACCAAGGTTCGAAGATCACCGGCAACCGGCTGCTGCCTAGCCATCAAGTCAACGGTTCGATCGTCAAGCTCGTGCTGCAAGGTGTCAATCACACTGTCAGAAGCAATTACTTCTTCGGCTATTGCGAGATTTCCCTCAAGGAGCGCCTTGGTGGCATTCCCCATTGCCGCACTCACCAAACCGGCCATTTCAACCAGAGTGGTGCTGATTGCATCTAGTTCTTCATGGTATTGGTTGCGCATGATTCAAGCGTAACGTCGAACTGCCTATGCTCAAGGCCGATTTGTGAACTTAGGCTTATCTTTAAGTGAACAAAGAGCGCTAACTAAGGGATCGAGCGGAGTTACCCCTTGGTTAGTGCCTAACATTGACCCTGTGGCCACCTGGAAGCGAAGCAGAGGTTTTGAGGGCGAGGCACTTGAGCCGGCTGGCGAACTCCCCATCTCCCTTATTGATTCTTTGACTGCCCTTGATGTCGCCACTGCTGTGGTCGGATATGGCGATCGGCTGCTCTTTGTATCAGAGTCGGCACGCGCTCTGGGGTTTGTAAAACAAGAGCGGCTCTTTGGCGAAGAAATGCTCTCTTTGGTGCGTCAGGCTCGTCGAGGAAATGAGACTCTCGAAGCTTCCATAGAGATGCCACGAGGACCACTTGGTTCGGGTAGACGTGAATTGGCAGTTCGGGCCGCACCGATTCAAAGCGTCAATCCAACTGACAGTTTGGTTTTGTTGCTTGTGCAAGATGAGAGCGAATCGCGGTTGCTTGACGCGGTTCGACGCGATTTCGTGGTCAATGTTTCACATGAACTAAAGACTCCAATTGGAGCGCTCATGCTTCTTGCCGAAGCCGTCATGAGCGCCAAGGACGAACCGGACAGTGTCGAGAAGTTTGCTGCCAGCATGCAGCGGGAAGCCCAACGGTTATCCAATTTGGTTCAAGAGATTATCGATCTATCTCGTCTACAGGTTAATGATCCTCTGGCCAGAGCAACTCTGGTTGAGGTGGATGACGTTGTTGCAGATGCGATGGATCGGTCTAGGACAAGTGCTCAAGCCAGCGAAATTGTTTTGGTTTCAGGTGGCACCCAAGGGTTAAAGATTCTTGGCGATCGAGAGCAACTCAGTAAGGCTCTTCGGAACCTAATTGATAATGCAATTTCATATAGTCCACCTAAGACTCGGGTGGCTGTTGGCGTAAAGCGCGAAGATGGAATTGTCGAAATCAGTGTTACGGATCAAGGGATAGGAATTCCACAGGATGCAATCGATCGGGTTTTTGAGCGGTTCTATCGAATTGATCCGGCACGTTCCCGTCTTACTGGAGGCACTGGCCTTGGACTTTCAATTGTGAAGCATGTTGTTGCCAATCATGGTGGAGAAGTGAAAGTTTGGAGTGTTGAGGGCTCGGGGAGCACCTTCACATTACGTTTGCCAATAGCCGAAACACAGGAGGCAACTTCATGACTCGAATTTTAGTCGTTGAAGATGAAGCGTCATTTTCCGAAGCTCTCGTTTTTCTCCTACAAAAGGAGGGCTTTGAAGTCACAGTTGCAGACACCGGGACTAAAGCGGTGGCCGAGTTCGACCACTCCGGAGCTGATTTGATTCTGCTTGACTTGATGTTGCCAGGTCTTTCTGGCACCGAGGTATGCCGTCAGATTCGAGCTCGCTCGTCTGTGCCGATCATCATGCTTACTGCCAAAGACAGCGAAATCGACAAAGTTGTTGGACTCGAACTCGGCGCTGATGATTATGTGACCAAGCCATACTCGTCACGAGAATTGACCGCGCGGATCCGTGCTGTTCTTCGTCGCCAAGGCGATTTCGAAGAAACTGACGATGGAGTGATTGAGGTCGCAGGCGTGCGCATGGACACTGAGCGCCATGAGGTCTCGGTAAACGGTGAGCGGATTCAATTGCCACTCAAAGAGTTTGAACTTCTTGAAATTCTGCTGCGCAATGCAGGTCGGGTTCTCACTCGCATCCAACTTATTGATCGCGTTTGGGGCAGCGACTATGTGGGAGATACCAAGACTCTCGACGTGCATGTGAAGCGGTTACGGTCAAAGATCGAGAAAGATCCAGCTAATCCGATCCATCTGATTACTCTTCGGGGGCTTGGCTACAAGTTCGAAACCTAAACCTTGTTCAATTATCCCTGCACGGGGGTTGTTGTGACGCTAGAGAATTCGTTTTTGTTATCGCGCACGATCGCATCAAGGGTTACGGTCCCGCTAGTTTCAAAAGTTATTTCAATTTTTGCAAGAGTGCCTGGTGCTGCATTGAGACCTGGGACGTCTGCGGAAGCGTTCGCACTATCGCCGGCGAAGCGGATTGGCGCATTCTGGTTGAGCATTGGTGATGCAGGAGCGACATTGGCTGACATGCCATTGACGACGATCCCGGTGATTCGATCCTGAGTGGACCCGGTTTGTACGATCGTTCCGACTACAACACCAGTTCCATCGGGCATTGAGACAAGAACGAAGTCACGTACTTTGATTTCTTGCGCGCTAGCTTGCACGCCATCTGTTGGAGCGTAGGGCTTTAACGTCGCAGCATCACGACCGGCACCGCAACCAGCTAACGAGATGATCAGTGCGACGATTGTGGCTGTTCTAGTGAACATTGACACCCTTTTACTCCTTGAGTCGAACCTGTTTGGTAGAACTTACTGCAAAGTCAGCCTAACTTTGGCTTATTGGATACTGACCAATTGGGCTGGAGTAAGGCTACCCGAAGCACGTCAAAGGTTAGCTTGTCAACCCCCAGGTAGGGCGAGGTTACCCCCTCTGACCTGCAGTTATCGTTCATTTCGGAAATAGGATTGGCAAAGATTGGCTGGTAAACTTGGCCTATCGCAAAGGGTTATTTATCTCCTCTTTCGCGCCCTAGAAATGAAAGGGAATTCATGTCGTTTCAGGTAGGCGAGACCGTTGTTTATCCCCACCATGGTGCGGCTCTAATTGAGTCCATCGAAACCAGAGTAATCAAAGGCGAGGACAAGATTTACCTCGTTCTAAAGATTGCTCAAGGTGATCTGACTGTCCGGGTTCCTGCAGAGAATGTGGATCTAGTCGGTGTTCGCGATGTTGTTGGAAAGGAAGGCTTGGAGCAAGTTTTCTCGGTATTGCGTCAGCCCTACACCGAAGAACCAACTAACTGGTCCAGGCGTTACAAGGCCAACTTGGAAAAGCTGGCCTCTGGCGATGTAATCAAGGTCGCCGAAGTTGTTCGTGATCTTTTCCGTCGCGACAAAGACCGTGGGCTATCCGCTGGTGAAAAGCGAATGCTGGCCAAAGCACGTCAGATTCTGATCAGTGAATTGGCGCTCGCCGAGAAGACCGACGAAGTCAAGGCTGAGTCGATTCTCGACGAGGTACTCGCTTCTTAAGAGGCGATTGCATGCCAGCCGCTCTCTCAGCGGGAGTAATCCCGGCTGCCGGTAGCGGTCAACGTTTAGGGGCTAAAAAGCCTAAGTCTCTTGTAAAAGTTGGTCGCCGCACCTTGCTAAATCGTGCGGCGACCAACTTGAGCAAGGTCGTAGATGAGATTGTTGTTGCCGCACCTCCAGGGTTTGAAACCGAGGTTGCAAAATCCCTTAGCAAACTTTCAGTGCCGGTGACTGTTGTCGCAGGCGGGGCTAGTCGCACTGAAAGCGTCGCACTGGCGTTGGCGCAAGTCACACCAGAAGTGCGATACATCCTGATTCATGACGCAGCCAGAGCATTTGCTCCAGTGGCATTGATGCGTCGAGTATTGAACGCGCTAAAGGACGGTGTTGAGGCAGTCGTTCCTGCGCTCGCAGTTTCGGACACCATCAAAATAGTTGATGAGAATGAAAAGGTTGAGAGCACTCTTCCGCGGGCTTTATTACGAGCGGTGCAGACTCCGCAAGGTTTTTCGCGAGAACTAATCGAACGTGCCCATCGAGCGGCGGCTGAACGTGGATTAGAGGGAACTGATGATGCTTCCCTGGTAGAGGCTATTGGCGTGCGCGTTCTTGTTATTCCTGGCGATGAGCGAGCCCACAAGATCACGACGGCCTCAGATTTAGAACGCCACCGTAAGAAAAAACGTAAAGGTGCCAAGTCATGACTCAAAGAGTTGGTATTGGGGTAGATGTACATAAATTCTCCATCGACCCAACCCGCCCGATGGCCCTGGCTTGTCTGGAATGGCCAGGTGTCACTGGTTGTGACGGGCACTCTGATGCCGATGTCGCCGCGCATGCCGTTTGTGACGCGCTCCTTTCTGCCGCCGGCCTAGGTGACCTTGGCTCGGTATTTGGAACCGATGACCCAACCTGGGCCAATGCATCCGGGGCTCATCTGCTGGCTGAAGTTCATAAGCGTTTAGTAGGCGCAGGGTTTGAGATCGTCAATGTGGCTGTGCAGGTGATTGGCAACAAACCTCAACTTTCCGCTAGACGCGAAGAGGCTCAAACTGCGGTGGGTTCTGCCCTAGGTGGGACGCCGGTTTCAATTTCGGCCACGACGACCGATGGCCTTGGCTTGACTGGACGAGGCGAGGGTTTGGCCGCCATCGCCACTGCGCTCTTGTTGCAACGTTAGGCTTGCCAGGTGAGCTTGCGCCTTTATGACACCGCCACGCGTGCTACGCGTGATTTCCAGCCCTTAGTGCCGGGAAAGGCTTCGATATACCTATGTGGGGCCACCGTTCAATCGGCTCCGCATATTGGCCACGTACGAAGCGGTCTAAATTTTGACGTACTCTGCCGGTGGCTCAGTGCTGGCCATGGCTATGAAGTTACTTTCATTCGCAATGTGACTGACATTGACGACAAGATTTTGAGCAACGCGGTCAAAGAAGAGATGCCCTGGTGGGCACTGGCAATGAAATATGAGCGGGCTTTTTCCAACGCCTACAGCGCGCTTAATTGCTTGCCTCCAACTTATGAGCCGCGAGCCACTGGCCATATCAGCCAGATGATTGAGTTGATGCAGAAATTAATCGACCGTGGTCATGCTTATGCCCCCGGCAATGGTGATGTCTATATGAGTGTGCGCTCGCTTGATAATTACTTAAGTCTTTCTGGACAGAAACTCGATGACCTTCAGCCAGCCAGTGACAGCGACAAGCCAGACGAAGTTGCCATTAAGAAAGATCCGCGCGATTTTGCCCTTTGGAAGTCGGCTAAACCAGGAGAGCCATCTTGGCCAACTCCATGGGGTAATGGTCGGCCCGGCTGGCACTTGGAATGTAGTGCGATGATCCATGCCTACCTTGGTGAAAGTTTTGATATCCATGGCGGGGGACTCGACCTGATTTTCCCGCACCATGAAAACGAGATTGCTCAATCAAAAGCTGCTGGTTACGGGTTTGCCCAACTGTGGATGCACAACGCTTGGGTAACACTCTCCGGAGAGAAGATGAGTAAGTCACTCGGGAATTCATTGCGGGTTGAAGAGATATTGAAGTCAACTCGAGCAGTTGAGTTGCGTTGGTATCTGAATTCCGCGCATTACCGGTCAATGATCGAGTTCTCATCAGAAGCTTTGGCTGAGGCCGCTACCGGCTACCGTCGGGTTGAAAACTTTATTAAGCGTGCCGAAGAAGCCAATGGTGAAACCATTATTGATACCCAAGTTCCTGAGGCATTTGCCTCCGCACTCGACGACGATCTTGCAGTTCCGCAGGCTTTGGCGGTCCTTTCTGAGCACGTACGCGACGGCAATACTGCGCTCGCGGCAAATGATTTGGCTGGAGTGCGTCATAATTTGGGTGCCGTACGCTCAATGCTCTCGATCCTGGGTTGCGATCCACACGAGGGACCTTGGGCTCAAGAGGCCGATGACCTCAGTGTGGTCGTCGACTCGTTGATTCAAGTGGTGCTAGCACAGCGCAATAGCGCACGCGAGCGTAAAGATTGGGCTGCGGCAGATCTCATACGAAATGAGATCGCAGCTGCTGGAATCCAGATCGAAGATAGCGCTTCTGGTTCACGTTGGACTTACACGCCACCAAGTGGCAAGACGGAGAGATGACGTGGCTGGTAATTCGACACGACGCGGTGCAGTAGCAAAGTCGAAGAAAGGACCATCGGTAGGAACCGGTGGAAAAAATCGACGAGGCCTAGCAGGACGTGGACCTACGCCAAAAGCCGAGGAACGTACTTACCACCCGGCCGCAAAGCGTAAGTCAGTTAAACCTGCTGCTGGTGCGAAAGAGCGTCCAGCCAAACCAAGTGTGCGTGCACCAAGAGCCCCGGCTGGCTCGGGTGGACGAATGAAGCGCGACGGAAATGAATTAGTAGCAGGGCGCAATAGCGTGCTCGAAGCACTCCGTGCAAAAATTCCAGCCAAAGAATTATTAATGGCCACTCGGATTGATGTTGATGATCGCATTCGTGAGTCCTTGAATCTGGCGATTGAAGCAAAGATTCCAGTACGCGAAGTCCCTCGCGGAGACTTAGACCGTCAAAGTGAAGGCGCAGTGCATCAGGGCATTATTCTCACGATTCCGCCGTACGAATATGCAGACCTCGAAGACCTATTTGAATTGGCCGAAGATGAAGGCGCACCAATCTTGATCGTGGCGCTAGATGGTGTGACCGATCCTCGAAATCTTGGGGCAATTATCCGAAGTGCAGCCGCTTTTGGCGCGCACGGAGTTGTGGTCCCAGAGCGTCGAGCAGCCAATATGACCGCATCGGCTTGGAAAACCGCAGCAGGTGCAGCCTCACGATTGCCAGTTGCCCGAGTGACCAATTTGGTGCGAGCAATCGAGAAAGCCAAAGAGATGGGTTGCATGGTTATCGGTTTAGATGCCGATGGCGACTTAAATCTGAGTGACTTCAAAGATGGTGCTGATCCGCTGATGCTGGTTATTGGCAGTGAGGGCAAAGGATTGTCGCGATTAGTAGGAGAAACCTGCGATCTCATTGTTTCTATCCCGATGCACTCTTCGACAGAATCATTAAACGCATCTGTGGCAGCCAGCATCGTCTTGCATGCGGTGGCTAACGCCAGACAATGAGAACTCGTCGATTATCGGCAGCAGTTGTTGTCGTAGCGTTCTTCAGTATTTTGGTTTCCGGATGTTCACAACAGCCAAAAGCGGTTGACGACCCCAAGTGCATTGCCTTTCGCGAAGTGGCTAGTACCTACACAAACAAGGTAACCAAAGCCCGATATGAGAAACGAATGGCTGAGGCCGCAGCAGTGGGCAAAGCCGCTCTTTCCCCAGAAGTAGGGACGGTTAAGCGGACCACCGACCTCTGGCTCAAAGCCAAATCCGATCTTGACCGCTTTTATGCTGCGGATAAGAGCGGATGCGTATCTGGCTAAGAGCTGTCTGGCGGTCCGATTGTGCAAGAGGGTCTTACTACCTGACATAATTACCCAGCAATCCTCGATTGCCGCCTTAGCTCAGGGGTAGAGCAACGCACTTGTAATGCGTAGGTCTAGGGTTCAAATCCCTAAGGCGGCTCCAGTTTCGTGTATTAGTTCGGCTGATCCTTGACATAACAGTTTCGTTGCGAATTTAGAAGAATAAACACATAAAACATAGGGAAAAGCAGTCTTTCCACTTATCCTGTGGGGTGTGAAGCGGCAACTGACTTTCGTTGGCCTCTTCGTTCTCATTTTCGCCAGCTCTGTCTCGCCGAGTCTGGCGGATACCATCGATATGCCTATTGGTTCATTAACGCCGGGTGCTAAGAATCCGGCGGTGAATCAATCAGATATCAGGATGACCATCTGCAAATCAGGTTGGACCTCAACAATTCGACCTACATCCTCCTACACGGACAGAGTCAAAAAAGAGCAACTCTTCGGTTCATACGCTGCAGATAGCGACAAGGTAATGGGCGACTACGAGGAAGATCATTTGATTTCACTCGAGTTGGGCGGCGGCCCAACCAGTGTCGCAAATCTTTGGCCCGAACCCTATGCCGGAGCATTGGGTGTGAGGGTAAAAGACAGGGTAGAAACAAAACTTAAAACACTGGTTTGCACGGGCAAAGTCACGCTTAGAGCCGCTCAAGAGGCAATCGCTACCGATTGGTATGGCGCCTACCAACGCTATGTCCTAGGAATCAACACACCACTGACAGTTGTAACAACACCAACGCCAACGTCCACTTTGATACCGGCAGATACCGCGATGCCTAAACCTGGGGGAACAGCCACCGCAACGGCAACGGCGACTCATCCAGCTGGTGCGACTGCTTTGTGTAAGGATGGAACGTACTCATATAGCCTGCACCACAGTGGTTTTTGTAGTGGTCATGGGGGAGTAGCGGTGTTCTACATATGAGGTTGGCGAAGTGGCAGAAGAAGACCGCGCTACCCACCTTGGTATTGAGTTTGCTTTATACGGCTACTTACGCGTATCCGATCTACTTCTACCCAGTCAGCTATACGGTCAGTCGTCTATGCGATTATATGAATTACTTTATTTGGGCTATTTTCGTCGCCGATTATATAATCCAATTCTCTTTAGCTTCGAGTAAATCGAAGTTCATACGTAAAAACCTGTTCGACTTGTTTGTAGTGGCCCTACCGTTCTTCCGTCCAATCAGAGCTTTGCGGGCGTTGGTATTTACTACTCGTGCCGGCGCAAGAAGCAAGAAGGCACTCATTCGCTCCTTACCTTTGCTCATCTCAGCGACAGCAATCTTGATGATAATCATCATGGGTGCGGCAATACTTGATATCGAACGATTCGCACCCGGCTCCAACATAAAGACTCCGGCAGATGCTCTCTGGTGGGGACTTGTGACCGTTACCACGATTGGTTATGGCGACAGATACCCAGTCACAGCAGAAGGCAGGCTAGTAGCCGGCATTCTTATTATTTTCGGAGTGGCGATGATAAGCACACTGACTGCCTCATTCGCGGCATGGATTTTAGCCCCCGAAGCAGAAACCAGTTCTTGACTTAGTGGCAGTCTGGCGCCCATCGAATCTTATTTGTCTAACATCTCAAACCGCATATCGACGGAATATAAATTGAAAACGCTTCGGAAAAAATTGGTGCAGATCATCGAGTCAACTAAACCTGCGTTAGTCCCCTCAAGTTGAACCATCGATAACGATCACGTCTTCGCTCGTAATTCGTTTTGGAGCATGACACACGCATTCAGACCTCTTGTAATGCGTAGGTCTAGGGTTCAAATCCCTAAGGCGGCTCCATTTCGATCAATCGGAATCGCTCTAATCTGGTCTTCATCGAGGATCAAGATGATTTCTTTTGATTCAGTCGTGTCGATTACCGTGAGCACTTTTTCATGAGGCCAACTGATTTCTCCACTATCGGCGCTAATCCAACTTTCCACGCGCCCACCAGTTATTTCTGTAATTTTATGGACTAACGCTGGGTCTCTTGGTCCAACGAGAAGTACGAAGAATGGATTTCGACGGGTCCCGGTAATTTGCTCTCGCTCTGCACGATAGATCAACCAGTGGTATCCCGAGATAGCTGCTGTGGCAAGCAATATTCCGATGGAAAAACGCATCCGGTTCAAAGTAGATAAACCAAAGGCGTTGGAGAAAGTGTCCTCGAAGACTAGATAGACCGCCACCAGTAGAGAAATAACGGCGGCAATTCCACCGATACCAAATAGGAGGAAAAGATATGCCCGGCGAGTCGGCGATGCGTGCTCTTCCTTTGGCCACTTAGTTACCGTCACTTGCAACCGGTGCCAAAAAGCCCACCAAATAGGGGCGCCGACCATCAATAAGGTCAGGGCAGCAAGCAACGTATTTGTTTCACTATACGCGGCAATAACGTTTGATCTGCTTACGGTTTCAATCAATGAGACTAAGACCATCACCAATCCGCCAGCTGCCGCCAATAATCCAATTCCTGCTATCAGGTACTCGTAAACCCGTTGGACTTCCGCCCTATCTTGTTTGGCTTCTCCAGTCAGTACCTCTCGGTGATACCACCACGAAAGGATTCCGACGGCTAGGTATGCAATTCCCATCGGTAAATTTCGAAAATATGTGATGACATCATTTGAAGCAGGTTTTCCAATGAACCAGACCAAAAGGCTGTACAGCACGGTGCTTGCAGAAATAACAGCCATCAAGAGGCCGCCACCGACACCGCCCAAGAGAACCAGGGAAAGCCATGATTGGTTGCGCTCCGAGTTGGATGTATTTCTTATCCAATAAGTTATCCAAACGACTGCTCCGACGATTAGCGTCGTCAGGCCAGACTGGAGTGGTTTATCGCCAGCAAATATTTCATCTTTGCGAAAACTAAAGATGCTAGATATCAGCGAAGCAATGATTCCGCCGAGCCCGACCACGGAGAACCCAAGCCCAAGGAGTGATCCGATAATGTCATGCGGTTCAGAGCGATGTTTGGCGGCTAGGCGAGCATGGATCCGATAATGGCCAAACCAAATCGGTCCCCAAACAAGAAATCGTCCGGCTGCTGCCGAATTAAAATCATTCCATCTCACAATCCATTTCAAAATATCATTGAGCGCAGCCATGGAAACTATCAAGGCAGTTAACGGGGCAGCGATCATATAAAGGCGGAAGCCCAAAGACAGCTTCTCGGTGACGTCATCGTCAAATCTGCGTCGACTCCAGATTGCTAACACCAGGAATATAGGGATTCCAACCACCGTGAAGGACAGATTTCGCGCCAGAGCACTATTGCTAATAACAATTGCGGTATCGCGAGAAAGCAGTCTCTCGATTAGTCCGGATAAACCTGAAGCGCTAACAACCAAGAGACCATAAAGCAACACATACTGAAAAAAGCGACGCAAAGAATGTCCAGGACTTGAAGTTGCCGATTTCTTTACAAACAATTTTCTAATCACCACAACCACTACAACAAGAATCAGTATCTGTGAAAGCCATGAGACGATCATTTTCCGATCACTTTACAGTCCCATAAGGGCCAAGGGATGCCACTGATTAGCCAACGCCCATTTTCTTTGACTAGACGATAAGAGTGATCTTCGGTGTTCAAAGATTCAAACGGTCCACCCGTTGGCATTTCCACCTTGACTCGCACCGTAGCTTGATCGCCGCTCATCTGTGTATCAACGAGAGCAACGCTAGAGGATCGATTGACGTAGACTCGATCCAAGTCTTCTGCCTTGCAGGGACTGTCTGTCGATAGGTATTTAGCTGCTAAATCATTTCTGCCGTCCAGAACATTTGATAGATATCCCTGAACAGATCCCGCCGGAGTTTGACGATCGAGTTGCTTCACTGATTGGATTCCGAAGATAGCGGATGCGACGGCGGCAGCAATCGCCATCCCAACTATTAGCGCGAGTGCACGGTTAGCCTTGTTTGACATTTGGTAAGCCTGCCTTCGATTTGATCCGTTGAGTGTCAGCAATTGCTACCTGCATTCAGTTGTACTCCCAATTGCGACTACAAACAAGCAGATCAATAAGGTTCAGAAAGTGAAATCTCCAACACTGTTGTCGCACCGATCGGATGCAATAGGCAGATTCCAAGGACGGCTGGCAGAAGCAAGACATCACCTTTTCTAACAAAATAGGTCCTATTCGTGAAGGTCAATTCTCCTTCACCCTCGACAACCATGATGACTCTGGCTTTTCCGGGCTCCCCGATTAGGAATGGAGACACTCCGCCTAGTCGCCATATTCCAAAGTGTTCGCAATAGACAAGACGCTCCCGTGAAAAGGGCTGTATTAGTTCTTCAACAGGCGTGACCGGGCCACTAGTTTTCGAATTGAAGTCGATGCAAGCCAGCGCCTGTGCAACCTGGAGATTTCTTGGTTGACCTGTCCCGGGATCGGTTCGCTCCCAGTCGTATAACCGGAATGTGACATCGCTATTTTGTTGAACTTCTAACGCCACGATGCCACCCCCTAGCGAGTGGATTGTTCCAGCTGGAATGAAGATGCAGTCACCGACCTTGGGGGTGAAAGAATTCAAATGCTCCAATATGGAACTTGTGCCTGCAGTTTGTTCCAATACGGCAGGTGTAGTCCCTGGTTTTGTCCCAACGTAGATGCGGCTCTGCTCGTCGGCTTCTAAGATCACCCAGGCTTCACTTTTTCCAGATTCACCAACCGGCAGATATTCCCTTTGCTGATCCGATGGGTGGACTTGTATTGAGAGCATGCTGTGTGCACGTAGGAATTTCAATAAGAGCGGGAAGCGAGCAAATGTTCCAACTTGTGTCCCCAACAACTCTTCCGGCGATTGTTCTAGTAAGTCATGAATCGTCAAGCCGCGCAACGGTCCTTCGGTAACCACGCTGACCTGATCGTCGCGGTCGGTTAATAACCACGCTTCTCCGACAACTTCGTTTGGGGTCGAGGTATGGAATAGATCGGATGATCCGGCGGCACCCCAAACGCGATATTGGTAAATGGGTTCAAACCGAAGCGGATAAAGATGACTCAATCTAGGTAGTTGTTCTGTTGAAGTCATGGGGGGGGGTTCCCTTCAAACGAGTTGCTATTTGGCGATTAAGTCAGCCGATCAGACACTTACGGAGCGCGGCCATCGAATGTAAGAATCGCTGCAATCGATGGCCGCGCCCTCACCCTGAGTGATTTAGAAGAAGTTTTCTTTACTTGATTCGATTTACCGTTACGTGCTTCGTTGTGCTCAACGAAGGAGGGCAGTTGACTTTGACTTCCAGAATGCCATCTCTATAGGTAGCGTGGATGCTCTTGTCGTCGACCCCCGATGGAAGGGCAATGGATCTGGTGAAACTTCCATAGTGGAATTCAGATCTGTTTGCATCCTTGAACTCTTCCCGGCGCTCTCCTTTTATAGTCAGATAGCCGGCATCAATTGTTACATCGATATCCTTTTCAGGGTCGACACCTGGCAACTCTGCACGAATAATCATTTCATCGTTTTTGGTTATCTCTTCGATTCTGATTGGATGCATCAACTCATCACGCATCGACAGACCCATTGGGGCTAAATCTTCAAACCAATCCATGAGTCTCGGGAACTCTAGAAACGACCTCATGGAGGTTGGTCTTCTTTGAACTGCAACTTCTTTGGTAGCCATTTTCATTCTCCTTTGTGTGACGAGGGATAAAAGACGCTTGAAACGATCCCCACGACAGACAATTGCCGAGCATTAGCAAATATTGCTAATGCGCAATTTTACTGCGTTGCCTGTGTCCACTGTCAACAGTCCAGAGGCGGGGTAATCAGGCAGGAACTAGGAGCCGGTCCATTAACTCAGGCAAATCCACCGTCGCGATTCGAATGGAGTGATCACTGCATCCATATGGCAAGAGCAGAGTTTCTTGATGGAGCAGCGCCCCGCAGGAATAGAGAACATTAGGAGAGTAGCCATCACGTTCTTCTTCGGTCGGTCCCATCAGCGGTTGATCCAGGACCCCTATTAACTTGGTGGGATCGTTAAGATCGAGAAGGACGGCTCCAAGTGAGTACTCGCGCAAAGCTCCAACACCATGTGTGATAACAAGCCAGCCATCCGGAGTCTCTAGTGGTGAGCCGCAATTTCCCAGCTTCACGAACTCCCATGGCTGCCTGGGGATGGGCAACTCCCGAGAACTGCTCCATTTCTTTATATCCATCGATTTAGCCACACTGATATTTTCATTGTCCCATCGGGAGAGGGCTGCGAACTCACCATTTATACGACGCGGAAATAGCGCCATTCCCTTATTCCGTGCCGCATGCCCAAGCAGTTTGGTGATGTCGAATGTCTGGAAGTTGTTTGTCTCAATTAGATATTGGTTAAGACGTGAACCATCGAAGGCGGTATACATTCCGTAATACGTTGTCCGTCCATCGTCGTCGAGAAATTGAGTAAAGCGCACATCTTCCATTCCTTGACTTTCATCCTCGCCCGTCGGGTAGAGAACACGTTCAGACAGAAGGTGATCGGATGGAAAATTGAGCCAGTAGTTGCTATAGGCAGCTCGTCGCAATTGATTGATTACGTTTTTTTCTCCGTCGTGAGTAAGTTCATCTCGCTCGACTGCGGTCAATATGACATCCAACCGGTTTACATCGAACTGTGCCGGAAGCAGCTTAAGGAGTTGTTCCACGGCTGTTTCGTCGGCATGACCATCGAAAAAGTCGCGCAGGTAATCGCGAGATAAAGTCGCGGGTGCAGTGCGCCCTGCAGTTAGCCGACGACCTGGTGCATCGAGTTTCACCTCGCCTGGTTGTGTCAGCACGCCAGTGCGAAACTCAATGCTCGACACGTGGCCCTCGCCAAGCGCGCGAAGACTCATGATGAAACGTAACTCACCATCAGCCAATCTCGTCTGATCGGGATGGGCAACTATGGAGGGATTGAATAAGGCGGCGCCTTCTACTGAAAACTCTCGAGTGAAATAGGCACCGATCAGGTTACGCCGCTCCTGTGACACCTCAATATTTTTAGGAATGTGATGCGCAATATGCTCAAAATGTTCGTTGAATGCCGCAAAAAGATCATGATCATCGTGTCGAGTTATATATCGCTGAATGATTTCGTTATAGGTTTTTGAAACTTCCTCGTCAGACATTTGCAAGACTCGTCTAATTACCGGATCCGCATGCGGGATTCCGTGAGCCGCCATCTCGTGCCCTGGCAAGAAAAATCGAAGTATCACGCGCCTGGGATCTGCCTGCAACAGATGCGTTGATCTCTGAACTAATGTGGTTGTACCAATCATCAGGCCACCTCCGCGGCTCAAGACAGTTCCTAAACTAGAACCCGCCCACAGTATTAGTTTTACTCCTAAATGGTTCTTGGAATCAATGTGAGCGTTTTCGCATTTCAGAACGGGTAGACACGCCCTTGAATCGGGGCTACCTTGAAATCGAGTCTGACCCGAGTGCCTCTCTTCGTGAGTTTTGGGTCGTATCTCTTTCCAAAAAAGTGAGATGACATGGATATTCGATTCGGATTGGTTAGCACCTACCCACCGACTCGTTGCGGGATAGCAACATTCAGCTCATCGTTGATGTCGGCGATCCGACAATTGGGTCATCATGCGGTCCAAGTGGTGCGCTTAATCGAGCCTTCCTTGGATACCAAGTCTCTTGGTGCTTCTTCAGACGTTGTTGCAACCCTGAAGGCTGGTAACCACGAGTCAATAGTGGACGCTATTGAGGTACTCAACTGCACCGATGTAGCGATAGTTCAGCACGAGTTTGGAATCTATGGCGGCGAAGATGGCGACGAAGTGCTCGCCTTGCTCAGAGGGTTGAGGGTCCCATCAATTGTCGTTCTCCATACGGTACTGGCAAGCCCTTCTGGGCATCAGCGGGCGGTATTCACTGAATTATGTGCCCGGTCATCCGTGATTGTCACGATGAGCCGAGTCGCCCGCCAGCGATTGTTAGTTAACTATCAGGTGGATCCAAGAAAGGTCGTCATAGTTCCGCACGGAGCACGCGAATTCAGCCTGAAGTCAAGAACTCCGATCGCTGATCCCCCAATCATCTTGACTTGGGGTTTGATTGGTCCAGGCAAGGGCATTGAATGGGCGATTGAAGCGATGGGTCTCATTCGCGACCTTGATCCAGCCCCGCACTATGTCGTGGCGGGAGGCACACATCCGAAGGTGTTCGAACGTGAACGTGAGTCATATCGAGAAGCTCTGCAGGCTCGAATTGACGAACTTGAATTATCTGATTGGGTGCATCTTCAAAGTGGATACTTACCCAGCCACCAACTCGATGCGCTGATCGCTTCATCCTCTGTGGTTCTTCTACCTTATGACTCGTTAGACCAAGTGACTTCGGGCGTGCTGATAGAGGCCATCAGCGCTTGGCGACCAATTGTTGCAACCAGATTCCCTCATGCGGTGGAATTGCTTTCCGGAAATGTTGGGATTCTGGTTCCGCATCGCAACCCCGTTGAGTTAGCCCAAGCTTTGCGACGAGTTCTCGAACAGCCAGAACTTGCTGCGACGCTGTCCCGGCGTACCGGTGCTCTGGCTGACGAATTGCGCTGGTCCTCGGTTGCTGCACGGTACCTACAGATTGCTGAAAGACTCATTAGAACGATGGCGATAGCGTGACCATAACCCTAGAAACTCGACCTTCGTTTAGCCATCTCGCTGATTTAACTACTTCGCGCGGTCTATATGAGCATGCGCTGTTTGATCAGCCAAGACCAGAACATGGCTATTGCGTGGATGATGCCGCTAGAGCTGTTGTGTTGTTATGTCGCGAACCGTCACCTGATGGGACGGCTCGCCAGTTGTTTGACCGATATCTGAATTTCACAATTCAATCAGTCACTGAACAGGGCGCCTGCCACAATCGAATGAACGACCAAGGCCAATGGACCGATGAACCGGGGAATGGAGACTGGTGGGGACGCGCGATGTGGGCACTTGGCGTCAGCGCGGTTCATGCCCAAGAGGAAGAGCAGCGAACCCGATCTCTTGAGTCTTTTCGAGTTGTCGCAAAAACCACTTCACCACACTTTATGGCGAATACCTTTGCCGCGCTCGGCGCAGGAGAGGTGCTGTTGACATACCCGACTGAAGTGGCAGCAAAGAAGGTTCTGGTAGCTGTTAAAGGAATATTTATTTCCAGAACCGACTGGCCATGGCCTCAACCTCGTCTTCGCTATAGCAATGGATCAATCGCTGAGGCAGCAATGCTCACTGGGTTGGCCCTCCAGGACACTCAACTCTTCGACCGTGGACTGAGTTGGCTTGATTTTCTTATTAGCCTTGAAACCAGGCGGGAGCATTTCTCAGTGGCTCCGGTGCGAGGTCGTGGTCCAGGGGAGAAACAGATGGGCTTTGACCAGCAGCCAATCGAGTTGGCCGCCATTGCTGATGCGTGTGAGAGAGCCCTGACGATTACAAATGATTCTCAGTGGTTAGCGGAAATCAACCGAGCTTGGAATTGGTTTCTCGGTGATAACGATGTCGGTGTTCAAATGTTTGATGCGGATACAGATGGTGGGTACGACGGCCTCCAAAGACTTGGCCCCAATCAAAACCAGGGCGCCGAATCCACGATTGCCATGCTGTCGACTGCACAACGGGCGTATCAGGCGGGTCAAACCTTTGACCATTAGACTCGGCGACCATGCGCCGCTGGCTAGTTGGGATCTGGGTCATGCTCCTAGTTCCATTGGTATCACCCGTGGCGCATGCCCAGAGTGCTCAATGGCAAATTTCAAAGAAGAATTTCAATGTTGATACTGCCGGATTCATCTCACCCAGCTCAGTTCTACCAGGCCAAGATGTTCAGGCATTTATTACCTGCCCAAAAGGAAACTTCAAACTAACTGCCTATCGCATGGGCTATTACGGCGGCTCAGAGGCGTTGAGCTATTGGACTTCTCCTTCATACCCTTGCCTCGAACAATCTCCGCAATCCATCGACCCGACAACTCGCTTAAGTGAAAGTCGCTGGCAAGTCAGTGCCAGAATTTCTACGAATTCCTTTCCTCCAGGTTTTTATCTTCTTAAGATCATGGCCAGTAACGACCATGAAGCATTTATGCCTCTAGTGGTTCGCCAACGAGATGCAAGTGGACGAGTTGTCCTTGTTATTCCAACGATGACAAGTCTTGCCTACAACACCTGGGATGGCGCTAACGCTTACCGCGGCAAAACAGGATTCCAAGATAGAGCCCGAGTCTTCTCTTTTGACCGACCAAATAGTCAGGGGTATGGCAGTGGAAAATATTTGAATTATGTACATCCGCTTTTGGTTGTGGCAGAACGCTTACGACTGAATATTGACTATGTCACCGACGTGGATGTGGCCACTAATCCGAATCTTCTTAAGGGAGCCCGAGTTTACGTGTCGGCCGGGCACGATGAGTATTGGACTAGAGAGGAACGTGCCGCGGTAGAAAGGGCGCGCAGCCGCGGCATGAATCTGCTTTTTTTTGGAGCCAACGTCGCGTATTGGCAAACACGCCTAGCCCCTTCTCCAACCGGTTCTAATCGTCGGATGCTCCTATATAAATCTGCTGCAGAAGATCCAAATAAAACGGATCCAACAATTCGGTTTCGTGATGGCAAACTTCCTGAGTCTTCTCTCACCGGTCAGAACTACAATTGTTTTCCTGCATCTGGCAATTTCACTGTGAGTAATCCAAGTTCCTTTATCTTTCAAGGGACTCAGGTAACTGCGGGTCAAAGTTTTGCGGGAATCATCGGGCCTGAAGTTGATCACGTCGCTAAACCAAATTTGTTCGCCGGCAAAATTCAGGTAGTAGCAAAATCCATTGTTTCCTGTGGCATAGGAACCATGAAACTCGCATCTTCGACTCTGGTTTACGGCTTGTCTCCAAGTGGGGCGGGGACGATATCAGTTGGGACCATGAAATGGGTTGAAAGAGGGCTCACTGATAGTGCCCCAAGGTCCAGCCAATCCTTTGTCACAAAGGTGACCGAAAATATCCTAATTGCGGCGGCGAGTGCTCCGCTTGGGCTCAAATACCCATTGAAATAGCCCGTTCTGTGGCACTTCATGTGCAGCGGGGTTCTCCCTTCGGTGGACACGCTTCGAATAAGTTTGTGAAAAGCCTGTGACTGCCGATAAGCCCGTAATGAAAGTGATAGCGCACTCGCTCATTCAGATAGAACCAAGAGGAGAGAAAATGAAGATGAAGTCGATTCGAATCGTGACGGCGACAATGCTTGCTGCAGTTTCTATGAGCGGTGGGCTAGCCGCAGGATCGGCTTCGGCCGCCAGCAGCACCCTGTCTCCAAAGGCGAAAGCCGCTGTCGCGGCTTACAACAAGACCATGGCTAAGGCACACGCCGACTACCTGAAGGCTGTTAGCCCAACACGGAAGGCGGCGTTGGCCGTCGGCAAGCCCGCCGAGACAGCCCGCCGAGCCAAAGTCAAAGCCGCGCTAGCAACCTTCACGGCAGTAGCAACCGAGGCAAAAGCCCCGATCCTTGCTGCGGAAAAGTCCTACAAATCAGCCATCAAAGCGCTCGCCGCTAATCCGACCAGCGCTTCATTAAAAACGGCGGCAAAGACAAATTTGGCTACGTTAACTCAGGCCTCCGCGGCATTGAAGGTCAATGCAAAGGTTGCCGCAGCTAGAGCGACCTTCATGAAAGCTCGCGCGGCGGCGATGAGCGAATTCAAATCGAAGATTGGTGCAACTGCTAAAAAGCGTGACGCCGTTCAAAAACAAGCAGCAGCCAAATACAAAAAGACCAAGGCCAAAGCAGCAGCCAAATTAAAGGCGGCTGTAAAGGCAGCCAAGTAGGTCCGAAGTCTCCTAGAACCTCAAACAAGAAAGAAGTGATGAAAATGAAATCAAGTAAAGTTACGAGAATTTCGGCCCTAACCGCAGTCAGTGCGCTGGCTCTATCTGGTTTGGCTTTAGCATCTTCCGCATTTGCGGCAGACCCAACGCCAACGCCTATGCCAACAATCTCAGCAATGCCAGGTGGTGGCGGCGACGAGGACGCTGTCTCAGGTGATGAAAGTGATGAAGCATTGACTGCTGCCGAAGACCAAGAGCAAGAAGACTCAGTTGAAGCTGAAGCGTCTGACACTGAACTGGAAGCTGTTGAAGCTGAGGATGCCCAAGAAGAGGCTGACTTTGCTGATGATGTCAGCACTGCAACACAACTTGGTGATTCCGAGGCGGTCGCCCAACTAGGCGCAGCGGTTGCCGACGTGGTTTCGGTCGCAGCTCCAGTCGTACAAGCGATGACCACCGATAACGCTCAGGCTCACGCGCTCATCACTGGGCCAACAATTAAGTAGTTCAGTTTCAAGTTGGGTTTCCGGCATGACAGGATGGCTTCGTGCACAAATTCACGCCGGAAACCCAAATAGTTGCAGACGAGATATTTGAATACGCGCTAGCGCGATTGAAAATGGATCCGCCCACCCTTGACTCCCCGCTCTCATTTGAAGAGTTGACATCCAAAGTCGGGTCGACGATCACCACTGATGGTTTGGGCGGCAGTGAAACTCTCCGCCTATTTGAGGAAGTTCTTGCCCCAGCCTGTATCTCGGTTGATCATCCGCGCTATTTGTCCTTTATCCCAAATGCACCTACCGAGTATGCAAGTCTTTTTGATTTGATCATTGGCGCGAGCAGTCTTTATGGCGGGTCCTGGCTCGAGGCTTCCGGTGCGGTCTATGCAGAAAATCAAGCGCTTCGTTGGATCGCTGATATTGCCGGATTGCCAACTACCGCCGGTGGTGTTTTCGTCCAAGGCGGAACTTTAGGAAACCTTTCTGCCCTCGTGGCTGCTCGAGATCACATGCGACGCCAATTCGAAGGTACGGCTCGATGGGCAGTGGCGTGCAGCGAAGAATCGCATTCATCAATCACGACAGCTGCAAAGGTTATGGATGTCGATGTAATCAAGTGTCACGTCGATGCTGCCGGTCGACTGACCGGGGCAAGCGTCGATGCAGCGATCGATGAATATCAAGCACAAACTAATGGGCGAGTCTTTGCGGTTGTGGCAACAGCAGGGACCACAAACCTTGGCATTGTTGATGATTTGCGCAGTGTTGGCGAATCAGCAAAACGTCGAGGGCTTTGGTATCACGTTGATGGAGCATACGGTGGTGCCGCATTGGCAGCGCCAAGTGCCCGCCATTTATTTGATGGAATTGAGCAAGCGGATTCTTTTGTCGTTGATCCACACAAGTGGCTATTCGCACCTTTTGATGCGTGTGCACTTATTTACCGCGAACCTGCTATCGCCAAACGTGCACACACTCAACATGCTTCATATCTGGATACCTTGCAGACTGAAGAGACTGAGTGGAATCCATCGGACTATGCGATCAATCTTTCCCGTCGCGCCCGAGGCTTACCTTTCTGGTTCTCCCTGGCGGCGCATGGAACTCGCGCCTACACCGAATCAATTGAAGAGACTTTACGAGTGGCAAAAGTGGGTGCTCGATTAGTCGAAGCTCACCCCAACTGCGAATTGTTGGTTGAACCCACACTTTCGATAGTCGCTTTCACCCGCAAAGGCTGGGGACTAGCTGACTACGCGAAGTGGAGCGACCGATTACTGAAAGAACATTTTGCGTTTGTGGTTCCATCGGCGCATCACGGCAAGCCCATCCTTCGATTTGCAATCGTCAATCCAAGAACGACCGAAGAGGACTTGACTGCCATTTTGGACACCCTCTAAGTCCGTTTTCCCTCGAGTGGCGGCTTCGCTCACCTCGAGTGGCGACTCGGCTCGCCGCGGGGTAAATGACAAAGGTGTAATTCGACCTCTAACATGGGCGTGCAAGGTAATAGAGAGGTTTCGAAGTGGAAACAGGTTCGACAGCTAGAACTCTTAATGAGGGTGTCTTCGCACGCGAATTGACCGATCGAGATCGGGCAATGCTCGAATTTGAGCGTCAATGGTGGAAATACGCCGGCGCCAAAGAGAGCGCGATTAAAGAACTTTTCGACCTAACCCCGCCTAGGTATTACCAATTGCTAAACGACATTATTGATCGCGACTCTGCGCTTGAGTTTGATGCGATGTTGGTCAAGCGTCTACGTCGACTTCGGGACTCACGTCAGCGGGCTCGCAGTGCTCGTCGTCTTGGATTTGATCTGTAATTCGTCCCTTTTGCCAGAATTTTTGAGCTATTTCTTAAGCAAAAGCGAACTTTTTCCCAATTAACCCTTCCGCTCGTGCCTTAGCCAAGATACTTTTCCGGCTTAAGAGCGCCAAGAAGGGTTAAGCAAATGGCAGTAGGCACAATCAAATGGTTTAACGGCGAAAAAGGCTATGGCTTTATCGCTGCCGAAGGCGGAACCGATGTCTTCGTCCACTACAGCGCGATTCAGATGGAAGGCTACAAAACCCTTCAAGAGGGGCAGAAAGTGGAGTTCGACGTCGTGCAAGGCCAAAAAGGTCCGCAGGCCGAGAACGTTCACTTAGTCTAAATACTCGGTGACCCCAGCTCAGGAACTTGAAATTGATCCGAATAATGAGGATTTTCTGATTCGGACTCTCAGGCTAGATCTGCACGCTGTTCAACCAGTCGAGTATGAGTTGCTGGCCGTTGATCGAGATGATCCAAGACTTTGGGCCGATCGTGGTTTT
>Ga0315270_10000081_pt1 | contig 50166 bp, 43 predicted proteins | sample C1_bottom_MG_FD_204932 | JGI IMG/M metagenome (GOLD analysis project Ga0315270, IMG submission 204932) | Sediment microbial communities from Yellowstone Lake, YNP, Wyoming, USA - C1_bottom | ecosystem: Environmental > Aquatic > Freshwater > Lake > Sediment | place: USA: Wyoming | collected... | reverse complement strand
TCGGTGTAGAAAGTGTCATATAACCGAAAGTCGGTTACTGGCGCCCCTGCAATTGCTGCGGCGAATATGTCTGGCCGACGTAGGACCGCAAGAGCGGCCAGGTAACCACCAAACGACCAACCACGAATTGCTATGCGCTTGCGATCTATTAGGTTCGGCCGGCGGGCAATCAAACTTTCAATAGCTGCGACTTGATCATCAAGGGGCACAGTTGCTAGATCGCCAGAGATGGCTTTTTCAAAGAGTGGGCCTCGCTTTGGAGTTCCGCGATTATCAACCACGAGTACGGCGAAACCTTGATCGGCAAACCACTGTGACTCGGCATAAACATTTTTAGCTTGAACGACTTCTTGGTGATGTGGTCCACCATAGGGATCAACCAGCAGAGGAAGGGGCCCGTCGGCTTCTTGGTAGCCGGTTGGCAACAGCAGAGCGGCATGTAGCGCGAAATCAGTGAGCACCAGAAGTTCAGGATCTGCATTTAGTGATGGAGCAGTTGCAAGTGAGTCAATGAAGGTTTCCTTTCCTTCACGAACAACTTTAAAGTGCGCACCGTAATGATCCATAGAACGTTCAGCCAAGAGAAGCGTGTGATTGGACGCACGGCCACCAATCACCCCAGTACCAGTCGAAAGTTGTTCGAGTTCTCCACCGAATCCATGCCACCAAACATGCGATTGAGTCGCGTCGTCAGTAGCCAAAAAAGTTATTCCAAAGCGATCAATGTCAACAACCGCGGAGACTTGAAGACCCGATGGAGTTACTGCGCTGCCATTGATTGCTAACTGCCTGGTATTTGTTTCAAGATCATCTTTGGTGGTCACGAGTAAGCCACCTGGCGCCCATTGGGGCGTACCAGGAACCACTTCTACCCAGTACTTATCGCTTTGCTCTGCGATTACCGTGGTCTTCAAAGTCTCAGCATCGACGGAAAGGATTAGCGCGCTGCGTTGGTCTCGGCTCATGACGTGCAACAGTGCGGGTCCATTTGAATTCCAACTGACTTCAATTAGGTATTCATATTTGATTCGATCCCATTCGATATTTCGTGAAGTCCCATCCAGATCCACTAACTGGAGAGTTACTTCGGCATTTGCGGTTCCGACGCTTGGATAGCGGATAGTCCGAGGTTGGACATCAGGGTGCATTGGGTCAGCGATATGCCAGATATCTATTGGAGACTCATCGACTCGAGAGACAAGAACACTTTTTGAATTCGGAGCCCACCAGTAACCGCGGTAACGGTTCATTTCTTCACTGGCGACGAACTCGGCTCGGCCATAAAAAACATCTGAGTTTTCTGGAGTCAGTAATGCTCGATCGTTGACCCCATCGGTAATTCGGAATTGTCCGTTAACCGAAGCGTAGGCAACATAGGCGCCATCGGGTGAGAGTCTGGGGTCCACTACTGGACCTTCGCTAGTCCATTCATTGGTGATCCCAGTTTTAGTTTCGGTGACAAAAATTCGCCCGGAAAGGGTGAACACCACCCGGTTCTGGGCTTGGTCATTGGTGTAGGAGGTGATTCCGCCGGCAGCCTCTCGCAGCCGCTCCCGTCGGGCTCGCTCCTCTGTCGACAGCTCTTCGTTGGAAGCCAGGAGTTTTGCTGGATCAGCTAGCAGCGAATCGACTCCAGTATTGAGGTCGTAGGCCCGCAGGCACCCAACCCGATCGTAAGGTCCGTCGGAACGCACGTAGAGAATTCGCATCCCATTCGGCGAGATCTCGAAATTTCTAGGTGCTCCCAGCGTAAAACGTAGAGATCTGGCTGCTTGGCGGGGATATGTGAGTGATTCGGACATGAGAAGAGATTAGTCAATTCTGCCAATACGATTCACCTATGCCCGAAAAACGCCTCTTACTAGTCCATGCCCACCCCGACGACGAATCCATTAATAACGGGGCGACTATGGCCAAATATGTTTCCCTAGGGGCCGGGGTCACCTTGATCACCTGTACGAGGGGGGAAGAGGGCGAAGTTCTGATTCCGGACTTGGCTCACTTAGCTAGCGATAAAGAGGATGCGCTTGGCGATCACCGGATAATCGAATTGGCCGAGGCGATGAAAGTGCTCGGAGTAAGAGATCATCGCTTTTTGGGAGATGCTGCGCGAAATTGGCGCGATAGCGGAATGATGGGCACTCCACAGAATGAAAATGCGAATGTTTTCTGGCAGGCCAATCTTGATGAAGCTGCAATGGAATTGGTCAAGGTAATCCTTGAGATAAGGCCGCAAGTGATGATTACTTATGATGAATTTGGTGGGTACGGTCATCCAGACCACATTCAAGCTCATCGAGTCGCGATGCGAGCCGCAGAGATGGCCGCCGATCCAAATATCACAGATGAACCGTGGAAGATCTCAAAGATCTATTGGAACACCATGCCAAGGTCGGTCCTAGCAGCTGGAATGGCAGCCATGAAAGAAGCTGGTACTAGTTTTTTTGGAATGGAAAACATTGAAGATGTTCCATTCGCAAAACCTGATGAATTCGTTACAGCCGCTATTGATGGCAATGAGTTTGTAACTCAAAAAATGGCCGCATTGGCAGCTCACGCGACGCAAGTAACGATGGACGGCCCTTTTTTCGCGCTATCGAATCTGCTTGGCCAAAATGTGTGGGGCACCGAGTACTACACACTGGCAAAGGGCGACAGATCGGCACCCTATGACGCCAATGGACGGGAGACAGATCTCTTTGCCGGGATCTAACTCAATGTTGGCTAAGTTCGCTAAATCATTTGATTCGGTCGCAACTCGAGTTGCTGCCATCTTTTTCGGATTGTTAGCCGGTGCCTTTGCCACACTCATTCACTTTTCCTTCATACCGATTGGCGTGACCGTGGCGTTGGTCGGTTCATTAGCCTCCTCATTGTTGGTTCGGGCTTATACCCGTTCACGCATCACGATTTTGTTATTTGCGATCGCTTGGACGATTGTGGTCTACCGAGGCGGAACCAAGGTCGGCGAAGAGTTATTGATTATGGCCAATACACCTGGTTACGCATTGCTCTATCTTGGGCCGGTCCTGGTCTTCTTTCCACTTGCATTGCCGACTCCAAAGGTAAGCAAACTATTGATCGTGGAGTCGGAGTGAAACGACGAATCACAATTGCCGTCATTGCAATTGGTTCAGCTTTTATAGCCTCTTACGCGCTGGCCTGGTTTTCGGTTGGCAGTCAAGTGCCGCGAAACACTCGGGTTCTTGGAGTCGAAATAGGGGGTCAGTCAAGACTGGCGGCTGCCAACATTCTCAACCAGCATTTTTCTACTGCTTTGAACAAACCAATTTCTTTTGATGTTCTTGGAAAGATTCGCGACGTTAAACCAACTGAAATCGGCGCAGCATTCGATGCCGGGGGAACACTTTCTAAAGTGGCGAAGCGCGCGGTAAATCCGTTTGACCTGTTCGCCAGAGCTTTCACAAAAGTAGATATTCAACCTGTGGTTACTGTTGATCGAGATCTTTTTGTCAAAACAATCGATAAGCTCGATAAAAGAAGTAAGATCGCTATTCGCGAAGGTGGCATTGCATTTAAGGGAGTTGTCCCGGTCGCGATATGGCCAGTTGAGGGAAGATCGATCGATAAGAGTAAGGCGCTACAACAGTTCAAATCTCAATGGCTGCGCTCTTCGCCGATTAAGTTATCTATCCTGGTAGAGCGTCCTCGAGTGAGTGCTAAAGAAGTTTCGAGAGCCGTACAAAGTGTGGCGTACCCAAGCGTAAAGGAATCGATAACTTTGGTTATCGACGACAAGGAGTGCTTACTTGCTCCAAAAGATCTTGCTTCAGCTATGACATTTGTTCCAGATACTCAGGGACGTCTTGTCGCCCACTTCTCCAGCGATTTGATGAGCCATTCAGTTGGCGCTGCTTGGTATCGGATAGTTACGCCAGCTAAGGACGCCATTTTTAAGTTTATAGACGGGCATCCGCGTATCTATCCATCGGAACTAGGTCATTCTGTTTCTGATGATGCCTTGACTCTGGCGTTGAATCCAGTACTAACGGAAACCGGCGTTGCTCGTCGGGCATCTGTTTCTACGGATATAGAACAACCTCGAATCACTACTGAAGAGGCGGGTGGCCTTGGGATCACTGGCGAGATAACTAAGTACACAACTTTTTATCCACCCGCTGCATATCGCATTCAAAATATTCACCGTGCCGCCGATCTGATTGACGGAACTATCGTCAAACCGGGGGACGTATTTAGTTTGAATAAAACAGTCGGTGAGCGAACTGCCGCCAACGGCTTTGCCGAAGGCATCGTCATCTATGACGGTCATTTCGAAAAGGACTTGGGAGGAGGCGTTTCACAAGTTGCAACCACAACCTTGAATGCCGCTTGGTACTCAGGTCTTGAGATAGTGGCGCACATGGCGCATTCCTTTTATATCTCGCGATATCCGGCTGGACGAGAAGCTACCGTGGCCTGGCCCAATGTAGATCTTCGCTTCCGTAACGACACAGATCATTCGATACTGGTACATGCCACTTATACGAAGTCTTCGCTGACCGTTGCCATCTACGGCACACGGAAGTACACCGTTGAAACCATTACTGGGCCGCAAAGAAATATCACCGACTTTGCTACTTATAGCGACGACGGGCCAACATGCATTAGTCAGGGTGGCGTGCGCGGTTTCGATATTGATGTGACGAGAGTTTTGAAACTTGCGGACGTGGAAGTCACAAGAACGGCATTTCATACTCACTACTTACCTGAAGACCGAATAACCTGCACGAATCCGCTGGCTGTCTTTGGTAATCCGGCAATTAAAACCCCGCCAAAGCCGAAACCGAAACCGAAGGCAACACCAACGCCGACTCCAACGCCGACAGATACTCCGAGTGTGTCAGCGACGCCCTCCGCTACAGCTCTTCCATAGGCAGTTAAGTAAGCGAGCGGTACTTGTAAGTGTGATGTTGCGTGAAGCCAAGTTTTTGGTACAGAGTTATGGCAGGCACATTGTTGGCAGATACTTGTAAGAAAGCCTGTTCCGCGCCCATTGATCGCGCACGTCCTGCCAATGATTGAATGATTGATTTTGCTAGCCCGCGTCGTTGAAACTGGCTAACTGTATTAATCGCAGTAAAGCCACACCATTTTTCAAACACTGCACATCGACCGATGGCAGCCACGACTTGATTACCCGTAACTGGGTCTACTTGTCTAATTTTGGCGAAGAAACCGCCACCGCCAGTTAGTACTGCAAGTCCATCTTGCCCAAGTGGACGATCAAATACCGAAAGCCATTCCTGATCGGGGTCGACTGAAATCTCTACCGAGTGTTCTGACTCTTTTATCAGTTGTTCGAGTTGGCAGATCTGCACCGAGACTTCGAGAGTTGATTCCCAACCGAGTTCCTCAAGTGCTGAATCTAAGGCGGCGTAAGAGGGGAGTGGGACCTGGAAATTCGGGACTAGCTCTCTACTCCGATAGAAATCGATTACGACATCAATCGCTTGAGCTAGATCTCCGTTCGGTTCGCCAAATGGTGGCGCACCATGGGGTAGGACGCTGTTTGCTCGATTGGTAAAGCCGCCACTGGCCCTTAGTTCCCAACCACCGAGCTGGGCAACTTCAACGGCCGGGAAGGTGGCGCTGCTGGCCTGTTCGATCTCTCGAATTCTGGTACTCATTGGTCGTCGCTCCGGCTGCTCAGGCACGACTTTCCAGGAGAGTACTTGACTTGGATTGAATGTGATTTCCGTCCCATCCTTTTTGACCAGAACGGTCTCCGATAGGAGTCGACCAAGCAATTCACGGCGGCCGCCATCACTATCTTGAATCAGCATGCTCACTCGAGAGCCGATCTTTTCAGTATCAGGACCAGACACGCTTCCCCCAGGTGCAAGATTGTGGTGAATAGAGAGATACTAGGCACCGTTGTATCTGCCAGACGAACGGAGGAACCGGTGACCTACGTCATCGCCCAACCTTGTGTTGATCTCAAGGACAAGGCTTGCATCGAAGAATGTCCAGTTGACTGCATCTACGAGGGCCAACGAATGTTGTACATCCAGCCTGACGAGTGCGTCGATTGCGGTGCTTGCGAGCCAGTCTGTCCGGTAGAGGCGATTTATTACGAAGACGACGTGCCAGAGCAGTGGAACGCTTACACCGCTGCTAACGTCGAGTTCTTCGAAGGAATTGGTTCCCCTGGCGGGGCTAGCAAAGTCGGCCTAGTCGAAAAGGATCACCCGGTGGTTGAAGCCCTTCCGCCACAGGAACATAGCGAAGACAACTGAATCTTCCAGATTTTCCCTGGGACCTTCTGGCACCATTTGGACAGAAGGCCAGGGCGCATTCCGATGGCATCGTTGATCTTTCGGTTGGCACTCCAGTAGATCCGACTCCAGAGTTTGTTCAGGCATCACTTGCTGCCGCCAGCGATGCCCATGGCTACCCGCTAACTGCCGGAAGCCAAGAGTTGCGATCCGCTATTGAGTTTTGGTGCCAAACCCGATTGGGCGCCAGTGGTGAATTTGGAGTTCTACCAACAATTGGTTCAAAGGAATTAGTGGCGTGGCTGCCCACTTTGCTTGGATCTTCAAAAGTACTCTTTCCCGAAATTGCCTATCCAACTTATGCGGTTGGCGCAGAGATAGCGGGCGCAGAGGGAATACCCGTCGGAATCGACCCAGCCGATTGGCCGGCCGCGGATTTAGTTTGGCTTAATTCACCATCCAATCCCACGGGACGTGTTCTTGACGTTACGCAGATGCAGGCTGCTCTTGCTTGGGCACGTCGGCACAGCGCAGTCATCGCATCGGACGAGTGTTACCTCGATTTCGGATGGGATCGGCAGCCGGTTTCGATAATGCAAATTGCAGGTGATGATTTATCAAATGTGCTTGCGGTCCATTCGATGTCGAAAAGATCAAACCTTGCTGGCTATCGGGCTGCTTTTGTCGCCGGGGATACCTTGATCATTAAACGTTTGCTGGAAATTCGAAAACATATCGGCATGATTATGCCGGCCCCAGTTCAGGCGGCAATGATCGCGACTCTGGGCAATGAAAATCATGTGCTCATTCAACGCGAACGATATGCCCGTCGACGTAAAGTCCTTAGTGCCGCGTTGATCGAAGCCGGATTTAGGATTGATCATTCAGAGGCGGGTCTCTACCTCTGGGTTACTCGAGGTGAAGCGGCATGGGCAACCGTTGAGTGGTTTGCCGAACGCGGCATCTTGGTAGTGCCTGGAATCTTTTATGGAGCAGCTGGACTTCAACATGTTCGAATTGCTCTTACCGCAACTGATGAACGAATTGACGCCGCGGTGGCTCGTCTTTTTTCGTGAGCGGCGGGGTTGCTCACCTCGAGCGGCGGGGTTGCTCACCTCGAGCGGCGGGGTTGCTCACCTCGAGCGGCGGGGTTGCTCATGCCGAGTGGCGGCTTCGCTCATGCCGAGCGGCGGGGTTGCTCATATTTTTGGTATAGAACTCACGAAGTTCTGGCATTATCAAGAAAACTGAAACCCTTAACAGGAGAGGTAGAAATAGTTTTCACTTTTCTCTTTGTTTGACTGGAAGAATCTTCAGCATTAACGCCGATTTCAATGATTGCGCACAAATCCGATAGACATCCATTCCAAAATCCAGAAAAGCTTGGCGAAGCTAGGCAGTGATCTAAACTGCGTGAGCAACCCCGCCGCTCGAGGTGAGCAACCCCGCCGCTCGACGGAATACTGCTAGGCAGAAACGTGCGCCCCATCTGCCACTTGTTCCCCAGAATTAACTTTGGCGCCACTCTCAACTCTTGAGCCGACGCCGATGATTGCATCATCCCCAACTGCTGCATCTATTACCTGCGCTCTGGCGCCAACCCGAACATGTTTGCCGAGGTAGGAATTGATTATCTCCGCACCTTCACCAACCTGCACGCCATCAAGGAGTACCGAGCCAATCACTATGGAATTTGAATCGATCACGCATCCCGCGCCAATTGAACTTCCCTCACTGATCAAGGCCGAAGAATGCACGGCAGCTTTGGAGTTAATCAGCACAGAGCCTGTGTGCGGAGTCACCGCGCTTGATTCAACGTTTCCAAGGACAAGGTCTCGTGACCCCGTGACTAGAGCTTGTGAAGTACCAAGGTCAATCCAATAAGAGGTGTCTATGAACGCGCGGACGTTAGCTCCCGTACTGAGCAGTTGGGGAAAGGTCTCTCGTTCGACGCTAACAACTTGATTAAGCGGTATCGAAGAAATTATCGATCTGCGGAAGACGTAGCAACCTGCATTTATTCGATTCGTAATTGGGTCAGGCATTTTTTCAAGAAAAGCTATCACCCTGCCCTCCTCGTCGGTGGGTACGCAGCCATAGGCGCGAGCATCATCGACTTCGGTGAGATAGAGCGTCAGATCAGCGTCAGTATTTTTGTGTTGAAGGATCTGCCCCGATAGGTCATGTCCACTTAAAATGTCGCCATTGAAAACGGTGATGGGAGCGTCAGCATCACTGAGTAGAAACTGGCCAGCGTTTGCAATTGCCCCACCCGTTCCAAGGGGGACATCTTCGATTGCGTACACCAATTCAAGACCGAATGCGGAGCCATCTGCGAAATAGGGTTCAAAAACATCTGCCAGGTATGAGGTTGCCAGAATAATTCGGGTGATTCCAGCGTCCCTTGCTTTAGCAAGTTGATGAGCTGTTATTGGCACGCCAGCAATTGGTAGCATCGGTTTTGGAGTCTTCTCGGTCAAGGGTCGCAAGCGAGTGCCCTGGCCCCCAACGAGCAAGATCGCCTCAGTCATGATGGGCAGGTTACCGTGACTACCCTTCTCATTGTGCATACATATCAATCAAACCCCTACCGCGCGCTCAGAGAATCTTTGGCGAAAAACGGCTCTGCCCCAGCGATTACCTTTTACGATGGTTTGGAACGGATAGAGCTTTCATATAAGTCTTTGGACAATTGGGTGTCCAAGACCTCCAATTTTCTGCTGGATGAGGTTGAGGTAGAACGAACAGATACTGTCTATCTCGATTTGCCTGCACATTGGCTCAAGGTTGTTTGGATGCTTGCTACGTGGGCGAGCGGTTGTCAGTTATCACTAGCGAGAGAAAATGCACAGTACGTTATTAGTAACAACCCGATCGAAGGCGACGACATCTACTGTTCGCTACAAGTGATGGGAAAATTGCCTGACCCACCACTTGGTTTTATTGACTTTATTACCGAAGTTAGAAGGTTTGGCGATTCATTTTCGCCTATCAGCCAGAGCGCAGAAATCGAATATGAGGATCGTTGGCGGGTGGATGAGTTTTCGCGAATATTGATCTCTGGCGAAGTGCTTCTTCCTGAACAAATAGCAGCTGCAATGGACACGCATTCCACGTTGGTTATCTTGCGTAACGCTACGGATGAGTCAAGAGAGAAAATTGAGAAAACCGAGAACGTAACCGTAACCTGGATCAATCAATATTGACGGAAAAAATCATGTACGTCTTTTGAGGCTCGCGGGGTGGGTTCGCTGGAAGTGTGTCCGACGGCGATTGTCCCAATCGGATCCCAATCATCTGGTAAACCCAAAACGCTTTTTACCACGGGGGCGCAGAAGAGTGCTGCTGAAACCCAAGCGCTACCGATTCCTTCTGCATTAAGGAAAAGAAGAAGATTTTCAATTGCTGCGCCGCCAGATAGCAAGAACATGGCATCTTCTGCACTATTTCGTAAGGCATCGGAGTATTCATGTTTGGCGCTTCTTACTAGACACGGGATTATCAGAACTGGAGCCGTGTAAAGAAAATCACCACGTTTTACTCGCAAGTCGATACTTTTTTGAGATAAACCATCACCTTTGAGATCCTCTATCCAAGCCGATGTCATCGCTTGGAGTAGGTCTCGCCGAGCCGTTTCGCTCTTAACTATTGCAAATCGCCACGGAGAACTGTGATGTGGGGCAGGAGCGGTGATGGCGGCGCTAATGGCCTCTTGAATCAATAGATCATCAACCGGTTTGGTCGCGAAGTTACGAATAGTGCGGCGCGATGTAATGGTTTCCCGATGTCCTAGTCGAAACCAGTCGCTATTTGAGTTGCGAACCAGAGAGGCAACACCAGGGCCGTCCTGTTCGGTTACGAATCTATCTAAACCTCTGATCAGGGCTACTGGAATATTTGAAAGCTTGCTACGCACCAGTTCACTTGCCGAGGCAATTTCATCGGCAATTGCCGTAATGCTTGCAAAAAGTTCATTACCAAATCGATCATGGGTTCCTCGATGATCGGTAACTTCAGTGAGACCAGCGCAGCCAATGGCTTGATCTATTAACCCCTCGCGCCATGGCCGTCCAAATGTGTCTGTTATCAGTACAGCAATCCTCTTGCCGGTCAACTGCGCGATGGCTGTTCGGAGATTGCGAGCGCTGGCATCTGGATCGAGGGGCAACAAGGCGACTTGACCGAGGGGCAAATTAGAGGCATCAACTCCGGCTGCTGCCATGATGAATCCGTGACGCGTTTGGCTGATCACTGTCTCACCTCGTTGCGCAACGACTCTCACAGTTTCAGAGCGAATCGCTGAAGTGCGATCAGGCGCAGCCAAAATTCGACCTTCACTCTTACTTACAATTTTGCTGGTGACAACTAATACATCTCCGTCTTGGAATTCACATTTCGCATTGATGTGAAATGCTAAATCGTCCCCTTCTGTGAATTCGGGAAGCCCCTCAATTCCAAAAATGGAAATCTTTTCCATAAGTTATCTTGGCTTTCTCATGGATTGCCCTAGAGATAGCGCTGCGCGTGCGATTGCCTCCGTCGTCGAAGAATCGGACATCAATAAGTTGAGTGATCGCACTTGGATTCCAGGTATCGCGGTTGTGTCGTCAGCAGAATCAACAAGCCAGCCATCAAGAATTCCACCCTCAGATCTGGCTCCATAGTGCCTGCCCACACCGTTCGCTGAGACTTCTACACCGACACTTTCAAGACATTTGTCAGCCATCCCACGGACCGGTGCACTTGCGATGATTGGCGAGACTCCAATGATTGGGGCCGCGGCGTTCTGTAGTGCAGTCAAGATTCCCGGTACCTGAAGAATGATTCCAATGGAAACTATTGGGTTGCTTGGTGGAAGAATGATCAAATCAGCTTCAGCAATTGCTTCTAGGACACGTTTGTCGGGATGAGAGTTTTCAACATTCAGAGCGACTATCTGTTCGGCTACTGTTTTAGCGCCAAGTCGAATCCACCACTCTTGAAAATGTATGAAACGCGTACCTTCTTCATCAGTGATTCGAATGTGGGTTTCGACGCGTTCATCACACATGGGTAGGAGTTCAACTCCGAGATCCCAACGTTTAGTCAGTGCCAAAGTAACATCGGTTAATGAATATCCGGCATTGAGCATCTCTGTTCGAACTAAATGGGTAGCAAGGTCTCTATCTCCCAATCCGAACCAGTCAGGGCCAATGCCATAACCACCCAATTCGGTTTTCGTATTGAAACTCTCGTTCGCCCGACCCCAGCCATTCTCTTCATTGATCACCCCGCCCAAGGTGTACATCACGGTGTCTAGGTCAGGACAGACGCGAAGGCCATGGAGAGTTATATCGTCGCCGGTATTGCCAATTACGGTGATCTTTGACTCGGGTGCACTCGCCTTCAAGCCCCGGAGGAAGCGTGCCCCACCAGTTCCGCCGGAGAGCGTAAGAATTCGTTCCATATCGAGGTATCCAAGCGTAATCCGGGAGAAGTGGGATTTTCTGCCCGAAATGTCCCATTTGTTCGGCGAATTGCCGCCAATGGGTTGACTTAAGGGAATAACACGCGTGTAATTCCCCTAACGCTTCTCGATCAGAAGCAGGCAGATAGCCGCGCGTTGCGGCTCGATCAGGAGGTACGAAGTGAGCGAAAAGTTTGCTCTCGTTGCCGAGAGTAATGAAGAACTCTCCTGGCAGGAGCGGTCACTATGTGCTCAAACGGACCCAGAGGCCTTTTTCCCTGAGAAGGGTGGCTCGACCCGCGAAGCTAAGCGAGTCTGTTTATCCTGTGATGTCCGTGCTGAATGTCTCGAATATGCATTAGGTAAAGACGAACGCTTTGGCATTTGGGGCGGTCTATCTGAGCGGGAACGCCGCCGTCTCAAGCGCCGCGCGGTCTAGATCCAATCCCGTTACGTTCTCGTAACGCGCCCATCCATCTAGGGTGGGACCTGTATGCCAAACATTCAACCTGTCCCAGTGCAGCCTCGCGTCCTTGCCCTGCTGGTAACCCACGATGGCGCCAGATGGTTGCCTGAAGTTCTGACGGCGCTTCAAACTCAACAGCGCCCTCCTGATCGCATTGTTGCGGTCGACACCGGTTCCATCGATCGAACTAGGGAGATCCTGGTCGCTAATGGGATAGAAACCATTCTGGCCGATCGAGATAGCGGATTTGGTGAGGCGATCAATTGGGCGTTGGTAGAGATTCTCGGTTGGTCTGGCGTCGGAGCCTCTGACACTAAGGATTGGCTCTGGCTGCTACACGATGATTTTGCCCCCGCAAAGGAGGCCTTGTCCCACTTGTTGGAGGCGGTGGCCTCTGACCCGAGCGTTGCGATTGCTGGACCAAAATTGCGTGGGTGGCATGACCGAAATCACTTACTTGAGGTTGGGATTTCGATTGCTGGCAACGGAGCACGTTGGACTGGGTTGGAAAGAAGAGAACGCGACCAAGGTCAGCATGATGGCGCACCAGAAGTTCTCTCAGTCAGTTCGGCGGGAATGTTGGTGCGGGCAGATGTCTGGCACGAACTGGGAGGCTTTGACCCCCAACTTTCGCTATTCAGAGATGATGTCGATTTCGGTTGGCGTGCGCATGTTGCTGGGCATCGAGCTATCTGTGTAAGTAAAGCGATTGGGTTGCATGCCGAAGCTGCAGCTACAGAACGACGAGCAATTGATGTTGATGGTGCGGTATTTCATCGGCCCCACCTTTTAGACCGTCGAAATGCCAACTATGTATTGTTGGCAAATTGTTCGAGGATTCAACTCATTCCCGTTTTGTTGCGATTAACGATGTCGACTGCGCTTCGCACCCTCGGATACCTCTTCGCAAAATTGCCGGGCTATGCAGCCGATGAAACCGGAGCTCTTGTTCTTGTTTTAACGCGTCTTGATTTAATTCGGGCTGCTAGAAAATCTCGCAAAAAGACTCGCTTACTTCCAGCCAAGTCAGTTAATCGGTTTCTCGCTCCAAACCGCGAACTTATACGATCCTCTTTCGATTCACTACGTGCCTTGATCATTCGCGGTGCCGCCCCGCTCTCCGCTCCGTCAACTTCATTTAGTGATGCGCGCTTAAGTGCATCGAGTGATGATGAAGATGATGTGCTATCAGATGAAGGACGCTCTGTAGTTCGTAAAGTATTGGCTCGTCCCGTTGTGGCGATGAGCATCGGATTGATATTTCTTGCCCTGATCGCTGGACGGAACAGATTGGGAGCTCTCTCCGGTGGCGCATTGCTTCCGGCGCCAAATGGAGCAAGCGACTTGTTCAGCAGATACTTGGACTCCTGGCATTCGGTTTCATTGGGCTCAGCTGTTGCGAGTCCACCTTGGATGCCGCTTCTGGTCTTGTTGAGTTCGTTAGTTGGCGGTCGAGTGCCACTGATGCTAACTCTTCTGTTCTTGCTTGCCATCCCTGCCTCTGCAGCCGCGATGTATGCATTGATGCGAAGAGTTACCACAGAAACTTGGTTGAAGGTCGGCGCTAGCATCCTTTACGCGTTATCTCCCTCAGTTGTTAGCGGCATTGTCGATGGCCACCTTTCTATCGCAGTAAACAGTTGGCTCTTGCCGTTACTGCTCCTAACGGCTCTTCCGCTTTTTGGTCCCGAAATTGCATCTCGACGACGGTTTTGGAGCGTTGGACTCCTGCTTTCGATCGCTATTGCCTTCGCTCCGATAGTCGCAGTGCTACTTGTATTTGCTTATCTCTCAATTGTGTTTTTGGCTTATCGCAGGAGCGGTAGAAGTCAACTGATGAAGATGAGTTTGCAGTTTTCGCCATTGCTGCTTGCGCCACTTGCCCTGCTCTTTCCTTGGAGCCTGAGCGCTCTTGCACACCCAACTCTCTGGTTGCATGACCCTGGAATACAAATCACAAAGGGCAGCCCACTCAGTCTTATTTTTCTTTCGCCCGATGGGTTGAGCACGCCGCCGTATTGGTTAGGTGCCGGACTTCTTTCGGTGCTCGTTCTGATCATCTTTAGCACCTCGAGTAGCAGTTCCCAGATTCGGAATCTCCTGATTGTGGCTCTTTCTGTTCTAGGTCTTTCAATCCCACTGTCTTTGATTCATATCGCCGGTCCTGGTACTAGCCAATCGGCAACTCCTTGGCTGGGTTCATTGACTTTAGTTATTACTCTGGTACTTCTTTTGGCAGCCGTATTTACGGCTACGGGTTTCACTGGACAATTGGCAGCAAAAGGTTTTGGTCGAGAGCATGCCGGGACAGCTTTCATGGCAGTGCTCCTATTATTTTCAATTTTGGGCATGGCACTTTGGCTGGTTGGCCCTGGCTCCGCATCAGCAAATCGAGCCGGTCGCTCATCAGTGATTCCGGCATTCATTGCAGCGGCTGGCAATAATTCTCAACACTTCCGCACCTTAGTTCTCTCCGGTCCAGCGGATAAGAACCGTTACACGGTAATCAGAGATCGTTCATTACAACTAGGAGATGCCGAAGTAACGGGCTCAATGAGCTCAAAACTCAGAGCTACCGTGGCTACCTTGATTGCTGGAGGTTCTCAGACAACCAGCGTCGAACTCGGCCAGTTTGCCATTCAATATGTGATGCTCATCGCTCCTCTTGATCAAAGTCTGGTCCGCAGTCTCGACGGAGTCAGTGGACTTTCCCGAATTTCATCAACACCTAGCGGCATTTTGTGGAAAGTAGCTGGGGTTACCTCAAGAATTCGATTCGTTGATTTGGATGGCATCTCATCTGCTCTGCCGTCTTCTCGAGTTGGGGCGCAGTTAACGGTTGCGGTTCCAGGTCGAATAGTTATTGCAGACCGGGGTGATCCTGGTTGGCGCGCGTTTGAAAAGGGAGTGCAACTAACTCGCTCATATGCCTATGGATGGGCTACATCCTTTGGGGTCACTAAACCTGGCAAGGTACTCATTGTGCATGACAGCACCAAGCGTCGAGCAGGAGTATCAGTTCAATTGTTGGCTTGGCTTGGCATTTTGGTATTTATCCTTCCTGGCGGGCGACGAAAAATCGATCGCTCTGATGAGGAAGTGGCCTGATGCGCAGAAGGTTGGCAGTCGCGTTTTTAGGAATCGTTTTATGCCTAGGTACTATACAAATCTTTGTACCAAAGGTGACTAGCAGTAGATCCCAAATTCGAGCCAGCGTTCCACCAATAATTTGCCCTGACTCTTCGAACGGGGCAAGCGTGGCAATCGGGGGTGAGGGAATTCGAATAAGTCCCATCGGCGTGCTTCCTAAGGGAGTCAAAGATGCAGCTTTTACGACAAAGCAGGTAGTGACAACGGCACGACTTTCTACGGCCGCGCATCTGGTCGAGAATTCCCTTGGGGGGATCACTCAGCTCGACGCTTCATCTGGTTTAGCTGGTCTTGCCTGCCCCAGAGAAGATTCTTCTTACTGGTTCGTAGGTGGATCAGCTGCTCTGACAAGTAGAGACTGGCTGGTATTAGTTAATACCGGACATGGAGAGGCAACGGCAACGATTTATGGTTGGACGGGCGCAGGAGCAATTCCTTCCTACCCGGTTGTCGTGCCAGCACAGACAACCATTCGAGTAGGACTTGATTCCATCGCTCCAGGCGTTAATGAAGTAGTTATCCACGTTCTAGTCAGATCAGGGCGAATGGCTGCCTCGCTTTATGATCAAAGATCTCAAGGCTTGACCAGTCTTGGTTCAGACTTTGTATCGCCAGGCATCGAACCCTCAAGGAAATTTGTCGTACTTGGAATTCCTCGTACTAGTTCTCAGCCGACGACGGCTACCAGTTCGTCTACTAAAAAGAAGAGTACGACTGCAGTGCGTAAACAAGTGAAAGAGGTTCGAATACTGAGGCTCTTATCTCCGGGAAATGACTCAAGTGTGCGCGTAGATGCGGTTGGTGCGGGTGATTCTTTTACTCCTCTTGGATTAGACAGCATTGAACTCAAGGCTGGAGTGGTCCGGGATATTCAAGTTACAGCCTCCATGCCCTCTTCGGCATATGCATTTGTAGTGACCGCTGACTCTCCAGTAGTCGCTGGCGTTTTTTCAAATGTAGTTACCGCTAAAGGAAGCGATATTGCTTGGACATCAAGCGCTCCGAGATTGTCAGGGTCGGCAGGTAGTACTGATTTTGATGGAACTGCCTATTTCTTTTATTCGCATGTATCAATGGTCGTTCAGATTTCGAGTGTTCGAGTCGGATCTGCGCCGATCAATACCACTGTTTCGGTGCCAGCTGAGGACGTTGTTTCGTGGACTCCAGCGAAGGGGGCCGGAGGGGCCTATGCAATCAAACTTAAGTTTTTGGGAGGAAATGTCTATGTAGCTCGGGTACTTAGGACCGATAGCGGCATAACCACTTCGCCATTACGTCCAATAAATGTCAGTAACCAATCGACGGCATCAATGGCTGATGTCGGCGTGGGTATGCCACGATAAGTCGCGGCTGCGCTAACGTCTCGTTCGTGACCATTCGTCGTTGTTCTCGCACGGCCTGTAACAAGGTTGCTGAGGCAACATTGACCTACGTATACGCAGATTCGACGGCAGTATTGGGGCCCTTAGCTATGTACTCAGAGCCACATTGTTACGATCTTTGCACCCCGCACAGCGAGAGACTTACCGCTCCGCTTGGCTGGGAGATTCTTCGGCTAGCCGCACCAGCCTCTGAGCCAATGCCAAGTGACGAGGATTTGATGGCCGTTGCCGAAGCTGTCCGTGAGACGGGCCGGAGTAGTTCTCCACGACGAGAGGAATACCTGCCAGAAATTGGCAGAAGGGGCCATTTACGTTCCCTACCGCCGAGCAATTAATTGGCGCTGATCAACCAGGCTAGGCTCAAGGTATGAACGGATTTGAGCCCAGTGTTGTTGACGCCGTGATTAAGGCCTATGACATTCGCGGGATAGTTTCAGAGCAATTGACCGTTGATTTGGCCAAAGCCGTTGGCGCCGCATTCGTACGATTGCTCGGCGATGCGGGCAAGACCATTGTCGTTGGTGAAGATATGAGACCTTCATCTCCAGCGTTGGCCAAGGCTTTCTCTGAGGGTGCGAACTCACAGGGTGCCGATGTGATTCGAATTGGCCTTGCTTCAACAGACCAGTTGTATTTCGCTTCCGGTTCTTTAAACATGCCAGGGGCAATGTTTACGGCCAGTCACAACCCGGCTGAGTACAACGGCATCAAACTCTGCGGCGTAGGCGCCGCTCCCGTGGGTCAAGACTCCGGCTTAAGGACAATCCGCGACGATTTAATTGCCGGGGTACCAGAGTTTGGTGGACCTGTTGGTGAAACCACGCACCGGGATGTTCTGGAGGAATATGCCAAGCATTTAATTTCATTGGTAGATGTGACCAAGATACGTCCCTTGGTGATTGCCGTTGACGCAGGCAACGGAATGGCGGGGCACACTGCACCAGCTGTTTTTGAAAAATTGCCGGTAAAAGTGGTACCTCTTTACTTTGAATTAGATGGCACTTTCCCAAACCATGAAGCAAATCCAATTGATCCAAAAAATTTGAAAGATCTTCAGGCTGCTGTCCTTGCCAGCGGTGCTGATCTTGGCTTGGCTTTTGACGGTGACGCAGACCGTTGTTTCATAGTTGATGAACTTGGTCTAATCGTTAATCCATCGACACTATGTGGACTGATTGCTAGGAACGAACTTCAACGCCATAAGGGCGCAAAGGTGATTCATAACCTAATTACATCGCGATCTGTTCCCGAAGTGATTGCTGAAAACGGTGGAATTCCAATACGAACACGAGTAGGTCACTCATTCATAAAGGCCGAGATGGCTTCTAGCGGTGCAGTATTTGGCGGAGAGCATTCGGCTCACTATTACTTTGCTGATTTTTGGAATGCCGATTCAGGGATGCTTGCTGCTCTCCATGCCATCTCGGTACTAGGAAACAGCGATCAACCTCTTTCAGAGATTCTCAGACCTTATGATCGCTATGCGTCAAGCGGAGAAATCAACTCACGCGTAGCTGATGCAAAAGAGAGTATTTCGCGCGTCAAGTTAGTTTTTGAGTCAAGAACTGGCGTTTCGATAGACTACTTGGACGGCATGACAGTATCGGCAGCAGATTGGTGGTTCAACTTGCGAGCCTCTAACACTGAGCCCCTACTGAGATTGAATGTGGAAGCACGAAATGAAGAGGAAATGCATTCGATTTGCGATGAAGTTCTCTCAATAGTGAGGTCATAATGGTTATAGATACGGCTTTACTCGATATCTTGGCTTGCCCAAGCTGTCATTCGTCGCTTGAAATCATTGACGCTGAAATTTGTTGTAAAGGGTGCCCACTTGCCTATCCAATCCGTGATGGAATTCCAGTGATGCTGCTTGATCAAGCACGCAAACGTCAGGGATAGCCGCTAGTGAGTAGTCCAGGTGGGGATAGTAGCCGGAGTGCCATCGTCATGGCATTGGCCGCCAATCTAGCCATTGCTGCAAGTAAGTTCATTGCTTTTGGATTCACTGGCTCAAGTACCATGTTGGCCGAAGGGGTCCACTCGGTAGCAGATTCTGGGAACCAGTTGCTGCTAATCATTGGTGGAAAGAGGTCTAGGCGTTCTGCTACGGATGCACACCCATTCGGATACGGTGCTGATCGATTCTTTTATTCCTTTCTTGTTGCCATCGTGCTTTTTTCTGTCGGTGGTTTATTTGCGCTTTATGAAGGTGTTGAAAAAATCCGGCACCCCCACGAGATCACTTCACCCATTTGGGCATTTGCAACATTAGGAGTTGGGCTAGTCCTTGAGTCAATTTCCTTCCGCACTGCCATTAGGTTGGCAAAGAAGGAAAAGGCCGAATCCACTTGGATCTCATACATTAGGGAAGCAAAAGCCCCTGAGCTCCCGGTCGTATTGTTGGAGGATTTAGGCGCGTTAATCGGGTTGGTTGTCGCATTAATTTCAGTGGCCGCGTCCACGGTATTTCAAGAGCCAATCTTTGATGGACTGGGCACTTTAGTTATCGGCCTCTTATTGTTTGCAGTCGGGATTGTTCTAGCTGTTGAAAGTAAAAGCCTTCTCCTGGGTGAATCTGCGTCATCAACTGATATCGCCAGAATAAACGCTGCGCTTCTTTCGGTGGATGAGATTTATCGGGTGATCCATATTCGCACTCTTCATTTAAGTCCTGATGAAATATTGGTGGCGGCAAAAATAGCTATGCCACCGGATTCAAGCTTGTCGGCTATCTCCTCTGCCATAGACATCGCGGAGGAGAGAGTGCGAATGGCAGTTCCGTTGGCCAAAGTCATCTATCTTGAACCAGACATAGATCGGAATGGGTGACTGATCGGTGATGGCTGAGAAACCAACACTGCTTTACCTTGAGACTCCCGTTCGCAACTACGCGTGGGGGAGTCATGAATGGATTGCTCAGATCCGTGGGATGGCTGCACCCACTCTTGAACCTGAAGCAGAACTTTGGATTGGCTCTCATGATGCGGATCCATCCCTAGTTCCAAACAGGGGACCGCTAAACCAGGTGATTGCAGAAGACCCAGAGCACTTTCTTGGTTTGATGGCTACCAAGAAATTCGGGAAGGCTCTGCCTTTTCTATTGAAGGTGCTTGCGGTGGCTGAGCCGTTGTCACTTCAGGTGCATCCAACTTTGGCCCAAGCTAAGGCAGGTTTTATTCAGGAGAATGAGGCAGGAATTCATATCCACTCAGGTGATCGCACTTTTGTCGACGGTAACCATAAACCCGAACTGTTAGTGGCGGTATCAGATTTTTACGCGCTGGTCGGGTTTCGAGAAATTAGTGAAATCATCGAATTGGTTGGAATATTTGTTGAAGAGGGAGCCGCGGGCTTAGCTGTTCGAATTCTTGAGCCACTAATCGAGAGGCCAACAGCTGAGGCGTTGCATTCGGTTATAAGGGAACTAGTTGGACAAGCAGATGACCGAGCCTTTATTGCCGAGATCACTAGTGCGGCCAAAAAAGTTGAATTAAAGAATGATAAATATGCAGATATCGCCAGTTGGTTCTTGAAGATCGCTAAACGTTTTCCAGATCGCCCGGATCTAGCGGTTACTCTGCTGCTTAATTTGATTCACTTAAAACCTGGCGATTCGATTTATGTTGCCCCTGGACAAATTCATTCGTATTTGGGTGGATTAGGAATTGAAATCATGTCTTCGAGTGACAACGTTGTACGAGGCGGTCTGACTCCAAAACATGTGGATGTTCCAGCTTTTCTTTCTATGGTTGATTGGACTCCTGGAGTCATTCATCAAATTGAAGGTATTGAAGAGGGCGGAATAACTACGTGGTCACCGCCGACGGACGATTTTGTTTTAAGTCGGATTGATTGTTCGGGTGAATTAAGTGGTTTGGAAGCCAACGCCCCCTCAGTTCTTTTCGCCTTATCAAATGAGGCGCTCATTTCACGAGGGTCGGAAATTATCAAAATGAAGCAGGGTGATTCGATTTTCCTAACCCCAGGATCACCATTTGCCGTCTACGGCAATTGCACGCTTTGGCGCGGTTCTTGCCGAGTCGGCTAATAGCGCCAAAGCTTTTTGTTGTTCGAAGTTGAGCATGGCGCTGCTTGCCACTCGTCGTCCGGTTGATTCGGCAAGAGCTTCAATTTTTGCGGCTAACGCAGGAGTTGTTAGTGCTCGTAACGCGAATGCGACTTCTCTGGGTGAGGCGTTGTAAGTTCGTTCGATTGAATCGGCTAAGCGCAGGGCGGTCAGATCTTCTTTTGTGAAGCGGCGATGCTTTCTAGGCTCACGACCTGGACGCAAAAGACCCAGTAGCTCGCGGTATCTGACGATTCGGGCCGTTGAATTTAGCTGTGTGGCCGCTTCTTCTGCACTTAACACGATCAAATATTACAAATTTGTGTCATATTCAGCAACTGAGCACTGCGATTTGATACTTGACCGCCTACGGTTAGGGCATTGGATCTCGAAGATGTTTTATCCCACTAAGAAAGGCCCGACAATGACCCTTCCCAAGCACGATATTGCCGATTCGGCTTTAGTTGAATCAGGTCGAAAGAGAATTGAATGGGCCGAACGTTCAATGCCGGTATTAAGGCAGATTCGGGAACGCTTCGAGTTAGATAAGCCTTTTGTGGGAGTGAAGATTGCCGCCTGCATGCACGTGACTACTGAGACTGCGAATCTGATGCGAGTGTTGAAAGCCGGTGGAGCCGAGATCGCTCTATGCGCATCAAACCCACTCTCAACTCAAGACGATACGGCAGCAGCTTTGGTTTACGAATATGGCATAAGCGTTTTTGCGCGTAACGGAATTGATCGAGATGGCTATTACCGTCATATAAACGCGGCTCTTGATATCGCACCACATCAGGTATTTGACGATGGCTGCGATCTTGTCAACACCTTGCATACTGAACGACGAGAATTGCTTGACGGAATTCGCGGCGGATGTGAAGAGACGACCACCGGTGTGATCCGACTGCATCAGATGGCTAAAGATGGTGCGCTCACTTTTCCAATGGTTGCCGTTAATGACACAGATACCAAGCACATGTTCGACAATAGGTATGGCACTGGTCAATCCTCGATTGACGCAATTATGAGAGCTACCAACACGCTTATCGCCGGCAAAGTATTTGTAGTTGCCGGCTACGGATACTGCGGCAAGGGAGTGGCTGAAAGAGCGAAAGGTCTAGGTGCCGATGTAGTGGTCACCGAGATTGATCCAACAAAGGCATTGGATGCGACCATGCAGGGCTACCGAGTTTTGCCGATGAGCGAAGCGGCTGCCGTGGGGGACATTTTCGTGACTGTCACTGGAAACAGAGATGTACTAAGCGAAGAACATTTCGCGGTCATGAAAGATGGCGCAATTTTTGCCAATGCTGGCCACTTTGATATCGAAATCGACGTTAAATGGCTTGAGGAGAATGCAGTCTCGAAGAATGGGAAGATCCGTCACCAGACAGATGAATATGTAATGCGTGATGGGCGACGACTGCTTTTGCTCGCTGAAGGCCGCCTAGTGAACTTGGGCGCAGCTGAAGGACACCCTGCAGCTGTTATGGACATGTCCTTCTCAGATCAGGCGTTAACTGCAGAATGGCTAGTGGAGAATGCTAAAGACCTTGAACCTGGCGTTTATGACGTGCCAACTGAAATCGATAAAGAAGTAGCTCGACTGAAGTTAGCTAGCATGGGGGTCGATATCGACACTCTCACCCCGGCTCAATCGAAGTACCTAAGTTCGTGGGATCACGGTAGTTAATGACCCGAATCATGGTCGTCGACGATGAACTTGATATCGCTGAGATGTTGGGCATCATCCTTGCGAGTGAGGGTTTCGAAGTCGATCTGGTGAATCATGGGGAAGAAGTTTTATCAGCTTTCACCCAGAACCCTCCTGACCTGGTTTTGCTTGATCTGATGCTTCCTGGAATTGATGGAATCGAGGTGTGTCGGCGGGTTAGAACCATTTCGCGAGTGCCGATCATAATTCTCACTGCAAAGAGCGATCCGGATGATGTCGTTCTTGGTCTAGATGCCGGGGCCGATGACTACATCATCAAGCCCCCCAGAAAACCAGAATTAATGGCCCGGGTTCGAGCTTGTCTCAGACGAGTGGAACCCAATCAGGCTGCGATGGTAAGAATTGGTGACTTGAGCATTGATGTGCAGGGTCATCAAGTGGAACGAAATGGCGTTGCAATTCAACTAACGCCGCTTGAGTTTGATTTATTGAACACTCTGGCTAGATCTCCAGCACGGGTGTTTACTCGCGATGAGTTGCTTGAAAGCGTTTGGGGTTATCGCCATACCGCGGATACTCGACTTGTGAATGTTCATGTACAGCGTCTACGGGCCAAGATTGAGCGGGATCCTGATCAGCCGGAAATTCTCTTAACAGTACGAGGTATTGGCTATAAAGCCGGTACGACGCCTTAGTGACTCCTCGCTTTAAGCCGTTCCAACTCTGGCGCCGATCGCTTGCGTTGCGAATTGTCACGAGCACTTTGGTGCTGTCCTTGGCCGTAATCTGGTTATTGGGTTCAGCTCTTCTTGCCCGCGTTACAGATGGGTTGATGCAAACAAAAGTGGATGCCTCACTCGTAGAGGCGGCGACGATTGCTAATCAAGCTCAATCCCGCCTTGGCGCTGCGGACCAGAGCGACCTACAGAGTATTTCTCCTTTGGTTGATCAAGTTATTGCCTACCTCGCATCAAGCGGAACTTCGCCTAGCGCCACGGATTTGGTTCTTCTTCGGGGCCCTACCGCTAATGACGCCTTGTCTCTCGAACGTACATCCAATTTTGTTGATGCTTCCTCGGTTCCGCTTGATTTGCGATCGGCTGTCGAAAAATCCTCGCGTCAGGTTTGGCGTTACACCCGAATTCGGTATTCCAATGGTGCGACGGTTCCTGGGATAGGGATTGGTTCAAGAATTGATATTCCTGGCGCTGGCAATTATGAGTTGTATTCGCTATTTTCCACTAGTGCTGAAGAAGCCACGTTAAGACTAGTTATGAGCACCCTCATCGCAGTCGGTGCGGCTCTAATTCTTTTGCTTTGTGCCATTACTTGGTTGGTCGTACGACAAGTAGTTGCACCAGTCCGCGCAGCAGCCCGACTTTCTCAGCGAATCGCGGCTGGAGAACTTGAACAGCGAATGGATGTTCAAGGCGAAGACGATCTCGCTGTTTTGGCCACTTCTTTTAATGAGATGGCCCTTTCGTTGCAGGAGCAGATAAGCGCTCTGGAGAATCTTTCACAACTGCAGCAACGTTTCGTTTCAGATGTCTCTCATGAATTGCGAACGCCATTGACGACTGTTCGAATGGCTTCTGATGTCCTGCATGCATCACGTGATGATTTTCAACCTGCTGTGGCACGAAGTGCAGAGTTGCTCATGACTCAGTTGGATCGCTTTGAAGCGCTTCTGGCTGAGTTGTTGGAAATCAGTCGTTTTGATGCGGGCGTTGCGGCTTTGGAACTCGATCCAATTGATGTTCGTGATTTGGTCTCTGATGCAGTGTCGGCCTTAAGTCCCTTGGTCGATGAACGGCAAAGCCGTTTCGTTCTTCATCTCCCCAGCGTTCCAGTGATAGCGGAAGTGGATGCAAGAAGGATCAATAGAATTTTGCGTAACCTGATTTCAAATGCCTTGGAATATGGTGAGCCGCCGATTGAAATTACTTTGGCGGCCTCGCACACTGCGATTGCAGTAGGAGTACGTGATTACGGTTCAGGAATGACTCCTGATGAAGCATCAAGAGTTTTTGATCGTTTCTGGCGGGCCGATCCGGCCAGGGCGCGAACTTCAGGAGGAACTGGACTGGGGCTTGCTATTTCTGCAGAGGATGCACATCTTCATTTTGGTTGGTTGGACATTTGGAGTGAACTCGGCAAGGGCACTCATCTTCGCCTTACCCTCCCATTGAGACGTGGATTGACGGTCACTCATTCGCCTATTCAACTTGAGCCCAGTGAGTCCACGTGAGAGGTCTAAGGATCACTATCGCCATCATTACGCTCACTATGTTGACCGGATGCTTAAGTCACATTCCAGATAGCGGAACAGTCTCATACGGCGCGGAAGCTTATGCGCCTTCCGAACAGAATTTTGTTCGAACCCTTGTTTCGCCCCCGAATCCGGGAGCCACTCCACAGGATTTGATTCGTGAGTTTCTGGCGGCTGCGGCCGGCGACCAGGGAGATTACGCCACCTCCAGGCTTTATTTAGCTCCAGAAATTAGATACTCGTGGCAGCCTCAGGTGGAGGTTCGGATCTATTCAGGACGCCTGCAAAACATTCATCTTCGTGCACCACGCGAGTTGAACACATATGGTTTAACCGGTCCAAGACTCGGCACTATTGATCAACAAGGCCACTATCAACGGGAGTTCTCTGGTGCTTCACTGTCCGAATATTTCTCGCTGCAGCAGGTAGATGGCCAGTGGCGAATCTCCTCGCTTGCCGATGGGCGACTTCTTTCTGAATCCGATGTGGCTCGCTCGTATCGTCGCCTCAATATCTATTTTCTAAATTCTTCTAAACGTTCCCTGGTGCCTGATCCCGTCTACCTACCGGTGACTTTGGGAATTTCAACCTCCTTGATCAATGCCCTCCTGGCTGGACCCACTACTTGGTTATCGCCTGCAGTGACAAGCGCCATTCCATTCTCGACGTCACTCGTAGCTGGATCAGTACCAATCCAGCAAGGCGTGGCCAGCGTTGACTTATCTGCACCAGCCGTCAGAATCTCAAGTTCTGACGTCAGGGCTTTAAGCGCGCAGATCGTATGGACATTAAAACAACTCGCCGAAGTTGCTGCTGTTCGAATAACTTTTGGACGAGTGCCGCTAATCGTGGCTGGATCAGGACAGGCTCAGTCAAGATTTTCGTACTCGAATTTCTCACCCGATGTCCTTGCTGGCGTTTCGCCATCCTTTGTAATTGGCGACCAGGGAATATCCCAGATAACTGGGCTTACTTCTAAGCCAACATTTGCAGTAGTGGAAAGTAGTAAGGCTGGGGCGGTAAGTCGTTTTCGTGCCGCTGCCGTGTCGCTGGATAGTAAATCGCTGGCTGGAATCACTGAAGCAAATTCACTCGTCTCAGGGCCAATGGCCGGCCCATTCGCGTTAAGAGCTGTTGGCATCGCAGGAACCGAATGGCTTCCACCTTCATGGGATGCGGACGGCAATTTGTGGGCGGTTCAAAAGTCTGCCAACCGATCCGACATCTACGTGATCACCCCTGATGGTAGAACCATCGCGGTTGAAGCTGGACTTTTCGCTAATCTGAATGTGCAAGGGTTTCGAATCGCTCGCGATGGCAGTCGAGCTGCTTATGCAATCGCAAATGGTGATTCAAGTCGCTTATTTGTGGCGCGAGTAATCCATTTTGGCTTAGGTATGGATCCCAAACTTAGAGTGGAAGCGCCAATCGAAATTCCTTGGTCTGGTGGCCCGATTGGTTCGATAAGTTGGATAGATGCGATGGATTTAGCGATTCTGACTGCAAGTGAACCGCGATCAATCTGGCGAGTGGGGATTGATGGACCAGAACAGATCAATTTAGCTGGAATTGTCGAGCCAATTGTTATGACCTCGGCACCGGGGATGCCAATGCTTGCCATCGACCGAGAGGGAAGACTCTCCGCCTTGGTTGGTGAATCTTGGTTTGTGATAGGTACTGGCAAGTACCCGATTTACCCAGGCTGATCTAGTTCATCCCCAGCGAAACTCCCTCTAGTTTTTGGTTCGGACTTATCTAGAGAATTTGCTGTGTCCAGCATTAGGAATTTCATTAATCTTGCAATGCCTCAAAATTGCGCTGGCTGCGGAGCTCTATATTTCGAAGTCTGCCCATCCTGCGCGCTCACGCTTAACCGAACGGCCCATCAGGTATTTGTTAAAGGAGTAGGTGCCTGCGGTTTCAAAATAACTGCTACCGCTTATTACGAAGGCCCTGCTCAGAAAATTCTCATCGCAGCGAAGGAACGAAATCAGGTTGCTTTGATTCCGGTAATCGCCAAAGCCACATTGGCTGCGGTCTTATCACTATTGGATCCGGTTCCCTTATCAGCTCCATTGGCGTTGGTTCCGGTTCCTTCAAGATCAAGCAATTTGCGATTACGTGGCTATCATCTTGTTCTGCAGATCAGCGAATTGGTAGCTGCACAACTCAGAATGCAGTTAGTAGATATACAGGTGTTACCAATACTTAAACACGTACGTGTAGTGAATGACCAATCGCGTTTATCAGCAAAGCAGCGGGCAATCAATCTTCAAAATGCTTTCACTAGCTCAAGCGATTATGGATCAAATCAGAAGGTTCGAGAGATGATTATTGTTGATGACTTGGTTACCACCGGAAGCACGTTGATAGAGGCCAGACGAGCACTTCTATCAGGAGGCGCGACTGTGCGTGGCGCCGCCTGTGCAATGAGTAGCCGTTAGAGCGATTGTTTCTATAAAACGGTCAATTTTCGTAGGGAACTAAGAGCACTTTTTGAATGCGCTTGCTCGATCTGGATGGATTCCGACCCCACCCATTTAGCCGCTTCGATTAGTGCCTTTGCCATCTTCTCTTCGGCCCCTTGGTCAAATGCGCAGTTGATTGCGGTGAGTTGATTTCCAATTCTCTTTGGATCAAACCATCCGATCAGAGAAGAGCCAGCGAGAACTGGCATGGCAAAGTAGCCTTGTTTGCGAAGATCTTTTGGCACGTAAGCTTCAAGACGGTGAGTGACTCCGAAGAGTCGTTCGGTTCGCTTTCGATACCAGACCAGTGAGTCAAAGGGAGAAAGTGCGGTTATGCGGGACCTGGAGCGCCTATTTTCTTCCGCGAGTTCATCGGCGACTTTTTGGGAAAGAAATGCAGGTTCGTTCCAACCCTCGACACTTACTTCCATTAGCGAAGTATTCGCAAGAACACTTTTCACTTGAGCATTTGAAAGACGTTGATAATCAACCAAGTCAGAAATTGTGGCAACGCCCAGTCGATCGCCGGCCAGTTGTACCAGCCTGGTTAGACATTCTTCGTCGTTCGGTTCTTCATTTAGAAAGCGATTTGGTATCGCCCTCTCTGCAAGATCGTAAACGCGGCGCCAACCTTGCCGTTTCGTACAGACCACCTCGCCTCGAAAAAGCGCGTGTTCGACAGCGATTTTTGTATCAGACCAGTCCCACCACTCGCCGCCTTTTTTGGCACCGCCAAGTTGGCTAGCGGTCAGCGGCCCTTCAACTCGAAGTCTTTCTAATACTGCCTTAGTTGGTTTCTTGTGATCGGAGAACCAACTCCACCCCTTTTCGATGTTGGCTCGTCGTCTGAAGCCATAAAGTGGCCAGTGTTCGATCGGCAGAATTGATGCTGCGTGGGACCAGAATTCAAAGTGGGTAGGTTCACCTTTTTGATCTACTCCCCAGTAGGCATCTTCGATCTTGGCTCTTGAGATTGGGCCCAACCTGGCGTAAGCAGTTAACTCATGGGATCGGGCCAAGACGCTGATGGTGTCCAGTTGGATTGCCCCCAGCCGGGTCGCCAATTGGTCCACGCCATCGGGTTTGGGGCCTGATAGTCCCTGGGCTCTAACGGCAAGGTTTCGGGCTTGATTAGCGCTTAGGCTCTCTTTCACCGGCTCATTTCACCACGTTGTGCTGGTTCTTTTCTGACTCGCCTCATCGACCTGTCCTTTCAGGGTATGACCAGCCCCTCGCTACGCCTACGATGGAACCTTCCGTACAAAGCGAAAGTGAAGGCAACAAAGGCTATGGCTCGATTCCTAGACAAGATCCTGCGCGCAGGCGAAGGCAAGATTCTGCGCCAATTGGCTAAATTAGCCGAGCAGACGAACGCCCTAGAGACCGATTTCATTGCGATGAGCGATACCGAACTGCGAGGGATGACCCAGGAGTTCAGAAAACGGTTAGCCGCTGGGGAAGATCTGGATGATCTACTGCCTGAAGCTTTCGCTACCGTGCGAGAGGCTGCTAAACGCACCCTTGGCCAACGCCACTACGACGTGCAGTTGATGGGTGGCGCTGCCCTCCACTTGGGAAATATCGCTGAAATGCGTACTGGTGAGGGTAAGACTTTGGTGGGCACCCTTCCGGCTTACTTGAATGCCTTGGCGGGAAACGGCGTCCACATCATTACCGTCAACGATTACCTGGCGGAACGCGATAGCGAATGGATGGGGCGTATTCATCGTTTCCTTGGCTTGAGCGTCGGAGTGATCGTTGCCTCGATGACTCCAGAACAAAGGCGTCAGGCCTATCTTTGTGACATTACGTACGGAACGAATAACGAATTTGGTTTTGATTACTTGCGCGACAACATGGCTTGGACTGCTGAAGAATGTGTGCAGCGCGGCCACCACTTTGCCATCGTGGATGAAGTCGACTCGATTTTGATTGACGAAGCTCGTACGCCGCTCATTATCAGCGGACCTGCAGATCAGGCGACAAAGTGGTACAACGAGTTTTCTACTATTGCCTCCCGCTTAGAGCGCGGCACGCATTATGAAGTAGATGAGAAAAAGCGAACTGTTGGCGTGCTAGAGGCTGGGGTCGCTCGAGTTGAAGAACTACTGGGAATCGAAAACCTTTATGAGGCTGTTAACACCCCTCTAATTGGATATTTGAATAACTCGTTGCGTGCCAAGGAATTGTTCAAGCGCGATAAGGACTACGTCATCATCAGTGGCGAAGTTTTGATCGTTGACGAACACACTGGACGAATGCTTGCAGGGCGCAGATACAACGAAGGAATGCACCAGGCCATTGAGGCAAAAGAAGGTGTCGAAATTCAAGATGAAAATCAGACACTGGCGACCATCACCCTCCAAAACTATTTCCGCCTCTACTCCAAGTTAGCCGGTATGACCGGCACTGCATCTACCGAAGCGGCTGAATTTCACCAGATTTATCGGTTGGGTGTCGTTCCAATTCCCACCAACAAATCTATGCAGCGTCTAGATCAAGCCGACCTGGTCTATAAGAGCGAAGAAGCCAAATTCTCCGCAGTAGTAGAGGATCTTGTTGAACGTCAGAAGAAGGGACAGCCTGTCCTAGTTGGAACTGTGAGCGTCGAGCGCTCTGAGCATTTGTCTGATTTGCTAAAGAAGCGTGGTGTTCGCCATGAAGTTCTGAATGCGAAGCATCATGAACATGAGGCAAGCATTGTTGCACGCGCTGGTCGAAAGTTTTCGGTGACGGTAGCCACCAACATGGCAGGGCGTGGTACAGACATCATGCTTGGTGGAAACCCCGAGTTCATGGCAGACGAGGAATTGCACAAACGCGGCCTATCCCCGGTTGAGACGCCCGAAGATTACGAGGCCGCTTGGGCTGAAGAACTCGATCGCCAACGTGCCGCAGTAGTAACCGAGCACGAAGAGGTGGTTGCCCTTGGCGGCCTGTACGTTCTAGGCACTGAACGCCATGAATCTCGCCGTATTGATAATCAGTTGCGTGGCCGATCTGGCCGCCAAGGCGATCCAGGCGAATCACGTTTCTATCTATCCCTTGGCGATGAGTTGATGCGTCGATTCAACTCTGGGCTGGTTGAACGGTTCCTGGGAGCCGCAGGCATCCCCGATGATGTGCCAATTGAATCCAAAATGGTAAGCAATGCGATTAGATCCGCGCAGACTCAAGTCGAGGCTCAAAACTTCGAAATTCGTAAAAATGTTTTGAAGTATGACGATGTCATGAATCGTCAGCGCGAAATCATTTATGGCGAACGCCGCCGAGTACTTGAAGGTCAAGATCTGCAAGAACAGATCAATCACTTTTCCGATGACACCATTACCGCCTATATCAATGGCGCAACTGCCGAAGGTTTTCCTGAAGATTGGGATCTGGACCAGTTGTGGACAGCTTTAAAGAATCTCTTTCCAATCGGGATAACTGTTGCTCAAATGGAAGAACTTGCCGGTGGGAGGGATGGGCTTACTCCAGATTTCCTAATCGCCGAAATTCAGGCCGATCTTGCTAAGAGATATGCCGAACGAGAAGAGGCATTGGGCTCTGAAGTAATGCGCGAACTTGAGCGGCGCGTTGTGCTCTCGGTTCTTGATCGGAAATGGCGTGAACATCTTTACGAAATGGACTATCTCCAAGAGGGGATTGGCCTTCGAGCGATGGCCCAACGCGACCCACTTGTTGAATATCAACGTGAGGGTTTCGACCTATTTTCCGCAATGATGGATTCGATTAAAGAAGAGTCCATTGGCTACCTGTTCAATGTAGAGGTTCAGATAGAAGCCAGCGATGATTCAGATGTACCCGAGATTGCCGCAAAAGGTCTTGGTGCTGCGCCTTCGGTGCCGTTGCAATATTCGGCGCCGACTGAAACTGGCGGAGTTACAACTCGAATCGCAGATTCCGCGGGCGAAGATTCAACTAACCGGAATGCGCCATGCCCTTGTGGTTCAGGCAAGAAGTACAAACGTTGCCATGGAGATCCGCGCAATCGGTAAATCTCTAACAGAGCATGAACGATGTGCAAATCCAACGCCCGTCCAGACCTTCAAATCTGAGCGCTGCGGCGCGTAACCGATTGCCGACGCGCACCGTCACACTAGCTTCAGCGATTCCGTCGGCTGGCTCGAAAATGTGAACACGGTGAACTCTTGGTGCACTGTCGAGCAACCCATTTCTGTGCTGTAAGTGAAAATAGACGGCTCGATTGGTCCATCTGGCGAACTGTGCGCCATTTCGCCTGCCTGCCATCACTTCGAATGCGCCTTGTGAAAATTTTTCAATCCAAGCTGATGGCTCTGGGAGTAACTCTGTCCTTGTTGGTTGACGGCTAAATTCTGCTTCGTCCAGGTCGGCTTGGCTTAGATAGGTTTCAAGTTCCCTGTTCTCAAGTTTCGATCTGATTGGAATGATTTTTGCCTGGACATCAAGTGGAAGTTGTGGCTGTGCTGGAACGGAGGCTGATCTGTTTTTGAGTGGGAAAAGTTCGGTAAATTCCGGATCTGGACCCGATAACAAGATGGCTTGGATTGGTCTTTTGGCTGAGGATGAATCAGTGAGTGTCACAGCACGAGCCTGGTGACTCAAACTGTTCAAAGGGCTCGGTCGACTGGGTTGGGTTAGGTGGACGGGTGGTGAGGCTTTGTCATCCGTTCGGCTGGTGTGTGGAAAGAATGGACTTTGCTAGGTAGTGCAGGTGGTACTCAACTGACATGTCCATAAAATTTAATAAAAATTTGCGAATCAACACTCTTGGTAACAAGGTCCGCAGCATGCGGACCGCCGCCGCCTTTCTAATCATTGTCTTTTCTGTCTCAATGGGCTTTTTCTTGATTAATGCCTCTGACAAATCCGTCCCGTTCTGGGGACTAACCAGAGATCTTGGGGTCGGTTCGGTAATTCATGATGGCGATCTAGTTATTCGCCAAGCGCATTTGGATAGGGCTGCTGCCATTTACTTATCTGGCAGATATAAACCTATTGGCCTATATGTAACACGTGATTTGCAGTCCGGTGAGTTATTGCCGGCCTCAGCGGTGGCCAAGGGCGCGGGCTTGCCGACGAGGCGAGTGGTTACCGTAGAGGTTGATGATCATCACTTTCCGCCCGGCATTGCCCGCGGTGACTTAGTAGATCTTTATGTCACTGTCCGCGGGCAAGGCGGGGAAATCCTCGGTGCACCAGAACAGGTCATCGCAGATGTTGTTATCGACTCGGTCGATCTTGATCGACAATCGACTCACTTCGGAGTGGCATTGAGTTTGTTCGACATTGACGTTCCGAAAGTCGTCGAAGCAGCTCAAAGAGGACACCTTGATTTAGTTGGTCGACGGTGATCACTACCAATGCACCTCGCTTTGTTACTTCCATAACTCGTGAAAGTGTTGAATCAGAGGTCATTGAATGTATGCAGAAACTTGGCTGGCAGGTGGCCTTTAGGGCTCTTGATCTCCATCAAGTTCTTGATTTCGCAGGCAAAGAAACAATAGATCTAGTCTTGGTTGGTGCAGATCGCCCTGATGGGCAGGCCCTAGTCTCGTTGCTGGAAAGTGGAATTCGAGTCGTCGGAATTGTTGATTCACCAATGGCTGCACCTCGATTTCAAGCCTATGGAGTTGCGGACCTAGTGCGCTACGAAGGCAGAAATCAGGAGCGGCTTTTAGCCGATCTGAGTTCTCTTTTCAAGGCTAGAGTGATGAAAGAACACCGCTATGGAAAAGTTGGTGGCCGGATCTTTTGCGTGACCGGCGCCGCAGGCGCACCAGGTAGAACCAGCATTGCGTTGAATTTAGCGATGGAGTCCGCGGATTTGGGACACTCCACATTGTTAGTTGAAATTGATCGCGAGGGAGGCACTCTTGCCCAACAACTCGGTTTGATAAATTCGGCCTCTACGTTAAACAGAGCGATTGCCACTCACTTACCAATCAACCAGGTAGCCCCCGCTATTGCTGGAAATTTCCACGTACTGACCGCACCTTTGCAGCCGGTGATGATGGCTGGCATGGATGCAGAATCAGCAGCGGAGCTTTGGCAGCGGGCCAGATCAGAATTCGATATCTCAATTGTCGACGTCGGCTCGGTCGGGGTTCTGTCTGAAACTACTCAGGTCCGACGCCGTGCCGAACGAGTCCTGATTGAAACACTTGGACAAGCAGATGGCGTTTTGATGGTCGTCACACCTGATCCACAGAGCGTGGCTAGGACCCTTCGCGCGCTAGATGCGCTATTTCTTGAAATTCCAGAAATTAAAATTCAGTTGATTGCCAATCAAGTGCCGCAAAAAATCGGACGCAGTCTTTCTCGTGGCGAGCATGCGTCAATAGATGCCATGAGTGCATTAGCTGATCGAGCGCTCCTGGTCCACCAGGTTCCGCTTGATCCTGACCTATTCGGTAGGGCGCTGCATCAAGGGCGAGGGATTGCTGAGTTGGCGCCCCGTTCGTTGGCGCGTAAAGCTATTCGCAAACTTGCTCAAGATGTCTGGGAGGCCAAGGTGGCGTAGTTTAGGCCACCGATAAGGAGATGATTAGCAGATGATCAAGGGGCTTATTGTGGATTGGGGCGGCGTCCTCACCGATTCCATCGCGGACCCGTTCGAAGCGTGGGCTATCGAAGAAGGTATTGATTATCCGCATTATCAAGGTGTCCTAACCGAGTTGCTCGGCAGCCAGGCCCCTACGGGACTAGATCAAAATCCAATCCACGCCCTCGAGCGAGGTGAATTGGCAAATCTAGAATTTGAAAAACTCCTAGCCACTCGGCTTAGAAGAAGTGATGGCGCAACAGTTTCGCACGAGGGAATGTTGGCTCGAATGTTTTCTAAATTGCAGCACGCCCCAGACATGAATGCCCTTGTTCGTCGTGCTCGCGGGCTTGGGATAAGAACGGGCTTGCTATCCAATTCCTGGGGGAACCAGTATCCACGGGAGATGTGGGAGGGCATGTTTGATGCCGTGCTGATTTCTGGTGAGGTTGGGTTACGTAAGCCAGAGCCGGAAATATATTTTTTAGCGGCCGAAAAAGTTGGGCTGAAAACATCCGAATGCGTGTTTGTAGATGACTTAGCAATAAATGTAAGAGGCGCTGTCTCGGTTGGAATGGTCGGGGTTCACCATAAGACTTATGAATCGACCTTGCTCGAATTGGAAGCGATTCTGTCCGTAAGCCTCTCGTAGTGACATGATGGGCCGGTGCGAATCTATGTCCCTGCCACTTTGGCGCATTTACGTACCCTCTTAGATGATGGCTCTTTCGAACTTGATGGTGGAATAACTGCTTTCGCAGTAACTGGAGCCTTGCGCCAATGGTTTCAAAGTGGAGATGAAGAAGAGCTCGAATATGCCGCAACTTCTGATGCCGCATATGCAGCACTTCGCTTTCTAGCCACGGATGTCGAGTTGCCTATGCGAAGGGTGGTACTTGCCGCCGATATCAATTCCTCACTTGTTCGAGGCGTTCCCGATGTGGCACGCGCTGCGGTTCTTATCGAAGGGCCACTTAGGCTCGCGCAAGTGGAGTCCATCTTGATTGACGGAGACGATGCAATTCCAGATGTTATGACTGCGGCTAGATCATTTTCCAAAGCCGAAGCTGGCGATCCTGATGCTGAATTCCTAGTTAGCCATGCAGAGGGACATGAACTTCTTTGGTACGCAGCTTCAGAGATCTCAGAACTACTTCTCGTCGACGGCTAAACGATGGCCGATCTTGATGACTTGGTTAGAGGTAGAACGACTCTTACAAATAGCGACCTAGAGAAACTGCATGCCTTGGTGGCTGACTGGCAACTCTTGGCCGATCTTTCATTTGCTGACCTTCTGCTTTGGGTTCCATTGCGTTCCGACGAACGAAATTGGCCACTTGGGCATCTAGTGGTTGGCCAGATGAGACCAACCACTGGCGCCACCGTTCACGGCGAAGATCTACTTGGCACCAAGGTCTCTTGGGGGGAACGATCAAATATTGATGCGGCCCTTTCCCAGGAAAAGATTTTTAGAGAAAGAGATCCAGAGCTTCGTAGCGGCATCTCCATTAGAGAAGAAACCATTCCGGTGCTTAATTCTGGACGCGCAATCGCAGTCATTAGCCGCCACACAAATCTTGGCGCGGCGCGTACCCCGAGTCGTCTCGAGTTAACTTATCTGCAGACTGCAAATGATCTAGCCGAGATGGTCGCCGCTGGCCGCTTTCCATATGAGGAGAGCGCTGCTGGATTGCTGAGCAAGGCAAGCCCGCGGGTTGGTGATGGCTTGATCCGAGTCGATGCCAATGGGGTGGTTACCTATGCCAGCCCGAATGCGCAATCCGCACTTCGTAGGCTCGGCTTAACCAGCAATGTTGAAGGACTGGCTCTCGGTACAGCCGTTGCACAATTGATGCGTAAACGTCCTGATCGTTCGCCGAAAGAGCAATCGTGGGTGAGTTTGCTAAGCGGAAAGAACGCGGCTGAGGCAGAGGTGGAAATTGCGAATGGGGTCGTGGATTTTCGGGTTCTCCCATTGACCCCGGCCGGCCAGCGAACAGGAGCCGTAATCCTTATCCACGACGTAACTGACCTTCGACGCCGAGAGCGCGAATTGATCACCAAGGATGCAACGATTCGTGAGATTCATCATCGAGTTAAAAACAATCTGCAAACAGTGACCGCGTTGTTACGACTTCAAGCCCGTCGACTTAATGATCCGGCTGGTCGCGCCGCCCTTGAGGAAGCAGTGCGTCGAGTCAGTTCCATCGCCGTGGTTCATGAAACTCTTTCAACCACTGGCCAGGATCGAGTGGCTTTTGATGAGGTTGCAGATCGAATCATTTCCTCGGTGGTGGAAGTGGCGGCAACCGAAGGACTTGTTAGCGTCAGACGCGTCGGCGAATTTGGCCTGTTAGCCCCGTCAGTGGCGACTCCATTGGCCATGATTTTGGCCGAGTTGGTGCAAAATGCAATTGAGCACGGGCTCGGCCAGGTTCCAGGCAAACTTGAAATCAGGATTGAGCGGAGCGCAAATCAACTTCAGATGGTGGTAGCCGACGATGGGGTAGGGCTACCTGATGGATTTACTCTTGAGGGATCCACAAATCTGGGCTTGCAGATTGTGCGGACCCTGACGGTAAACGAACTTAGCGGTCAAATCACCCTAAATAGGGCGGTAGATGGCACCGAAGTAATAGTGGAAATACCCCTTTAGCCAGCGGTTCTGGCCCGATTTCGAGCGGCTCGACGCTTTAGTGCTCGGCGCTCATCTTCAGATAGGCCACCCCAGACGCCAGCATCCTGACCACTTTCCAGGGCCCAAGCCAGACAAGGTTCCATGACTGGGCAACGGTGACAGACCACCTTTGCCTCCTCGATTTGGAGTAAGGCGGGACCGGTATTGCCCACCGGGAAGAAGAGCTCTGGGTCTTCATCCCGACAAGCGGCCTCATGGCGCCAATCCATTACTTGCTCCTACTTTCATTGCGATAAGGGGTGAAGCCAAAATCGGCTTCGCACATGTGAACGCCTTCACGAGCGCGAGCATTCCGCTCAGAAGGCTCTATTCTTCCGGCAATCGGCAACTTCGGCAATGCGTAGCGCGAATAAAGTGGGATTTCTCGGATTATTCTCTGCGTGATCTCAGCCACACCGCCAGTTACCGAGTAAATGGGGAGTGTCAACCGCCAGTTACCGAGTAAATGGGGAGTGTCAACCGCCAGTTACCGAGTAAATGGGGAGTGTCAACCGCCAGATGTCACCTGACTCGGGTCTACTTAGCCCATGGCTTCCCACTTGCGACTAGGACGGCCAGCCGATCCACCAATAGTCACTCCAGATGACCAGCAAAGCCAGGCGATCCAACATTCTGGCTCACCGCTGCTTATCGTCGGTGGCCCAGGCACCGGCAAGACCACCACTCTGATTGAAAGCGCCACCTATCGCATCAAAGCTGGGCTGGCTCCGGAGAGATTGTTGATTTTGGCCTACGGTCGCGAGGCAGCCGCCCAGCTTCGAGACCAAGTGGTCACCAAGGTGGGTCTGACCACCCGTGAACCGCTGGCTAGAACCTTTCATTCCTTTGCCTTCAGCGTGCTCCGTTCCGTTGCGGTAACGGAGGGCACCGAGCCACCGGTCCTGCTATCTGGAGCCGAGCAGGATGTGTGGATCAGAGAACTTTTAGCTGGCGATAAATCAGCCGGCACAAACCGGTGGCCCGAGTTCTTAACACCGGCTCTTGAAACAGATGGTTTCGTTCGAGAATTGCGCGACCTGATTCTTCGAGCCAGTGAACGCAATCTGGCGCCCGAAGAATTATCCGAACTAGGAGTTTTGCATCAACGGCCTGAGTGGATCGCCGCCGCAGATTTTTATGATCAATATTTGGCAACCTTGAACCAACGTCCCGTTCGAACCATCGATAGTAGCGAAATCGTCGTCGAATGTTGGGATGTGCTTAGAAGAGATGCGAACCTCCTAGCGCAATTGCGCTCAACTATTGATGTTGTGATGGTTGATGAATATCAAGAGAGCGATCCTGCGCAGCGCGCGCTACTTTCTTTGATTGCGCCAGTGGATCTAATACTGACTCTTGATCCGGATTCAGCGATCGGTCGTTTTCGTGGTGCCGATCCAGAGGGAGCTGCCGCAAGTTTTGATCGACTTGGTGCCAATGGGCGAGTAATCCATTTGCCTACTGTCCATCGAAGTGCGAAAAGCATTGTTGATCTTGGCACTCAAGTGGCCGGCCGCATTCGTAGAACTGGGATTCAACGCGCTCGCACTTGTTTGCCAGGAGCCAGCGCAGGCAGCGTTGAGGCACTTCGCTTCAGATCTGTAGGGCACGAGGTGTCTTATCTGGCCCAAGCCATGCGAAGAGCGTATTTAGACGATGGGATTCCATATTCACAAATGGCAGTGATTGTGAGGACACCTTCGACATTGATCAGCGCTCTACAACGAGCATTTTCAGTTGCTTCAGTACCCATCAATGTAAATGCGGATGCCACAGCACTAGCCAGACATTCTGCCGTGAAACCCATTCTGCAGATTGCTCAGATCGCCTTAGACCCAACCAGTGCCACCTATGAGGTTCTTGAAGAGTTGCTCTACTCACCCTATGGCGGAATTGATGCACTCGGTTTACGAAGACTCAAACGAGAGTTGCGCAAACAGGCATCCTTAAGTGGAGATAACCGAACTTTCTCCGAGTTGCTGGTGGATGCGATTAACACGTCAATGGCCGACCTCGACCAACAGATTGTTGCGCCAGCACTAAGAATTAGAGCGTTGATTGAGAATGCCAGGAAAGTTGGAAATCGAGCACACGCGCAGAGCGAGGACGTGCTTTGGGCAATTTGGAATAACGCCATAATTGATGGGCAAAAGGTCGGTACCTTATGGCAGGAAGTGGCTTTGCGAGGTCAGCGTCGAGGAGTGCAGGCAGACACTGATCTGGATGCGGTGATAAGTCTTTTTGAAAGTGCAGAACGTTTCAGCGAGCGATCCCCTGGAGCTAAGCCAATAAATTTCATTATCGAACTTATGCGCCAGACGATCTTGGCCGACACAATCGGAGCGAAGGCACCATCAGGGGAACGTGTCGAGATTCTCACCGTGCACTCAGCAAAAGGGCGGCAGTGGCGATTCGTTGCGGTCGCTGGAGTACAAGATGGAGCGTGGCCGAATCTACGCATGCGTGGTTCGCTATTGGGCAGCGAACGCTTGGTGGAAATATTGGCTAACGGGACAGAAAAACTTACCAATCTCGAGTATTCGCTAGGTGCAAGTGCGGCTTTACTAGATGATGAACGTCGACTATTCCACGTGGCTATCACTCGTCCGCAAGAAAAACTCTTGGTTACGGCAGTCGCAAGTGAAGATGATCAGCCATCTCAATTCTTTAATGAGATTTCAGAAGAAGTAGAAGAACAGGTTTATGCAAACTCTCCAAGAGGTTTAACACTCACGGCCTTAACCGCTCGGTTGAGACAGATGGTCGAGTCGACAGATGAAGATTCTCAAGAATTTGCGGCTTCCTTACTAGGCCAAATTGCTAAAGCCGGCGTGAAGCAAGCCAACCCGAATACGTGGTGGGGACTTCTTCCATTATCTGACGATCGATCGCTGGCTCTAGATAACGAACTAGTTCGAGTATCTCCAAGTAGCGTCGATCAATTTGAAAAGTGCCAACTGCGTTGGGTTTTGGAACGACATGGTGGCACGCGCGGTGAAATTGGGGCTCAAGCGATTGGAATTGCCCTCCACTCAGTGGTTGCCAAGTTGGCTGAAAACCCAAACCTCACCAAAGATGACTTGAGTAGTCAGATCGATCAAATTTGGTCATCACTTGATGTTGGAGCCGGTTGGAGTGCTCGCCGTGAACGATCCAGAGTGGAGAGCATGCTGGAAAAGTTTATGGATTGGCATCGTGAGAACAACCGAGCATTGGTTAGTACAGAAGAAAAATTTGACTTCACTATCGAACGGGCTCAAATCAGGGGTTCGATTGACCGATTAGAAGTCAATGTCGACGGTGCATATTTTGTTGTTGATCTAAAGAGTGGAGCGAGCGCTCTTTCTGCTTCAGAGGCGCAAGCAACTGCTCAACTTCAGCTCTATCAACTTGCGGTTATTAATGGCGCGCTTGCTTCGACCGGAGCAGGAGCCGCCAGTGCCGGCGCTGAACTTTTATACGTAGGCACAACCACCAAAGGAGCTTCAGTTCGCTCCCAGTCCAGTATTGACATTGAACAGGTGCGTGAGCGTCTTCGTAAAACTGTTCAAGGCATGTCGGGTAGTGAATTCAGGGCGACCGAGAACGAACTGTGTCGCAGTTGCAGTGTTCGTAGCAGCTGCCCAGCAATGCCTGATGGTCGCTCGGTGGTGCAGCCATGAACCGGACCTATAGTTCAAAATTTATTGCGGAGAAGATTGGGCAAGATCTTCCTACCGAAGAGCAAGAGCTGATCATTGAGGCGCCGTTGGCTCCTGCAGTAGTTATTGCCGGAGCCGGGTCAGGAAAGACCGAGACGATGAGTTCTCGCTTGGTCTACCTCGTAGCTAATGGGCAGGTTCGTCCAGATCAAGTTCTTGGTTTAACTTTTACTAAGAAGGCGGCAACTGAGTTATCGCACCGGATTCGTAGACGTTTGCTTTCGCTTAATCGTGCCGGCTTGATCCCTGAACTAAGTGGGGAAATTTCCATTAGCACTTATCACTCATATGCGGGACGAATCCTTGGCGAACATGGGCTTCGAATCGGTGTGGAACCTCCCAGCCAACTGGCTGGCGCCGCTCGAACCTGGCTTTTGGCAGATCGAATTGTGAATAAATACGACGGTCCGATGTCGGTGACAGATTCAACTCCCTCGTCGGTTACTGGCTATGTGATTGATCTAGCGAACGAAATTGCTGAACACGGCCGCACGATTGAACAGGTTACCGATTTCACCAAATTTCTCATTGATTCTCTTGAAGCCATTGAGGCAACTGATCGCCATGGAATGAGAGCTTCGGTTGAAAAAATCTTGGATCGGCAACGATCCAGACTTGAACTCCTTCCGCTTGTTTCTGTCTTTACCGAAGCCAAACTTGCTGAAGGCGAACTCTCATTTGATGATCAAATGTCACTTGCCGCTCAAATTGCCGAACAGGTTCCAAGCGTTGGCGAACTAGAGCGAAGTCGTTACCAAGTGGTTTTGTTGGATGAATATCAAGACACCAGCCAGAGCCAACTGTTGCTGATGAAATCACTCTTTGGCCATGGACATCCAGTGACTGCGGTAGGTGACCCTTTTCAATCAATCTATGGATGGCGTGGGGCAAGTGCGCAAACCCTGGAACATTTCCCTGTTGCATTTCCAGACTTAGAGGGCAAGCCGGCAAAGGTGTACCCACTCATGGTCAGCTGGCGAAACGATGAATCAATTTTGGCTGCCGCGAATGCTGTTTCGCTCAGCATCAGGACAATTTCAGATAAGTCTCTCTTGCCCAGTCCCAAGGCAAAAAAAGGTGAACTTCTCTGTGGTCTCTATTCCACAATTGAGGAGGAAGCCTCGGCTATCGGAGAATTTATTGCAGGGCGCTGGTTGACTGGAGTGAATACGTGTGCGGTATTGGTGCGTACTCGGAATCAGATCCCACTTATCGAAAGCGCTCTGCGTGGACGCAATATTCCTGTTGAAGTAGTCGGTGTAGGGGGATTGCTTCTGACCCCCGAGGTCAGTGATCTTCGAGCGACCTTAGAAGTTTTGGTCAATCCAGAGGCAGGCAATTCGTTGATGCGTATTTTGACTGGCGCGCGTTGGCGAATTGGACCGCGAGATCTTATGTCCCTTTCGAGATATTCAAGCTCTCTAGTCAAACCAAGCGAAGCCAATGAAGATCGGGATCAAGAAGAAGACGTTAGGAGCATCGTTGATGCGTTAGACCAAATAAATCAAGCGCCCCGCGAGATTTTTTCGGTTTCCGGCTATGAGAGATTGTCGCGGTTATCTAGAGAGTTGGCCAGGCTCCGCCGTAATCTTGGCGCCCCACTGCCAGATCTAATTCTGGATGTGGAATTTAGTTTGGGTCTTGACTCAGAAGTCTCTTCGCTTCAGCAGACAAATCATTCGAGAACACACCTTGATCGTTTTCTAGAGGAGGCCGTTAATTTTGGGCAAGGGGGTGGGGGCAGCGCGATACTTCGTTCTTTTCTGTCGTACTTGGAAACTGCAAGCCAAACCGAGCGTGGGTTAAAGCCAGGAGAAGTTGAGGTCAGCACCACTGCAGTACAGATTCTCACCATTCACGGAGCTAAAGGTCTGGAATGGGATGTGGTCGCAGTTGCTGGGCTCACAAATGGAACATTCCCAAGCAAAGACCGAGGGGATGACAACTGGCTGCGACGAGCTGCGGTGCTGCCATTTCCACTACGTGGAGATAACGATGCTCTGCCAGAGTTTGGCTATCGACAGGCCGCAACTCAGGCAGAATTAGAAAAGATTTGCGAGGCATTCGCGGCGGATTGTGCTGTCCATTCTGAGCGTGAGGAAATCCGACTCGGGTATGTAGCGCTCACGCGGGCCAAACACTCACTGTTCTGTTCTTCGGCATGGTGGGGAAATGGAAAGAAACCCACTGGTCCAAGTCAGCTTTTTGATGCCGTTCGAGCTGTTGCTGAAATTTCGGGAGAAATCGCTTCTGATGAAAAAGCACCGACCGATAAAGACAATCCCCTTTTGGTAGAAACCGATGGAATTTCCTGGCCCCTTGATCCGCTCGGAGAACGAAGGAAAAACGTCGAGCATGCCGCCCGATTGGTCGAAAACTCGATGGATTCTTTGGCTATGCCAGTTCCTCTTAACCTCGAACAAGAGTCTCTACTCTCTGATGCTAAGACCCTGCTTAAAGAATTTGCTGAACGCGAGCGAGGGCTGGATGAGGTCGTGCTCTTGCCACCCAGATTATCCGTGTCGGCGCTCATTGAACTTTATGAAGATCAAGAAAAGTTGGCTAAGCAAATTCGACGACCCTTGCCTAGCGAACCAAATCAATTGGCTAGGCGAGGCACCGCATTTCATCGGTGGTTAGAAAAGCAGTTTGGTTCAGTGGCGTTAATTGATGTGGATGAATTACCGGGGTCTGCTGACTCATCAGATGGTGAAAACGAAGATTTGGATAGCTTGCAAAGTGCTTGGAATTCAAGTGTTTGGGCTCAGCGCTCGCCGATTGAAGTTGAAGTTCCGTTTGAAACCAAGATTGATGCCATTCTTCTCAGGGGTCGAATTGATGCTATCTATCAAAATTCTGATGGCAGTTATGAGGTCGTGGACTGGAAAACTGGAGCCCCCAAGCAGGGAGAAGCCGCTGAGTCGGCAGCACTGCAACTTGCTGCCTATCGGTTGGCCTGGGCGTTGATAAAGGGGATCGACCCAAGTCAGGTAAGCGCCGCATTTCATTATGTACCGGCGAACCTCACGGTTCGGCCAGCCGATCTGAAGAGTAAAGACGAACTTATTGCCCTGATAGCTAATCTCCCACGCTTGCATTCGTGAGATTCTCGGCTGTCAATATTGGCGACCTCTTGGCTCACCCATAAGGTGTAGAACGTGTTGAAACCAGTGCTCAGTTCAGGGCTAGATCGAGCAGCGCATTTGCGCACCGATCAGGAGGCTCTTAACGGATTGATGGCGGTTCCATCGACACGGGTATTACGAGTATTTGATGGACGCTTTGCCTGGGAATCGGATTCCAAGGAATCAGTTAACTTGTTTTTTCTTGGGCTAGATGAAGCAAATATTGCATATTTTGCGAACCACCAGAATCACGCGGAACTGGCCGACGCCTATTCTTTGCGCGATTCCAATTGGCCTTATCTCGATCAATCGATTGCTACCTACGCAGTGGCATTGACCAATTGGCATGCAACTCATCAGCGCTGCTCTCGTTGCGGCGGTGATACCGAACCAATTCTTGCCGGTGCAGCTCGACGTTGTCTTGTTGAAGGTATCGATCTTTATCCAAGAAGTGATCCGGCGGTTATTATTTCGGTCCTAGATCGTGATGATCGCTTATTACTCGGACGTCAAAAGGTCTGGCCTGAAAACAAATTCTCCGCTTTCGCTGGCTTCGTAGAGCCTGGAGAATCGCTTGAAGCGTGTGTGCGCCGAGAACTGATGGAAGAGTGCGGTGTAGAGATAGAAACAGTTGCCTATTTAGGATCCCAGGCCTGGCCATTTCCGGCGTCATTAATGGTCGCTTTCCAAGCCATCGCTGAAAATCCCTTACAGGCCAGGCCAGATGGGATAGAGATTGAAGAAATCAAATGGTTTACCAGAGATGAGTTGCTGAGATCGTATTTATCAAAAGAAGTTCTGTTGCCACCACGCATCAGTATCGCGCGCCGAATGATTGAACACTGGTATGGCACTGAACTTCACCGCTGATCAGATTCTGGCCAATCTTGATGACGAGCAGCGTGAAGTTGCTACAAGTCAAAGTGGACCACTTTGCGTCCTGGCTGGGGCAGGCACCGGGAAGACTCGAGCTATCACGCACCGAATTGCCTATGGGGTACAAGCAGGGATAACGGTTCCTCAAAGTGTCTTGGCTCTTACCTTTACCTCTAGGGCTGCTGGCGAAATGCGAACCAGACTTCGAGATCTTGGGGTCGCTGGGGTGCAGGCTAGAACGTTCCATGCTGCGGCGCTTAGGCAGTTAACATATTTTTGGCCAATGGCTGTTGGCTCACAAATGCCGGAGATTATTCAGAATAAAAGTACTTTGATTGCTAAGGCATTAAGCCGAAACGATGCAACCGATAGAGCGTTAATCCGGGACATCGCAAGCGAAATCGAATGGGCAAAGGTCAGCCAAATAGCCCACGACGATTACGTATCCACCGCGATGGCGGCAAGGCGAGCAACAATTGGAAATTTTGATTATGCACAACTGGCAGCGATCTATGCTGACTATGACGAGATAAAAAGTGATAACGGTCATATTGATTTTGAAGATGTCCTGTTGCTCACGGTCGGAATTTTGAATGAGCGTGATGACATCGCTCGACAAGTGCGTTCCCAATACGCCAAATTCATTGTGGATGAATACCAAGATGTTTCACCACTCCAGCAACGTCTACTTGATTTATGGCTGGGGGAACGTCGAGATTTATGCGTCGTCGGGGATGCTAGCCAAACGATCTACACCTTTGCTGGGGCAACGCCGGCATTTTTATTGGGGTTTGCTACCAGGTATCCAGATTCCCAGACTGTTCGTTTGATTCGTGACTATAGATCTACTCCAGAAGTTGTAGATATGGCCAACCGTCTACTTTCAAACGCACCTGGAAAAGTAGAACTGATTTCTATTACCGACTCTGGTCCTAAACCAAAATTCCATGAGTACGGAGACGAGGTGGCAGAGGCTTCAGATGTTGCTCGGCAGATCGGCAAATTGACCGAAAGCGGAGTGGCGCTTTCAGAAATTGCCATTCTCTATCGGACTAATTCGCAATCGGCGGCTTATGAAGAGAGCCTGACTGAATTGGCAATCCCGTATCAAGTGCGCGGCGGCGAGCGCTTTTTTGAGCGTGCCGAAGTTAAGGCAGCATTGAGACTGCTGCGCGGGAGTGCGGTAGCAACCGCCGAGAGTGATGTACGAAGCCAGGTGGTTGATGTTCTTGAAAGCACCGGTTGGTCATTATCGAAACCACCTCCAGGAAGTGGTGCGGTTCGATCTAGATGGGAATCGATCGCAGCGTTAGTAGCGTTATTTGACGAGTTGGCGACAAGTACGCCAGGACTGAGCCTTCGGAATTTTGTAGATGAATTGGAAGAGCGACGACAGGCGCAACATGCACCGACACTTGAAGGGGTCACCTTGGCAACGCTTCACTCTGCAAAAGGGTTGGAGTGGGATGCGGTGTTTATCGTCGGGTTGAGCGAAGGATTAATGCCAATCTCGATGGCTAGCACTGATGAGGCCGTGGAAGAAGAACGGCGTTTGCTCTACGTCGGCATAACTCGCGCTCGGCGTCACCTGAGCTTCACCTGGTCGCTGTCCCGCACCCCTGGTGGCAGAGCAAGCCGATCGGCTTCTCGCTTTCTTGATGCCCTGCGACCTGTTAGCGCTAGGGCAGTGGTCAGCCCGAAACCTTCTCGCGGGCTAGCCACCTGCCGCATTTGTAAACGGCCTTTGTCAACATCAAGCGAACGAAAGATTGGACGTTGCCAAACGTGCCCAGGGGGCGCCGACATCGGGGTGCTAGACCAATTGCGGGCCTGGCGCACCATGAGGGCGCAGGAAACTAACGTGCCGGCTTACACCGTTTTCACCGATGCCACCCTTCAGGCGATAGCCGAACTCAGACCTAGCACCCTTGATGAGTTGGCCAAGATCTCCGGAGTCGGGCCGATCAAGTTGACTCGCTATGGAACCGAATTGCTAGGTCTGCTCCATTAGGTAGGGCAACTAGGCAGCTTTCATCCTTGGTCTACCTGGCGAACGTTTAGCCGCGACTACTTGACCATCTTCAAAAATTTGGCCACCCCAGACACCACATGGCTCACTTCGTGACAATGCTCCCTCAAGACAGGCGCGCTGAAGTGGGCAGGTGCTGCAGAGGGTTTTGGCCTGCTCAAGTTGGTGGCTTAACTCTGCGAAGAAGAGGTCAGGATCGACATAGTGGCAAGGCAGGTCGGTTCCATTTACCGGTGCTGCTGGAGCACCTTCGCCTTGAGCCCAGCCTGGGATGAGGAATTCGCTCAGTACAACACTCATCTTCTTCTCCTTCTATGTCGGTACTTGGTCTTTGCTGTCTTTGCTTGCCAAAAGAAAAAGGCCACGGATCAATGAGATCCGCGGCCCGGGGCCATGACGCACTTTGCGCCTATAGCTCCGGGGTGGGCGGGGTTGCTCCATACCAGAACGCAAAAAAAGCAACTGCCAGATGGGCAGCGGCCTGATTGGCGTGGCGCATATTCACATTCGCTCCTTGGTTATGGATCTTGCTAGGCAAGGGTAACTGTTGACCTAGTTCTCGGGCAACCTAATTAAATTCAGTTAACTCCATGAACAGCCACAACGTGGGTGACGTCGACGGGTGAGCGCTGAAATCTGCATGGCGCCATCAATTCGTAGGGTGGTGTCGGTCAAGCCCATCGAACCGGCCAAGCCCGTTACCGATTCAGCAGCATCGACTTGGACCAGTGCAGCCAAAGCGGATAGTCCAGCAGCTATTTGAGCCAGCGCCGCTGGTGGTTCATATTCAACCTGACCGCAAAGATCAATGCTGTACCAATTCGGATCACGATCTAGCCGATCAAGGGTCAGGCAGCGTAAACAGGAACTTCTACCTGGAATTACCAATGGGCCAACCTCCACACAATCCCCCCTTGATTCAACCAGCAGGTGCGGACGAGAGGAGTTCATCCAGGTAAGAATTTCAATCGGAGATGGCGTTCTGGTGATAATCACCAAGTCAGGCTCTGGAATCTTTTTGTCCAGGACCTTTGGATAGTCCCTTGCCAGCGATCGTTCAAGTTCGGTTGCAGCATTGAGTCCAACGCTTGCCAAAGTGCTCACAGGCAGATGTTGGCTGGTTATGTTGCGTTGATCTATTAAACCCAACTGGCCGATTCCGCTAGCAGCCAATATCCGGGCAAGCCCAGCTCCGATGAGACCACATCCATAAATATCGATTCGAACAAGGGCTCGGGCTTTCAGAATTTTTCGACCTCCATCAACCACACCGGGTCGGTGGGTGATCATCTGGAGTTCTGGCCAGTTTTCACTGCCGCTATAGGAAGGCTCTTCGTGATCGAGCAGTTTCGCCCGATCTAGTTCGTCCATAATTTCCACAATGTCGGCGCAGTCCTGATCAAGCAGTAGAGCGATTTCTTGGCACGAATATTTTCCAGATAACAGGGGGATTACTCGAGAGGCAAGAGTGTCGGGGAAAATCAGACCCTCTTCGCGCCTACCGACAAAGAAGCCGTCGGAACGCTGAACATAGAGAAGACCATTTTTTAGACAAGGGCGCAGTTGGCTTCGGGATGACTTCATCGGCCTAGCCTGTTGGTTAACTTGTAAGTGGCGCTTACTTCACCCACAGGGTCCAGATGGGAGCCAGATTTTATTGCCGTGGGTTACTGCTTGTTCATCCATTAGTAAACGTATTAGTAAACAGGGATTCAACTAAAAAAGGCCGGCGAGAGGATTTCTCCTCCCACCGGCCTTAATTACTTGTTTATTTACGCCTTGCCGAGAATGCGGTTAAGCGTGGTGCCGCAGACCGAGCATTTGCCCTTGGCCATCCGACGACCGGATTCCGAGACAACAACATGGCCTTCGAAATCCCGCTTTTCCTTGCACTTCACGCAATAGGCGTCACCCTTGTAGGTCTCTGCCATTTTGTCCTCCTGGTGCTGGATACGATGCCCGCGCCACCGGGTGGGCGTGACGTAATGACCTTACAGGCAGGTGGCGGCTCAATTACGCCTAGACCCGCACTTTCGCGCCTCTTTGCTACTTTTTTTCACGCTCAAACAGGTGGTATGGGTTAAATGTCCGATAAATCCGGTATACCGCCATTGGCCGCCTGCCAGCCTTCAAGAAACCCAATCGCTCGTTCAGCTTGCTGGAATCGGCGCTCCAATTCATAAAAGCGCTCGCTATGGGCGGCTTCTAGCAGATGCGCCAATTCATGTACCAGGACGTAGTCAAGGACATACCGAGGCATTCCTTGCAGCCGATGCGACAGCCGAATGCTGCCATCATCTAAGGTGCAGGAGCCCCATCGCTGGTTCATTTGCTGACTCCAACTCACCGATGTTGGGCGAGCCAATCCATCAAAAAGTTCTTTGCTCAAAACGATTGCCCGCGCATAAAGTCCATCATCGCTAGGTCTGAGTTTCTTTTCGGCTCGTTCGACTTTGGCCACCATCTCTGGCACAAGTTTTGCTTCTTCGCGCTTACTCATCCGAGCCGGAATAGCGATGACAATGCTCTGCCCTTCACGAAAAGCGCTCACGGTGCGCTTTCGTCGGGCACTTCGTCGCACGATCACTGGGGTCGGTGCAGCAGGTACTTCGAAATCCAAAAAGGGGGCATCAAATTCCACGCTAATCACGGTAGAGCAGAAATATTGTTTTTCTGTCACTTTCTGGCATTTTTGTCTTTTTTGTCACTGGGCAGAGATGTCCCCAGTTTTTTGCTTGTTGTCCACCGATATTTCACCTTGATGCACAGGTATTCCACAAGCCAGCCAAATTATTTGAATCTTTTAAAACAAATCGCCGCGCAAGAGTTGACCTGGACCCCATTTAACTCGTAACGTCATCCCGTCCAGGCTCCCGGATAACCGGTCGGATACATGCAAGGGGAAGGCATGTATCAGAACGTGCGTCCCGGGAGCTTGGTTTTTTTATGGCCTAAATTTCCTAAATGTTGATGGCCGCCACTGAATCCGCGACCAAATTGACCAACGCTGTATCGCAACCAACTGGAAGTTCATCGATTCCAAACCACTTCAAGTCATCTGATTCTTCGCTAATAATTTCAATGGAATCCGGTGGTGCAATAACAAGAAATTGCACATCAAAGTGGGTTGTCCCGCCGTCTTTTCGACAATCAATCGCATGAGCATCTAAGCGAATTGGTTTGGTACCAAATAGTTTTAGGCCATTGATGCCAGATTCTTCTGTTGCTTCTCGCAAAGCGGCAGCCGCAATACTCTCATCATCCACTTCGCAATGACCACCGGTTTGTAGCCATCTACCGACTTTAGGATGGAGAGTGAGCAAGATTCGTTTCTGCACCGGATCAATGATCAAACCACTGGCTGTTAAGTGACCTGGACCGCACTCTTTGGCTAGGGCATTTGGGTGAGTGTGAAGGTGGTTTAAAAACTGCCTGCGCAATTCGATTTGATCTATGCGGGGATCGTCGAATTCAGACAGAGTTGTTTGGGACCGTTCGCGCAAACTCATTCGTTAGATCAAGCCTGATAGATCATCGGGGACATTGATGCTTTTAAAAAAGGTGGGGGGATCTGCGATTGCGGCTGCGTCCGGCAAGAGTTCAGGTTGATTCCAAAACTCATCACGTCTTGCGATGCCATATTCGGTGGTCGCCAATTCCCAGAAGTGTGCCGCTTCTCTAGCCAGGCGAGGTGAGACTTCAAGTCCTACCAAAGTGGCAAAAGTAATTTGGGTGGGACTTGCGGTTGCCCGACGACGCTTTGAAGTTTCTTGCAAATTTGATCGTGACGGAACTCGATCACCCATTGCTTGCCCGACAACCACATCTACCCAGCCTTCGATTAGGGCAAGAAGTGTTTCTAGCCTGACTAATGCTGACTCTTGCTCAGGGGTGTGAGCTGGCGTGAATAGGCCATCGTCGATTGCGTTTTGAAGCGCTTGGGGATCATCTGAATCATTCATGGCCGCAATCGCTCGCTCTGCTTGGGCTTGAATTGCGGCGACGTTGATGACTAGACCGCTTCCATAGGCGGCGACTGATTCTCTAAGTCGAGGGGCAAGCCAAGGG
>Ga0315270_10000080_pt1 | contig 50199 bp, 50 predicted proteins | sample C1_bottom_MG_FD_204932 | JGI IMG/M metagenome (GOLD analysis project Ga0315270, IMG submission 204932) | Sediment microbial communities from Yellowstone Lake, YNP, Wyoming, USA - C1_bottom | ecosystem: Environmental > Aquatic > Freshwater > Lake > Sediment | place: USA: Wyoming | collected... | reverse complement strand
GTGTCTGCTAGCGAGAAGATTTTTTACGGAACGTTTAGCTAGCTCTTTGTTAGGTGTTGGTCCCACTATTATCTTCTGGAAGCGCCTCACTTCGCCCAGATGGGCTATGTCGTTTACGATAGGCATGCGATAGAAAACAAATCGTAGAGTCAAAACAAATCGTAGAGTCAGGCCTTATAAAAACAAATCGTAGAGTCAGGCCTTAAAACAAATCGTAGAGTCAGGCCTTACATTTGACATTCTTGACATGGGCTTAGTGCTCTACAGCCTCAACGTGCAGCTTCAGCCCCAAAGCTTTTATAACTTTCATTACTGTAGCGAATTCAGGATTGCCATTCTCGGATAAAGCTTTGTACAGCCCCTCGCGTGCCATCCCCGTATCGCGGGCGAGCTGGGTCATGCCGCGCGCGCGGGCGATGTTGCCCAAGGCCTTGGCGATAAAGGCAGCATCATCTCCGGCTTCTTCAAAGCAGGCTTCAAGGTACTGCGCCATATCTTCGTCGGACTTCAAATATTCGGCGGTATCGTAAGGGGTGGTAAGTGTTTTGTTCATGTTAGCCTCCTAAAGATTACGCGCCAGACTCAGCGCAAGTTTGATGTCTTTTGCCTGGGAGCTTTTATTTCCACCGGCCAACAAGATGATGATTTGTTTGTCACGTTCAGTGTAGTAAACGCGCCAGCCACTGCCAAAATGTAACCGCAACTCGCCTACACCTTCACCTACCGGGGCCGCATCACCCGCGTTGCCATCCTGTAGTCGGTCCAACCGTATCAGGATTCGTGTTTTAACCTGCTTGTCTTGCAGGCCGTTAAACCAGTCCTGATATTCGCGGGTTTTCTCAAGGCCTTTCATGAGAGTACTGTAATCCATGGCTTACAGAATGTAAAGCATGAATTTTTGATGGGTTATGGAGCCGCTCATGCTTCGGCGTGCCAGGCATGAACGGTTATGGACTATTTATCTTGGTTTGACCATTAGAATCAAACCCCTCCCAACCTCCCTTAACAGGGGAGGAGGCCGCTCTCCCCCTGATAAGGGGAGCTGGAGGGGGTTTGGTTCTAACGGATAATTGGAGTTAAAGCTACGGTTAATTATGCAGCCTGCAACACTCCATCCACCAACCTCAACTGGCGCTGCATCCTCCCCGCCAGATCCAGGTCATGCGTTACCACAATAAAGCTGGTATTCAGCCGTTCATTCAATTCCTGCATCAGGTCAAACAGGGCTTTTGCACTGGCACGATCGAGATTGCCGGTAGGCTCATCGGCCAGTACACAGGCGGGTTCGGTGACCAGGGCGCGGGCAACCGCAACGCGTTGGCGCTCGCCGCCGGAAAGCTCGGCGGGTTTGTGCGGCAGGCGTTTTTCCAGGCCCACGTTTTTCAGCATTTCCGCGGCGATGGGTGCAGCCTGCGCCATTTTCATGCCGCGTATCAGCAACGGCATGGCGACGTTTTCCAGCGCGGTGAATTCGGGCAGCAGGTGATGAAACTGGTAGACGAAGCCGAGCGAGCGATTGCGCAGTTTTCCGCGTTGCGTTTCATTCATCGCCTGCACATCCTGTCCGAGTATCGCAACGCTGCCGCTGCTGGCATTGTCCAGTCCGCCCAGCAGGTGCAACAACGTGCTTTTGCCGGAGCCGGATGCGCCGACTATCGCAATGCGCTCGCCGCGTGTGACATCGAGATTAATGCTGTTGAGTACGGCTACATTGAGCTTGCCCTGGGCAAAGGTCTTGCTCAGATTGCGGCAGGAGATAACCGGTGAATTATTCATATTGTCCAGTGAGTTATTCATGTTGATAAGCGCCTCACTCATAGCGCAAGGCCTCCGCAGGTTGGGTTTGAGCTGCGCGCCAGCTGGGATAGAGCGTGGCGAGTATGCTGATGACGAAAGAAAATATCGATACCACCAGCACGTCGCTGCGTTGCAGGTCTGAGGGTAGTTCGCTGATAAAGTAAACGTCTTTGGCGAGGAACTGCACGCCAAACAGGTGTTCGATAAAGGGCACGATCGTGCCTATATTCAACGCAATCAGGATTCCACTCACCACGCCGATCAGCATGCCGGTCAGGCCGATAATGACGCCCTGCACCATAAAGATTTTCATGATGCTGACGGGTGAGGCACCCAGGGTGCGCAGGATCGCGATATCGGCCTGCTTGTCGGTCACCGCCATCACCAGCGTGGAGACGATGTTGAAGGCGGCCACCGCGACGATCAGCGAGAGGATGATAAACATCATTTTCTTTTCCATCTGCACCGCACTGAAATAGTTGGCATTTTGCCGTGTCCAGTCGCTGGTGTAGAGGTTGTGCGGAATATTCATATCCAACTCCGCAGCTACACTGCGTGCCTGATCAAGGTCATTCAGGCGCGCGCTGATGCCTGTCACCCCATCGCCCATACGATACAGTTTCTGCGCGTCGTTCATGTGTATCAGTGCAAGCGCATTGTCGTAAGGCGACATGCCGACTTCGAAAATACCCACCACATGAAACTGCTTAAGGCGCGGCACCATGCCGGCGGGAGTGATTTGGCCCTGTGGCGTGATCAGCAGTATGCTTTCGCCCACCCGTGCGCCAAGTGAGCGGGCCAGGTCTACTCCCAGCACGATGCCAAATTCGCCCGCGCGCAACTTGTTCAGCTCACCCACTTTCATCTTGTCGCTCAAATGCGTAAGACGGTCTTCTTCTTCGGGCAAGATGCCGCGTACCATCACCCCCTGTACATTTTCATTCTGCGATAACATGCCCTGCCCGCTGATAAAGGGCGCGGCGGCGCTCACTTTGGGGTGGGTGGCGACAATTTTTTCGATGGGCAGCCAGTCTTGTATTGAGCCAGTGTCGCTGGCGACTTGCAGATGCGGCGTTACGCCCAGAATACGCGCGCGAATTTCCTTCTGGAAACCATTCATCACCGACAGCACAATGATCAGCGCGGCCACGCCCAGCGCAATGCCGAGCATGGAGATCATCGAGATGAAGGAAATAAAATGGTTGCGTTTTTTGGCACGGGTATAGCGCAGGCCGATAAGGAGTTCGTATGGTGACAAGTTGGACTCAGCTTTAAATAAACGGGCCGCTAGTTTGCCATAAGAGAGTTGATATAGGGGTAAACTTTATTACCGTCAGCAGGGTGCCGCGGTAATTGTTTGATACTTATTTGTGGCAAACTGCGTTTGCTTGCCGAAGCTCGTGGAGCTTTTGCATGGCGTGCAAATGTATATTGGGCAGTTGTGAAGGCTGAGATGGAGTATTTATGCGTGCAGGGAATAAAGCGACATTGGTCCTATGCGACAGACGTTGGTTTCCGATTCGCACACAGTATGTGCTGATCTTCGGTTTGATTTTGTTGATTGCCCCAATTGCGCTACTGTATTTCGCGAATTTATATATTTTCCCGGACGTGCCCTGGGCAGAATTGCAGGCAAGGTTACTCAGCAAACTTGCAACGACAGACTGGCTGAATGCGTTATTCAAGCGGTTAGATATTCTTGTGATGACTTTACTGCTTGCGGGACAGATTATTTATCTATTCAGGGCGCAGAAACTAGAAAGGCTGACGCTATCCTCAGCGGGAATTCAATATACCTCACCACTCCCCGAAATGCTCAAACGAATTAAGCCAGACTGGTATATGCGCTGGGATCAGCTTAAGAAAATTGAGTTGGGGACGTTATATGGCACAGCACGACATCCGAATTTTGTGCTGATGACGTTTACTTCTGCAACAGAGAAACACAGGATACGGCCTGGTCTGTGGATAGATCCTAAAAATTATCCGCAGCCTAAATTTCATTTTAGCTTGAAGCATGCGTCGATGACGCAATCGAATGAGGAGGTTCTTAAGTCCGTTATGGAATCGGAAGTTGCAGTTTATATATCCGAGGTTGTCCCAAACATTACAATCGATTCGGCTTTGGCTCAGGCCGAGACGCAAACCAGTCTGGAAAAAAATCCTCATGGCAGAATTTCTATAGCCATCATTTTTCTGCTGATAATTTATTCAGTGATTGATTTTGTGATCGAGCCTGAGTCATACGTTGATAATCCAGCAAATTTTGCGTATTTCTATATTGCGGCGGGTATCGTCGGTGCGGCTGTGTCGGCTATCTGGTTATATAGAAGTACCCTTGTCAATGCAGAGAAAGCAGGATTGGCACTGTTGATTGGTGTGCTAGTATCTGTCGCAATGGTTCCGGGTGCACTACGAATCAATGCGCTTACTGATAGTCGTGGGCCAGTTAAGTATGATTATTATGTAATCCAGTCTTCTGATGGTGTTGTTTTGCGCCCGCTTGTGGAAGGTATGCCTGTTATTGATTATTTTGCTCATAATAAATTCTGGAATAAATTTGGCAATGATGAGACTTATCAAGTCCTGATTCGAAAAGGGGGGTTGGGTTTCTACCAGTTTAATTCATCGACGATTGTTGACGAGATTCAACACTTTGACAAGCAATGAGCATGAGGCTGGCTTTAGTTGCGTAATACTATAACTTTAGTGTGTGCAAAGAACCTCATTGTCGAGTTCGCCGCTGGCAGCCATTCTTTCCAGGCTGGCCAGCACTTCCATGCTCGCAATTTCCATTTTTTCCACCGCACTGATGGCTCCGTCAAAATCCTTTGCCTGAAACAGTTTAAGTGCCCCCGCTCCCTGCAGGTGAACTGCAATATGCGGTGTTTCAATTTCACGATAACCGGATAATTTTGAGAAACTTTTCTGGCCTTCTCCCTCGTAATACCATTTGCCAAGCCGACACATGGTATGGTTGGTGAATGAATCCAGCGCTTTGTCTGACAAGCCAAATAGCACACGATAAACCTCGAACTTGAAGACCAGGTGATCAATCTTGGCCAATTCCACAAAACTTCTTAAAGCGGACGCGGCGATCGCACCCTCCATGCGGTTTGACAGCGTAAGCATGTTTTGCATGCCTTCGGTTGCAATGATGCCCTGACTGCTAAAACTCTCAGATTGCTGTGCGAGCGTTTCCATGGAATGGTGTGCGCTTTGTGTTTCATCCTGAATGCTTGACACAAGTCCGGAGATTTCCTTGGTCGCCTTGGCTGTTCGCTCTGCAAGCTTTCTTACTTCATCGGCAACAACCGCAAAGCCGCGTCCCTGTTCGCCAGCGCGTGCTGCCTCGATGGCGGCGTTGAGGGCAAGAAGGTTGGTCTGATCAGCGATTTCCTTGATCATATTTACAATGCCGCCAATTTGGCCGGCCCGCTGGTGCAAGCTGTCAACCCGTTCTGCGGTGTTGTGCGAATCACGGGAGAGTGATTTCAAATTGCCGGAGATACCCGAGATGGCCGTGCGTGTAGATGCTGACATGTCGGCTGCTTCAATCGCGTGCAGTTTTTCGGCACGCATTGTATTTGCAAGTGTTGAAAGGCTTTGCTGGCTTTCACCAAATGAATTGCCAAAACGTTGCAGGTTCTTGATGAGTCCGTTATGCAAGGCTGCTAATGCATGCTCCTCAAGAAGCGCTTGCTCGCATGCATTTTTTTCTGCCACAGCGATAGCAAGTTGCTTCTGCAGTTTGATGTTGTCAAGTTCCAGGCTATGTTGGCTTGCGGAAAGTTCAGTGATGGTTCTTTTAAGTTTGCCGGAAAACATGAGTTTGTACCCTTTGTTATTTATTTTCTTTGCGTATCAGCCTGAAACCTGCAATTCGCACTGCATTTTGCCCACTGTACATATTATCGGCATGAAAGCGTTTTTCTTTAGCGGGATAAACGGGAAATGCAGGAACGTTCAACACGGCACACGAGATTTAATCGATTGCGTGCGGTAAAGCCATGTAAGGTATTCGCTCACTTTAGCGGTTCGATGCAGTGGTATTGCGGCATCACGCTATAATTGCCCACTACCGTTACTTCCAAGCTTCCATCTATGTATGATCACCCGTTTTCCAGCCTGAAGTCTTTTCAGCATGCCTTTAACTCAGGCCTGTCCGGCTTGCTGCAAAAAGGTGGGCTGGGGCCGTTTATTCTGGTGTGCGCGAATGCGAGTTTTGACAGGCGGGTGGAAGCCGCGACGGCTAAAGGGCTGGCAGCACTCTTTCAATCTTTGAGCGCAGAGTATGTGGCTGCCTTATCCAATGGCAAAACGATACAGGCGGTTGAAGAGGATCTGCTGGTATTCCTCAAGTTGCATGCGGTGGGGTTCGAGCGGCTGCAAGCCACGGAAACGCGCCATGCCGGGCCGTGGGAGGTGCAGTTTAACCAGTTGCGTTCCTTCCGCCCGAAACGTATCGCGACACTGCTGCCGCAGACTTTGCATCTGCCTTACGATGAGGCGGGTTTTCATTTCAACAAGCCATTTATGCAGAAGGAAGCCTTCTGGGCGGGCAAGCTGAGCGGCCGTCATGCCACGCTGTATTACAACAAATATCCCTTCGTCGATTTTCACGCTCTGCTGGTGCCCGAGCGCGAAAGCTGTTTGCCGCAATTTTTAACCGAGGCGCATCATTTTTATCTGTGGCAGGCCACGCTGGATTTGTCGCGTACGCTGGACGGCGTGGGTTTTGGCTACAATTCGCTGGGGGCTTTTGCCTCGGTCAATCACCTGCATTTTCAGATGTTCGTTAAACCTGACGGCATGCCGGTGATGCGCGAGAATTGGCAGCATAACGGCGGTAGCAAAGCATACCCGACACGCTGTGCAAGATTTGACACGCCTGCTGCAGCATGGAGTTTTCTGGGTGAAATGCATGAAACAAATACCCCCTACAATCTGCTCTACAGTAAAGGCCTGGTTTATATTTTCCCGCGCCAGAAGCAAGGTTGTTATGCGCAGCCCGACTGGAGCAGCGGGTTTGCGTGGCACGAAATGGCGGGCGGGATGATTACGTTTAACCGGGAAAGCTACACCAGTATTGATCAGGCCTCCATCGAGCAAGAACTGGCCAGGCTGGTTGTATAAAACATGAAAAAAGTACACATCGTTATCCCCGATTTATTTTTGCCGCAACAACTGGCCGCCTATGCCAGTGCCGACCTGTCCCTGCCTGCGCTGGAAAAATTGTTGGCCAGAGCGCGGGTCGTGCCCCTTGTAGTCGACACGCTGGAAACATGGCTGTGCGAGAGTTTTGGGATTGTTGACCTGGCGATTGCGCCATTGACCCTGCGCGCAGATGGCGTGATGCCAGGCGATGCTTACTGGCTGCGCGCCGACCCTGTGGGCCTATACATGCAGCGCGATCAGATAATCATGCAGCCCGATCTCACCCTTACAGAAAATGAGGCAGAGCAGTTATGCGCCAGCCTGAATGCGCATTTTACCGACGAGGGTTTGCACTTTGTGGCACCCCATCCGCAGCGCTGGTATCTGCAGCTTGATCATGCTCCCGACATGCAGACTCATCCAATGCCACAAGTAGTGGGCGCTAATGTGCATGCACACTTGCCCTTTGGTGCCGATGCATTGCACTGGCATAGTGTGTTCAATGAAATCCAGATGTTGTTTTATGAGCATGCGGTAAACCAGGCGCGCGAACAACGCGGTGAGCCACCTGTCAATGCAGTGTGGCTGTGGGGGGGTGGCAAAACGGTTGATAATTTATTCCGGCCTTTTGCCATGGTAGCCGGTGACAGTGAGCTGACCCGCGCATTTGCGCAGGCTATGGACATCCCCGTTTTGCTGCCCGTTGAGCCCCTGTTGATGGGCAAGCCGGAACAGGGCGAAGAAGTGTTGCTGGTGTGGGAGGGCTTGCGCAGTGCTTTGCAAAGTGCAGACATCGCAAAGTGGCGCGCATCCGTGCAGCAGTTTGAAGCTGAATTTGCAGAGCCACTTTTGGCGGCGCTTGCTATGGGTCAGCTTGAGCAGATTACCCTGGACGCGCTGAGCGAAGGCGAGTCGCGCCGCTTTGTGCTGACTCGCTCCGCGCTGTGGAAGCTGTGGTGCTTGCCCAGGCCCTTGCTGCACTATGCTTTGGCGGGACATTCGAGCAAAGCATAAACCCCTTAATCAAATTCCGGCTATCCTGTATCATAGCGATTGTCCTAATAGAAACGTTACCCATGAAAGTTACCTTCCTAGATTTTGAGCAATCCGTTTCCGACCTGGAAAACAAGATTGAACAGCTGCGCTACGCACAGGATGATTCCGCAGTCGATATTTCCACTGAGATCAACCAGCTGCAAAAAAAGAGCCAGACTCTGACCAAGGATATTTACGCCAAGCTGACGCCGTGGCAAATTTCCCAGGTGTCCCGCCACCCGCAGCGCCCTTACACCCTGGACTACATCGAGCATCTGTTCACCGACTTTGAAGAATTGCACGGTGACCGCGTGTATGCGGATGATGCGGCCATTGTTGGAGGACTGGCGCGTTTCAACGGCCAGAGCGTAATGGTGATCGGCCACCAGAAGGGTCGCGACACCAAGGACAGGCAGTACCGCAACTTTGGCATGCCGAGGCCGGAAGGTTATCGCAAAGCGATGCGCCTGATGCGTCTGGCTGAAAAATTTGGCATTCCTATCATGACCTTCATCGACACGCCGGGTGCTTATCCCGGCGTGGGCGCGGAAGAGCGTGGCCAGTCCGAAGCGATCGGCAAGAATCTGTATGTGATGGCTGAACTGCGTGTTCCCGTGATCTGCACCATCATCGGCGAAGGCGGCTCCGGTGGCGCGCTGGCGATTGCCGTGGGCGATACCATGCTGATGTTGCAGTACGCGACTTACTCGGTTATTTCCCCTGAAGGCTGCGCTTCTATTTTGTGGAAGAGTGCCGACAAGGCGCCGGATGCCGCGGAAACCCTGGGTATCACCGCGACCCGTCTGAAAGCGCTGGGGTTGGTCGACAAGATTATCAGCGAACCGCTGGGTGGTGCGCACCGTGACTATCCTGCCATGATGCAGACGCTGAAAAAAGCCCTGCACGATTCGCTCAAGCAGGTACAGAGTCAAACGATGGAACAAATGCTGCAAGCCCGTTTCAGCCGCCTGATGAGCTATGGCAAATTCAAGGAAGTCGAGCTCTAATACAGCCTGGATGTTGCATGGATTCACATGCCCTCGCATGTGTTTTATTTCGCATGGAAACTTTGCTCAATCGGGCGTATGAATAACTACGCCACTCTTTCACAAAGCTGTGCTTCAGTGAAGGCTAACCTTTAGGTTACGACGTAACTAAAATTCCCCTACAAAATAAAACGCTGCGCGATCATCATGCGAATCCACGCAACATCCAAGCTATCCGAGTGCGTTTCTGACGCGCTCACTTCAATAATTCCACGCGGTCGTTCCCTGTTGCTTGGCTTGAGTGGCGGCGTCGATTCGGTCGTGCTGCTGCATCTGCTCGTGCAACTTTCCCCGAGATTTTCCTGGCAGTTAAGCGCGCTGCATGTGCATCACGGTATCAGCCGGCACGCAGATAACTGGACTGAATTTTGCACTGAGTTGTGCGCAAAATATGCTGTTCCGCTACAGATCGAGCGTGTGGATATTGCCCCGTTGCGCGCAAAGGGTATCGAGGCGGCCGCACGGCAACTGCGCTATGCAGCCATGGCGCGCCAGAAAGTAGATTTCATTGCGCTGGCGCACCACCGCGACGACCAGGCAGAAACTCTGTTGTTGCAACTGCTGCGCGGTGCAGGAGTGCGCGGTGCCAGTGCGATGCCGCTGCTGAAAATCCGCCACGACGCACCTGCTTTGCTGCGCCCCCTGCTGAATGTGGAGCGCAGCCAGCTGGAAGCTTATGCACGCGAGCATGAGTTACGCTGGATTGAAGACGACAGCAACGGGGATGTGAGCTATCCGCGCAATTTTCTGCGTCATCGCGTGCTGCCTGTGCTGGAGCAGCGTTTCCCTGCTTACCGCACCACCCTGGCACGCAGTGCCGATCATTTTGCCGAGGCTGCCGCGTTGCTGGATGAATTGGCGGTGCAGGATGCAAAGAGCGCAATAAACGGTGATCGTCTGGGTGTTGCAACGCTGCGTCAATTGAGCAAAGCGCGAGGGAAAAATCTGCTGCGCTATTTTCTGGCAGCGCAGGGTGCGCCCATCCCGGATTCAACTCGCCTGGCAGAAATGCTGCGCCAATTGTGCGAGGCGGGCGAGGGCGCGCAGATCTGCATCACCTGGCAGGAATGGCAGTTGCGCTGTTATCGCGGGCACGCTTTTGCATTACCAGTGACGTTGCCAGCGGCTGATTTTGCTATTGTCTGGCAGGGTGAAGCAGAAATAGTGCTGCCTGCATCGCACGGTGTATTAAATTTTCAACCTGTCCTTGGACAGGGGCTTAGCCTGGAAAAATTGCATAAGGGCGCGGTGACTATACGTCCACGCCAGGGTAGTGAAAGTATCTTGCTGAATGCTGCGCGCCCACGCCAAAGCCTGCGCAATTTACTACCCCGGCAAGGCGTCCCGCCGTGGCAGCGGGAACTTCTGCCTTTGCTCTTTTGTGGTGACGAGCTGGTGCATGTGCCAAGTATTGCAACATCCGGCAAATATGTTGCGCAAGCCGGTGAAAAAGGGGTATTGGTTAGTTGGAAAAATTGGACTAGTATGCTTGCAGCAGGTATCCCGGTTGAAGCATAAACAGTGAAAATGTAAGTTGTGTGTGAGTCGGTAAATTCATACTGGTCGCCTCTGTTATGAGCTTGGATTGGACAATTTGCATCATTTTTAAAACCAGGGAGAGAGATTCATGAAAAACATAAATGTCTTGCTAGGTATTCTGATGTTATCCGTTTCGTTCGTGTCTATTGCCGAACCTGTAGTCATCAAATTTAGCCATGTGGTTGCCCCCGATACACCCAAGGGTAAAGCGGCAGAAAAATTCAGGCAGATGGTGGAAGAGCGCAGCAAAGGCACAATGAAGGTCGAGATTTACCCCAATAGCCAGTTATATAAAGATCGTGAAGAGCTGGAAGCCTTGCAGTTAGGCGCTGTGCAGATTCTTGCACCCTCAATGGCAAAATTTGGCCCGCTGGGTGCGCGTGAATTTGAGTTGTTTGATTTGCCATTTATTTTTCCCAATAAAGAAACGCTGTATCGCACCATGGATGGTGTCGTAGGCAAGCGTTTGTTCAGCAAGCTGGAGGCCAAGGGAATTACCGGCCTGGCCTACTGGGACAATGGCTTCAAGCAGATGAGCGCGAACAAGCCCATGCATAGGGTGGCTGACTTTAACGGCATGAAGATGCGTATTCAGTCTTCCAAAGTACTTGATGCGCAAATGAAGGCCTTGGGTGCGATGCCGCAGGTGATGGCCTTCAGCGAGGTTTACACAGCTCTGCAACAAGGCGTGGTGGACGGAACAGAAAACCCGCTATCCAACATCTACACTCAGAAAATGCATGAGGTGCAGAAGCACATGACACTTTCGGACCATGGCTATTTGGGCTACGCCGTGATTACCAATAAAAAATTCTGGGACGGACTCACTTCGGATCAGCGCAGTCTGATTTCCCAGGCGATGAAAGAGGCGACTATCTACGAGCGCAGTATTGCCCAGCAGGAAGGCGATGATGCGCTGGCCAAGATACGCGCGGCAAAAACAACCGAGATCTATACCTTGACCGATGCTGAGCGTGCCGAGTGGATGAAGGCATTATTGCCTGTGCATAAGGAGTTCGAGAGCGTGGTAGGCAAAGAAAATCTCCAGGAAGTATATGATATCGCTACGCAGGTAGCGGCGGAAGAAACCGCCGCAAAGAAAAAATCCGCAAAGAAATAGAATTGCCGCTGAGAGCCCCGGTTATGCCGGGGTTTTTGTTTGAAGCCGTCCTTACAGACTGGAATTGTTATGATCAATCGTATACTCGACAGGCTGGAGGAGTGGCTGATCGCCGCCTTTATGGGCTTGGCAACACTGATTATTTTTTTTGCGGTAGCGCACCGCTACTCGTCCAGCATACCCTGGGTATGGCAATACACCCGCCATCTCAGTACCAGCTGGACGCAGGAGTTGTGTATCTACCTGTTTATCTGGATGGCTAAATTTGGTGCGGCCTATGGTGTGCGCACCGGCATCCATGTGGGTGTGGATGTGCTGGTACGCAGCCTGGCGCCGGCCAAACAGAAATTTTTTGTGGTGCTGAGCCTGGGCAGCGGCGCATTTTTTACGGCTACCATCGCTTTGCTCGGTACAAAATTCGTGCATTTTATTTACGTCACGGGGCAGATTTCTCCCGACCTGGAAATGCCGATGTGGATTATTTACCTCGCCATCCCTCTGGGCTCATCGCTGATGTGCTACCGCTTTCTGCAAGTGATGTGGCATTACCTCAAGAAGGGTGAGTTACCCGTTCATAGCTACGGCGGCGATATAGAGGTGAAGGCATGAACTCGCTCATTATCTTTGTATTGCTGGTGGCCTTGCTGCTGACAGGCATGCCCATTTCGATTGCGTTGGGTATGTCGGTGCTGGCTTTTTTATATGCCTTCTCCACCATCCCGGTGGAAATCATATCTCAGCGCTTGTTTACCGGGCTCGACCAGTTTGCCATTATGGCGATTCCATTTTTCATTCTGGCCGGAGCTTTCCTGACTTCGGGCGGGGTGGCTACGCGCATTGTGAATTTTGCCACTACGCTGGTGGGGGCGATGCGCGGTGGCCTGGCGCTGTCGGCCGTGCTGTCGTGCGCTTTCTTCGCTGCCTTGTCGGGCTCCAGCCCGGCGACGGTGGTGGCGATCGGCTCCATCATGATTCCGGCAATGGTGAAGCAGGGCTACCCGAAGGCGTTTGGCGTGGGGGTGATTGCAACCTCGGGTGGACTGGGAATACTGATTCCACCTTCCATTGTGATGATTATTTATGCAGTAAGCACCAATACCAGCGTGGGACAGCTGTTTATTGCCGGTATCGTGCCCGGGGTGCTGATGGCATTTACGCTGATGCTTGTGACCTGGCTGGTGGCTAAAAAGCATAACTATCCGACCTTGCCGCAAGCCAGCCTGCGCGAGATATGGCAGGCTTTCCGCGATTCAATCTGGGGTCTGCTCATCGTCGTTATCGTGATAGGGGGCATCTACGGCGGCATTTTCACCCCCACGGAAGCCGCAGCGGTAAGCGCGGTATATGCTTTTGTGGTGGCCGTGTTTATTTACGGTGATTTGAAATTGCGTGACGTGCCGCGAGTGTTGCGTGAATCTGCCAATATGAGCGCCATGCTGCTTTACATCATCACCAATGCGATCCTGTTCTCTTTTTTGCTGACCAGCGAAAATATCCCGCAACACCTTGCTCAGTGGATCGTTGAGCAGGGCCTGTCGCCGTGGATGTTCCTGCTGTTTGTAAACGTGTTGCTGTTTTTTGCCGGCGATTTCATGGAGCCCAGCTCGATTATTCTGATTCTCGCGCCTATCTTCCTGCCGGTAGCTATCAAGCTGGGGATTGATCCGATACATCTGGGCATAGTCATGACCATCAACATGGAGCTGGGCATGATCACCCCCCCGGTTGGGTTAAACCTGTATGTGGCCAGCGGTCTGGCGCGCATGGGCCTGACCGAGGTCACGCTGGCCGCAGCACCGTGGATACTGGTGGTGACTGCTATCCTGCTGCTGGTGACCTATGTGCCGCAGATTGCGTTGTGGTTGCCGCATCTGATGTACGGCATTCCGTAATGCTGGGATCAGGTGCACTTTGATGTTAAAATGCCAGACTGAATTTCTATTAACCTTAAATTTTGTCTGGAGAAGCACATGGCTGTTGAACGTACCCTGTCGATTATCAAACCTGATGCAGTTGCCAAGAATGTTATTGGCCAGATTTATACCCGTTTTGAAGGCGCCGGCCTGAAAGTGATTGCTGCACGTATGGTGCAATTGTCACGTCTGGAAGCGGAAGGTTTTTACGCCGTGCACCGCGCGCGTCCATTTTTCAAGGATCTGGTGGATTTCATGATTTCCGGTCCGGTGATGATCCAGGCGCTGCAGGGTGAAAACGCGATTCTGAAAAATCGTGACCTGATGGGCGCAACAGATCCTAAAAAAGCGGATAAAGGCACAATCCGTGCTGACTTCGCTGACAGTATTGATGCGAACGCAGTGCACGGTTCCGATGCGGCCGAAACAGCAGCAGTGGAAATCGCTTATTTCTTCCCGGGCTTGAACGTTTACCCACGTTAATCTTCTCAAGAGCATGGCAGAAAACCTCCTCAATTTTGATGCACAGCAACTGACCGACTGGTTCGCGAAACAGGGCGAGAAGCCTTTTCGCGCCCGTCAGGTGCAGCGCTGGATACACAGAGTGGGGGAGCCGGATTTTGCGGCAATGACAGACATTGCCGCTTCCTTGCGTGAAAAATTGCAGCAGCAGGCGTGCGTTACCGCACCCACTGTGCAGCGCGAGGAGATTTCCACGGACGGTACGCGCAAGTGGCTGTTGAACGTGGGCACGGGCAATGCGATCGAGGCGGTGTACATCCCCGAAGCCGAGCGCGGTACTCTGTGTGTTTCAACCCAGGCTGGCTGCGCGCTGGACTGTTCATTCTGTTCCACCGGCAAGCAGGGCTTTAATCGCAACCTCAGCGTGGCCGAAATTGTCGGTCAGTTGTGGTGGGCCAACCGCGAGATCGGCAAGGATGCTAACGGTAACTGGCCGATCAGCAATGTGGTGTTTATGGGCATGGGTGAGCCGCTGCTGAATTTCAATAACACGGTCAGCGCATTGCGCCTGATGCTGGACGACAACGCCTATGGCCTGTCGCGCCGCCGCGTGACAGTTTCTACTTCCGGCATCGTTCCCGCAATGGACAGGCTGCGCGAGGAGTGTCCGGTGGCGCTGGCGGTGTCGCTGCACGCGCCGAACGATGCACTGCGAGATGTGCTGGTGCCGGTCAACCAGAAATATCCGCTGCGTGAATTGCTGGCGGCGTGCAACCGTTATCTGGAAAACGCACCGCGCGATTTTATAACCTTCGAATATGTGATGCTGGCCGGTGTCAATGACAGCGAAAAGCAGGCGCGTGAACTGGTGTCACTGGTGCGTGATGTGCCGTGCAAATTCAATCTGATTCCGTTCAATCCCATCCCGCAGGCGCCCTATCAGCGTTCAAGCGCCGAAGCAATTCGCCGTTTCCGCGATGTGCTGATGCAGGCTGATATTGTTACCACCATCCGCAAGACACGGGGCGATGATATTGCCGGAGCCTGCGGGCAGCTGGCAGGTCAGGTGCTGGATAAAACCAAAAGAACACGTACTGCAATAGGGACAGGTCTATGAAATTGTTTGTCACGGTTCTGCTGCTGTTGCTAACCACGGCATGTGCTTCTTCGGGGAGAAAAAATTCCGATGGACAACCGCAAAATGCGGCAGACGCACAGGCCAGCGCCAAAATTCATACGGAGTTGGGTGCCTTGTATTATGGGCAGTCACGCTACGGTATCGCACTGGACGAATTGAAACTGGCGCTGAATATGGACAGCAAGTATGCACCTGCCTATGGTGTGCGCGGCCTGGTGTACATGGCTTTAAATGAAGACAAAAAGGCTGAAGATGACTTTGAGCGCAGCCTGGATCTGGATAGCAAAGATTCCGGTACGCGCAACAATTATGGTTGGTTCCTGTGTCAGCGCGGTCGTGAAAAAGAATCCATGGAACAATTCATGGAGGCGGTGAGAAATCCGCTCTATGCGACCCCCGAGAAAGCCTATTTGAATGCGGGACTGTGCTCAAAGAAGTTCGGCAAAATTACGGATGCGGAAGTCTTTTTGAAAAAAGCGCTATCCATACAGCCCAGGATGCCTGAAGCCTTGATAGGTATGGCAGAGCTCAGTTTTGCCAAAGCTGACTACGCCGGCGCAAAATCTTATTTTTTGCGACTTTCCCGTAACGGGACAGAGTTGTCTGCGGGCGATCTGTTAATGGCCGCCCGTGTTGAACGCAAGCTTGGAGACAAAAATGCAGAGGCGAGTTATAAGTTGCAGTTGCGCAAACGTTTCCCGGAATCACGTGAAACCCAATTAATGTTAAGTGGTGAATGATGAATACTCAGGCGGAAAACCAGTCTTCAAATATGAATAATACTTCTCGACAATTGTTGAGTGTGGGTAACACTTTGCGTGAAGCGCGTGAGCAGCTTGGCCTGAGTATAAATGATGTGGCCAACCGTATTAAATTTGCACCGCGCCAGATTGAGTCTCTTGAAGCGGATGATTTTGTGCGTTTGCCTGAAGCCGCTTTTGTGCGGGGTTTTGTTCGCAGTTATGCGCGCTTGCTGGAGCTGGATCCTGAGCGTTTGTTATTGGCTTTGCCAAGCTCGCATACCCAGTCGTCGGTAAAGCAGGATGTGAGGGCTGTAGAAATTGCCCTGCCTACCGTATCGAGTACTCGCCGCTACAATGTACTATTGCTTGCAGCAGGTTTGGCTATCGCACTATTGGTTGCAATATTCGAGCGTATGCATGAGAGCACGCCTGAAAAGGTTCAGCCTGTAGCAAAAACAAATGTGCAAGCGCTGGAGTTGCCAAATATAACATCGGAGAGTGGCGTAGCTCAGGTGCCCGAGCAGCTTCCATCCCAGCCACTTGCACCTCAGCCCCTTGCTAACGCTACTCCTGTGCCACTGCAGGTTGCTGCACCGCCGCAGCCCCCCGCACGAACCGTCCCGCCTCCGGCCTCTCAGCCGGCTGTTAACGACGCAACTATTCCTGCCACAACAGCACCTCAGCAGGCTGTACCACCCAAAAAGGTTCGTGCAGCACCCGGGGTGTATTCTTGGCAGCCTGTGCCCCAGAAAACAGTTCGTGTGGTACCTGCACCTGCGCCTGTAACGGTTGAACAGACTAAAACAAGCAATGGGGTTAATGCGCCCGAGCATGCCTTGCGCATGGAATTTGATGAGGATGCCTGGGTAGAGGTTAAAGACGGCGGTGACAATGTATTGATTTCAAAAATGCATACCAAGGGGAGTTTGGTGCGTGTAGCCGGCAAATCCCCGTTGTTGGTTACCATTGGAAATGCGCGTGCAGTGCGCCTGTTTGACAATGGTAAAAAGATAAACCTTGGACGTTATACCACCGCTGACGTGGCGCATATCAAGCTGAAATAATCATGACTCATTCATTAATACCGCGTCGTTTTTCACGGCGCGTCTTGGTTGGCAAGATCGCCATTGGTGGCGATGCGCCGGTAGTGGTGCAATCCATGACCAACACCGACACTGTCGATGCGCAGGGCACGGCGCAACAGGTGTTTGATCTGGCCAGAGCGGGTTCTGAATTGGTGCGCATCACCGTGAATACGCCTGAAGCCGCAGCACAAGTGCCACGTATACGTGAACTACTCGATGATATGGGGTGCGATGTGCCGCTGGTGGGTGACTTTCACTACAACGGCCATCGACTGTTGCGCGATTTTCCTGAATGCGCGCAGGCATTGGCAAAATACCGCATCAATCCCGGCAATGTCGGTCGTAGCCGCAAGGAAGAAGACCAGTTTGGCATGATGATCGAAACGGCTTGCCGGTATGATAAACCGGTGCGTATCGGGGTGAACTGGGGCAGCCTGGATTCGGAGCTGATTGTGCGCATGATGGATGAGAACGCCAAATTGCCACAACCGAAGACGGCCGCGGAAGTGACGCGTGAAGCATTGATCGTGTCGGCCCTGGATAGCGCCAAACGTGCAGAAACACTGGGCATGGCGCATGACAAAATTATACTGTCATGCAAGGTTAGCGGGGTACAAGATCTGGTCATGGTGTATCGCGATCTGGCGCAGCGTTGCGATTTTCCCCTGCATCTTGGTTTGACAGAAGCCGGCATGGGCTCCAAGGGAATAGTCGCGTCTACGGCTGCATTGGCGGTGCTGTTGCAGGAAGGCACAGGCGACACCATACGTATATCGCTCACTCCCGAGCCAGGCGGGGATCGCACGCAAGAAGTCGTGGTGGCACAGGAAATTTTGCAGACCATGGGTTTGCGTGCGTTTACCCCGATGGTGACCGCATGTCCGGGCTGCGGGCGCACAACCAGTACCGTATTTCAGGAACTGGCGCAGAGTATCCAGTCTTATTTGCGCTCGGAAATGCTGGTTTGGCGCAAGAAATATATTGGTGTGGAGGAGATGACGGTAGCCGTGATGGGCTGCATCGTAAACGGCCCCGGTGAAAGTAAAATGGCGAATATCGGTATCAGCCTGCCGGGTACCGGCGAGACGCCCGCGGCGCCGGTATATGTGGATGGCGAGAAGGCTGTTACCTTGCGCGGCGAAAACATCGCCAATGAATTCAAAAAAATTGTGGACGACTACGTTGCCCGAAAATACAAGAAGCGCTAATTGCAATAAATGAGTCACCCTGCATCTATCACTAAATCTGAGATCCTATGAGTAATCCCCCCCTGCAAGCCGTTCGCGGCATGAATGACATCCTGCCGGAAGAGGCGCAGCTTTGGCTATGGTTTGAGGATACCGTGCGTGAATTACTGGATTCGTATGGCTATCGCAATATCCGCATGCCGCTGGTGGAGCCGACGGCTTTGTTCAAACGCGCAATAGGTGAGGTTACCGACATTGTCGAAAAGGAGATGTACAGTTTTGAAGACAGCCTTAACGGTGATCATCTGACGCTCCGCCCTGAGGGCACCGCTTCCTGTGTGCGTGCCGTGCTGCAGCACAACCTCCTGTACAATGCGCCGCAACGCTTGTATTACAGCGGTGCCATGTTCCGCCATGAGCGCCCGCAAAAGGGGCGTTACCGGCAGTTTCATCAAATTGGAATCGAAGCGTTGGGCTTTGCCGATCCCGATATCGATGCCGAGCAAATTCTGATGTGCGCGCGGCTATGGCGCAAACTCGGCATACGCGACGTAACGCTGCAAATCAATACCCTGGGTGATGCGGAAGCACGCAAGCAGCACAGGGAAAAATTAATTGCATATTTGGGACAGTATTCCGACCTGCTGGATGCGGATGCGACACGCCGCCTGCACACCAATCCATTGCGAATTCTGGATAGTAAAAATCCGGCTATGCAGGAGTTGATTGCGGGTGCCCCCAAGCTGATGGATGAGTTGCATGAAGATGCAGTTCTGCATTTCGAGGCCGTGCAGAGCATCCTTAAACAGCACGGTGTGGCTTACGAAATCAACCCGCGTCTGGTGCGCGGTTTGGACTATTACAACCGCACCGTATTTGAGTGGGTCGCCACGCGCCTGGGTGCGCAGGGGACTATCTGTGCGGGTGGCCGCTATGATGGACTGGTAGAGCAAATTGGCGGAAAACCGGCTGCGGCTTGCGGTTTCGCCATGGGTATCGAGCGTTTATTGTCGCTATTGCAGGAAGATGGTATGCCGAATCCGGCCGCACCGCTGGATGCCTATCTTGTGCATCAGGGCGATGTGGCGGATGCGATGGCGAGTGTGCTGGCAGAACAATTGCGTGATGCAGGCTTGCGCGTGGTACTGCACAGCGGTGGCGGGAGTTTCAAGTCGCAGATGAAAAAAGCAGATGCAAGCGGTGCGCACTGTGCGGTTATCATCGGTGATGATGAAGCGCAGGCTGTCCAGGCTACGCTGAAACCTTTGCGTGGCGGTGGCGAGCAGGTGTGCGTGGAGCAAACTGAACTGGCCAAAATGATTAACAAAATGATTAAAAAGGGATAGTGAAATGTCGATGATAGATTTGCAGGAACAAGAAAGTCTGGATGCACTTAAATCGTGGTGGAAAGATAACCGCAATTGGTTGCTGACGGCGCTGGCAATCGTTCTGGTTGCGTATGCCGCACTAACTTACTGGAAGAACTATCAGGGTAAACAAGCGGCTGAAGCCTCGACGCTTTATGCCGAGGTGCTCAAACAGGTTGCCAGTAACGATCCCAAGCGTATTAACGATGCTGTTGCAGTGTTGGTCGATAAATACGGCAATACAGCCTATGCATCCCGCGCGCAATTGTTGGCAGTGCAAGCCAACCTGCAAGCCAAGGATTTGGTGCGTGCCAAGTTCCAGTTGGAGTGGGTAATTGCTCATGCGAGTGAAAGCGGTCTGCAGGATACAGCCCGTTTGAAATTATCCAGCATCCTGCTGGATGAAAAAAATTACACCGGGGCCATGAAGTTGCTCGATGCGACCCACCCTGATGCTTTCGTTGGTTTGTATGCTGACCTTAAAGGTGATGTACTGGCTGCGCAGGGTAAAACGGATGAAGCGCGCGCGGCCTACAAGCTGGCGCTTGAAAAGATGGACAGCAAGAGCGCTTACCGTAATTTGATACAACTCAAGTTAGACGGCCTTGGTGCTGAAGTGCAGGGTGGCTTGAAGTGAAATTTCACCGCAGTGTGGTATTGCTGCCGATGGTGGTTTTGCTGGCGGGTTGCTCCGGTAATAAGCTGACAGGTAAAGAGCCGGCCGAACTGCGCGACTTCAAACCAGCTGCCAGCATGGAAGTGCGCTGGAAGCGTCACGTCGGTGTGGCAGGTGACGCCGGTTTGCAGCCAGCCGTCACGCGTGATGCGGTGTATGTTGCAAACACTGCCGGCGAATTGTTTCGTCTGGATCCCGTAAGTGGCAAGAAGGTGTGGACGGTCGATTGCGGTTTTACGATATCCGCCGCGGTGGGTACGGGTGAGGGCCTGGTGCTAGTGGGCGGATTGAAGAGTGAGTTGGCTGCTTTTGATGAGGATGGTAAGTTGCGCTGGGCCACAAGGGTATCCAGTGAGGTGTCGAGTGCGCCGCAGATTGCGGATGGAATGGTGGTAGTGCGCACCAGTGATGGCCGTATTGCCGCGTTAAGCGCGCAAGACGGCAAACGACAATGGCTGTACGAACGCGCTACGCCCACACTTATCGTGCGCAGCCATGCAGGTGTGGTGATCCAGCGCGGGGTGGTGTTTGCAGGTTTCGCTGCGGGCAGGCTGGCGGCAATCAGTTTGACAAATGGCGCGGTCATTTGGGAGTCTGCTGTTTCACAACCCCGTGGTAACACTGAGCTGGAGCGTATCAGTGATATTACCAGTGAACCTGCGGTAGACAACCAAAGCGTTTGTGCAATTGCATTCCAGGGACGGTTATCCTGCTTTGACATCAAGCAGGGGGCGATGTTGTGGAGCAGGGAATTGTCGAGCGACAAAGGCCTGGCCCTGAATGGTAATTATCTTTTCGTGAGTGATGACCAAGCCACAGTATTGACGATGGACAAAGCCAGCGGTAGCACCCTGTGGAAGAACGACCAGTTGTTTATGCGCCAGACCACAGCTCCCCTGGTAATGGAAAAATATGTAGTGGTTGGAGACTTCGACGGCTATGTGCATGCACTGAGCCGAGAGGACGGCAGCCTGCTTGCACGGATCAAGACTGACGGCAGTTCAATTATTTTTGCTCCCGTAGCTCTGGGTAAAGGCTTTTTGTTGCAAACGCGAGATGGCGGTATTTATTCCATCGAAATAAATTAAAAGAGACCTCAATATGTTGCCCACGCTGGTTTTAGTTGGTCGTCCGAATGTGGGCAAGTCTACGCTGTTCAATCGTCTTACGCGCAGTCGTGATGCTCTGGTGGCAGATCTGCCGGGGTTAACGCGTGACCGCCACTATGGTAAAGGGCGTGTTGGAGAACGGCCCTATTTGGTGGTCGATACCGGCGGACTGGAGCCTGTCGCCAAGGACGGCATTATGCACGAAATGGCCAAGCAGACGCTGCAGGCCATAGACGAGGCGGATATGGTGCTGTTTCTGGTGGATGGCCGCCAGGGCCTGACCCCGCAAGACAAAATCATAGCCAACCTGTTGCGCAAAACAGGCCGTCCAGTGCAGCTTTTGGTCAACAAGGCCGAGGGTATGCAGCGCACGCGGGTTACCAACGAATTCTTCGAGCTGGGACTGGGCGAGCCCATTCCAATCTCGTCTGCGCATGGTGACAATGTCACCGAAGTGATAGCGCTGGTGTTTGAAGAGTTGCCGGCCCAGGTTGAGGCTGAGGAAGACAAGTCGGATCACCCCAAGCTGGCAATCGTCGGCCGTCCCAACGTTGGAAAATCAACCCTGGTCAACGCGATATTGGGCGAGGAGCGGGTTATCGCGTTTGACCAGCCGGGCACGACACGCGACAGTATTTACATCGATTTTGAAAGAAACGCCAGGCAATACACCATTATCGACACGGCTGGAGTGCGCAGACGCGGCAAGATAGACGAGGCAGTAGAAAAGTTCTCTGTGGTCAAAACCATGCAGGCAATCGAGGATGCCAACGTGGTGATACTGGTGGTGGATGCACGCGACCAGATCACCGAGCAGGATGCGCATCTGGCCGATTTTGTGCTGCAAGCCGGCCGTGCGCTGGTGCTGGCGGTGAATAAATGGGACGGACTGGATGCGTATCAGCGTGATACCGCCAAACGTGACATCGATCGCAAGCTGCACTTCCTGAGTTTTGCCAAGCACCACTTTATATCGGCACTAAAAGGTGACGGGGTGCAGTCTTTGTTCAAGTCCGTGGATGAGGCTTATGCCGCGGCAATGGCAAAGTTGCCCACCCCCTTGCTTACTCGCGTGTTGATAGACGCGGTAGACAAGCAGCAACCGCCGCGCGGCGGAGTCTTCCGTCCCAAGATGCGCTATGCCCACCAGGGCGGCAGCAATCCACCGCTGATTATTATCCACGGCAGCGCGCTGGATAAAGTGCCGGAAAGTTACCGGCGTTATCTGGAAAAAACCTTCTGCGACGCATTCAAGTTGCAGGGTACACCGCTCAAGGTTGAATTCAGGGCCGGAGCCAATCCGTTTGCCGATAACAAGCCTAAAAAGATCACCGAAAGTGAAAGGCGTGAAGGCCTGAAGCTAGCTGACCGTGTGCGTAAGCGTGCGTGGCGAGAACCAAAACGATAAAAACGAAGCCCTTAAGTAACTGGTCAGAAAGCCAGAAATCCAGTAAAGTTATCAACCCGATCAAATACAGAGAAAAATAAAAATGAGCGCAAAAGGGCAACAATTACAAGACCCGTTCCTGAACGCCTTGCGTAAGGAACATGTACAGGTTGCTATTTACCTCGTAAATGGTATCAAGTTACAAGGGCAGGTCGAATCATTTGACCAGTATGTGGTGCTGTTGAAAAATGCCACACTGGTGCAGATGGTGTACAAGCACGCAATATCTACTATCGTCCCCGCACGTGCAGTCACCATCCCGTACGACACTGAATAAATGGACACCTCCAGAAATCCAAACTTCGTTGCGTTACTGCGTTGTCCAGAAAATTTAAACGCTTGCATATCTAATTTATGCTGCGTCCCTAAATGTTCTCCGCTCCTTGTATCGCCTGGAATTTTGAATTTTTTGAAGCATCCATAATATGCATGAAGCTACAGCAGCTGCGAATACGGCAGTACTGGTTTGTCTTGATTTGGGCGCCCCGGATTACGCAGAAAACCTGGAAGAGTTTCGCCTGCTGGTAGAGAGTGCGGGCGTGCAGGGTATTGCCATAATAGGCGGAAAACGCCAGCGGCCTGATCCGGCTTTATATGCGGGTAGTGGAAAAGTGGAAGAAGTCGCCGCACTGGTTGAAGAGCGGGAAGTGCCACTGGTGATTTTTAACCACGACCTGTCGCCGGCACAGATGCGCAATTTGGCGGAAAAGCTGAAGGCGCGCGTTATAGACCGTACCATGCTGATATTGGATATTTTTGCCTTGCGTGCGAAAAGTCACGAAGGCAAGGTTCAAGTTGAGCTGGCCCAGCTCAAATATCTCTCCTCCCGTCTTGCCGGTATGAATCAGGACATGGGGCAGCAAAAGTTTGCGGTAGGTGCACGCGGCCCGGGTGAAACGCAGCTGGAACTGGACAAGCGCAAGCTGGAGCGGCGGGTGCTGTTATTGAATGAACGTCTGGAAAAGCTGCGCCGCCACAGGCAGGTGTTGCGAAAATCGCGTGATCGATCCGATGTATTGTCGGTGTCTATCGTCGGTTACACCAATGCGGGAAAATCCACTTTATTTAACAAGCTGACTCACGCAAACGTGTATGTTGCCGACCAGCTGTTTGCCACCCTCGACACCACTGCACGGCGCGTGTTTATCGAAGGTGAGGGGCAGGTGGTGTTGTCCGACACGGTGGGCTTTATACGCCATCTGCCGCATGGTCTGGTGGCTGCTTTTCGCAGTACCCTTGAGGAAACTGCGATGGCGGATTTATTGCTGCACGTGGTGGATTCCAACAGTCCCGAGCGTCATGATCAGGTCGCAGAGGTGAATAAAGTCTTGCGCGAAGTTGGTGCGCAGGATATTCCACAGATCTTGATATTTAACAAAATTGATTTGCAGGACTTGCCCGCAGGCTTGAAGCGCGATGAATATGGTAAGATAGTCAGTATAAATTTGAGTGCAAAAACAGGTGCGGGTATCGATGATTTACGCAAGGCAATAGCCGAAGTGCGCGATGCCCAGAAGCAGGAAGTTCAAGTTCAGCAGTGGCATCCGCTTAATTAATGAAACAATATAAGGCAAATTATTATGGGATTGAATGATCCGCAATGGGGCAATAAAAACAGCGGGGGCCCGCCTGATTTGGACGAATTGCTGCGCAATTTCAATAAGAAAATTGCCGGGTTGTTTGGCGGCAAGGGTGGCTCTGGTAACAAAGGTGGAGGTACTGGTGCTCCGCAAAGTTTCGGAGTTGGAATTGGTCTGATCGTGACCATAGTTGCAATACTGTGGACTGCCACGGGTTTCTACATCGTAGACGCGAGTTCGCGTGGCGTGGTTCTGCGTTTCGGAGGTTATGTTGACACCACGCAGCCCGGACCGCGCTGGCATATTCCCTATCCGATTGAATCGGTAGAGGTGGTGAGCATAAGCCAGGTCAGAACAGTGGAAATTGGCTACCGCGAAAACGTCAAGAATAAGATGCTGAAAGAATCGCTGATGCTGACCGCTGACGAAAATATCATCGATATTCAATTTGCGGTCCAGTATTTCCTGAAAGACCCCAAGGATTATTTGTTTAACAATCGCAAGCCTGACGAAAATGTACGACAGGCGGCGGAAACCGCTATTCGCGAAATCGTCGGCAAGAACAAGATGGACTTTGTGCTGTATGAGGGACGCGAACAGGTAGCTGCTGCGACTACCAAATTGGTCCAGGACATTCTGGATCGTTATAAGACCGGGATCCTGGTGAGCAAGGTCACCATGCAGAATGCGCAGCCACCTGAGCAGGTGCAGGCCGCTTTCGATGATGCGGTAAAGGCCGGACAGGACAGGGAGCGCCAGAAAAATGAAGGCCAGGCTTATGCAAATGATGTCGTGCCCAGAGCCAAGGGTGCGGCAGCGCGTCTAAAGGAAGAGTCTGAAGGTTATCGCCAGCGTGTGATAGCAAATGCCGAGGGTGATGCCAGCCGCTTTAAACAGGTGCTGGTGGAATATGAAAAGGCACCAGCCGTAACCCGTGAGCGTATGTACATCGATATGATGCAACAGGTATTGACCAGCAGCAGCAAGGTCATGGTGGATCAAAAGGCGGGCAATAGCCTGTTGTATCTGCCCCTGGACAAGCTGATCCAGAGTGCAGGGCAGCCAGTGTCTGATGCGCTGGCTGCGGGAAATGTTGAACAACCAGCGGTTACAACACCAGCGAGTGAGGCGGCAGGTTTGACGCGCGGCGTGCGCGATACCTTACGCGGCCGCGACAGGGAGGCACGTTAATGAAAACTAATATGGGTAACTTCTTGGTCGGCGCAGTTGTCGTGCTTATCGTGCTCAGTCTGAGCATATTTGTGGTGGATCAGCGCCAGACCGCCATTGTGTTGCAACTGGGTGAGCTGGTGGGTGTGAAGACTGAGGCAGGTCTGTATTTCAAGGTGCCGCTGGTGCAAAACGTGCGTTATTTTGACTCGCGCATTCTCACCATGGACAGTGTGGAGCCCGAACGTTTCATCACTGCGGAAAAGAAAAACGTGATGGTGGATTCCTTCGTCAAGTGGCGTATTGCCGATGTGAAGCAATACTACATCAGCGTGCGCGGAGATGAGATGGTTGCACAAACCAGATTGATGCAGACGGTGAATTCAATTATGCGCGAGGAATTCGGCAAGCGCAGCGTCACTGAGGTTGTGTCCGGCGAACGCGACAAAATTATGGATGTGTTGCGCGAAAAGGCTGATGCCGATGCACGCAAGATTGGTGTGCAGGTAATGGATGTACGTCTCAAACGCGTGGATTATCCGATGGAAATCAGCGATTCTGTATACCGTCGCATGGATGCCGAGCGCAAGCGAGTGGCCAACGAATTGCGTGCGACGGGTAATGCGGAAAGCGAAAAAATACGCGCCGACGCAGACAGACAGCGCGAAGTCATCCTTGCCAATGCATATCGTGATGCGCAGAAAATCAAGGGTGATGGCGATGCCAGGGCATCCGCTCTGTATGCTGCTGCGTTTGGGCGCAATGCTGAGTTTTATGCGTTTTACCGCAGCATGGAAGCCTACAAGCAAAGCTTCAAGAACAAGAGTGACGTCATGGTGATAGATCCGAGTTCCGCTTTCTTTAAGTACCTGAAGAGCTCCAGCAAGGCGGGCAAGTAATCCAGATGCTTGACTATTTGCTCACAGCATTGGGTTTGATGCTGGTAATCGAAGGTTTGATGCCGTTTCTGTTTCCTGCCGCATGGCGGGCAGGGTTAAGCAAGCTTACCCAGTTTCATGATGGCCAGACCCGCTTTATCGGGCTGACATTAATGTTGAGCGGCTTGCTGATGATTTATTGGATTAAATAATGCCGAATTGGTTGTTGCCGGAATATATACAGGACATGCTGCCGGAAGAGGCGTGGCGGATTGAAGCCATGCGCGGCAAGGTGATTGAATTGCTGCGTTTGTCTGGCTACCAGTTGGTTGCGCCGCCGTTGCTGGAATATGCGGAATCGTTGCTGATAAATAATAGCCAGGATATGGACGTGCGCACCTTTAAACTGGTCGACCAGTTGAGCGGGCGCACGATGGCGTTGCGCGCTGACATTACCCCGCAAGTGGCACGTATAGACGCGCATCTGCTCAATTGCAAAGGCGTGACACGCCTGTGTTACGCCGGTAGCGTATTACATACCCAGCCAGCCGGTTTGATGCGCACGCGTGAACCGTTGCAGATTGGCGCTGAGTTGTATGGTCACAGTGGTTTGGAGAGTGATCTCGAAGTGCAGCATTTAATGCTGCAAGCCTTGACGCTGATGGGAGTTGATGGTGTCCACCTGGATTTGGGGCATGTAGCCGTTTTTCGCGCATTGATTAAACGTGCTGCTATAGGCCCCGAATTGGAGTCAGCCTTGTTTGCAGCACTGCAGCTCAAGGATGCACCCGAGTTGCATGGACTGGTATCAGAATTGCCAGAAGAGGTACAAACCTCAATGTTGGCGTTGACACAGCTATATGGCGGCGCGGCGGATGTGTTGCAGAGAGCCCGCAAAGTTCTGCCAGATTGCACTGAAGTGCGCGCCGCATTGAATGAATTGGAGCAAGCGGCAGCCTATCTGCAACCAATGGCCAAGAGTATAGGCATCGATCTGGCGGAGTTGCGCGGCTATCATTATCACAGCGGCATGGTGTTTGCTGCTTATCACGCCGGCAGTCATGATGCGATTGCATTGGGTGGCCGTTATGATGATCTGGGAAAAAGCTTTGGCCGAGCACGCCCGGCCACGGGCTTTAGCATGGACTTGCGTCAGCTGCTGGGCCTGTTGCCGCCAATAGCGCAGCCCAAGGCTATCCTGGCGCCACATAGCAATGATGCAGCACTGAACGAAAGCATTTCCAAACTGCGCAGGCAGGGGCATTCGGTGGTGGTAGATCTGCTCGGTGATACGGCTTTTCGTAGCGAATTAAATTGTGACCGCGAACTGATCTTGCGTAATTCTGCATGGGTCGTGGTTGATCTGAAAATCTAGAAATCAGGAATTTACAATGGCAAAGAACGTCGTAGTAATTGGTACGCAATGGGGTGACGAGGGCAAGGGCAAAATCGTGGACTGGCTTACCGACCATTCACATGGCGTGGTGCGTTTTCAGGGTGGCCATAATGCCGGGCATACCCTGGTTGTTAACGGCAAGAAAACAGTCCTCCATTTGATTCCATCAGGTATCTTGCGTGACCACGTGATGTGTTATATCGGTAACGGTGTGGTGGTGTCGCCTGACGCCTTGCTGAAAGAAATGGACGATCTTTCTGCCGCTGGCGTAGACGTTTATAACCGTTTGAGAATTTCTGAAGCATGCCCCCTGATCCTGCCGTATCACGTAGCGCTGGACCAGGCGCGCGAAATCGCCAAGGGCGCGGCCAAAATTGGGACTACCGGACGCGGTATCGGCCCGGCTTATGAAGACAAAGTTGCACGACGTGGCGTGCGCATACAGGACTTGTTCCACCGCAAGCGTCTGGCAGCCAAGCTGGGCGAGATTCTGGATTATCACAACTTCGTGCTGAAAAACTATTTCCACGCCGAAACGGTCGATTTCCAGAAAACCCTGGATGATGCGCTGGCCTTGGCCGATCGTGTGAAGCCGTTAATAATGGACGTACCCCGCGCGCTGTATGAGGCGAACAAGGCCGGACAGAATCTGCTGTTTGAAGGTGCGCAGGGCGCGTTGCTGGATATCGACCATGGTACTTACCCCTATGTGACATCGAGTAACTGTATCGCCGGTGCAGCCTCGGCAGGAGCCGGGGTAGGCCCGCAGACTTTGCACTATGTTCTGGGTATTACCAAGGCATACACCACACGCGTGGGATCAGGCCCGTTCCCTACCGAGTTGTATGATGCTTTAACCAAGCAGGATCCGGCCGGCAAGCATATGGCGGAAAAAGGCCATGAGTTTGGCTCCACTACCGGGCGGGCGCGTCGTTGCGGCTGGTTTGACGCAGCCGCACTCAAGCGCTCGATTCAGATCAACGGTGTATCCGGCTTATGCGTGACCAAACTGGATGTGCTGGATGGTGTGCAGACCCTGCGTCTGTGTGTGGGTTATAACGTTGATGGACAGTTCATCGACATTCTGCCGGTAGGTGCAGATGCCCTGACTGGCTGTGAGCCCGTGTATGAAGACATGCCAGGCTGGAGCGGCAGCACAGTCGGCGTGAAGCGTTACGAGGACCTGCCGCTGGAAGCGCGCAACTACCTGAAGCGTATGGCCGAGATTTGTGAAGTGCCGGTTGATATGGTGTCTACGGGGCCAGATCGTGATGAAACGATAGTGCTGCGTCACCCGTTCGAGGGTTAAGCGCAATTGTTTGAAACAGGAAAAATCAATGCGCAGAGCCAGACAGGCATTGCGTGTTTGATTTTTGAGATTAAACCGTGGGGATTTGAAACTATGATTGCTTCTAGCATTGAAGCTATCTTTAGACTTAACTTCTGGAAAGCCGAAGCCGGGAAAAATTCTGAAGCTTGGTGCCCGGAAGAGGACTCGAACCTCCACACCTTACGGCACACGGACCTGAACCGTGCGCGTCTACCAATTCCGCCATCCGGGCAAATCAAAGAGATTGATTGCTTGAGGGCGCGTACTTTAATTGCTATAGGATAAGCTGTCAATGACAAATAATAAAAATAACATCCGTGTCCTCGATCCATTCCTGGAACGCGAGCGCGAACAGTATGAACATCCCCTGCCCAGCCGGGAATATATTCTGCAGGTTCTTGCACAACATGGCGTACCCATTGAGCAGGAAGATCTCATCAGCATGCTGCAAATCGAAGAACATGAAGCAGAGCTGTTTATCCGCCGCATCCGTGCAATGGAGCGCGACGGGCAGATTATGCGCAACCGCAAACGCGCCATCTGTGTCATGGAAAAGCTCGATCTGGTCAAAGGCAAGGTACAGGGTCATCCCGATGGTTTCGGTTTTCTGATTCCTGAAGACGGCAGTGATGATCTGGTATTGAGCGCCAAGGAAATGCATAAAGTGCTGCACGGCGATATCGTGATGGCGCGTGTGGGCGGCATGGACAGACGCGGTCGGCGCGAGGCCAGCGTAGTTGAAGTGCTTGAGCACTACAACACGCGGGTGGTCGGACGCTTGTATGAAGATCACGGCATCCTGTTTGTGGTGGCGGAGAACCGTCGTATCAGCCAGGACATACTGGTGGCGCCGGGCGAGCAGGGCGCAGCAATTGTCGGGCAGGTGGTGATACTGGAACTGGTGCAGCAGCCGAGCAAGCACGCGCAGCCGATAGGCCGCATTGTAGAGGTGCTGGGGAACTACGGCGACTCGGGCATGGAAATAGAAATTGCCCTGCGCAAGCATGACCTGCCAAATGAATTTCCCCACGATGCAAAGCATCAGGCAGAACAGTTTGATACGCATGTGTTGCCGGAAAATTACGCCGGACGCGAGGATGTGCGCAATCTGCCATTGGTGACAATCGATGGTGAAACCGCGCGTGACTTTGACGATGCGGTGTATTGTGAACCAGCCGGTCCCGGCTTCCGTCTGGTGGTGGCGATTGCCGACGTGAGTGCCTATGTACAGCCGGGCGACCCGCTGGATCAGGAAGCATTGAACCGCAGCACCTCCGTTTATTTCCCGCGTCGCGTGATCCCGATGCTGCCGGAGGAATTATCCAACGGCCTGTGTTCAATCAACCCCAATGTGGAACGCCTGTGCATGGTGTGCGACATGCACATCACTGCCGAAGGAGATATTGAAAAATATCGTTTCTACCCCTCGGTAATGATCTCGCAAGCGCGCCTGACCTACAACCAGGTGGCCGACATGCTGGCAAATCCCCAGGGTGAAATTGCACAGCAGTATGCGACCGTGTTGCCGCATGTCAATCACCTGTACACCCTGTTTCAGACACTGCTCAGGGCACGCGCAAAACGTGGCGCGATCGATTTTGAAACCATCGAAACGCAGATGATCTTTAACGATCAGGGCAAGATTGAAAAAATCATTCCGGTGCATCGCAATGACGCGCATAAACTGATCGAAGAGTGCATGCTGGCTGCCAACGTGTGTGCTGCAGGCTTCCTGCATGACCACGAACATCCGGTTCTGTATCGTGTACATGAAGGTCCTACGCCTGAAAAGCTGGGTGCCGTGCGCGAGTTCTTCAAGGAATTTGGTCTGGACCTGGGCGGCGGTGATGAGCCGGAGGCGGGCGATTACGCCAAGCTGCTCAAGCAGATTAAAGGCCGTCCCGATTTTGCGCTGTTGCAAACCGTGATGTTGCGTTCCTTGCGGCAGGCACGTTACGCGCCGGAAAACGTGGGCCATTTTGGCTTGGGCTACGAGGCTTACGCACACTTTACTTCGCCTATCCGGCGTTATCCGGATCTGCTGGTACATCGTGCGATCAAGGCGGTGCTCAAAAATTCGCAATACAAGCCATCCGAAAAATGGGAAGCCCTGGGCGTGCATTGCTCACAGAACGAACGCCGTGCAGACGACGCCACACGTGACGTCGAAGCCTGGCTCAAGTGCTTCTACATGCGTGACCATCTGGGTAACGTGTATGACGGAACCATTTCATCTGTCACCGGCTTCGGTCTGTTTATCACCCTGGACGAACTGTTTGTCGAGGGCTTGGTGCACGTGTCCGAACTCGGTTCCGATTATTTCCACTTCGATGCAGTCAAGCACCAGATGCTGGGAGAACATTCGGGCAAGCGTTATCGCCTGGGCGACCGTGTGCGCGTGCAGGTAGTGCGTGTGGATATGGAAAGCACCAAGATCGATTTCGTGCTGGAAAGCGTGGAGGGGGAATCTGCAGGAGAGTCCACTGAAAAACCTTCGGGCAAGTCCACCGACATCGACGGTAACAGGGCCGGTGCATGGGGCGACAAACCTGCCAAGAAACACAAGAAAGCGCACAAGCACCATGGCTGAAACCAGGATTATTCACGGCTTTCATGCCGTGATCGCACGCATCCGCCAGAATGCGGATAGCATCTCCGAAATCTATGTGGACTCCCAGCGCCGTGATCCGCGCGCGCGCGACCTGCTGAAACTGGCCGAAACGCATGACGTGCGCGTGGTGCCGGTAGATGGCAAGCGACTCGACGGCATGGCTGGCAACACCCGTCATCAGGGCGTTGCAGCCCGTGTTGATGCGGCTCAGCGGGTGCAGCACCTGGACGACGTGCTGGATACGCTGACCGAGCCCGCACTCTTGCTGGTGCTGGACGGCGTGCAGGACCCTCACAATCTTGGAGCCTGTCTGCGCAGTGCCGATGCTTTCGGTGTGCACGCAGTGATCGCACCGAAAGACCGTGCTGTAGGCATCACCAGCACAGTAGAGAAAGTTGCCTGTGGCGCAGCAGAGACGGTCCCCTATATTACCGTGACCAATATTTCACGCACTCTGCGCGAATTGCAGGAACGCGATATCTGGGTGGTCGGTGCGGATGGCGAAGCAGAGTCCGACCTGCATGCATTCAGGCATACCGGTGCAGTCGCCTTCGTGCTGGGAGCGGAAGGTGAGGGCTTGCGCCGTTTGACCAAAGAGACTTGCGACCAGCTGGTGCGTATCCCGATGCTGGGCAGCGTGGAAAGTCTGAACGTGTCGGTGAGTACGGGTGTTTTCCTGTATGAGACAAGGAGACAGCGAGCAGCGATAGTTTAAAGTTTAATCCTGCAGAATTAAACCGGGAGCGAAAAAAAACCAGCAAAAGCTGGTTTTTTTGTGGCCACAAAATTACTTGTTTTTATTGTGCCAAAACCCACTGCACCAGAGTTTTCATGTCGGCCGGCGCAACTTTGGGATTGGGTGGCATGACTAACGTACCCCATGTACCAGTACCGCCTTTTGTTACCTTGGCGATCAGCATTTCTTCGGCTTTTTTATTGCCCTTGTATTTTGCTGCAACCTCTTTGTATCCGGGGCCAACTAATTTCACATCGACTTTATGGCAAGCCATGCAACCACTTTTTTGAGCCAGTGCGAGACCGGCAGCCATATCCACCTTTCCTGCAGCAAATGCCTGGCTTGTTAACATTACAGCAACTGCAGCGATCATACCCATCAATAACTTCATGTGTTTCTCCCTTAGTGCGTTATAAATATTAAATTTTTTGTGGCAGAACATTCTAACTCACTGAATTATATTTGCATAATTAGCAGAGGCTTATTTGCCAAGTGAGAGTTGTGGCATATGCGGTGTGGCATCGTCTACCAACGTTCCGCAATGATTTAAGGCCGAGGCGAAGCTGTTGAAGTAGTTTTGCTCGCCTATCATTTTCAATATGCCGGTCTTCACCAATTTTGTTCGAACGCGCTCGTTGGCCTCGCATAGCAGTATGGACACGCCGCGTTTTTCCATCTGCTCTATCGCTTCCTCCAGTGATTGCAACCCGGTGATATCCATGAAGGGTACCCGCCGCAGGCGGATCAGCAGAATGTGCGGGTCGGTATGGGTCTGCGCCAGCGCACGCTCAAAGTTTTCAACCGCGCCGAAGAAAAATGGCCCTTCAATCGCGTAGACCATTACGCCATCCGGCAGTTTTACCATACCTTCACTTGCCAGTTCAGATTCCAATTCCTTCTCGGTGATTTTTTGCATCTCAACTGACGAAGCCATACGCTTCATAAAGTGCAGCATCGCGAGTATTACACCGATGTTCACGGCCACAACCAGGTCGGCAAACACCGTAAGCGTGAAGGTGATGAGCAGGATAGCGATATCAGCGCGGGGAGCACGTTTTACCATGCGGACAAAGTGCTTAACTTCGCTCATATTGTAGGCAACCACAAACAAAATGGCCGCGAGGGCTGCCAGTGGAATGTTGGCCGCGAGCGGTGCCAGAAACAGCAGGACCAGCACCAGCGTGGCGGCATGAACAACACCGGCAAGCGGGCTATTCCCGCCATTGCGGATGTTGGTCGCAGTACGGGCGATTGCACCTGTCGCTGCGAAACCACCAAAAATCGGTGCAACAATATTAGCGATCCCCTGACCGATCAACTCCTGGTTGGAGTTGTGTTTTGTGCCGGCCATGCCATCTGCAACCACAGCGGAGAGCAAGGATTCAATCGTCCCGAGTACCGCAATCGCAAATGCCGGACCAATCAATTCGATGATGCGCGCCAGTGTGATGGGGGGCATACCTATACTTGGCATTCCCTGGGGTATGCCGCCAAAAGCACTGCCGATGGTGGCGATACCGTCAAAGTGGAAAGCTGACTGTATCAGCGTCGCTGCAACCATTGCCACCAGCGGCCCGGGTATGCGGCGCATGCCGGGCAGACGCGGTGCGAATATCACCAGCAGAAGACTCAGCAGCGCCAGTGCTGTGGTGTTGAAGTGCAGTTGCGGAAGAGCCTGCAACATGTGCCAGAATTTTTCGTGAAAATGCTCACCTGAAGCTTTGGCCAGGCCAAAAAAATCAGGCCACTGGCCTACCCATATGACCACGCCAATACCGGCCGTGAAGCCTGAAATTACCGGGTCAGGGATGAATTTAATGACGCTGCCAAACTTGGCCATGCCCATCAGCAAGAGCATGACACCCGCCATCATGGTGGCGATCTGCAGGCCATCAACGCCGTATTTTGCGGTGATAGTGGCGAGGATCACGATAAAAGCGCCGGTGGGTCCCGCAATTTGCAATCGGCTGCCGCCAAACAGCGAAACCAGCAATCCGGCAGTAATCGCTGTATAAATTCCTTGTTCCGGCTTAACTCCGGACGCGATCGCAAAAGCCATCGCCAGCGGCAGGGCCACGACACCCACAATGACGCCCGATACAATATTGGGTAACCAGTGTTCGCGCCGGAACAGGCCGGCTTTCCAGGCTTCTCTGACAATAATCATGGTGAACTTTGCGCTGCGTTAACAGCGTGGGGAAGAGTGGTTTAGTTTACGTTGTTGTAGACAATGTCTGCGCGGCGGTTCTCTGCCCAGCAAGATTCTTCATGACAGAGCGAAGCAGGCTTTTCTTTGCCGAAACTGACAACTTCGATATTCTTGCCTGCCACACCCAGCACAACCAATATTTTTTTGGTGCTCTCTGCCCTGCGGTTGCCCAGAGCAAGATTGTATTCACTGCTGCCGCGTTCGTCAGTGTTACCTTGCAAAATAATTTTGGTATTGGCATGTTCCTTCAAATATTGTGCGTGGGCTTCGAGAACAGGCTTGCCGGTGTCAATGACACTGGATTGGTCGAAAGCAAAGAAAATGCTGCGCCTGGCTAAAATACCGTTGGTGTCAGCCAGTGGGTCTACTGCTGCAACAGTGTTTGTAATTGCCTGTGTGGCATCGTTTGCTTTGGGTGTGGCTGTTGCCTGGTCCTTGACGTTTGTGCTTGCACAGCCGGCCAACACTAACAAACCCATCAAACATACAGATAATTTCTTCATGCATTATTCCTCTATAAAATTAACAAAAATCTAGCCACGCTCTCTTTGCTACCAGAACAGGCGGGGCTGAAATACCTGGTCAGGCGGGCAGCAATTGGGCGGGGTGTAGCTTGGCGACAAGATCTATTTTCGAATCAATTACTCCACGATTGTGAAGCTTGTCGAATGCTTCCTGGTCTGTTGCAAAAATATTGTCCAGGCCGATAGTGAGAGTTAAATTTGTTTTGTCCATTACCTCTTGAACCTGTTTTTTGAGCCCGCTAAAGCCTAAAGTAATTCCATTGCTTTTAAAGCGGCTGATCAGGCTGTAGAGCATTTCGACACCGGATGCATCCAGATAATTTATCCCGTTGCTTTTCACCAGTATGTAACGGACTGAGGGACGTTCTCTTTCGAGCGTCAGGAGTGCATCTTCAAAATAGGACACATTCACGAATCTGAGCGCTCCATCGAACCGAATCGCTCCCAGGCGGGGATGCAAGGCTGGCAGGTTGTGGCGGTGTGCATCGCGCAGTGTACCGTCACTGTGCACTCCCAATCCCGCGACACGTGGCTGCATCATGCGGTAGAGCAACAATGCCAGGGATAAAATAATTCCGGTGATAATGCCATTCTGAATATTGGGCGCGAAAGCCAGCGTGGTAAAGAAGGTGACGATGGCCGAAATACCATCGTCCCTGCTGGCGCGCCATGCATTGATGAGCGCCTTGAAATTAACCAGGCCGATGACAGCCATGATAATGACCGCGGCCAGAACAGGTTTGGGCAGATGGAAAAGCAGGGAGGTGAAAAACAGCAGCGTCAACAGTACGAAAATAGCCGAGACGACAGATGAAAATCCTGTCCGGGCATTCGTGGCAAGATTCAGGGCCGAGCGGGAAAATGAGCCGCTCACCGGCATGGAGTGGCTGAATGCCGCCGCGATTTTTGCCAGACCCTGGCCGATCAGCTCCTTGTTTTCATCCCAAGGCTGACGCGTCTTGATGGCGATGACTTTGGCGCTGGACATCGCTTCCATAAAACTGATCAGTGCAATGATGAAGGCGGCGGGTAACAACAGCATGGTTGCATGCCAGTCCAAAAGCGGAAGGCCGATGGTCGGCAGACCCTGCGGTACTAGTCCGACCACTTTGCCGCCCATCTCGGCGTAATCTATCATGTAGCTGGTAAAGGTCAGCAATACGACCGTGATCAATACGCCGGGGAGCCTGGGAGCCAGTTTTTTAAACGCCAGTAAAAGTATGATCGCGGACAAACCGAATGCAACGGATACACCATGCATCGTGTCGATGTGGGTGAGCACCTGCCAGATATCAAGCAGAAAATGTTCTGACTGATTGGCCGAAATACCAAGCAATGTCGGGAGTTGCGATAGTCCGATAATAATTGCGGCAGCATTGATGAATCCCATCAGCACGGGATGGGACAAAAAGTTTAGCAATACTCCCATGCGCAGTGCGCCGAAGAGTACCTGGAACAAGCCTGAGAGCAGTGCCAGCAGAATAACGTAGGCATAAAACATCTCGCTGCCATGCGCCGCCAGAGGCGCAACACTTGCGGCTGTGAGCAGCGAAGTCATAGCAACTGGGCCGGTAGAAAGCTGTCTGGAGGACCCGAACAGAGCGCCTATGATGGTGGGAATGAGTGCGGCGTATAGGCCGTAATAGGCCGGAACACCGGCAAGCTGTGCATACGCTAGAGATTGCGGGATGGCGACCAGCGACACAGTGATACCTGCCAGCAGGTCTTGCTTGAGCGTGCCGCTGGAAGCGCCAAGCAGCTTGGTATACGCAGCAAACAGCTTGGAGACAGGCAGTTGACGAACCCAGGTATTCATTATTATCGGCCTGAATTCTTTCTGCGAAATGCATCTGCTGCTTCCAGATCGCCTTTTTCACCCAACGCAATTGCAGAGCCCATGTGCTCCAGTGTTTGTAACAGGGACGCCGCCATACGTTGTGCTGTTTGAATAATATTATCTGCGTGTTGTTCAGGCTTGAATGTGTGCTGAATTGGACTGCCAGTGACAGAAGATACTCGCATTTTATCGCTCCCAATGATGGTTTGACTACGCGGCAATGTTATGATTTTCTGCGTTCGGTTTGCGTCAATGGAGTGTAAAGGGAGCGTTAAATCAAGATTGTTTAATCTATGCTGTGATTGCAATTGGCAAATGTCGCTCATGTCGAAGAATTTCGGCTACGTTTGGAACGAATTTAAAGCAGGCTTGCCTTATCGAGCAGAATGCAAGCTTCTACAGTTTTCTATTCTGTGCGAATTCCCTGAGTTGTCACACTTTCAAGCTCGTTCGTCAGCGAAATTCCGGTTTGGTTCATTGATTATTTTCAAAGCAGAAGGATTTAAACATGATTCAGCATAATGATTTATCCCGGCACATACTTCCGACTTCTGCCCAGCTGGTAGGTGTGTGTATAACAGTAATTTCCCTGGTTAAAATTCTGCACATTGGACAGATCGGGTCACTGCTGGATAAATTTCTGGCTATTGATGCATTATTTTTTACTGTCAGTGCTGCCCTTTCTTATGCGTCGATGCGCAGGGCGGAATCGGCAAGTTTGGAGAAATATGCCGACTATTTTTTTATGCTTGGACTACTGGAATTGGGTGCTTGTGCAGTGCTGTTATCGTTCGAAATCATCTAGAGAATGGATTATAAAAAACAATCGGCAAGCTCAGGACGAACAAAAACACGCTGTTGTGTTGCTTGGGGTAACTGCCGTTTTGTTGATTCAAGTAGCAGTATTGGGAGTGGTATGTAAAGTTAACCAGGGTCGTTTGCTATGGGTTGACTGAAAATATCAGTTGCGCGGAAGTACCCTTCCCCTCGGTGCTATCGATGATGGTTTCCCAGCCGTATCTGTCGCAGATACGCTTGACCAGCGACAAACCTATACCTGAACCTGTGCTGGCGGACCCCTTAAAGTGGCGCTGGAATACTTTGCCAATTTCTTCACTGTGAATTCCCGTGCCGGTATCGGTCACGGTCAAACAATGCTCCTCCACTTTGATGGAAACAAGGCCTGTCGGTGTGTAGGTAAATGCATTGCGGATTAAATTGGCGACGACAATGCCAAACAGGGTGCGCTCGGCCTCAATATGCGGGTGGCTCAGACATATCAGATTGACGCTTGTATGTTCACTCAGCAGATGGCTGTGCATTTCAATCACGTGGCCAACGATGTCGCACACGTCGCATCTCTGTATGAAAAGTTCATCTATGTTTGGCTCCCGTGCCATCAGCAGCAGGGCGGAAGTCATATCTATCATGCCGCGTGTGGCACGCCCTATTCTGGCAACCCGTTCCTGCAATTTTTCAGGCAATTGCGTATCTTCCTCCATCAGTTCAACTACACCCAGCACTATGGCGAGCGGAGTTCTGAGTTCATGGCTCACATCAGCGGTAAAAGCGCGTTCCCGATCAATAAAAGCGCGCATGCGTTTGAGGTATCCTGCAAACACAATCGCGAGCTTACCGATCTCATCGGGTTCAAATCCGCTGGCCACATCGCGAGTATTGTCTTCCAGGCTCGCCTTGCTGACGCGCCGCCCAAGCTCGGCGATAGGTGCGACTACCCTGCCGGCGAGCCACCAGCCTATCCAGGCTGAAAGAAGTGACATGATGAGTGTACCGGCGACCAGATAGGTCAGAAATGTTGTTTCCCTGCGGCGCTGGCGAATTTCATTGAACATCATCACAAAACGATTGTCGCCCTTGTCGGTTACCGCAATCCGGTAAGGAATACTATTGAGTGTCAGCTCATATTTGCCCGGAACAAGATCGTGCAACTCGGGCGGAATATCGGCCTTGCTTTGCCCGGGCAAAAATACATAACCCTGCATACTCACGGTTGCTGGCGGCAAGGAATTCGGATTGCGCGAGCGCCGTGAAATATAGTCTTCCAGCTCGGCACGCAGGGTCTCATCTATCAGGCGATCGCTCAGATTGTGTGCGGTAAATGAAAGTCCTGTCGACAGCAACAGGCTGACCATTGCACCAAAAAAGGCAAAGGTTAAGGCAAGCCGAAACCTGAAACTATGTTGGACGTTATTCATCGCTGATTTGGTAGCCGATACCGCGCAGCGTTTTGATGAGCGGCTTGTCAGCCTGCTTGTCGATGGCGCTGCGCAATATATAAAGATGCGCCCGCAAGGCGTCACTGTCAGGGGGGGAATCTCCCCAGATAGCCCGTTCAATTTCTTCACGCGGGATTACACGGGGAGATTGACGCATTAAAATTTCCAGAAATTTTAACGGTACTGGCGGCAACTCTACAGCACGCTTGCCGCGCATCACTTTGAAGGTGCCGGTATCGAATGATAAATCTCCCACTTGCAGCGTTGAGCCAGACTCTCTCAACTGCGCGCGTCTGACCAATGCGTGCAGACGTGCTTCAACCTCACGCAGTGAAAAGGGCTTTACCACATAGTCGTCAGCGCCAGCCTCCAGCCCCGCAATTTTGTCGTCCAGCGAATCACAGGCGGTGAGCATTAAAATCGGAGTCAGTTTGCCCGCTTCACGCAATCGGCGGCACAATGTCAGCCCGTCGATACCGGGCAACATCAGATCAAGGATCAGCACATTGTATTGATTGCTTGCGGCAAAATGAAGCCCGGAAATACCATCGGCAGCCAGATCCATTACATGACCCCTGGCTTCGAAATAATCGAACATATTCGTTGCAAGATCGCGGTTGTCTTCTATCAGAAGGATATTCATGTGTTGTCCGGATAAACTGCCTGCAGAACGTCAGGCTAATTTTTAACAGTTTACCATTACCCGCCAAACCGGCCCGGAAATAGTCATTTCGATAATGCTTACCGGTTTATCATCTATATTTTTTAAGCATTCTCCACATACACTGAATCCAACTCGTTTGTATAAGCCGATGGCTCGTGGATTATTCTTTCTTGCGATAAGATGAATGCTGGACAAACCTATTCTTGAAAAGCCTTCGTTCATCGTCATCAAGGTAATCGTCTTGCCTATCCCCAACCCAATTTTGTCCGCACGCAGTGCAATACGAAATTCTGCTTCCAATTGACCTGTTTTCGTAAGAATCGAAAACCCAACTGCATCATGCTCCTGTTCTGCAATGTACAGCCATGTGTCCGTCCGGCCCTGTAATTCAGCAAGCCAGCCATTACCCCTAAGCGCGTAATCCAGATCTGCAAATTCCGGCGGATAGGGTGGCCAGTTCTGAATGTTTGCCAGATCTGCCGTCTTTAAGGTGCGAAGCTTTATCACGATCATGACGGGGTTATATTTCTTGATGGTATTGCGGATGAAGTGCGCAGTGACTGGATTTATAAACGCCATCCCGTTCTGCCACCCCGTTGCCATGTAATAGACTAATCCACTCCTCTGTACTCATAACAGCGGCGAAACGTGCCTGCATTACGACCGAAAATGTTCGGTGTATTTCCTCACCGGTTGCTGAGCCAGCCTTATTTTTATAGGGCAGGGAGCCTGATGCATCAGACAGGAATTCAACCGCAAAACCGCTATGAAAAGCGTGCTTGATGGTAGAGTCAACGCAGTTGTGGCTCATGTAACCAGTGACCGCCAATGTATTTATTTTCTTCTTGCTCAACCACTCGGCCAGGTCGGTTCCTGCAAAGGCGCTGGGTAATTTTTTTTCCAGATAATGGCTCCACTTGCGTGAGCGCACAACATCGTGCAGTTCCCATCCGTCGCTGCCCCGCGCAAAAACGGGCGATTCGGCAGGCGCCAATTGCTTTACGACGATAATGGGAATATCTGCTTTCGTGGCTGCATCCATTGCATTCCCTATATTGCATAGTGAAAGGGTTATGTCGGGAAATACGATGGGTAAATTTCCTGTAACGTATTCGTTTTGTACATCAATGACGAGCAGTGCGCGGCGAGTTTGGCTGGTCATGGTTTTCTCCTTTTGCTGAGTGGAAGGCGGTGGAGGTAATTGTCATGAGTTTAGCTGAAGTAGAATAGTGGCCTGATTGACATATTTAGATATAATCGGGCCATAGTGTTTGGAGATAAATGATGCGTGCTCATACTGTCGCGGTGATTGCCTTTGATGGCATAAGCCCATTTCACCTTTCCGTTCCTTGTGCAATTTTTGGTGAAGATCGGACGGGTGTACCTGTGCCGAAGTTTGAGTTATTTGTTTGTTCAGCTAAAAAAGGAGTTCTGCAAACTTCGGCAGGATTTTCTATTGAAACATGTTTTGGTCTTGAGGACTTGGCCAGGGCTTCCATTGTAATCGTGCCAAGCTGGCGAGATACCTCGGAGCTGCCGCCCGAACCGTTGCTGGATGCATTGCTTAAGGCTAACAAACGAGGTGCCATGATTGTGGGTTTGTGTCTGGGCGCGTTTGTATTGGCCGCCGCCGGATTGCTGGATGGTCGCGCAGCAACGACACACTGGCATTGGGCGGGCGAATTGGCCAGTCGTTACCCGCTTATCAGTGTGAGGCCGGATGTTCTGTATGTTGATGATGGCGACATTATCACTTCGGCAGGCACGGCAGCTGCTATAGATTGTTGCCTGCACATACTGCGCCGGCAATATGGCGCGCAGGTGGCAAATTTTGTTGCACGGCGTATGGTCGTGTCGCCACACCGGCAAGGGGGGCAGGCGCAATATATCCAGCAGCCTGTGCGTGATGTGCCTGCGATCGATCACTTTGCTGAAGTTCTGGATTGGATACGTCTGAATTTGGACAAGCCGCACAGTCTGGATTCTCTTGCCGAGCGTGCATTGATGACTCGCCGAACGTTTACGCGACGATTCAAACAAGTGATGAGTATGACAGCGGGTTCATGGATACTGAGTCAACGACTTGGCCTGGCCCAGCAACTGCTCGAAACGACAAATAGTCCTGTTGAGGTGATCGCTGAGATGGCAGGGTTTGGCTCTGCTGTATCATTGCGGCAGCATTTTAACCAGGCCTTTAAAATCTCTCCATCAAGTTACAGGCGGGAATTTCAGGTGCTAATATAGTGCTGAATTACTGGCGAAACTTATGCGAATCTTCGACAAGCCCCACTTTACTGTCACTGTGAAGTTATGAAAAGCCAATTTTTTTACGGACTAACTGTTTTTGTTTTTACCCTGTCACCCCTCTTGTTGAGTGGCTGCAAAGGGGGTGCTGCGCCCAAACCACAGGCCGTTAGCACTGTCGTTCCGGAGCGCCACCTAAGCAAGTCGGCACACTCGCCACCAAGCATCCAGCCCGCCAGGCTGGCCATAGGCACGCAGATGGGCGGAGCAAGGCAAGGCATGAGCCTTAATCTGAAAACCGTGGTGAGTACTTTTGCCGGCAGGGTAGCCACAGCGGGCTCGACAGATGGCAGCGCCACCCGCGCCAGATTTGATTCGCCCAAAGGCATCACAACTGACGGCGTGAATCTCTATTTGGCCGATATGAATAATCACACTATACGTAAAATTGATATTGCCAGCGGCATGGTCACCACGATTGCCGGTATGGCGGGCAAGAAAGGCAATAGTGATGGCAAAGGAATTGCCGCACGTTTTAATCGTCCCTACGGGATTACCACCGATGGGACCAGTCTCTATGTGACCGACTCCAACAACCATTGCATACGCCAGATTGATATTGAAAGTGGCGAGGTCACGACACTTGCCGGAGGAGTGGGTGAGGTGGGTTATGCCGATGGGGCGGGCAGGCAGGCGAGATTTTTTATTCCCGAAGGGATTACGACTGATGGAGCGAGTCTCTATGTGTCGGATACCCACAACCACTCGATACGCAAAATTGACCTTGAGAGCGAGACAGTCACCACGATTGCGGGATTGTCGGGTGCGCCCGGTTTTGCAGATGATGTCGGTACAAATGCCCGTTTTGCATATCCCAAGGGGATTACGACCGACGGTCGCAACCTTTATGTGGTTGATTTTGGCAATCACCGGGTACGTAAAGTGGTGATAGCCAGTGGACTGGTTACTACCCTTGCAGGGGGAACTGCAAATCAGGAAGATTCCTCTGCAGAGCAGGCGGAGTCAGCATGTTTTAATTACCCGACCGGCATTACCACAGATGGGCGCAATCTGTATGTGGTCGATACTTTCAACAGGAGTGTGCGTAAATTATCGATAACGGGGGGAGCAGTCTTCACTGTAGCCGGTAAGGCAGATCTGGAGGGAGCGACCGATGCCATCGGTTCGGAAGCGCGGTTTAAAGATCCCGTCGGCATCACTGGCGATGGCAGCCATTTATTTGTGACGGATTCGGGTAATCATACTGTACGAAAAGTACGCTAGCCCGGGGCAGCTTATTGCGTTTGACGCAGCTAAATGAAGGCATTTTGCATATCTATTCCGAACCAGGGTAAATTGCAGAGATGCTACTATCAAAACTGGCATATCCCGAATTGTAGAGTCCTATGAAAAATTTTCATGCGGTTAAAAATTTGTTGTCATGGGCAGTCTTGCTTGCTGCTGTGTCAGGCTGTGTTCTGGACCCTGTTCAGGGCGAAAATGAGCCCAATATCAAGGGAGCACCGGATTGGGTGAACAAGGGCAGTACCATTTTTGGCAACAAGGATGCACGAGTATTTCGTGGTGTAGATTCCGCCGCATCGCAGGGCGACATGGCCCTGCAGAAATCAATCGCCGATGATAAGTCCATTGCAGAGACCTCGCGCGTATTGTCAGCCTATCTGGATGCGGTTTCAAATGAATATATGGATGCTGCCAGAACCCGCGATAATGGCATTAGCGAAGAGGCGATATCGCGGCATATTGATGAGGCTGCAGGGCGGCAGATTAAAGAAGGCATATCGCGCCAGGTTGATGATGCGATTGCGCGCCAATTTAAGGAGCCTGTTTCACCCCAGTTAAAAGCGGATATCACGCGTCATGTCAATGAAGCCGCGTCCCGGTATATTAGAGATGCTGTGGATTACCAGAGAGAGTTTTCCCAACAGTTGGAGGGATTGATAACGCGCCAGATTAAAGAGGCTGTATCGCGTCAGATTTCAAATGCGACCAAAGTTCATGTTTCGGGCGCAAAAATCATTGCAAATTGGCGCGACCCTAAAACCGGCAAGATTTGGTCTCTTTCCGAGCTGGATATGAAATATGTAAAAATTGCAGTCGCTGCATCTAACGACATGAATTCTGATTTGAAGCACTACTTTGATATCAATGCTGACATTGTTTTTGACCGCACCGCCATCGAAAAAACCAGCATTTTCCCGTTTAATTTTAAATGATTTTCAAACAGGTTTGAGGCGTGCAGTTTGAACTGTTGAAGCAGTGGTCATGCGGATGAATCGCCTCTCGAATTAATGGAGAACGGGTAAAAATTGCATATTGGTCTTTGATATTGCGTAAAATTTCCCAAGTTTGTTGCGGTGCAGACGGCTGCTATTGTAGCAGTACGGGTTTTCACTTATGATTCGCCAGTCGAGTTTGCCTCATGATTCGGCAATATAGGGAATTCCAAACCGGTCTGTCTTGAATTGGGAAAGCGATGAAAGATATTTGCGCTACGAATAAATTGATTTTCCTGGCTGTATTGCTGGTGAATATTTCGGGCTGTGGTACCGAAACCGTTCAGTCTGCACAACCGACGCATGTTGAAAGTGATCTGGGTATCAAGGGCGCTCCAGACTGGGTTAATAAAGGCAGCAATATTCTCAATAGCCTTGATCGACGCCTGTTCCACGGCGTGGGTTCCGCCTCGCCGCAGGGCGACATGGCACTGCAAAAAGCCATCGCTGATGACAGAGCCAGGGCGGAAGTTGCGCGTATCTTGTCGTCCTACCTGGATGTCGTTTCGAATGATTATATGGCTTCTGCCAAATCGGGCGCGGCAGGTGATACAAATACGGGTGTGAGTGAAGAGGCGGTTTCGCGGCAGATTAAAAACACAACTAAAATCAACATGGCGGGTACGCGTATCATAGGGAGCTGGCGTGATCCTGCTAGCAATACAATATGGTCTCTTGCCGAGCTGGATATGAAGTATGTAAAGAGTACGATGGCCGGAGTAGCTGATATGGATGCCGATTTAAAGCGTCACATTGAGACCTCTTCTGACAATATTTTTGATCACCTTACCAAGGAGAAAAAGTAATGAGTTTTATATCACTATCAAATAATAAATCAGCTGCATTGGTGGTTTTGGCGTTGATGCTGGGTGGTTGCTCCACAGCGGTGACACGCATGGATACTGCAGAAGTCAAGGATCTCAGCGGTGCGTGGAACGACACGGATTCACAAATGGTTGCGGCGGAGATGATGCAGGATGTGCTGAATCGTGAATGGATAGGCGAGTTCAAGGGCGATAAAAAGCGCAAGCCGGCAGTGATAGTGGGTGAGGTGCGTAATCTGAGCCATGAGCATATCAATGTAAGCACCTTCGTTCAGGAAGTGCAGCGTAATCTGATTAATTCCGGCAAGGTTAAATTTGTTGCGTCATCCACCGAGCGTGATGAAGTGCGTGGTGAGCGAGCTGATCAGGATATTCATGCCAGCGAGGCCACACGCAAGGCAATGGGCAAGGAGAAGGGTGCCGACTTCATGCTGAAAGGCACGATCAATACCATCATTGATGCCAACGGCAGCGATCAGCTGCGCTATTACCAGGTCAACCTGACACTGATTAGCCTGGTCGACAACGAAATCGTGTGGAACGGTGAAAAGAAAATCAAGAAAATGGTTGCGCGCAGTAACCTCAGGTTCTAAGCGCAAGACCGGGGGCAGGAACGAATGAATACACGGCATGCAACTGGCCGTGTTTTTGTTTGTGCATACCCAGTGCTCGCATGCTCGACGAGCCACATTGTATTTTGAAGGGAACGAATAATGGGCGGGACAGTGCTATTTTGCAATGACAATATGAATCATCCTGGGGCAATATCGCTTAATTCGTTGGGTTCGTGGGTCGTTATATTGGCGCTCATGTTTGGCATCGAAGGTTGTGCTACTCACAGCGATTCCTTTACGGATATACAGAGCAATCTTGCCGCACGCAAATACGATGCCGCTTTATTGAATATTGAGAAACAGGCAGACGCCAAAAACGATCGCGTGTTATACCTTCTTGACAAAGGAATGGTACTGCGCATGAAACGCGATTTTGCAGGCTCAAATGTGGCTTTTGAAGCAGCCAAGGCTGAGATGGATCGCCTGTATGCAGCAAGTGTCAGCGAAAATGTACTGTCCGTTATTGTGAATGATTCAACAGTCAGTTATTCCGGTGACAACTATGAGCGGATATTGTTGCATTTGTATATGGCACTCAATTATCTGGAATTGGGGCAGCCCGATGCCGCTCGAATAGAAGCGTTACAAATTGATGTCAAACTGCGGGAGTTTGCCGAAAAAGTACCCGACAGCAAACATGTTGAAGATGCATTCACGCTCTATCTGACGGGCATGATATATGAGGACAGGGGGGAATGGAGTGATGCCATGATCTCCTATCGCAGTGCCTATAACGTCTATAAAAAATATCAGGCCAACTATGCAGAGGCGATGCCGTCCACCCTCAAGCTTGATCTGATGCGTTTGGCAAAGCGGCAGGGTTTGAAGGATGAACTGGACAGGTATAAAAAAGAGTTTGGCATGGAACTTCCAGCTAACAATGACGCAGCCCTGGATCAGGGGGAGTTGGTCTTCATTTTGAATAATGGCCTTGCCCCGATCAAACGCGAAAAGGCGGTTACCTCCTATAATGCGGCATCTGCTGCCATGGTCAGGATTGCATTGCCGGCATATGAATCGCGCATTAATAATGTCGTGTCTGCACGAGTAACCGTAAACGACAAGCAGACCATGACCGAGCTGGTGGAAGACATCGACGTGATCGCAAAAAAAAATCTGGATGCGCAAATGCCGGCGATTATCGCGCGTTCGGTAGCGAGGGCGGTGGTTAAGGCGGTCGCCGTCAAAAAAGCGCGAGATGCTGCCTTGAGTAACAACAACAAAGACAATGCCGTGGCCGGCATGCTGGTTGCGTTTGCTTTGCAGGGAGCGTCGTTAGCCACTGAGAGGGCTGACACACGAAGCTGGCTTACCCTGCCTTCCAATATTCAGCTGGCGCGGCTATCCCTGCCTGCGGGAAGCTATAGCGTCAAAGTTGAGTTGCTGGGGGCGGATCGTCAAGTTGTAGATACACAAAACTATCCCGGAATTGTGATTAAAAAAGCCCATAAAACTTTACTCACTTCACACTGGGTAAGCAAATAATTTACAACTATCAGGAGATGAGAATGAAATTATCCTTTAGCGTTTTTATAGTCGTTGCATCGTTGCTGCTGGGAGGCTGCGCCAGCACCAAATCCAATCAGCCCGACTGGGTAGACGGCGACAGTGCCAAATATGCCAAATCCCAGTATTTATACGGACGTGGCCAGGCATCCAGTGTGGAAGATGCGAAAAAGCGCGCACTTGCAGATTTGTCTGAAATTTTTCAGGTATCGATAGCGGTGAATAGCGAGGATATACAGAGCTACAAGAAAAACTCCAAATCAGCGGGAGGCGGAGAGCAATTTTCAGCGGAATCTACCCGCCGAATTAACACCAATACCGAGCAGATCATCAGGGGGATACAAGTTGCCGAAATATGGCAGGACCCCGCAAGGAAGGACTACCATGTGCTGGCCATTTTGCAGCGCCAGCAAGCCGCAGCAGGTTTGCGGCAACAAATGGATCAACTGGATGATGCAGTTCAAGCCAGCGTGGACCAGTCAAAAAATAGCGTCGATCTGTTTGTGAAGATTGCCTCACTCAGCAAGGCGATAGACACCCAGCTTGCGCTGGAGGGCCTGCAAAAAACCCTGCAGGTAGTCAGCGTCTCAGGCCGTGGTATGGATCCCAAATACAACAGTGGGCGCCTCAAAATCGACCTGGACGAGTTGCTGAAGCGTGTGCGTATCGCCCCCAAGGTGCTTGAGGGCTCAACGGCCGGCCTTGAAGAGGTGGTGTCAGGTGCATTGTCCAAAGCGGGTTTCCTGATTGATACCGGAGAGAACCCTGTATTTCTGCTTAAAGCCAGCCTGAAACTGAGCGACCTCGGAATGATAGAAGGCTGGTACTGGCAGCGCGGCAATCTGGAAATTTCCATGTCTGAAACTGCAAGCGGGCGAGTTCGCGGCACACAGCGCTGGCCGATTAAAAGCAGCGCCAGAGACAGGGCGACCGCTGTCAAACGGGCACTGGATGAGGCGGATACTGTGCTGAAACAGGAGCTGGGAGCGAGCATCATCGGCATGGCTACCAGCCAATAATTGGCTGGAAAATAAATCAGTATAAGAGCGCAAGCATTTGCAGGAACAACCGAGCGGTGTTCAATATTGCCGGGAACAAGTATCGCCTGGTTGTCGAAATGCAGTATCGAGCAGGGATTGCATGGGTAAAATTCGTTGGTAGCCATACGGAGTATGACCAAATCAACGTGGAGATTGTCAATGAATATTAAGCCAATACGAAACGATGATGACTTGCGCACCGCATTCAAGCGACTAGACAAGATATTTCAAGCGCAAGAAGGAACACCCGCCGCTGATGAGATGGAAATCCTCGTAACACTCATTGAAGCCTATGAATACAAACATTTCCAGATCAGTGCGTCCGATCCAGTCGAGGCGATCAAATTCAGAATGAAACAACAAGGACTAACCCAAAAAGACCTTGAGCCATTTATTGGCTCCAGTGGCCGTGTTTCAGAAGTATTGAACCATAAACGTCGGCTCAGCCTGCAAATGGTAAAGAGAGTGCACGAGGGTTTGCAGATCCCATACGAGAGCCTTCTGTCAGCTATATAGTGGTAGTACGGCCTGCTTTGTAATTGAACGATGATACTGCTCGGCAAGTTGATCATTGGGCACAGCACCCAACCTCAGTAGGAGACCAGCATGCATCAACAAGCAATAGCAAGTTTGCAACCACAAAACCTGAGGAATGTTGCCACGATTGTGTGCCTTACCCTGTTGTATGCCACCAGTTTCCCCTCCTATGCTGCAAATGACACGAGCGGGCGGGAGGTATGTACTACGGTTTTGAAACCACTGGTTATTCAGGTCGAGTTTCCCAGCACCCGGAGAAGCATCAGCACAGGTGTGGTCAAGGATAAGTTTCTCAACCAGCTCGACGAGTATGTCCGAGAAATGTCGTACAACAAGATGTGTATCAAGGGAGAAGTCACGGATAAATGGTACAAGTTACCAAACCCCATCTCAAACTATTGGGTTCCTTGGCAGAACCTGCAGGTGAACAGGTCAAATCTTCGCAATCTAGTGAGTGACTCACTCAGTGCCGTTGACCAAGATTTCGACGTGTCGAAATTCGATTTTGTCATTATCGCGCTGGCCGCGACTTTCAAAGAATGGGGCAATAGTGGCGTTACCGCTTACCCGGGGATGCTCGGCTGGAGGTCTGATGAGAGTCTGTTCACTCGTAGTGGACGCAAGGTCAATCGTGGAATCGTGGTGTTTGCCTCTACCGCGCAGCTCGGCCAAGTGTTTCACGATGTGGCTCACGTGCTTGCCGGGGTCAAGGACGGGAAACGCGTCCTGCCTTGCCTGTATGACCAGGACAAAGAATCCACCTCGACTGCCAAGACCGGAGCAGATGTCACCAGTGCGTTTAGGGACGCCCAAATTCACATGGGCGGCTGGGATACCATGTCATGTAACAGCTGTTTAGAACGGCCAGGGCCGCCCGGTATATCTGCATGGACCAAGTTGCGGCTAGGCTGGCTGGAACCATCCAAGATTCGCGTGGTGAATTCGGGCGAAACGGCGCAGGTCTCTTTGGGCCCCCTTGAAGAGGCCTCATCCCAAGCCATGGTGATCAAGATTCCCGTGACTGATACTACCTACTACCTCGTTGAGAACCGGCAGTACATTGGACACGATAAAAACTTGCCGGAAACGGGCGTGTTGATTATGTACGCTGACGACAAGATCGCGGAAAGCCGCCACGGCCATG
>Ga0315270_10000079_pt1 | contig 50215 bp, 41 predicted proteins | sample C1_bottom_MG_FD_204932 | JGI IMG/M metagenome (GOLD analysis project Ga0315270, IMG submission 204932) | Sediment microbial communities from Yellowstone Lake, YNP, Wyoming, USA - C1_bottom | ecosystem: Environmental > Aquatic > Freshwater > Lake > Sediment | place: USA: Wyoming | collected... | reverse complement strand
AGGACCCTTCCGGGGCCTCCCGATGCCCCCCAGAGCCTCCCGAATCCACGAGGGCCTTGGGTTCTCTCGCCTGCTTCCGGAATCAGCCCGGCTCCAAAAAGGGGTCAAGCGACAGGCTCTTTTTCGTCATATAATTGGATTGAATAAAAATCGTCCAACCAGGGGTAATCAACGCTCATGTCCCCCCCGGTTTCAACGGTGATGGGGAGGGCCACCGGGAGGAGCAGTTCTTTTTGCACGGAGACGCCAAAGACGTTCGCCACCGTAAGGGTGTACCGGGTGATGCCGTTGGGCTTGATCGGCACGGGCGCCCCGCTGGTGACCTCGCCGATGCCGGGTTCGATTCGGCCAGTGCCATTGGCAAAGACAGGACGCAGGGAAACCGGATCCCCGTCCATGGGTCGATCCGAATCGGCGGTGAAGCTTTGGATCGTGGGCGAGTCCACCTGCACCGTCAACCGCCGATAGGCATTCCCGTTCGCGTTGGTCGCGATGAGGGTGTAATCAGTCGTGGCCAAGGTTTGGAGGGTACTCTGGCCGGTCACGTTCCGGCCGTTGATCACGACCGCCGTGGCGTTGGTGACGGTCCAGGCGAGCGTGAGAAATTCACCCGCTTGAAGGCTGGATCGCGAGGCGGTGAAGGCCCCGATTTCAGGCGCTCCGGGGTCATTCACATAAGCATTCGATGAGACGCTCCTGCTGGGATCGGCGTGGCTGACCGCGGTGATTCGATAGACGCCCGATACAGCCGGAGCCGTGAACACCGCCTGGTTCCCGAGAGCGGTCAAACTCTTCTGGCCGAAGTCGTCCACACTCCAGTCGACCCCGGTTTCAGGCGTCCCCAGGACCTGGGCGGTGAAGGTTTGGACTCCACCGGGCCCGAGTGAGGTTTCGCCAGGCACCACTGAAAGGGAGATATTCGGATCCGGTGCGATGACCAGAACGGTGGCCGTGGCGGATTTGGTGGGGTCCCCGGAATTGGTGGCCACCACATGAAAGGTGCCCGCAATCATCGGCGCCGTGTAGGACCCATAGCTGGTGATGGTTCCGCCAGCAGGCTCCTGGATGGACCAAAGAATCCCGGTGGGCCCCCAGGAAGCGGAAGCCAGGTTGGCCGATGAAGACCCATCCTGCTGACGAATGCCCGGTGAATAGCCTCCTCCAACGATGGAAGCATCGAACCAATGGGTTCCGCCGGTCGTCAGCCGGACCAGGTATTCCCGCAAATAGACGCTTCCGGGCTCCAGGGGCCGCACGGTGACGGTGACCGATGCCTGCGTGGAAGCCCCGGCTGCATTGGTCACGACCAGCGCATAGGTGGTGGTGGCCATAGGCGAGACAGAGGCGGTGTTGCCGCTGGATACCGCCCCGACGCCTTGATCGATGGTTCCATTACCACCCAGGAAGCTGAAGGTCAGGCTGGAGGTGCCGCCCTGGTCGATGGTGTCGGGCGCCGCCCCGAAACCGACGATCTGAGGCCGGGTAACCACTTGCAGGGTCTTCGATCCGGTTGTGCTGGTTCCGGCTGCATTGGTGACGGTGCAATTGATGGTGACTGTCCCCAGGGAAGCGGCTGTGAATTCCACCCCGGGAGCCGCAGCGGTGGTGGTCAGGTTCCCTCCGGTGATGGCCCAGGCATAGGAGGCACCAACCGCAGTCGGGACGGACGCCACAAGCTTCGCATCGCCTTCAGTGACGATTGAAGGAGCCGTGATCAAGGCATCCGGGGGGGCGATCACCAAGGCCGTAAAGGAACCCGTCCTGGCGGCGCCTGCTGCGTTGGTGACCATACATTGCAGAACAACCTCTCCGGACAGCCCAGCCACATAACTGATCTGGCTGTTGTTGACTGGCCCAGGGATGGCCCCGCCATTGATGGTCCAGACATAGGTTGACCCTGGCACGTTCGGCACTGAGGCCAAGTGCCCTGAGGTGGCGGAGGTCACCTTGGCCTCACCGGAAATGGTCGGATCAGGCACAGGTACGACCGTGACCACCTGTGTGGCCATTGCTGAGAGGCCTGATCCGCTGGTGACGGTGAGGGTGTAGGCCGTGGTGGTGAAGGGGACCACTGTAACGGGCACACTGCTGGTGAGGGGACCGACCCCGTTGTCGACACTGCCCGCGCCACCGGTGAACGTCCCCGTGATTACGGTGCTTGTCCCGATGGTGATGATGGGCGCAGCGGCCGAAAAGGCGCTGATGACGGGCCGCACTCCGACCGTTGCCACTGCGGATCCGATCTTGGATGGATCCGCCTTGCTGGTGGCGGTGATGGTGTAGCTTCCGTCCATCATCGGGGCCTTCCACTTCCCAGCTCTGTTGATGGTGCCTCCGCTGCAGGCCCAGGTGATGCCGGTGTCGGCAACCCCGGTCACCGTGGCGGCGAACCGCTGGGTTTCGCCCTGCTTAACATTCGCCATCAGGGGATCAATGGTGACCGTGATGTCCGGAACTGTAGCCATCGCTGTGGCCACCTTCGTGGGATCGGCCTTGCTGGTGGCGGTGACGGTGTAGCTTCCGCTCGCCATCGGGGCCGTCCACTTCCCGCCTCTATTGATGGTTCCACCACTGCAGGTCCAGGTGACGTCCGTGTTGGCGGTCCCCGTCACTGTGGCGGTGAAATGCTGAATCCCTCCCTGGTTGACCGAAGTCATCGCGGGATCGACGGAAACCGAAACGGATGCAAAGACAGAAAGTGAGGCGGACAGTAGCAGTGCCACAAGACGTGGAAGCATTTTGACACCAGGAGAAAAACGCGTTCGACCTCTATCGAGTGGCAGCTTGTACGAATAAGGCATACCAAAGGCGCTGACCGGCCACAGGTGCGCACTTGAGCGCTGCCCATCGTCGAAACACCACAAACATTCAGGAAATTTCCGAAATCATATATAGAAATCCATTGCGGCGAACAACACAGGACCATAAATAATCCAAGTGTGATTTGGATCACCGAGGCGTCTCGGCGCCGGTCGTTCCCGAACAACCCCATTCAGGTTTCGACGGCTCTCCTGGGAAACGACCTGAACATCGGTCGCTCCCTGGCCTCCCTTCGCCTGGGGGCTATTTTGGAGGCATGGGCACGCCACTGAACGTCCGCGCGGCCGCGGTGGCCGGGCAGTTCTATCCGGGGGAGGCTGGCGCCTTGAGCCGCGCCATCCAGGCGATGCTCGTCGAGGCGGCCGGCGGGAGTTCCTGGCCTGGGGTGCCCAAGGCGCTGCTCGTTCCCCATGCGGGATACATCTATTCCGGGCCCATCGCCGCCAGCGCCTACGCGCCCCTCGCCCGGCTGCGGGGCGCCATCCGGCGCGTAGTGGTGCTGGGGCCCACGCACCACGTACCCGTGTCCGGCCTGGCGCTGCCGGGCGCCGGGGCCTTCGAAACCCCCCTCGGCAGGATTCCCGTGGATGGTGAGGCTGCTGGCCTCCTCCGGGCCCTGCCCCAGGTGATCACCAGTCCAGCGGCCCACGCCCAGGAACATTCGATCGAGGTGCAGTTGCCCTTTCTGCAGCAGACCCTCGGTGCGTTTCAGCTGGTGCCCTTGGCCGTGGGCCACGCCACCCCGGAGGCAGTGGCCGAAGTGATCGAGACCCTGTGGGGCGGCCCGGAAACCTTGATCGTCGTGAGTTCAGACCTGTCCCATTACCTTCCCTACGAACGCGCCCAGAGGCTGGATCGCCAGACCTGCGGCAGCATCGCGGCCCTGGACCTGCTGACCAGCCACGAGCAGGCCTGCGGCGCCACGCCCCTGAACGGGCTGCTGCTCGCGGCCCGGAACCATGGCCTGACACCCCGTCTGATGGACCTGCGCAACTCCGGCGATACCGCCGGGGATCACAGCCGCGTGGTGGGCTATGCCGCGTTCGCCTTCACCCAGGAACCCGGGCATGACCACTGATCGAGGTCCAACCCTGCTGGCCATCGCCCGCGGCGCCATCGCGGAGGAGCTGGGTTTGAAGGAGCCCCTCTTCGAGGCGGCCCGCTGGCTTCAGGAACCCGGGGCCACCTTCGTCACCCTCCATCTGAACGGCCAGCTCCGGGGGTGCATTGGCTCCCTTTCCGCGAAAAAGCCTCTGCGCGAGGATGTGGCGGACAACGCCCGTGCCGCCGCGTTCCATGATTCCCGATTCAAACCTTTGTCCCGCGGTGAGTTCGACCGGATCGACCTGGAAGTCTCCCTGCTCTCGCCCCTGGAACCGATCCATGTCGAGAGCCAGGCGGAGCTGCTCACGCGGCTCCACCCCGGTGTGGATGGCGTACTGGTGGAGTATGGGGCGAGGCGAGGCGTGTTCCTCCCGCAGGTCTGGGACCAGTTGCCCGACCCCAAGACCTTCCTGGCCCACTTGAACCAGAAGGCCGGATTGCGCCCGGATTTCTGGGCGGACGGAATCCGGTTCGCCCGCTTCACCGTCATCAAGTGGCAGGAAGAAAAGGCCGTGGAGTGCCGCGGATCACGCCCATGAAGGCAGCCCTTTATCCCGCCCGCTGGTGGCACCGCCTTGAGGACGGGCGCCTCCAGTGCGATCTCTGTCCCCGGGATTGCAAGCTGGGTGAAGGTCAGCGGGGCGCCTGTTTCGTGCGGCAGAACGTGGCGGGTGAAATGATCCTGACCACCTACGGGCGCTCATCGGGATTCTGCGTCGATCCCATCGAGAAGAAGCCGCTGAATCATTTCCTCCCAGGCTCCCGTGTGCTGTCCTTCGGCACCGCGGGCTGCAACCTGATGTGCAAGTTCTGCCAGAACTGGGACATCAGCAAGGCGCGGAGCATGGACCGGCTGCTGGATCAGGCCTCCCCCGACGACATCGCCCGGGCCGCCGAAGCATCCGGCTGCCGAAGCGTCGCCTTCACCTACAACGACCCGGTGATCTTCGCGGAATACGCCATGGATACGGCCGATGCTTGTCATGAGCGGGGCATCCGGACCGTGGCCGTGACCGCCGGCTACATGCACCCGGAGCCCCGGCGGACGTTCTACGCGAAGATGGATGCCGCCAACGTGGACCTCAAGGCCTTCACGGACGCCTTCTATTCACGGCTGTCCGCAGCCCACCTCCAGCCCGTCCTGGACACGCTCCGCTACCTCAAACATGAAACCGATACCTGGCTGGAAATCACGACGCTCCTCATCCCGGGCCAGAACGACTCCACCGAGGAAATCACGGCGTTATCGGAATGGATCACCAGGGAACTGGGCCCGGATGTTCCCCTGCACTTCAGCGCCTTCCATCCGGATTACCGGATGACCGACCTCCCCCCGACCCCAGCCGCCACCCTGACCCGGGCCCGCGGGATCGCCCTTTCCGCCGGCCTGCAGTACGTCTACACCGGCAATGTGCATGACCTCTCCGGGGGCACGACCACCTGTCCAGGCTGCCGGGCCCCGCTCATTGTTCGCGACTGGTATCGCATCGAAACCAATCGGCTGGGCCCCGACGGCCACTGTCCAGATTGTGGATTCCGGATCCCCGGGCACTTCGGGCCGCTTCGCGTCGGGAGCGGGGACCCGCGGGGCCTGATCCAGACGGTTCCGATCAAGCCGGGAATGCCACAGTGGCTCTGTGGCACAATCATCCTTGGCAACGATGTGTCACAAGGAACCCCATGACGGCAACCCCCGGGAAAGCGCCCAAGAAGGTAAAGCCAAAGAAGCAGACGCCCGCGGAGCGCCTGGAAGCCCTGCGCTACAACCACATGATGTACGGCCCGACCGCAGGGGAGGTGAGGCCCACTGCAAAGAAAGTCAATTACGGGGCCTCTTATCTTGAGCACCCGAAATTCCAGGACCTGATGACAGCCTTTAAAAAGGGCACATCCTATAAATTTGATGTCACGGACAAGGGTAAGGTCTTTACCATTTCCACCAATGGATCCCAGATCTCCTTCAACGGGAAAATTATTTACTATTCCCGTTCATTAAATAAGCATGAGGATAATCTGCTTCTGGATCGAACCTCGACGGTTCAATATCAGACGACCGATGCCTTGGTCCATTTGGTTTTTGCCGTTCTCCGCAGCTTTCCGGAATTCGGAGCGCCCCCGTTCTTCTATATGAATCACCAATTCTATCAAGGTGCTGAAACCCTGGAAGCGGGCGTGGCCGAGCAAGGCCCCAACCTCCTGATTGGTTCCTACAAGCACAATAAAGTGCAAGAAAGCAGCAGAAGGTAGGACACGGAACGGGCGTGACGGGATCACCCCGAGAACCTGCCCAGACTGAATCCATGACCCTCACCCTCCGCCACAAGGCCCAGGCCATCCTCCGGGAGGCGGGATGGGACTTGGCGCCACCCCCGGTGATCTGGTCGCCGCGCATGGCGCGCTGCGCGGGGCTCTTCGTCATCGAGAAGGATTCCCGGGGCAAGTGGCACCCGGAGATCCGCCTCAGCATCGCCCTGCTGCGGCGCCGGGACTGGCCGTGGCCGCAGCAGGTGTGCGGGATGAACTGCCACACGCCCGAGCAAGTCCAGCGGCGGATCATGGAGCACGAGCTCATCCACTACAAGCTCTGGATGGATCACGAGAAGGACTGGGGCCACAGCGAGCGGTTCCGGCAACTGGCGTGGGGTGTATTCGGGCATCAGAGCATTACCCACGGCATCGGCTCGGAGCCGGATTAGTCCTGCGCGCGAGTTCGGCATGACTCGCTCCCGAGGCTCCACCTCCGCGAGCCCGCGAGCGGGAGCGGGCTCCGGCGGAGCCCGCGTCAGGTGGAGGGGGCCCCGCTCCGCAGGCTCCCCCGGAGCCTGCTCTGCGACCCACATGGTCGCGACCCACGGCATCGGCTCGGAAGCGGAATGGCGGCCCGGGAGTAGACTCGCACCATGACCGTCTGGGACCCAGCCCTGCTTGCCGCGCCGCCGCTCACGGATAACGAGGATCGGCTTCCACCGGCACACAAGCTCTTCGCGCTGCGCACTTTGCCACTGGGCGAGATCCGGGCCATCGGCTTCGATATGGATCACACCCTGGCCCGGTACCGTTCGCCGGAGATCGACGACTTGGCCTTCAAGAAATCCGCCCGCCTGCTGGTACGGGACCATGGCTACTCGCCGTGGCTCCTGGAGATCGGGTACGACCCAGCTTTCGCCGTGCGCGGCCTGGTGCTGGATGGCCTGCGGGGCAACCTGCTCAAGCTCAACCGGGAACGCCAGGTGGTGCGGGCCTGCCACGGCACCCGCGCGATGCCCCGCCCCGAGTTGGACGCGGTCTACGGCCGACGGCGCCTGTCCACCACCGCTAAGGGTTTCCGCAACATCGACACGCTGTTCGAGATCCCGGAGAGCCACCTCTACGCCCGGCTGGTGGACGGGTTCGACCGCGGCCTGTTGAAGGCCGAAAACTACCTTCAGTTGTTCCAGGACGTGCGCTGGGCTATCGACTGCGCCCACCGCAACGGCGAGATGAAGGCGGAGATCCTGGAGCACCGTCATTTCTTCATCCCGCAGGATCCCCAGCTGGCCCTGGCCCTGGACCGCCTCAAGCGCGAAGGCAAGAAGCTCTTCCTGCTCACCAACAGCGAATGGAGTTTCACCGCGGGCGTGCTCGGGCATCTCCTGAACGGCCAGGACGAGGCGCGTCCCCAGTGGACCGACTACTTCGATCTGGTGGTGGTCAGCAGCCGCAAGCCCGCCTTCTTCCTCGACACGCCGGAGCCCGTGCCCATCGAGGGCCAGCCACGCTGCTTCACGGGTGGCCATGCCGCCTGGCTGGAGGCCCAGCTCGGGGCCGAAGGGGAACAGGTGCTTTATGTGGGCGACCACATCTATGGCGACGTGCTCCGGTCCAAGAAGAACGCCTCCTGGCGAACCCTGTTGCTGGTGCCGGAACTGGAGCGCGAACTCGGGCTCCTGGAGGCCAAGGCCCAGGACCTGCGGGGCCTGCTGCGCCTGGAGACCGCCCGGCGCCGGACCCTCCGCCGGGCCTCGGTGCTCATGGATCAGTGGAAGCGCAATCGGGTGCGGCGCCACGTGCTGGGCCCCCGGCTGAGCCCGGAGGCCGCGGTGGCCCTGGACCACGAAGCCGCGCACCTGGCCAGCAGCGCCGAAGCCCTCCAGCGGCGGGCTGAGCTTCAGAACCTCGAGCTGGATACCCTCACGAAATCCGTGGAGGCCGCCTTCAATCCCATGTGGGGACCCATCTTCCGGGATGGGGACGAGCAGACCCGGTTCGCGGATCAGATCCAGCAGTACGCCTGCGCCTATACAGGCCGGGTGGGCAACCTCTACATGTACGATCCCAACGCGACGGTGTACGCGCCCCGGCCCAGTCTCCCCCATGAGCGGATGGGCTGATCACACGTGCCGGATGCCCAGCACCCGGCCCAGGATGGCGGCCAGTTCCGCGCTGGTGAACGGCTTCTTCAGGAAGTCGGCGAACCCCAGGGCCACCGCCCGCTCGCGGGAGGCGGGCAGCGCGTATCCGCTGCACAGGATCCCGGGCAGGCCGGGCCGGAGTTCCTGCATGGCCTTGAAGGCCTCCACGCCGCCCATGCGAGGCATGGTGGCGTCGAGGATGACGAGGTCGAAGGCCGCGGCCCGGCGGCCGAAGATCTCCAGGGCCTCCTGGCCGTCGGAGGCGGGGATCACCTCCAGCCCGAACCAGTCCTGGAGCATCTCCGCCAGCACCACTCTCAGTTCCACCTCGTCATCGGCCAGAAGTACCAGGGGCTTCTCGTGGGGACCATCCACCCGGGCCTGGAGGGGCGCCGCATCGAGGCTTTCCGGCGCCGGGACATGGACCCTGAACAGGCTGCCGACGTTGGGGATGCTTTTCACCTGGATGCCACCCCGGTGACTCCGGACGATGCCAAGGGCCGCGGGAAGTCCCAGGCCGCGGCCCAGGCCCCGGGTGGAGAAGAAGGGATCGAAGACCTTCGGAAGGGCGGCGGCCTCGATGCCGTGGCCCTGGTCGGCCACCTCGAACACCACATAGGGGCCTGGTTCCACAGGGGCCGGCCAGTAGCCCACCGCCAAATCCGTGGCGGCGACCTGGCGCAGGAAGGTTCGCACCCGGATCGCGCCGGCACCCGAGCTGGCTTCCAGGGCGTTGGTCAGCAGTCCTTCCACCACGCGCCCGATCAGCAGAGGATCCACCATCACCCGCGGCAGGTCTGCGCTGAGATCGCGGACCGCCGGCAGGCCCACCCGGTCGAGGGCCTCGGCCACAAGGAGTGAAAGGTCCGTCGGTTGGGGGCGCCGAAGGTTCCCGCCAGAGCAATGGAGGATGTCGCGGCTGAGGCTGGAGGCGCGGTCCAGGCCCGCCTGGAGCCGGTCCAGGTACGAACGGCTGCGGGCACCTTCGGGCTGGCTGGCCTGGGCCATCTCGAGGTTGGCCCCCATCGCCTGGAAGATGTTGTTGAAGTCGTGGGCCAAGCCTCCGACCAACAGGCCGATGCTCTCCATCTTCTGGGCCTTGGCCAGGGCCTCCTCGACTTGCCGGATCCCGGTCACGTCCACCATGCAGCAGATCGCGCCCTGAATCCCGCCATCGGCCTCCCGGAGCGGCGTGGCGTAGGCCATAAGGTGCCGGACCTGACCATCTTCGAAGATCAGATCCAGGGGCGCGTCCCGGACCTCCTCGCCCCGGATGGCGGCCCGCTGCATGGGCATCTCCTCTGGCGCCAGGGTGCGTCCGTCCATTACCAGGCGGTAGGGAACCGGCTCATCCGGCAGGGTCGAGGCGGAGTGGTTGGCCTGGATCGGCATCCTCAGCATCTCCGCCGCGGCGGGGTTGCCGCGGATGACGCGGCAGGCGGCATCCTCCGCGATCCAGAGGGGCACCGGGGCAGCGGCCATGACGGCCACCAGCTTGTCCGCCTGGATGCGGGCCTCCTTCCGCGCCTCCTCCAACCTGGCGGCCTGGTCGGCCTTGGATTGGAAGAGATCCTTGATGAGGAGGATGCCGACGAGCATGAGGGCGGAAATCAGGAACCCGACCACCTCGTTCGGAAGCAGGTGCCCGGGGAATCCCCTCTGGTAGTACTCGGCCAGCACATACAGCCGCCGGCCAGCCATCAGCACCAGGGCCGAGGACAACAACACCCAGGCCAGGGGGCGCCCGGCGATCCGGTTGATCCGCAGGGCCAAGCCCGCCGCCACGATCTGCAGCGAGATGGACAGAAGAATGATGACGAGGTTGGCCACTGGGTTGAGCACCCTCGGGTTCCTTTATCGGCGCCTCGCCGCCCCGCGTGAATCCAGGTCAGACGGTGGTGCGGTTTGCAGCTTTCGCCCGGGCGATCACCTGCCGGATGGCGGCCACGGTCTGGTCCTGATCGGCTTCGGCGAGGCCCGGCCAGAGAGGCAGGCTCAGCAGCCGCTCGCCGCTCCATTCCGAGTGGGGCAGGCCGTCCTTGGGCAGGTGCTGCGGGTGGGCGGCATAGAAATCGCGGTACCAGGGGTGAATGTGGGCCGGACGGTAGTGGATGCCCGTGCCGATGTTCTCTTCCTTGAGGGCGGCCACGAAGGCGTCGCGGTCCATGCTCAGCTTTTCCGGATGGATGCGCAGCACGAAGAGGTGGAAGCAATGGCCGTGGTCGGCGTCGCCGGGCCAGGGCAGCATCACCTCGTCGATGTCCTTCATCAGGTCCAGGTAGCGGTGGAACAGCACGCCGCGCCGCTCGTTGAAGCCGTCCAGCTTGTCGATCTGGTGCAGACCCATGGCGGCCTGCAGGTCCATGAAGTTGGCCTTGCGGGCGGGCTCGTAGACCTCCGTGTGCGGGCTGCCCTCCTTGGCGAAACGCTTCCATGCGTCCCGGTCGATGCCGTGGAAGCGCAGGCGCTTGATGCGGCTTTCGTAGTCGTCATTGAAGAAGACGATGGCGCCGCCCTCACCCGTGGTCATGTTCTTGTTCGGATGGAAGCTGTAGACGCTCATGATCGAGCGCGGATTCCCACCAATCTTCGTGCCCTTGTAGTAGGCGCCCATGGCCTGGGCCGCGTCCTCGATGACCCAGAGGCCGTGCTTCTCGGCGATGGCCCAGATCGCGTCCATCGGGCAGGGCAGCCCCGTCAGGTGGACCGGGATGATGCCCTTCGTGCGCGGTGTGATGGCCGCTTCGAGCTTCGCGGGGTCGATGTTCAACGTGACGGGATCGATGTCCACCAGCACCGGCACGCCGCCCTGGAGCACCACCGTGCTGAGGGTGCTCACCCAGGTCAGCGAGGTGGTGATGACCTCGTCGCCAGGCTGGAGGCCCAGCACCTGCATGGTGATCTCCTGGGCCGTGGTGGCGCTGTTCATCACCAGGCAGTGCGGCACGCCGTTGTAGGCCTTCAGCTTCTCCTCGAAGGCCGCCGACTTGGGCCCTGTGGTGATCCACCCGCTGTGGATGGTGTCGATGATCTCCGCGATCTCCTCCTCGCCCACCATGGGTCGGGTGAAGGGGAGGAAGTGGGAACGGCGGGTGTAGGACATGGAAGCTCCAGATACAAACTCACATTCTCCCATATCGCGGATCGCCAAACCCGCGCATGGAACGGGCGCCCGTCAGAGCCCTCACCATCACGCAATCGGCATCGTGATCCGCAAGGTACTTCCCATCCCCATGCCTTCGCTGCTCAAGCTGATGGTGCCGCCCATCAATTCCATCATGTGCTTGCAGATCACCAGGCCGAGGCCGGTGCCACCGTACTCGCGGCTGTGGCCACCTTCAGCTTGGGCGAACTTCTGGAAGAGACGGGTCTGAGCCTCGGCGCTCACGCCGATGCCGGTATCCACCACCATGAGGGCGATGATGCCGGGATGCCGCTCCACCTGGACACTGACACTCCCATCCTTGGTGAACTTCAGGGCATTCGAGAGCAGGTTCAGGAGCACCTGTTTGAGACGGTTGGGATCCACCATCACCTCGGGAATGTCGAACGGTTCGGGCCACTCCAGGACCACGGTTGGCTTGCGGGGATAGGCCTCCGCGATGGGCTTCACCTCGTCCAGCAGATGGCCGAGGCTGGCGGGCTCGGGATAGACCTCCAGGCGACCGGATTCGATCTTGGCCAGGTCCAGAATGTCGTTGAGGAGCCCCAGCAGGTGCTGACCCGAGCTGTAGCTGTCCTGGAGCATGGACCGCATCTCATCCGCATCGTCGTAGAGGCCTTCCATGACGAGCCGGGTGAAACCCAGGATACCTGTAAGTGGCGTGCGGAGTTCATGGCTGGTGAGGGCGAGAAACTCGCTTTTCAGCTGGTCGGCCTCGCGCAGCGCATCGTTCACCCGCTCCAGTTCAAGGGTCTGCCGGCGCAGCGTGTCCCGCTGCTCCGAAAGGTCCCGGAACAGCCAGGCGTTGTAGAGCGAGATGGCCGTCTGCCGCTGAAGGATGGCGATGGAATCCAGCTCCTCATCTTCCACCCGGCGGCCCACAGGCATGGCCAGGATCACAAAGCCCATCAGCAGCAGCTGATGCTCGAAGGGGATGAAGTAGAGCGGCGCGCCTTCAGGCCCCGGAAGCGGCCAGAGAGTCCCGCCCCCGCAGGCGGCGTCCAGCCACTGGCTCTGGAACAGCACCAGGGGCGTGTTTGGAAAGGGATTCGGGGCTGGCAGCTTCATGCCCGACCATTCGGCGCGCGTGAGCCCGATGCCCTCCTTGGGGATATAGCTCGAACCACCATCTTCCAGCGTCCACACCACGGCGCGGGGGCATCGGAACTCCTGGGTCAGCACATCGAGGACCACGCTGACCACCTGCCCCCCTTTGGAGGTGGCTGCCAGGATCTCGGACACATGCTGGAGCACCTGCATCTGGTGGGAGCGGCGGCTCAACTTGCCGCGAAGATCCCGGACCTCGTGCATGGCCTGCGTAAGCTGCCGCTGGGTCTGCAGGAGCTCTGCCAGCGTCTCGGCCCCCTGGGGCCGCTGGACCGGAGCCGCCGGAACCTGCCTGGACCCGAAGCCAGCCTTTGCCCCCGTGGGGGGCGGCTTTGGACCGGAGGGCGGGTTCGAGTCGGGCATCGGACTCCAGGATGGCCTCATAGGAGGACACTGCCAAGATGGTGGCATGGCCCAACGCGCCCAGACCTTCCCGCTGCAACGGATGATCTTTTTGTCCGTGTCCGTGGTCTTGTGCCTTCAGGTCGGCTGGTGGATCCGCTTGCAGATCCGGGATTCCGGACGATTGCTGGAGGCGCGCACCCAGGCCCTGAAGGCCAGCCGGGCCCAGGCCTGGCAGCTGGACAGCCAAAAGTTGCTCACCCTCCTCCACAACCAATCCGATCCCGCCTCCCGGAGCGGGTCCGTGGAAGATCAGGCCGCGGCCCTGCCCAGTCTGGCGGAACGCCGGCAGGCCATCCAGGAGGCCTACCCGCAGGTGGAGCTGGTCCCGAGCCCCATGGCGCCGGACGACCCGCTCCTGCTGGATGGGACCGCCTACCTCACCCTCCGCCCGGCCCCCCTCCGGGATCTGGAGGATCTGCGCTGGCACGCGGTCTTCCGGGCGAGCACGGAGGGGGCCTTCATGGTGTTCGCCGTGCTGTTCGGCTTCGTCCTCCTCTACCGGAAACTCTCGGAGGAGCTGGACCTCAAGCTGCGCCAACGGAACTTCACCTCCGCCGTCACCCACGAACTGAAGACACCCATCGCCTCCCTCAAGGTGTGGACGGAGACCCTCTTCACCCGGGAGCTCGGCCAGGAGCAGCGCCAGCGGATCCGTGGACTCATGGAGAAGGATCTCGAACGCCTGAACGAGCTGGTGGGCAACCTGCTGGACGTGGCGCGGGCCGAATCCGGGAGCCTCGTCCTCCACCTGGCACCCCTGGAGCTGGATCCCTGGCTGAAGGGCGTCTGCGAAAGCATGGATCATCGCCTGGGTCCTGGCGCCCTCGGCCTGAGGCTTGAATGTTCCCAGGAGCCCCTGTGGGTGGATGCCGATCCCAAGGCCCTGGGCACCGTCATCGAAAACCTGCTGTCCAATGCGTACAAGTACGCGGCCGAACCCCGGCGGACCACCGTCACCCTGGACGGCGACGGCGAGGATGTGCTTATCGTGGTGAGCGACCAGGGCCACGGCATCAGCGCCAAGGACCTGCCCCGGGTCTTCCACCGCTTCTTCCGGGTGGGCGACGAAATGACCCGCCAAGTGGCGGGTACAGGGTTGGGCCTCTTCCTGGTGAAGGAGATCGTGGCCCGCCACGCGGGCGATGTACACGTTTCCAGCCGCGGGCCGGGTTTCGGTTCCGCCTTCACCATCCGCCTGCCCCGCCGGGCGGTTCCGGAGGCGGAATGAACCCCGTGCCGGCCGGACCTTCCGAGCCAGCCCTGGTCCGGGCCGCGGCCGGGGGGGATGCCGAGGCCTTTGAAGCCCTGGTGCGTCCACATCTGGGCATGTTGTTCCGGGTCATCGACCGCATTCTCGGCAACGAGACCGAAAGCCAGGACGCACTCCAGGATGCATTGCTGACCATCCACCGGGAGTTGCCCGGTTTCCAGGGCGCCAGCAAGTTCAGCACCTGGGCCTACCGCATTTGTGTCAACCAGGCACTCATGGCCCGCCGGAAGCGGATCCGGCGCCGGGAGGACGCCATCGAGGATCTGATGCCACGTTTTGGCGACGACGGGCATCACATGAACGTAGACACGATCCTCGACTGGAGCGAGGATGCGGAGGCATTGATGAAGGTCGAACGGGATGAGCTGAAGGCCAGGGTCCGGATGGGCCTGGACCGGCTGTCCGACGACCAGCGCGCCGTCTTCGTCCTGCGGGACCTGGAAGGCTGGGACACCGACGAGATCAGCCGGCACCTGGGCATCACCCGCGAGCTGGTACGCCAGCGCGTGCACCGCGCCCGCCTGGCCCTGCGGGCCATGCTGCCCGAATTCGCTCCCCGTCCGGCGGAGGAACGATGACCCTGTTCATGCCCACCTGCGCCGAAGTCGTCGACCTGCTCACCGAGTACGAGGAGGGTGCCCTGGGACCCTTCGACTGGTTTGGTTTGAAATTGCACCTGAGTCTCTGCCCGCCCTGTCGTGCCTTCCTGGACAGCTTCGAGCGCACCCCGGAGTTGCTGCGGAAGCTCTTGCCCGAGGCGCCCATGCCCGCCGCGGAGCGCGCCCTGGATGGCGCCCTGGTGGCCCTGCGGCAGGGCCGGGTGCCCCGCGGTCCCATGCATCACCCCGAGGAGGCGGCTTGGCAGGCCCTGGAACCGGGTGGTGACGCCCTCACGGCTTTGCTGCTGAGGGTGCACCTGGGGCATTGCGACAGCTGCCGAAATCAGCACCCAGCCAGCGAAGTCATCCTCTCCACGAGTCCTTCCGGCAAGGACACCCTGGACCTTCTCCGGCCCCACCTGCCATCTGAGGAGCACTGGCGCTGGACGCGGAGGGGTCTCGGCGGCGCCCAGGTGGCCCGGCTCCTGCAAGATCCCGCCAACGGCGCCACGCTGAACCTGGCCCGCATGCCCGGCGGCATGAGCATGCCCCTCCACAGCCATGGGGGAGTCGAGCTGTCCCTGGTCCTGTCCGGCGTCATGCAGGACGGCCCCGCCCACCTGGGTCCCGGCGACTGGCTGGCCTGCGGCCCCGGGCAGCAGCATGGGCCCACCGCCGGTCAGGGCGCCGAATGCTGGGCCCTCCTCCGCATCGAAGGCGGCATCCGCTTCACCGGCTGGCGGCGCGTCCTGGGAGCTGTGGGCTGAGCTGGGCCGATGATGGCGGCCATGCTCCAATGGCTCCATGACCGGCTATGACGACAGGATGCGGGGCGCGACCCTGGTGGCGCTCGCGGCCCTGCTCTGGAGCTCCAGCGGGCTGTTCATCAAGGTGCTGCCCCTGGGCGCGCTGCAGATCGCCTTCGCCCGTAGCCTGGTGGCGGCCCTCACCATCGCCCTCGTGGTGCGCCTGCGGGGCGGGCGCCCCTTCCCCCGGCCGGATGCCCTGGCCCTCGCCTGCGCCGTCTCGTACGCGGGCGTGCTGGTCTTCTTCGTGGCCGCCACCAAGCTCACCACCGCGGCGAACGCGATCTTCCTCCAGTTCTCCGCCCCCATCTACCTGGTGTTCCTCGAACCGCGCCTGGCCGGGCGCCCCGTGGCAGGCCGGGATCTCACCGCGGTGGTGGTCTGCCTCGGCGCCATGGCGCTCTTCTTCGTGGGACGCCTGGGCGCGGGCACCCTCTCCGGCAACCTCTTCGGCGTGGCCTCGGGGCTTTGCCTGGCCCTCTTTTCACTCACCCTCAAGCTGCAACGGGACCGCCGCCCTGACGTGGATCCCATCGGCGCCATCATCCTCGGGAACCTGCTGGTGGCGCTCTTTTGCGCGCCCCTGGCCCTGCGGGACTTCCACCCCACGCCGATGCAGGGCGGCATCCTGCTCTACCTCGGCGTCTTCCAGATCGGCCTCGCCTACCTCCTGTTCAACGCCGGCATGAAGCACCTCTCGGCCACGGCCGCTGTGGTGACGGGCACCCTCGAAGCGGTGCTCAACCCCATCTGGGTGTTCCTGGGCATCGGGGAACGCCCCTCGGCCTGGGCCCTGCTGGGAGGCGCAACGATCCTCGGCACCATCGTCTGGTACAGCCTGCCGCCCTCGGCCCGGCGCAGATTTCAGGCGCGCTGAGCCCGCATCTCCACCACCCCCGTGGTGAAGGGCACCAGCAGCACGCCCGTGGCCAGGGCCACCACGCCGTGCCAGCCCCCGAGGTGGTAGGCGTGGCCGCTGAGCGTGATGCCCGCGGCACCGCCCAGGTAGTAGAACAGCACGTAGAAGGCGTTGGCCCGGCCGCGCCCCGCGGTGAGCTTGCGGTTGAGCGCGCCCGCCGCGGACGCGTGGATGGTGAAGAAACCCGCGCAGACCAGGGCCAGCGCCAGGGCCATGGCCCAGCCCTGTGGAATGAGCGTGACCGCGAGTCCGGCCCCGAATACCAGGGCCCCCGCCACCATGGCCGTGCCGTTGCCGATGCGGTTGCTCAGGCGTCCCGCCAGGGGCCCGACCACCACGCCCACGATGTAGGACAGATAGAGCAGCGTGACGGCGCGGGTGGACCAGTGGAAGGGCGCACCGTGCAGGTAGAAGGGCATGTAGTTGAAGATGGAGGAGAACACGAAGAAGGCGCCGCCGCTCACGCAGTAGATGCGGAACAGATCGTGCCGGAACAGCACGTCGCGGAAGCGCACGGTCTCGGCCGCGCGGACCTCCTCGCGATCCTCCGCCGGCAGCCCCAGGTAGGCCGCCAGGGTAGTGGCCAGCAGCAGCGCCGCGGCCACCAGGAAGGCCCACCGCCAGTGGGTGGAGGGCAGCACGAACCCGCCCAGCAGCCGGCCCGAGAGCCCACCCACCACCGTGGCGGACACGTAGGATCCCATCACCACGTTGAGCCGCTCCGCGGGCATCACCTTGGCCAGGTAGGCCACCAGGCAAGTGGTGAGGGCCGGCACGAAGAGCCCCTGGACGAAGCGCGCCGCCACCAGCAGCGGCAGCGTGGGCGCCAGGGCCGAGACCACGCCCGCAGCGGCCACCACCAGCCCACCCGTGAGCAGGATTGGCCGGATGGCCATGCGGTCCGCCAGGGCGCCGAAGGGCAGGTTCGCCAGGGCGATGCCCAGCACCACCGCCGACACCGTCAACGAGGCCGTGCCTTCGCCCACACCGAAGGTCTGGCGCAGCACCGGCAGCACGGGCTGGGGGATGTAGACCGTGGTGAACACCGCGCTGACCAGCGCGAAGACGAGCCACTGGAGGCGGAAGAGCGGATCGCGGGGCATCAGGCGACAGGGACAGAAACAGGCACGGCGGCTCCGGGCGGTGTTCCAGCATAGCGCCGCGCCTTTCCCATGGTCCGACCATGCCGGGCAAGGTGGCCATGGAGCAGCCGGGATCGACGGCCCCAGTTCAGCGATCGAGGTCCGGAAGGTCCACGAACTGATCGAGGGCCTCGGGGTTGGCCAGGGCGGCCCGGTTCTGCACTGGGCGCCCGTGGATGATGCTCCGGACGGCCAGCTCGACGATCTTGCCGCTCTTCGTGCGCGGAATGTCCTTCACGGCGAGGACCTTGGCGGGCACGTGACGCGGCGTCGTGTGGGCGCGGATCTGCTGCTTGATCTTGTCGACCAGGGCCGCGTCGAGGACGACGCCCTCGCGGAGGCGCACAAACAGGACGATGCGCACATCGCCTTCCCACTCCTGGCCCACGGCAAGGCTTTCGATTACCTCGTCGAGCGCCTCGACCTGCCGGTAGATTTCCGCCGTGCCGATGCGCACACCGCCGGGATTGAGGACCGCGTCGGACCGGCCGTAGATGATCATGCCGCCGTGCCCGGTCAGCTCGACCCAATCCCCGTGGCACCACACGCCCGGGAACCTCTCGAAGTAGGCGGCGTGATACTTCGCGCCATCCGGATCGTTCCAGAACCCGACTGGCATGGACGGGAAGGGCGCGGTGCAGACGAGCTCGCCCTTGTCCTCGCGGATGGGCTGTCCGGCTCCGTCGAAGACCTCGACCCGGAGCCCCAGGGCCCGGCACTGGAGCTCCCCCCGCCACACGGGCAGGGTCGGGCACCCGAGCGCGAAGCAGCCCAGGATGTCCGTTCCCCCGGAAATCGAGGCCAGGCAGACGTCCTGCTTGATGTGGCCATAGACGAAATCGAAGCTCTCGGGGGCCAGGGGGGAGCCGGTGGACAGGATGGCCCGGACCGAATCGAGCCGGTGGGTCTCCGCGGGACGGAGGCCCGACTTCGCCACGGCGTCGATGAACTTGGCCGAGGTCCCGAAGACGTTGATCCGCTCAGCGTCGGCGAAGTCGAACAGGATCTCCGGCCCAGGATGGAACGGCGACCCGTCGTACAGCATCAGGGTCGCTTCCGCGGCGAGCGCCGCCACGAGCCAGTTCCACATCATCCAACCGCAGGTCGTGAAGTAGAACACGCGCTCGCCGGGCTTCACGTCCACGTGGAGGAGGTGCTCGGACAACTGCTTGAGGAGGGTTCCCCCGGCGCCGTGGACGATGCACTTGGGCACGCCCGTGGTGCCGGAGGAATACATGATGTACAGAGGATGGTTAAAGGGAAGCTGGGCGAAATCGATGGCGCCACCGGGGTGGGGCGCGATGAACTCATCCAGGGTCGTGGAACCTGAGATGGGGCTGATGTCCGGCGCCGGGTCGATGTAGGGGACGACGATGACCTTCTCGAGGCTGGGGATCTTCGCCGCGATCTCGGCGACCCGATGGATGCAGTCGTGGGTCTTGCCGTTGTAGAGGTAGGCGTCCGCGGTGAAGAGGAGCTTGGGCTCGATCTGCCCGAAGCGGTCCAGCACCCCCTGAACGCCGAAATCCGGGGAGCACGAAGACCAGATGGCCCCCAGGCTCGCCGCCGCGAGCATGGCCATGACCGCCTCGGGAATGTTCGGCATGAACCCGGCGATGCGGTCTCCAGGCTTCACGCCAGAGGCCCGCATCGCCTGGGCAAGTCGGGAAACCGCCAGGTACAGCTCCGCGTAGCTCACGGTGCGCCGCACCTGGTCCTCGCCCCAGAACACCAGGGCCGGTTCCTGATCCCTGCGTCTCAGCAGGTTCTCCGCAAAGTTGAGTCGCGCCTCGGGGAAGAATCTCGCCCCCGGCATGCGATCCCCGTCCAGCAGAATGGTGGGGCCCTTCTGCGAAGCCCGGATACCCGCGAACTCCCAGACCTCGGACCAGAAGGTCTCCGGATCGGAGATGGACCAGTCGTACAGCGCGGCATGATCGGGGAGGGCCACGTGGTGGCGGGCCTCGACCGTGCGGGCAAACCGGGTGATGTTCGCAACCGAGATCGCTTCGGGAGAAGGGGTCCAGAGCGGCGTGGTCATGCGGTTCCTTTGCTCTATGCCGTGGTGGATCGGAGGGTGTAACCGGATCGGGATCTTTGTCAGATATCGGCTGCGATCCGATAGAGCTCGGAGGCGGATACGCCCAGGTGCTTGGCCAGGGGCTTCACGGCTTCGCGGAGGGTCATGCCGCCTTCGCGGGCGGCGGCCAGGTAGGCCTTGGCCCAGTCCGGCAGCGTGTCTCCTTCCAGTGCGGTCGTGGATTCCGTGACCAGCCGCTTGGCTCCGGCACCCGCCAGCACCAGCACCATCTCACCACGGTCCTCGCGGCCCAGCTGGGCCGTCACCTGGGCGGGGGTGCCGCGGTACCAGGTCTCGTGCAGCTTGGTCAGCTCCCGGCCCAGGGCGATCTCCCGGTCCGGCAGCAGCGCCTCAAGATCCGACAGCGTTTCGTGGATGCGATGGGGCGTCTCGAAGACGACAACCGTTTCCTCCTCGGTGCCGAGCTTCTTCAGCAGCGTGCGCCGCGGTTCGCCGCGATTGGGCAGGTAGCCCCAGAAGCTGAAGGCATGGCAGGGCAGGCCCGAAGCCACCACGGCGAGCAGCACTGCCGAAGCGCCGGGCAACACCGTCACCTTGGCCCCCGCGGCCCGGGCGGCCCGGGCGATCTCGAAACCCGGATCGTTGATGCCGGGCATCCCGGCGTCGCTACAGTAGGCCACGGTGCGGCCCGAACCCAGCTCCAGGCCCAGCCGCTCGAAGGCCGCGTCCCCGGCGTGATCATCGAAACGCAGCAGGGGCTTGTCGATGCCCAGGTGCTTGAGCAATCCCCCCGTGCGGCGGGTGTCCTCGCAGGCCACCAGGTCGGCCTCCGCCAAGGCCTCCTTCGCGCGATCCGTGAGGTCGCCCATGTTGCCGATGGGGGTGGGGACGAGGATCAAGTGGCCAGCCATGACCCCATCATCGCAGTCTTTAGGTCACCCGCTCCAGCTGCCGCTCGCTACGGATCAGCCGGCTGTAGACCATGCCGGTGTGGTACCAGTGCAGGAAGAAGGCCTCGACGACCGCCCTCCGCCACCAGGCCAGACTCCCCGACGCAGGAGGGCACCCGGGCGCGGGACTACAGCGCACCTCCAGGCCCAGGCCCAGGGCCGTGGCGCGGGCGCGGGCCAGATGCAGGGGATCGGACACCAGCAGGAGGGTGCGCCAGCCCTCGGCGCGCAGGTGGGCTCGCACGTTGAAGAGGTTCTCCAGGGTGTGCTGGCTGCGGTCCTCCAGCAGGATGACCTCCGTGGGAACCCCCCGGGCCACCAGCCAGTCGCGACCGGCCTCGGCCTCGCTGCGGGCGGCGCTGCCCGTAGTGCCACCGGCCACGAGGATGCGGGGCGCGAATCCCTGCCGCCACAGCCCGGCCGCGTGGGCCAGCCGCGCCTCGTACACGGGCGTGAGATCATCGTCCTTCAGTCGCCGGCCCAGCACCAGGATGGCATCCACGGGTTCCAGCGGGTCGCCTCCGACGCCTTGCACCACCCGCCTCAGCCGGAAGCCCACGGGAACGAGCAGCAAACCCAGCGCGGTGGCCAGGGCCAGTCCCAATGAAGCCGCCCCGCCGGGGCCGAGCTTCTGCGTGAAGCTGGCGCGGGGCGGGGCGTGGAAGGGCTGAGGCATGGGATCAGGGTAAACGAGGGGACAGTCCTCAGTCTTCAGTCTTCAGTCCTCAGCCACTGCTTTTTGATGCGCCGCTGTGCGGCGCGATGATGGTCAAGGTAGACGCCGGCCCATCGGTGCGGCCCAAAGGCCACCGTAAACGCGGCCCCGTCGGGGCCGCATCCATTACCCACTGAAGACTGAGGACTGAAGACTGAGGACTGAGGACCAGAACCTACTCCGAGCGCTTCTCCGATTTCTTACGCTCGCTGGTGTCCAGCACCCGCTTGCGCATGCGGATGAAGTTGGGGGTCACTTCCACCAGCTCATCGGCCTCGATGTACTCCAGGGCCTGCTCCAGGGTGTGTTCCCGGGGCGGCGTGATGCGGGTCGCCTCGTCGCTGCCGCTGGAGCGCATGTTCGACAGCTTCTTGGCCTTGGCCACGTTCACCACCAGGTCGTTCTCGCGGGCGTGCTCGCCCACAATCATGCCCTCGTAACAGCGGGTGTTCGGCTGGATGAAGATGACGCCCCGCTCTTCCAGGTTCATGAGGGCGAAGCCCACGGCCTCGCACTGCTCCATGCTGATGAGCACGCCGTTCTTGCGGCTGACCAGCTCGCCCTTGTGGGGGCCATAGTGGCTGAAGAGGCTGTGGATGAGCCCTTCGCCTCGGGTGTCGGTCATGAACTCGTTGCGGAAGCCGATGAGGCCGCGGCTGGGGATCTTGAAGTGCAGGCGCAGGCGCCCGCCCTCGTTGCCCATGTCCTGCATCTCGGCCTTGCGGTTGCCCATGTGTTCCATGGTCACGCCCATGTAGGCCTCGGGGATGTCGATCGTCACATCCTCGTAGGGCTCGAGCTTCTCGCCGGTGACGGGGTCCGTGTGGAGGATCACCTCGGGGCGGCTCACGCAGAGCTCGAAGCCTTCGCGGCGCATGGTTTCGATGAGCACGGAAAGGTGCAGCTCGCCGCGGCCGCTCACCTTGAAGGAATCGGGACTGTCCGTGTCCTCCACGCGCAGGGCCACGTTGTGCTGGAGTTCCTTCTGGAGGCGCTCGCGGATACGGCGGCTCTGGATGAACTTGCCGTCCTGGCCGGCGAAGGGTCCGGCATTCACCATGAACATCATGGAGATGGTGGGCTCGTCGATGTCCACGTACTCAAGGGCGATCGGACTGGACGCATCCGCGATGGTCTCGCCCACGCGGATGTCCGCGATGCCCGCGATGGCCACGATCTCCCCGGCGCTGGCCTCCGTCTGCTGGATGCGGGACAGGCCTTCAAAGCCGTAGAGCTGGGTCACCTTGTGCTGCTGGATGCTGCCGTCGCGCTTCACCAGGGCCACCGCCTCGCCCACCTTGATGCGGCCATTGACGATGCGGCCGATGCCGATCTGGCCCACGAAATCGCTCCACTCCATGAGGGTGATGAGCATCTGGAGGGGCGCGTCGGGGCTGCCGGTGGGATGGGGGCAGCGCTTCACGATGGTGTCGAACAGGGGATCCAGGCTGTCGCTGGCGTCGTTCATGTCCAGCATGGCGTAGCCCAGCTTGGCGCTGGCGAAGACGCAGGGGAAGTCGAGCTGCTCCTCGGTGGCGCCCAGCTCGATGAGCAGATCGAAGACCTGATCCTGGGACCATACGGGGCGGGCACCGGGGCGATCCACCTTGTTGATGACCACGATGGGCCGCAGCCCCAATGCCAGGGCCTTGCGGGTGACGAACTTGGTCTGGGGCATGGGGCCGTCGAAGGCATCCACCACCAGCAGCACGGAATCCACCATGCTGAGCACGCGCTCGACCTCGCCGCCGAAATCGGCGTGGCCAGGGGTGTCCACGATGTTGAAGCGGTAGCCGCCCCAGTGCAGGGAGGTCGTCTTGGCCAGGATGGTGATGCCGCGCTCGCGTTCCTGGTCGTTGCTGTCCATGGCACGTTCCTGCACGCGCTGGTTGTCCCGGAACATGTGGGCACCCTTGAACAGGGCGTCGACGAGGGTGGTCTTGCCGTGATCGACATGGGCGATGATGGCGATGTTGCGGATCTTCTCGAGGGGGGTCATCTTGCTCCCTGGCAACCCGGGAACGGGCCGGGCAGAACCTTCGATTTTACCAGAAGCCGCGCCCTTTTCCGAGCCCGGATTGCAATCCCTTCCATTGTCCCGCCAGGGGTCTAAGATAAGCGGACCGATCAGCGGGAGTTCCCATGCACATCAACGAACTGCTCACCGTGGTCTGCGAGCAGGGCGCCAGCGACCTTCACCTCAAGGTCGGCAACCACCCCATCGCCCGCATCCGGGGCAAGCTCACCCCCATGACGCAGTTCAAGCGGATGGTGCAGGAAGACACCATCGCCATGGCCTACGCCATCATGGCCAGCGACAAGCAGAAGGCGAAGTTCAAGGAGAACCTCGACCTCGACATCGCCTATTCGGTCCCCAGCCTGGGCCGCTTCCGCTGCAACATCTTCAACCAGCGGGGCACGGTGGGCCTGGTGCTGCGCGTGATTCCCCGGAAGATCTACACCATCGACGACCTGATGCTCCCCAAGGTCATCAAGACCATCTGCCAAGAGCAGCGCGGCCTGGTGCTCGTGACGGGCACCACCGGCTCCGGCAAGTCCACCACCCTCGCCGCGATGATCGATCTCATCAACGCCACCCGGTCCGAGCACATCCTCACCATCGAGGACCCCATCGAGTACCTGCACCGGGACAACCTCAGCATCGTCAACCAGCGCGAGGTGGAGGCGGACTGCAAATCCTTCGCCGCGGCCCTCCGGGCCGCCCTCCGCCAGGATCCCGATGTGATCCTCGTGGGCGAGATGCGCGACCTGGAAACCATCGAGACGGCCCTCCACGCCGCCGAGACCGGCCACCTGGTCTTCAGCACCCTGCACACCCTGGACGCCACCGAGACCATCAACCGCATCATCTCCGTGTTCCCGCCCCACCATCAGAAGCAGATCCGGCTCCAGATGGCGGCGGTGCTCAAGGGCATCATCTCCCAGCGCCTGGTGCCCCGGGCCGACGGCCAGGGCCGCGTGCCCGCCGTGGAGGTCCTGGTGGCCACGGAAACCGTGCGCACCTGCATCGAGGACAAGGACAGGACCAAGCTGCTAAAGGATGTCATCGCCCAGGGCACCGCCCAGTACGGCATGCAGACCTTCGATCAGAGCCTCTATTTCCTCATGAGCCAGGGGCTCATCACCGAGGAGGAGGCCCTGCTCCGCGCCACCAACGTGGGCGAGTTCAAGCTGCGGCTGGAAGGTGTCATGGGCACCTCCGACATGGCCCGGTCCAACATGGAGCGCGGCATGTCCATCGCCCAGGGCGGCGGCCGGGAAGGCGGCGGCGCCCCCCCGGCGCCTCCCCAGATCCATACCCCCGCTCCCGGGATGCCCATGGCCATGCCCCCACCCAGCGACGTGAAAATCACCCTGGCACGATAGCCACACTTCCTCGTATTCTGCTCTCCCACTCCCTAGCCCGAGGTCGCCGATGATCAAGATCGACATCGCCAATTCGTTGATGAAGGTGCATCCCTGCTCCCGCGCCACCGCCCTCCAGGTGGTGGACCTGCTCACCGAGCGCCTCAAGGATGCCCTCCTCAACGGCCACCGCATCGAGATCCGTGGCTTCGGCGTCTTCGAGCCCCGCCCCCGCAAGCGCGGCATGGGCCGGAACATCAAGACCGGCGCCAGCGTCCAGATCCCCAAGGGCAAGAGCATCCGCTTCAAGCCGGGGAAGGATCTGCGGGAGATCGAGGTCGGGTGACCGCGCGCAACGCGGACGCGTTGCGCGGTGGGATAAAGACCAATCAGGCCAACTTGCTAGCTTCGGTTTGGAGCAGGTCCAGGGCTTCGTCTACTTCGCCCTTGTGGGTCCGCGCCGCAAGGATGGCCAGGCGCAGGTAAAAGGCCCCGTTCAGGCGGGTGCCGCTGAGGAAGACCCGACCTTCCGCCGTGAGGCGATCCAGCACGGCCTGGTTGAAGGCATCCGCGTCCCCGGAGGGCGGCAGGAACCGGAAGGCCAGGATGCTGAGCTGGGGCGCGGGGCCCGGGTCCACGCCAGGCATCTCCTGGAGCCGCCCGTAGGCGTATCGGGCCAGCAGGAGCTTCTCCTCCAGGGCCGCCCGGAAGGCCGCCACGCCGTGGAGCTGCAAGGGCAGCCACAGGCGCAGAGCCCGGGCGTGTTTGCTGAACTCCAGGGTGGTTTCCGAGGGGCTCAGCTCCTCCAGATCCTCTGGCGGGGAGGGCAGGTAGTCGGCCCGGAAGGCGTGGGCCTTCCGCAGCGGGTCGAGGTGGCGCACCAGCACGGCCCCCAAGCCCAAGGACGTGAACAACCCCTTGTGCGGGTCCAGCACGAGGCTATCGCTGCGCTCCAGGCCCAGGAGCGCGGCCTTGCCCGGCTCCGTCAGGGCGAAGGAGGCCCCATAGGCGCCATCCGTGTGCATCCACAGGCCGTGACGTGCGGCCAGGTCGGCGCAGGCCTCCAGGGGATCCACGGCCCCGGTGTTGGTGGTGCCCGCTGTGGGCACCAGCAGCCAGGGTTGGAGTCCGGCGCGGAGATCCGCCTGGATGGCCGCCTCCAGCGCCTCGGGCCGCAGGCGGAAGTCCGCATCCGTGGGGATCTCCCGCACGGGCGCCTCGCCCATACCCGCCACCCGGAGGGCCTTCACGATGCAGTGGTGGGCCTGGTCGGAGAGGTACACGCACGCCTTCGCATAATCCGCCGCCTTCAGGCCCGCGGCCTCCCGGGCTGTGCAGATGCCCACCAGGTGGGCCATGCTGCCGCCGGAGGCCAGGTTCCCCGAGCTGCCTTCGGGCAGGCCCATCTCGCGGGCTAGCCAGGCGATGACCTGGTTCTCCATGCGTACCGCGCCGGGCCCGGCAAAGAAGTAGGCCGCGTAGCGGTTGGTGATGGCCGCCAGCAGGTCCCCGAGCGCGCCCGCGAACAGCGACGAGGGCGGGATGAACGCCAGGTGCCGCCCCGAGGCCCCGTTGGCCCCCACGCCGTCCACATGCTCGGAGAGGGCGTTCAGAATGCCGTAAAACGGCCGCCCCGCCTCGGGAATGGGAAAATCGACCAGACCCGCACCTGGGCGATCCTTCAGCACGAAGGCCGGCGCTTCCGGAAGGGCCCGCAGGAAGGTTTCGCCGTACTTCCGGGCGGCCTCCCACATCGGAGCCCGTTCCTCAGCGCCGGGGTCGAGCCTGCGGGACTGCGCTTCCAGGTTCTTCAGCCGATCCAGCACAGGCGACCCTCCGGGGCGACCGAGGCGGAAGGGGCGTGGGAATCCGGCCCCTACCATGGACCTCGGGTCTTCCAGCGTAGCAAACGGTAAGATGGAGGACATGGAAGCCTGCCGCCGCCCCGACATCACCTACCCCACCCGCGTCCCCATGAAGATCATCGGGCGCCAGGAGGAACTGCGCCCCGACATGGTCATGGAGCTGATCCTCGCCCATCTGGGGCCCCAAGCCGAAGGCGACGAACAGCACTCAGCCAACTGCAAGGGCGCCTTCATCAGCTACACCTTCTGGATCACCCTGCCCGACGCCACCAAAGAGACCCCGCTGCGGGAGGCCATCCAGAAGCTGCCTGGGGTGGTGATGCAGCTGTGAGAGCAGTCTTCAGGGGCCAGTCTTCAGTCCTCAGTGGCGCGGGCTGAGCCCGCGCCTGAAAAAAGAACGCGGCCGGAAGGCCGCATCCTTATCCCACTGAAGCCTGAGGGCCGAGGACTGAAGACTGCGGCCTACGGCCGCAACGTCCCCATCATGCGGGGGTACGGGATGGTTTCGCGGACATGCGGCAGCTTGCAGATCCACGCCACGGCGCGTTCGAGGCCCATGCCGAAGCCGGCGTGGGGGACGCTGCCGTACTTGCGGACGTCGAGGTACCACTCGTAGTCGGCGCGGTTGAGCTGATGGTGTTCGATCTGGTCGAGGAGGTACTGGAGGTCGCTGGCCCGCTCGCCGCCGCCGATGACTTCGCCATAACCTTCGGGAGCCAGAAGGTCGGCGCCCAGGGCCAGACGTGAATCTACGGGATCCGGCTCCATGTAGAAGGCCTTGAATGCCTTGGGGAAGCGGTGCACCCACAGCGGCTTGTCCGTGGCGTTCATGAGGATGGTTTCGTCGTCGTTGCCGAAGTCCTCGCCCCACTGGATGTCGCTGCCCAGGGTCTTGAGCTTGTCCACGGCTTCGGTGTAGGTCATGCGGTCGAAGGTGGTGCTGAGGGCCGTTTCCAGGGGCGCGAGGTCGCGCTCCAGGATCTTCAGCTCTTCCTGGCGGCCTTCCAGCACGCGCTGGATCAGGAACTTGGTCATGCGCTCGCCCAGGGCCATCACGTCGTCCAGGTGGGCGAAGGCCACTTCGGGCTCCACCATCCAGAATTCCGTGAGGTGGCGGCGGGTCTTGCTCTTCTCGGCGCGGAAGGTGGGGCCGAAGCAGTAGACCTTGCCGAAGGCCGCGATACCCGGCTCCTGGTAGAGCTGGCCCGACTGGCTGAGGAAGGCGGTGCCCTCGTGGAAGTACTCAGTGCCGAACAGGGTGCTGGTGCCCTCGCAGGCGCTGGGCGTGAGGATGGGCGCGTCCAGCAGGGTGAAGCCGTCGCCGTCGAAGAAGTCGCGGATGCCCTTCACCAGGGTGTGCCGGATGCGGAGGATGGCCCACTGGCGCTTGCTGCGCAGCCAGAGGTGCCGGTTCTCCATGAGGAACTCGGTGCCGTGCTCCTTGGGCGTGATGGGAAAGTCCGTGCTGCCGCCAATGAGTTCCAGCGACTTCACCAGGAGCTCGGGTTGGCCCGTCTTGGGGTGCTGCTGGACCACGCCCGTCACCGCGATGGCGGCTTCCTGGGTGAGCTTCCCGGCCAGCTCGTAGCTGGCAGGATCGGCCTCGGCGGCCCCGACGACGCACTGGACGAACCCCGAGCCGTCGCGCAGCTCGATGAAGCGGGTCTTGCTGGTGCGGGCATTGCGGACCCAGCCCCGCAGCCGGACGGTCTCGCCGACCTGGCCGGCGAGGAATCGGACTTCGGTGAAGGGTTGGCTGCTCACGGAGGCTCCTGGGCCAAACCTCTATTGTGCCCGGAGCGACGGGGCGGCTCCAGGGCCCTTCCCGAGGAGGGATCGGGAACGTCCTCAAATCGGGCCCCCGGCCCCCGGCCCTGGGCTCGCCTCGGCTAGACTGGAAGCCGTGCGCGCGCCCCGCGGGGGCGCACCCCGGAGGTTCCATGCCCGCTGCCCCAGGCCCCTGCCCTTCGCAGCCTGACCCTGACCCCGCGCGCGCCGCGCTGGGAGCGCCGGGCGGTAGCCCGCCAGGAAGGCGAGGTGAGCCTAGTGGTTCTACGCGATCCGAGCCTGACGCAGCGGGGTGCTGCCCGCCGCCCCAGCCCGAAGGGACGACGCCAGCCGGGCGCTCAGCGGCGTCAGGGCCCTTGAGCAACGAACCACGTTGCCCTGCGGGTCCTTCCTTGCCGAGCATCCCGGCTGGTGCCGTCGCGGCGCACGGGGGGTCTGGGTCAGGCTGCCTGGACCCCGGTCAGATGGACGCCACCCTCCGGCGTCTGGCCGCCGACCTGGTGGCCCGGCTGCGCCCGGAGGAAGAAGTCGTCCTGCTGGGCATCCGGTCCCGGGGTCTGCCCCTGGCCGAGCGCCTGGCGGTCATCCTCCGTGCCACCACGGGCGCCCAGATCCCTGTCGGCTCCATGGACATCACCCTCTACCGGGACGACCTCACCGAGATGGTGGGCAGCCCCATCGTCCGGCCCACGGAGATCCCCTTCACCCTGAAGGAGCGGACCGTGGTGCTGGTGGACGACGTGCTCTACACGGGACGCACCGTGCGCGCCGCTCTGGACGCCTTGCTGGATCACGGCCGCCCCCATCGGGTGATGCTGCTGGTGCTGGCGGATCGCAGCGGCCGGGAGCTGCCCATCCAGGCCGATCTCGCCGGGCTGCGGGTGGAGGTGCCCCCGGGCCACCGGGTGGCCGTGCGGCTGAAGGAAATCGACGGCGAAGACGGCGTCACCGTGGAGGCCTGCTGATGACCGCCGAGCGCTATGTCTTCCCCCACAAGCACCTGCTGGGCATCGAGCCCCTGAGTCCTCAGGACATCACGGCCATCCTGGATCAGGCCCGAGCCTTCGAGGAGGTCTGTGAGCGTCCCAGCATCAAGATCGTGCCCGCCCTGCGCAAGAAGCTGGTGGTGAACCTCTTCTTCGAGAACAGCACCCGCACCCGCAACAGCTTCGAGATCGCCGAAAAGCGGCTCTCCGCCGAGATCATCAACTTCGACGCGGACACCAGCAGCCTGAACAAGGGCGAGACGCTCATCGACACGGCCATGAACCTGGAGGCCATGCATCCGGACCTCATCGTGATGCGCCATAGCGCACCGGGGGCCCATGCGCTGCTGGCCCGGCACATGAAGGCCAGCATCGTGAACGCCGGGGACGGCGCCCACGAACACCCCTCCCAGGCTCTGCTGGACGCCTACACCCTGCGCAAGCGCTTCGGGAGGCTCGACGGCCTCAAGGTGGCCATCGTGGGCGACATCCGCAACAGCCGGGTGGTGCGCTCCAACCTCTGGCTGCTCACCCGCATGGGCGCCAAGGTGACATTGGTGGGCCCGCCGACGCTGGTGCCGCAGGAGATGAAGGCCACCTGGCCCGGCATCACGATCAGCCACGACTTCGACGCCGTGATCCCCGAGCAGGACGCCATCATGATGCTGCGCGCCCAGTTCGAGCGCGGCACCGGCGCCTACATCCCCGGCCAGGGCGAGTACAGCCGCTTCTTCCAGCTCAATCCTGCCCGCATGAAGCAGGCGAAGAAGGACGTGGTGGTGCTGCATCCCGGCCCCATCAACCGCGGCCTGGAGATCACCAGTGACGTGGCCGACGGCCCCAACAGTCTGATCCTCGACCAGGTGACGAACGGTGTCCCCGTCCGCATGGCCGTGCTCTACCTGCTGTCCCACCCCCACGGGGAGCAGGTGCCGTAATGCCCCTCCCGGCAGAGCGGATCCTCCACGCCATCCATTTCCTCCGCAAAGAGCGAGTGCTGCTGGATGCAGACTTGGCGACCCTTTACGGTGTGGAAACCCGGGCTCTGGTCCAGGCGGTCAAGCGGAACGTCGAACGGTTTCCAGACGACTTCATGTTCCAGCTCACCCAGCAGGAGTGGTCCGGCTTGAAATCACAATCTGTGATCTCAAGTTCGTGGGGCGGACGCCGGGTTGCCCCTTACGCATTTACAGAACTAGGCGTCGCCATGCTCTCCAGCGTGCTCAACAGCGAGCGCGCCATCCAGGCCAACATCGCCATTATGCGTGCCTTCACCCACCTTCGGGGAATGCTGGCTGCCCATAAAGATCTGGCCCATAAACTGGAGATCCTGGAGAAAAAATACGATGGCCAGTTCCGGGTAGTCTTCGAAGCGATCCAGGACCTGATGGAACCACCCCTACCCCCAAAGAAGCCCATTGGCTTCCGCCCGAAGAAATAAGAGATAGCCATGGCTGCTCCCGTCGAAATCCTCTCCCGCCTGCTCTGGATCAGGGATGCCGCGACCCTGCCGGACCAGGCCCTGGCCGATCAGCTCGGGCTGGAGCTCAAGGCTCTGGCGGCCCTGGTCAATGCCCACCCCGAGCGGTTCCCCGAAACGCTGGTGTTTCATTTGACGGCGGAGGAGCGCCAGCGCATCCCCGATGCCCCCGTGATGGCCTTCACCGAAGCTGGTGCCGCCCTGCTGACAGGCCTGGTCCCCGACCACGAGCCGGCCCTGCTGGCCCTCCTCCCTGCCTTCGCCGAGGCTCGCCACCTCCTCACGGCCCAGGCTGAGCTATCCATCCGCGTCCAATCCCTGGAACAGAAGCTCGACATGGTCATCAAGGTGCTCCAGGGCGAGGAGGCCGAGGGCGCCTCGAAGGATCGGTCCATCGGGTTCATCTCGGAAGTGGAACTTCCCCGGGGGCTCAAGGCCCGGCAACGCAACACCCCGAAGGACGGATCCCACCCATGATCTCCGGACCCATCACGCTCCTCATCCTCGACGGCTTCGGCGACGGCCCGCGCAACGCCTTCGACGCCACCTTCGTGGCCGCCATGCCGCGCTTCAACGCGCTGCGGAAGACCTACGCCACCACCCAGCTGTCCACCAGCGGCGAGGCTGTGGGGCTGCCGGAGGGCCAGTTCGGCAATTCGGAAGTGGGCCACATGAACCTGGGCGCCGGGCGCGTGGTGTGGCAGGAGCTCACCCGCATCGACGCCGCCATCCGGCGCGGGACTTTCCGCGAGAACACCGTCATCGGCGCCCTGCTGGCCGATCTCAAGGCTTCCGGCAAACGGCTCCACCTCATGGGGCTGGTGAGCGACGGCGGGGTGCACAGCCACCAGAATCATATCGTGGCCCTGGCCCAGTGGGCCCAGGCCGAGGGCGTGTCCACCACCATCCACGCCATCACGGATGGCCGCGACACGGGCCAGAAGAGCGCCGACGGCTACCTCCAGTGGCTGACCTTCCAATTGCGGACCTGCCCTCTGGTGACCATCGGCTCTGTCTGTGGGCGCTATACGGCCATGGACCGGGACAAGCGCTGGGAGCGCACCGAGCAGGCCTGGAAGCTCTATGTGGACGGCGAGGCCCCTCAATCGGCTCCGGACGCTCTGGCGGCCATCGCCGCCGCCTACGCCCGGGGCGAGACGGACGAGTTCATCGCACCCACGAAGCTCGACGCCTTCCACCCCATCGCCGATGGCGACGGCGTGCTGTGGTTCAACTTCCGCGCAGACCGGGCCCGGCAGATGTGCCACGCCCTGGTGAATCCGGCTTTCGCCGGATTCACCCAGAAGTACAAACCCAAGGTAAAACTGCTCACGTTCACGGCTTACGACATCGAACTGGAGCCCTACCTGTCCGTGGCCTACCCGCCCCAGAGCCTGGACCACATCCTCGGCGAGCTCATCAGCGCGCAAGGCTGGAAGCAGTTCCGCACCGCCGAGACGGAGAAATACGCCCACGTGACGTATTTCTTCAACGGCGGCCTGGAGGCCCCCTTCGCGGGTGAGGAGCGCCGCCTGGTGCCCTCCCCCAAGGTGGCCACCTACGATCTGCAACCGGAGATGAGCCTGGCGGACGTGAGCCAGGGCCTGGAGGCGGCCATCCGATCCAGCGAGTACCGCCTCCTGGTCTGCAACCTGGCCAACCCCGACATGATCGGCCACACCGGCGATCTGGCCGCCGCCATCACGGCCTGCGAGGCCGTTGATGCCGCCGTGGGCCGCATCGCGGACGCCACGTTGGCCATGGGCGGAGCCCTGTTCATCACTGCGGACCACGGCAACTGCGAGTGCATGCGGGACGAAGGCGGCAACCCCCACACCTCGCACACCCTGAATCCCGTCCCCGCGGTCCTCGTGGCCGAGGGCTTCGAGGCCCGGCAACTCCACAGCGGAGGGGCTCTCCGCGACGTGGCGCCCACCCTCCTGAAGCTGTTCAGCCTGCCCCAGCCCGCCGCCATGGACGGGAAGAGCCTGGTCTGACAGAAACCCATGAACGGTACGCACCAACCCACCCAAGTGACCCCTACGACCTTCGCGCGGGGGATGCGGACGTTCCTGGTGGTGTTCATCCTCCTGATGGTGGCCTTCGCCGTCTGGGGGCTCGATCAGGCCCGGCGGCATGACACCGAGAGGGCCGAGGCCACCACGCAAAACCTGGCCCAGGTACTCGAACAAAACGTGAAGGGCACGATCCGGCAGATCGATCTGGCCATACTATCCATCCAGGAACAGACCGAACTCAGCCCTGGTGGCCCCCGGAACGCGGGGCTCGGGGCTTTCATGGAAACCCGGCTTGCCCACCTGGGCATGCTCGACGCCCTCCGCCTCACCGACCAGGAAGGAAGGATCACCCACAGCACCCCTTCTGCGACCCATGTCGAGGTGCCTGATCGGGACTTCTTCACGGCCCTGAAGCTGGACCCCCAAGCCGGTCTGGTCATCTCCCGGCCCACCCGGGATGCCAGCGGCGGGGCCTGGGCCATCAACCTCGCACGCCGGATCAACGGACCCAAGGGAGAATTCGCCGGGGTGATATTTGCCACTCTCGCGACAGAGCAGCTCGCCCGGGGCATGTCCATCCTGGATGTAGGCCAGAAGGGCTCGGTCTCCTTGAGAGGGGAGGACCTCAGCCTCCTGGCGCGATATCCAACCTTCCAGGGGCAAAGGGATTTGATCGGGGACATCAGGGTCTTCGGCGACTACCTGAACGCCGTGAAATCCCCCACCTCCACATCTCACTTCATCGCCACCTCCGCCCTGGACGGCCAGCGCCGCACCTACACTCTGCGCAAGCTCGATGCCCCCCGGTTCTACGTCCTGGTGGGCCTCGCGGAAGAGGATTATCTCCGCGCCTGGCGGCATCAGGCTGCCTTTGCCGCCGCGGCCGTCGCCGGTCTGGTGGGGCTCACCCTGGCCATGGGCTGGCTCGCCCGTTCGGCCTGGCTGCGCCAACTGGCAGATCAGGAGCGCCTGGCGGCCCAGGAGGCGAAGTACCGGCTGCTGGCCGAGAACGCCACGGATGTCATCTGGTCCATGGATCCGGAGGGCCGCCTCACCTACATCAGCCCCTCCATCTACCGCCAGCGCGGCTGGACCCCCGAAGAATTCATGGCCCTGAGCCCCGAGCACCGGGCTCTTTCCCGGGAAGGTGCGCGGGTGGTCCAGGAGCGTATGGTCGCCGCGCGCCGACTTCCGCCGGGGTCCCAGCCCTTCGAGCGGGATCTGCTCCAGGCCAGCGTGAAACGCAAGGATGGCCGGGAGATCCAGGTGGAGGCCCAGTGGCGGCTCGTGTGGGGCGAGGATGGCCGCCTGCTCGGCTTCCAGGGCGTCACCCGGGATGTCACCGACCGCAGGCGCATGGAAGTCGAGCGTGAACGCCTGATCCAGGAGTTGACCCAGGCTCTCACAGAAGTGAAACAACTCAGTGGCATGCTCCCCATCTGCAGCAGCTGCAAGAAGGTGCGTGACGACCATGGCTATTGGAGCCAGATCGAGACCTACCTTTCGGAGCATACGGAAGCCACCTTCACCCACGGCGTCTGTCCCGAATGCGCCCAGAAGCTCCGGGACGAGATGCAGGCGCTTCGCGCCCAGAGGACGGAAGGGGACGGATTGTGAGCACGCAGCGAAAGCGGAGGGCCACTTTGCCGAAGGCGAAGCCCGAAGGGCGAGGCACCGGAGGTGCCGAGTGAAGATCGCCTTCATCGGTACCCACGGCGTGGGCAAGACCACGCTCTGCTATGAACTGGCCGCGGCTCTCAAGCGGGAGGGCGTCCACGTGGACATCGTGAAGGAGGTGGCCCGCCTTTCACCCCTCCCCATCAATCAGAAGACTTCGCTCGAAGCCCAGACCTGGATCTTCATGACCCAGATGGCCGAGGAGATCCGCTCCGGCAGCCAGCACGACGTGGTGGTCTGCGACCGCAGCGTGCTCGACAACTACGCCTACATGAAGTTGGCCTTCGGCCGCCAGCTTCCCATCGAGCGGTTCATGCACCACTGGATGAAGAGCTATGACCTGCTGTTCAAGGTGCCCTTCTCCGGCCAGGTATCCGCGGATGGCGTGCGGGATACGGACACCTTCTTCGCGGAATCCATCGACAAGCTGGTGGACGAGCTGCTGGCTGAGCGGAACCTGGTCTACGAGCGCCTGGACCCGAAGGACCGACCCGGCTGGATCCGCCGCGTGAAGGAGGTGGTCCTGAGCCACCCCAAGGGGCAGAAGCGGCTGCTCTGATCTGAGAGTGTGTTTTAGAATTCGCACGGGCCGCGCTGGGAGCGCCGGGCGAGCATGGCTAGGATGGGGCCCGCAGGCATGGTGGTTCCATGTTTAGGGCCCTGGACGACGCCAGGCGACGCCCGCCGCCCCAGCCCGGAGGGACGGTGGCCAGCCGCGCGCCCAGCGGCGTCACCGCGCTTGAACGATGTCCCGCATCGCCCTGCGCGCGCTTCCTTGCTGGATCACGCGGCTGGCCGCCGTCGCGGCTCGCGGGAATTCTAAAACACACTCTGAACTTGTGATCCAGGTCCCCCATTCCCCGCTGGAGGGGACCTGACTCCGGGTAGATGATCAGGGGGTCGGGAGGTCCGTTATGGCCGAGACCAGCATTCTGTCCGTGCGCGGCGGCAGCTTCATGTTCCACCCCGCGGGCACCCTGCCCCAGTTCACCCCCGAGGAAAGCAGCGAGGAGGCCCGCGCCATCGCGGGGGCCGCCCGGGATTTCGTCAACGGCGAAGTCATGCCCCGGGACGAGGAGATCGACCACCTGGACCTGGAGCTCACCCGCGACCTGCTGGTCAAGGCCGGCGACCTGGGCATCCTGGGCATGGAGATCCCCGAGGCCTATGGCGGCCTGGACCTGGACAAGAAGACGGCCCTACTGGTGCTGGAGGAGATGGCCAAGCAGGCCAGCTTCTCCACCAGCTACACCGCGCACACCAGCATCGGCACCATGCCCATCGTCTACTTTGGGAGCCACGAGCAGAAGGCCAAGTACCTGCCCAAGCTGGCCTCTGGGGAATGGTGCGCGGCCTACGCCCTGACCGAGGCGGGCAGCGGTTCCGATGCTCTGGGCGCCAAGGCCACCGCCGTGCTGCAGGACGGTCACTGGGTGCTGAATGGCACCAAGGCCTGGATCACCAACGCCGGCTTCGCCGATGTTTTCGTGATCTTCGCCAAGATCAACGGCAACCACCTCAGCGCCTTCATCGTCGAGAAAACGGACCCCGGCATCAGCACCGGAGCCGAGGAAAAAAAGTTGGGCATCAAGGGCAGCTCCACCCGCACCGTGATCCTGGACAACTGCCGCATCCCCGAGGACCGGCTGCTGGGCGGCAAGGGCAAGGGCGCCCGCATCGCCCTGGGCATCCTCAACGTGGGCCGCTTCAAGCTGGGCGCCAGCTCCGTGGGGGCCGGCAAGCGGGTGCTGGAATACACCCTGAAATACGCCGGGGAGCGCACCCAGTTCGGCAAGCCCCTCACCGCCTTCGGCCTCATCCAGCAGAAGCTGGCGAACATGGCCGTGCGGATCTTCGTGGGTGAAAGCATGAGCTTCCGCACCATCGGCTACCTGGATGAGGCCCTGGCCCGTTGCAGTTGGGACAGCGAAACCGGCGGTGCCGACAAGATGAAGGCCATCGATGAGTACGCGGTGGAGGCCTCCATGGCCAAGGTGTGGGGCAGCGAGGCCCTCTTCGCCACGGCCGACGACGCCGTGCAGACCTTCGGCGGCGCGGGTTTCAGCGCCGAGTACCCGCCGGAGAAGATCTACCGCGATTGCCGCATCTACCGCATCTTCGAGGGCACCAACGAGATCAACCGCCTCCTCGTCGCGGGCACCTTCCTCAAGCGCTGCGGCGGCATGGATGGTCTGCCCCTGGCGGAAGCAGCGGCCCAGCCCGCGGATTTCCCGCAGGATCCCCTGCTGCGGACTGTGGCCCTGGCCAAGGCCCGGGCCCTGAAGGTCATCGCCCTCGCCCAGGCCGAGCATGGGCCGAAAATTCTCGACAATCAGGAAGCCGCCGCCCACATCAGCAACCTGCTGCTGGAGCTCTATGCCATGGAATCTGCCGTGGTCCGAGCCGGGAAGATGGCGGCCTCCGGCCACCGCTGGGCCGCCCTGGCCCGGGACCTGGCCGAGGTCTACGCCCAGGAGGCCTGGAACCGCGTGCAGTCCGAGGCCCGAATGCTGGCCGGCGAGCTGGCCTCCGGAGCAGCCCTGGACACGCTCATGACGGAGCTGCTCGCCATGCACGCCCCGGCGCCGGTACCGCTCTCCACCCTGCGGAACCGCATCGCCCTGGCCCTCATGGAGCAGGGGCGGTACCCCATCGGCTAAAGATTCACCACGGAGACACGGAATCCACGGAGGTGGCACGGAGGTCTCCGTGCTCCTCCGTCATGGACAGGCCGAAGGCCGCTTCCGGCCAGGCCGGAAGCCACGGAAGGCGCTGGGCCCGGATCCTTCTTGGGACATCCGGGTCCGGCGCCTTCCGTGTGCCCATGCTCCGTGCCACCGTGGTGGATCTTTCAGAGGGCGATGAAGGCTCGCTCTCCTACCGGACGCCCGCGTGCAGGGCGACGATGCCGCCCGTGAGGTTCGTCCAGCCCACCTCGCGGAAGCCCGCGGCCTCCAGCTCGGCAGCCAGAGCCTTCTGGTCCGGGAAGGCCCGGATGCTTTCCGGCAGGTAGGTGTAGGCCGAGGCATCGCCGCTGATCCAGGCACCGATGCGGGGCAGCACGCGATGGCTGTACCAGTCGTAGAAAGCCCTCAGCCAGGGAAACACGGGCGCGCTGAACTCCAGGATGGTGAGCTGGCCCCCGGGCTTCAGCACGCGAAGAAACTCGGCGTAAGCGAGAGCGCGGTTCTCCACGTTGCGGATGCCGTAGCAGATGGTGATCCCGTCGAAGGTGGCGTCTTTGAAGGGCAGCCGCTGGGCGTCTGCGTCGCTGGAGGCCCAGATCCGGCCCGCCAGCCCTTTCCTCGCGAACTTGGCGGGCCCCAGCTGGAGCATGGCGTGGGTGAAGTCCGTGCTGACCACCTCCGCGCCCCGGCGGGCCAGGGCGAGGCTCGAATCACCCGTGCCGGCGGCCACATCGAGAAACCGCTTCCCGGGCGCGGCGCCGGATCTCCGCGCCATGCGCCACCACCACCAGAAGTCCACGCCTCCAGAGAGCACATGGTTCAGGACGTCGTACTTCCCGGCGATGGCCGAGAACATCTGCTGCACCTGACGGCCTTCCGGCATCCAACCTCCGCGGGTTCCTCCATTGAACCAGAGACTGCGCCTACCCGAAGTATGTCCGCGTGGTGCCTGCCTCAGGCTTGGCCTGACGCAGGCACGGGGGTCCGGGGGGACTCGCGAGCGCAGCGAGCAGGCGGTCCCCCCGGAGAGCTCTGGCTATTGACCGAAGGTAGAGGCTAGGCAAGACTCCCGACGCCGCCCATCGTGATCCCTACCCAATCTGGAGGACAGAGATGAGCACCACCGCTGTAGAGCAGGTCAAGGGAGGCAGTTTCCTGCTGACCCCCATCGGGGCCCTGCCCCAGTTCACCCCGGAGGAATTCGGCGACGATGCCAAGGAGTTCGCCCGCGCCGCCAGGGACTTCATCGAGGGTGAGGTCATCCCCCGGGACGAGGAGATCGACAAGCTCAACATCCCCCTCACCGTCGAGCTCATGAAGAAGGCCGGCGAGCTGGGCCTGCTGGGCCTGGAGATCCCCGAGGCGTTCGAGGGCATGGACGTCGACAAGCGCACCGCCATGCTCGTGCTCGAGGAGATGAGCAAGCAGGGCAGCTTCGCCGTGAGCTACAGCGCCAACTGCGGCATCGGCACCCTGCCCATCGTGTACTTCGGCACCGAGGCCCAGAAGAAGGCCTACCTGCCCAAGCTCGCGACGGGCGAGTGGCTGGCCGCCTACGCGCTCACCGAGGCCGGCAGCGGCTCCGACGCGCTGGGTGCCAAGACGACAGCGGTGCTGGACGGCGACCACTGGGTGCTGAACGGCACCAAGATGTGGATCACCAATGCCGGCTTCGCCGATGTCTTCGTGATCTTCGCCAAGGTGGACGGCAAGGAGTTCAGCGCCTTCATCGTTGAGAAGACGGATCCCGGCGTCAGCACCGGCGCCGAAGAGAAGAAGATGGGCATCAAGGGCAGCTCCACCCGCACGGTGATCCTTGAGAACTGCCGCATCCCCAAGGACCGCCTGCTCGGCGAGCTGGGCAAGGGCCACAAGATCGCCTTCGGCATCCTGAACATCGGCCGCTTCAAGCTGGGCGTGGGCAGCCAGGGCGGCATGAAGCGCATCCTGGAGTACACGATCAAGTACACCGGCGAGCGCTTCCAGTTCGGCAAGCCCATCAACTCCTTCGGCCTCATCCAGCAGAAGCTGGCGGACATGGCCACCAAGATCTTCGTGGCCGAGGCCCTGAATTTCCGCACCATCGGCTACCTCGACGACGCCCTCCACGCCACCAGCTGGGACAGCCCCACGGCCGGCGCGGACAAGATGGCCGCCATCGACGAGTACGCCATCGAGTGCAGCATCTCCAAGGTGTGGGCCAGCGAGGCCCTGTTCTCCGTGGCGGACGAGGCCGTGCAGGCCTTCGGCGGCTACGGGTACAGCGCCGAGTATCCGGCGGAGAAGGCCCAACGCGACTGCCGCATCAACCGCATCTTCGAGGGCACCAACGAGATCAACCGCCTCCTCATCGCCGGCACGCTGCTCAAGCGCGCCATGAAGGGCGGGCTGCCCCTCATGCAGTTCGGCCAGCAGGTGGCCAAGGAGATCTCCAACCCGATCAAGCCTGAAAGCTTCACGGGCCCACTGGCCCGCCTGAAGCACGGCGTGGAGTTGAGCAAACGCCAGTGCATGCTGGCCGCGGGCTTGGCCGTGCAGGTGCTGGGCCAGAAACTCATCGACAACCAGGAGGTCATGGCCCGCATGAGCAACATGCTCATGGAGATCTACGCCATGGAGAGCGCCGTAGTCCGCGCCGAGCGCATGGTCGAGTCCAGCCACCGCTGGGCCCAGATCGCCCGCGACATGACCGAGCTCTATGTGAACGAGAGCTGGCACAAGGTCCACGGCGACGCCCGCATGCTCTGCGCGGACGTGGTCGAAGGCGAGGCCCTGCGCCACGCCCTGGCTGGCGTGAAGGCCTTCACCGAATTCCATCCCACCAGCAGCGCCCGGTTGCGAGGCCGCATCGCCAGTGAACTCATCCAGAAGGGTAGCTACCCGATCGAAGTGATCTGATCCGGCGCCGCCGCTGCGCGGCGGCGGTCACAGAACGGGCCCCGTCGGGGCCCGTTCTGCATTTCAGCGTGCGTGTTCAGCGCCGGATCTCGCGGCCGCCACCGCGACCTTCACCGCCGGACGGCCGAGTGGGCGCGGGTTCGGGACGGGACTCGGGAGCTGGCTCGCGGCGTTCCTCGCGGGAACGTTCCTTGGGCGGATCGACCCGCGGCGCGGGACGGGATTCCCGCTCTGCGGGCCGAGGCGTAGGGTCCGGGCGACGTTCCTCCCGTTCAATTCGTGGCCGAGGCTCCATGGGGCGTTCCCGGGGCGCGGGGTCCACGCGACGGTCCTGGGAAGGCCGGGGCTCATAGCTCCGCTCCCGGGGGGTGACGGGATCCGGGCGTCGCTCGTCTGCCCGGGGGCGGGTTTCCATGGGACGTTCCCGGGGCGTGGGATCCACGCGCCGATCTTCAACCTTGGGGCGCGGTTCCATGCCGCGCTCCCTTGGCGCGGCATCGGTCCTGCGGTCCTGGGGCGAGGGCTGGTCTCGCCCGCGGTCCCTCGGGCGCTCCTCGAAGGCGCGCTCGCGGGGATTGACGGGACGGCCAGTCCCCTGGGTCCGGCTGCGATCCTCGAAGGGGATACGCGCGGGGCCGGCAGCGGGAGCGCCGGAGCGGGCATCCGGGGTCGGGACCGGTCGACGGATGATGGTCCGGCCCGTGGCCGCCTGGGCCTGGCGCTCGTACGTCGCCAGCCGCTGGCGATTCACGTCGTGCTGGAAGGCAGCCTGCATCTGGCCCGGGTTGCGGAACTCTGCGTGGGAAACGACCAGGGGAGACCGCTGCCACGGCGCCCGCAAATCGCGGCCGCCACCTGTCCAACTGGTGCCACCGGTGGCGCCGTTGAAGCCACGGATGACGCTGGCGTCCGAATAGATGTGCCTGCGGACGTTCCCCACATTGATGTAGTTCACGGACACCACGTTCCAGGCGTAGCCGCCGCCCCAGGCGCCGTAGCCCCAGTGGCAGGGCGTGTTGTAGTAGCCGAGCGGCGCCCATCCGTAGTAGCCGGGGGTGTAGTTCCAGGCCACCCAGGCGGGGCTGTAGTTGATGCCGGGGATCCAGAACCACCCCACGCCGAGGCTCCAGTGCCAGCGGCCATGGTGGTAGGCCACGTAGGCCCAGGGCTCGTCGGAGACCCAGGTCATGCCGCCTCCGTAGGGCGCCCAGCGGCCTTCGTAGTAGGGCCGCCAATCCTCGGCCACGCCATCGGGCTGCCAAACCCAGCCGAATTCCGAAGACTGGACCCAGCGCCCGTGGCCGTCGAGGTCGTCGGCGTAGTATCGGATTTCCGAAGGCACACGATCCCAGCTCTCGCCGCGCCGGATCACCATGGCCTGCTCGCTCCAGCGATCGAAGTCGTCGCCGTCATAGGTGTTGAATCCACGCACGCGGTCGAGACCATCCTGAGGGCTGTAGACCGTCAGACGTTCGCCAGCGGGGATGGGGGCCTCGCCCCGCTCATTGGCGAAGGTCACCCGGCCGGTGTGGACTTTGAGGCGCACCACCTTGTCGCGCTCGGCCTCCACGGTGAAGGAACCCTTGTCGAAGCAGGTGGCTGTGCCTGAAGGGGTGTCCACCCGGAATCGGGCATCGGTCTGGCCACCCAGCAACACCCGGAGGCGGCCGTAATCCAGGCGGAGCAGCACCTGCTTCTCGCCCTTCCGATCCGTGAAGAGGGCCGCGACGGTGAAACGGGTGGCGCCACCGAAGGCGATGCGGGTGCCGTCGCCCAGTTGCAGAACGCCACGGCCGCGGCTTTCCACGACATCGCCCTCGGCGATGGGCGTTCCGCGACTCAGTGCCTCATCCACGTCACCCTTGCGGATGCGGACATCGCCCTCCAGCGTCCGCACCATGGCGTAACGCTCGGGGGCCTCGCCCTGGTAGGTTTCGTCCTCTGCGGGGGCCTGGGGGGCGGCGCTGACGAGAGCCGCGGGAAGCAACAGCGCCGCGGCGAGACGGGAACGGGTGAAGGTCGCGTTCATGGTGGGCCTCCGCTGAATTGGATGCCGGCGCCCATAGGGTCGGTTCCGAAGGGGTAGACAGCCAGTGTCATGCCAAAAGACCGCTCCGGGTCTTGGAAGGTTGGGTCAATCCTTGGGGAAGGGGGCCAGAGCGGTGCCTACCTTGGGGAGGACGGGACGGGGCCCCAGAGCCGCCAAACGAGGCAGCAGGCCCATCCAGGGGATCGACCACTGGCGCGGGGCGCCCTTTTCCACGTCCCCCGCGGCCACCTCGATGCGGTCCGGAAGAAAGCGGACCCGCAGGTCCCGGCCCGGCGGCAGGGGTAGATGAATCAGGCGGCCTGTGGCGGGATGCACCACGGTCAGGAAGCCTTCCCCATCCTCCAGCACCCAGAGCAGACCCCGGAGAAAGGGCCGGAAATCGTCCGCGCACCAGCGAAGCCCACCCAGCCCCTGGGCCAGCGGGGAATCCGCAGGGAAGTTCCAGGTCCCCCAGGGCTTGTCCAGGAGGACACCGCCATCCCGCCAAGCCCGCAGGGGACGCCCCGGCAGGCCCGCCAGCAGGAGGACCAGACCCCGGGCATCGCTGACCCGCAGGGTGCCGTCACCAACCAGAAGGACGGTCATCGGCCCCTGGGAGGCGACTGGAACGTTCGGAATGGCCGCCGGCGGGACCCAGGGCTCCGCCTGCCAGGCGAGGGGGGATTGGCGCTCCCAGGCGAGGGCCTGGTGTCCCTGGACAGCCGTGTCCGGGGCGGGGGGTGGGGCGGCGGCCAGCGCCACGCCGATCAGGAAGAGGGTGCCCAGCCGCACAGGGCCTCCAGGTTGCGGGTAGTCAGTTCAGCCAGCTTCAGGGAGGAGATCCCACGCAGGCCAGCCACGGCCTCGGCGGTGAACCGCACGTAGCCCGGTTCGTTGGGCTTCCCCCGGTAGGGCACCGGGGCCAGGAAGGGCGCGTCCGTCTCCACCAGGATGCGGTCCGCTGGAGCCCAGGCGGCCACGTCGCGCACCGCCTCGGCTTTTTTGAACGTGGTGATGCCCGAGAAACTCAGATAAAACCCCAGGTCCAGGGCCTTCATCGCGAAGGGGCGATCCTCGCTGAAGCAATGGATGATGCCCCGCACCGCGCCCGCGCCTTCCTCCTCCAGGATCCCCAGGGTGGCCTCTGGCGCAGACCGGGTGTGGATCATGAGGGGCTTGCCCAGGGCCTTCGCCAGGCGGATCTGGGCGCGGAACACCGCTTCCTGCTCGCCCCGGGGGCTCAGGTCGTAGTGCCAATCCAGGCCAGTCTCGCCCACGAAACGCACCGCGGGATCGGCCACCATCTCCGCCAAGGCGGCCCCGGTATCCGGTGTCCAAGTTTTCGCCTCGTGGGGATGCACCCCCAGGCTGGCCTGGACCTCCGGAATACGCCGCGCAAGATCAAGCACCGTGCGGGAATCTTCCAAGTCCGTTCCCACGGCAATAAAGCCGGTGACACCTTCACCTCTGGCCCTGGCCAGGGTTGCTTCGACCTGGTCTTCCGCCAGGTAGGTTCCAGTGAGGTGACAATGCGCATCCACAAGCATGTTTTCATAATCCCATGCCATCCAAGGATCACGATAAGCGCCTCGGGCGCCGATGGATCCCCTGACGACGGATCCATGCGCACATTCCACCCCATTCTCACCGCCTGCCTCTGGCTGGGCCTTGCTGGAACCCTCCTGCCCCTGGCGGGGCAGCAACCCGCGTTCCGGCGGTTTGGCCTGAGGGATGGCCTGCCCCAAAGCCAAGTGACCGCCCTGCTTGAGGACCAGCACGGCTTCCTGTGGGTGGGCACCAACACCGGCGGCGTCGCCCGCCTGGGGGCCTCTGGTTTCCGGACGTTCGCTGGGCCCCAGGGCCTCAAGGCCCTCTTCATCCATGCGCTCATGGAATCCCCTTCCGGCAGCATCTGGGTGGGCAGTCAGGAGGGCGTCTCCGAGATCCGCGGCGAGACGGTCCTGAATTACAGCCTCGAACAGAATGCGGAGGCTTTCGAGGGACGAGCCCTCGGGCTGGATGACCAGGATCGAGTGCTGGTGGGCAACCGCCAGGGCTTGTTCCGGCTCCAGGATGGCCGGTTCGTCCCAGTCCAGTTGCCCGCTCCGTGGCCGGGAGGGCCGATCCGGCGTCTGGCCCGGGACCACGCCAAGGGTGTGTGGATCCTCGGACAGAACAACGTCGTGGCCCGCTGGGATCCGCAGGGCCTCCGGATGTACTCCCTATCCACGGAACATCCTGGTGGTCATGCCCGCGATCTCCAGATCGATGCCCACGGGCAGGCCTGGCTGCTGCTCGACTCGGCTCTGCTCCGCATGGACCGTGGGAGATGGCTGTACGAGCCCCTGACGGGGCTCCCCCGCTCCCCCCGCATGGCCAGCCTCCGGTTCAACCCCCAGGGAGAGGGGTTCCAGATCTCCCTGGGCGGTGACGGGGTGCTGGTGCGGGAGCCCGGCGGCCGCACTCGAATCTTCACGACCGAAACCGGGCTTCCGCGCGACCGGATCTTCATCGCCATGCGCGACCGGCATGGCGTGCTGTGGGTGGGTTCTGATGGGGACGGGCTCGCGGCCCAGGCACTGCCGGACCTCCTGACCCTGGACGGCTCCGGCGCGGGCCTGGGGAAGGACCTCGCCGCGATCTCTGGCATTCACGAGCTGGCCCCCGGCAGGTACTTGCTGGCCAGCAGCACCGGAATCTACCTGGTGGAGGAAGGCCGGAACATCACCGGCCACTGGACCAAGCGCGAGGGTCTGCCCGCCACCGAGACCTGGGGCATGCTATCGGACGGATCGGGCGGAGTCTGGGTGGGCACGGACCGCGGGCTTGCCCGTTGGAAGAACGGTCGCGTGTCCGCCGCCGGCCCCCGGTTGATGTCCCAGGCAGCCGTCCTGACGCTGGTCCGCGACGGAACGAACATTCTGGCGGGCACCGACCAGGGCCTGTTCGAGCTTGATGCCCAGGGGCGCCTCCTGGCCCACCACCGCCTGCCACCCGAGGCGGGCAACGAGACCGTTTCGGACATCCTGCGCCACGAGGGCCGCCTCCTGCTGGCCACCGGATACGGCCTTTGGGAACTGAGTGGTGGCAAGCTCCAGCGGGCCTTTCCCGAGGCGCCCTTCGCCACCTCCACGGTTACAGCCATGGCCACCGATGGCCGGGGGCGTCTTTGGGTCGGCACCATGAAGGGGCTCCACCTCTGGAAGGGCGACCAGTGGGCCAGTTTCGGACTCGCAGAGGGCCTCCCGGACGAGGGGATCAATTTCATCGCGGACCTCGGTGGCGGGCGCATGGCCTTCGGCCACAACAAGGGCGTCACGCTGCTGGAGGGCCGGAACCTCCACCACCTGGGCCGCAGCCAGGGCCTGATTTCCGAAGAGACCAACCACGACGGATTCTTGCTGGATTCCAGAGGGCGCCTCTGGATCGGCATGATCGGAGGCGCCTGCATCCTTCAGAACGCCCAGGGGTTCCGCAATGCGCCGCTGCGCCCACCCACCCTCCTCGATGTGCGCTGGCCCGGCGGTTCAGAGGCGCATCCGGAGGCCGTGAAAGTTCCCCCGCGCCCGGATTTCCTCGACCTCAGTTTCGACACCGGGGACCCGCTGGTGCCCTCCCTGCTCCGCTACCAGGCCTATCTCCAGGGTGTGGATGAAGGCTGGCGGCCTGTGAACCAGGGGCTCACCCTCCAGTACCGGAACCTCGGTACGGGCCGCTACGAATTCCGGCTGCGCACCTCCATTGACGGGGTCACCTGGGCGGAAGCGGCCCCCGTTTCCATCAAGGTCAGTCCCGCCTGGCACGAGCGCTGGCTGGTGCGGGGCCTGATCGGCCTGGCCCTGGTCGGGCTGCTCGCCTGGGCGCTCTGGTGGCGTGGCCACAGCCTCGCCCTCCGCTCTCGCGAGCTCGAGGAAACCATCGAGAATCGCACCCTCCTGCTCGCGAGGCAGAACCGCGCCCTGGAGCACGCCCACCAGCAGATCAAGCGCAGCCTTGAGGGGCGCCTGAAGCTGCTGGACATGGTCACTCACGATCTCCGCTCGCCGCTCACCACCATCCTCCTCACCCTGGACCGCCTGCGTGAGTTGGTGCCGCGCGCCAGCATGAACCTCCTCGACGTGATGGAGCGGGAGGCCTACCGCATCGAAACGCTGGTGAGGAATCTGCTGGATCAGAGCCGTTCCGAGGCCCTCCTTCAGAGCCTCAAGCTGGTGTCCGTCGCTCCCGCCGAAGTGACCGAAGGTTTCGAGGAGGTGCTGCGCCTCAAGGCCGAGGCGAAAGGCCTCGCTTTCCACTTGGAAGTCTCCCCAGATGCTGAGCGGGCGCGCATTCAGGCCGATACGGCAACCCTGCACCAAGTCATGTTGAATCTCTACGAGAACGCTTTGAAATTCACGCCGCCCGGTGGTCAGGTCGGCATCCGGTCCACGGTGGACTGGGGGGAGGCCGTGTGGCGCCTCGAAGTCTGGGATACGGGACGCGGTCTGGACGCCTCCAAGATCGAGGAACTCCTCCTGCCCTTCCGGCAGACCCAGGCCGGGGATGCCGCCCAGGGATGGGGGTTGGGCCTGTCCATCTGCCAGAGCATCCTCGACGCCCATCGGGGCGAGTTGAGGATCGACAGCGAACCCGGCCGGGGCGCCCGGTTCCAGGCGGTGCTGCCTTTGAATCCCGTGGAACCCTGATCGTCCTGTGACCCAGGGCATAACCGCCGGGCGGTGCGCAATCATTCCGCGCATCCTGGATGGACCTGGAGCCTTCGTGCCGTCCTCCTTTCCCATGCCACCGAACAGCCAGCCGCCCCGCATGCTGCGGGTCAAGGATGGCCTCAAGGACGGACTCGGCCGGAACATCACCTACCTGCGGGTATCGGTAACGGAGCAGTGCAACCTGGCCTGCGTGTACTGCAAACCGCGAACCGGGGCCCTGGAGCGCGCCGAACCACCCGCCATGAGCCGGAACGAGGTGGTCCAGATCGTCCAGGTCTTCACCCGCCTGGGCATCCGCAAGGTCCGGCTCACGGGCGGTGAGCCTTTGATGCGCCACGACCTGGAGACCATCGTGGCTGGCATCAGCCCCGAGGTGGAGGGTCGCGTGCACCTCACCACCAACGGCTTCCATCTCGCCCGCCGGGCCCGGGGCTTGCGGGATGCCGGACTGAGCGGCGTGAATGTAAGCCTGGACGCCGCCGAACGCGGCGCCTTCGAGCGCCTCACCCGCAAGGATGGGTTCGCTCGCGTCATGGCCGGAATCGAGGCTGCCCGCGCCGCCGGCCTCAAGACCAAGCTGAATGCGGTGGTATTGCGGGGTTGGAACGAGAATCAGATCCTCCCCCTGGCCCGCCTCGCCCAGACCGAGGGCATCCAGGTCCGCTTCATCGAATTCATGCCCTACCAGGGCAACGGCTGGGGTAAGGACCAGTTCATGCCCGCCAGCGAGATCCTGGACATCGTCCGGGAGGGGCTCGGCGCCTCACTGGAAGAAGAACCCGTGGTGGGCCTGGAGGAGGGCCCCGCGCGGATCTTCCGTTTGCCTGGCAGTGAAGGCAAGGTGGGCGTCATCTCCACCCTCAGCGCCGATTTCTGCGACCGCTGCAACCGGGTGCGCCTCACCAGTCGCGGCGAGTTGCAGGCCTGTCTCTTCGGGAACCGGCCCGTGGACCTGCTGGAACCCCTGCGGAACCACGCCTCCCACGAGGACCTGGTCCGGATCATCCGCCAGGCCCTCACCGAGAAGCTGGACTGCCATCCCATGCGCCGCGGGCACGACCCCCAGCTGGCGAACGGCATGTGGCAGGTGGGCGGATGAACCCAGGAAATACCGGCCTGCTGCTGCTGAACGGCGGCCAGAGCCGGAGGATGGGAGTGGCGAAGCACGCCTTGGCGCATCCAGAGGGCGGCACCTGGGGCGGATACCTTGTCGGAATCTTTGAATCCGTGTTTCCGGGCGGGCCGGTGCAGGTGTTGGGGGAGGCCCTGCCCGACCGGCCGGGCCTCCCCGTGGTGCCGGATGAGCGCGAAGGCCCCGCGAAGGCGCTCAAAGCCTGGGCCGCGCTGGAGGTGCCCGCACCGCACCGCTGGTGGGTGGTGGCCTGTGACCAGGTGCGGTGGACATCTGCTTCCTTCGCAGCCTGGGCCCGCCGCGCCGAGACCGCCGATCCCCAGGCCCTCCACTGGGTGCTGGCGCGCCACGGGGGCCATCTCCAGCCATTCGGAAGTTGGCTCCCCGCGTCGCTCCGCCCCGCCATCGCCACGGCCCCGGCCCGTTCGCTCATCGCCCTGGCCGAATCTGTGCCCCACCTGATCCTGCCCAGCGAAGGCCCCGAGTGGATGGACGTGGATACCCCGGAGGAACGGCAGAGATTCGAACGCGACAGCCGATCCTGACCCAACATCTCTCGGCCTTCACAAACGCTGCATAATGCAATGGCGGAGAAAACATGAAGTACTTCGTCAGGAAAGGCAACCCCGGGACCGCCTCGGAAAAGCTGTCGAAGGACCTTCGGACCATCCTGGATTCCATCAACGATGGCGTGTTCACCGTCGACGACAACTTCCTGATCACCTCCTTCAACCGCTCTGCGGCCGAGATCATCGGCATCGCCCCTGAGGAGGCCCTGGGGAAGCACTGCTGGGAGGTCTTCAAGGCCGACATCTGCGAAGGGGCCTGCGCGCTCAAGGAGACCATGGCCACCGGTTCTTCGCTGGTCAACAAGCACGTGAACATCCACACGGCCGCCCGCAGGAAGGTGTCCATCAGCGTCAGCACGGCGCTGCTCCGGAACAACTGGGGGGAAGTCGTGGGCGGCGTGGAATCCTTCCGGGACCTGACGATCCTCGAAGAGCTCCGGAAAGCCGCGGAGGGGCGATCCACCTTCCATCACATGACCTCCGTGAATCACCGGATGGGGGAGATCTTCAAACTGCTGCCGCTCATCGCCCAGAGCGACAGCACTGTGCTGATCCAGGGGGAGAGCGGAACCGGCAAGGAGCTCATGGCCCGGGCGATCCACGAGCTGAGTTCACGGGCGCGCAAGCCGATGGTTACCCTCAACTGTGGTGCCCTCCCCGACACCCTTCTGGAAGCGGAATTGTTCGGGCACAAGGCTGGAGCCTTCACGGACGCCAGGCGTGACCGGAAGGGGCGCATCGCCGCGGCTGAAGGAGGCACCTTGTTCCTCGATGAGATCGGGGACATCTCTCCGGCCCTCCAGGTCCGCCTGCTGCGGGTGCTCCAGGAGCGGACCTACGAACCCCTCGGCTCCAACGACCCGATCAAGGCGAATGTCCGTTTCATGGCGGCGACCCACCGTGATCTCCGCAAGGAAGTCAAGGAAGGCCGGTTCCGGGAAGATCTGTTCTATCGCCTGAACGTCATGCAAATTGCAATACCCCCGCTTCGCGAACGGAAAGAGGACATCCCCGCGTTGGCCCGGCGGTTTCTGGATCGGCAATCAACCCTGCATGGCAAGGAAATCCAGGGATTCGAACCAGAGGTCATGGATCGCCTGATGCGGCACACCTGGCCCGGCAACATCCGGGAACTCGAGAACGCCGTCGAGCATGCCTATGTGCTTTGCAGAGGCGATCAGATCCGGGTCTCGGAACTCCCATCGACCCTGGGCGAGGAGGGGAGCGCGGGCCGTTCCACTTCCTCGGATGCGGCATCCACCAAAGACTTGCACAGCCACGAGATGGCCCTGATCCAAACCACCCTTGAGCGCCATCGGGGCAATCGCACCGCCGCCGCAAGAGACCTGGGCATCCATCCCACGACCCTCTGGAGGAAGCTCCGGAAGCAGTGAACCGTGACCATGCGTTTTGCAATGAATTCCTAAATCATGAACATTGCAATTTGCATTTCATGTGAGCCTGTCGCACAACCTGGCGACATCAAATTTGTGAATCAAACCCGCGCCAGTATTGAACCTAAGGCGAGTTTGACGCATCAGATGTAGCATGGGCGCCCGTTTCCGAGTGACTGACCGCA
>Ga0315270_10000078_pt1 | contig 51134 bp, 40 predicted proteins | sample C1_bottom_MG_FD_204932 | JGI IMG/M metagenome (GOLD analysis project Ga0315270, IMG submission 204932) | Sediment microbial communities from Yellowstone Lake, YNP, Wyoming, USA - C1_bottom | ecosystem: Environmental > Aquatic > Freshwater > Lake > Sediment | place: USA: Wyoming | collected... | reverse complement strand
CCTTGAGGAAGTCGGGACCCCAGCTCTTCTCTTTTGGCAGCCATTCAAGCGTCGGGTTCGCCGGATCACCCTTGAGCTCATAGCTGACCGATTCGAGATCCTCCAGCGCCGACAGGCGCTGTGCATCCGCGCTGATCCGCGCGATGTTCACGGTATCGCCCGGGCGTATCTGGGTGACCTGCTGCAGATACTGGGGATTGACCCGCTTCAGGCCGGCGACCTGGACATCGGCGATCCTGGCTTCGACGCCCTGCCGGGAGGTGATCGTGCTGCGCCATTGTGCATACTGCTGCGGCGAGACCGCGAAGCGCGCGAGTTGTGGTGCCGCCCGGCGAGCCGCAGCCTCGCCGAGCGGGATCGTCTCCCCCAGGCGTTCAAAGTCCGAGGTGCCGATGTCGCCCATTTCGACGTCGATGCGCACGTCCTGTGCCGTGAGCGATTGCAGCTGCAGGTTCTCATTGGCCTCGATCATCACATCCATGGTTCGTGACAGCAGCTGCGCAGGACTCTTCAGCCTTTCCGGGCTCACGGCGGGTTCGACCAGATTCACGACGATCACGACGTCGGCACAAAGCTGGCGAGCGATATCCACCGGGATGTTTCGGACCAGGCCGCCGTCGGCCAGGATCTGCCCCTCCGTGACCACCGGCGCGAACGCACCGGGTATCGCCATGCTCGCCCGCATCGCGCTCGCGAGATCGCCGCGGTCGAGCACCGCCATCTTGCCCGTGACCATATCCGTCGCGATTGCCCGATAGGGAATCGGAAACTGGTCGAAGTCGGAAATCGAACGAGCCTTGGCGACGAAGCCTCGCAGCAGATCCTCGATGCCATTGGTGTTGATAAGGCCGGGCGCCATGACCACGTGGGACTTCTGGATGCCGAGTTCCAGGGTATTGCTGTAGGTCACCCCCAGACGCTTCTGCTCGATGGGCTGTAGGTCGCGCTGCCCCAGCCCCCCGACCACGGTTTTCCAGTTGATGCCGAGCACGAAATCCTGCAGTTCCTGGCTCGGGATACCCGAGGCATAACCGCCGCCGACGAGCGCGCCCATGCTCGTTCCGGCGATGCAGTCGATCGGTATGTGTAATTCCTCGAGCACCTTCAGCACGCCCACATGCGCGCCGCCCTTGGCGCCGCCGCCGGCGAGCACCAGGCCGATACGGGGTCGTTGGGACGTGCTTGCCGCCACGCTCTCTGCGCCGGCCTCGGCGCCCCGAGCGAGCGTGGTCTGAATAGACAGCAGGACAATCAAACCGGGCAGCAGGCGGCGAAGATTCCAGGGTCGGTCAAGCATGCTGATCTCCACGAATGGGCCTGCGACCCAAATAACCGGTGTAGAGCGCGGCGATGACGCGGGTTGCAGGTCCCGGTGTGACGCGGTAATAGATTGTCTGGGATACTCGGCGTGTCTTTACCAGCTGATGGCTGCGCAGTACCGCCAGATGTTGCGATAGCACAGACTGGCTGACGTCAATCAGCTCGTTGAGCTGGCCGACCGACATTTCGCCATCGCGCAGCAGGCACAGCACGCGCAGGCGATGTCCATTGGACATGACGCGCAGGAGCCTGGCCGCCTGATCGGCCCGTCTGGCCAGCTGTTTCCCTGAGCTGCCTGAAGTTTTGACTGCATTCATGATGGCAGTGCCTGGCTGACACTGTGGAGGTGCTGAGCGATGATGAATACTGCCAATACCAGCAACGCCACCCCGAACAGCTGACGCAATACCGGTCCGGCGAGGCGCCCGGCGAATGCGCGGCCGGCGACGGTACCGATCATGCCCAGCAACGTGACCACGGCCAGTACCCTGAAATCCAGATGCAGGCCATCCCGCTGCAGCAGTAACTGGTGCTTGCCGAACCCGACCGCAGCATTGAGCGCAATCAATGACAGGCTGGTGCCGATAGCAGCATGCATGGGTACGCGCGCGACCAGTACCAGGGCCGGGAGAATCAGAAAGCCGCCGCCCACTCCCACGAACCCGGTGAGCATGCCTACCGCAGCGCCGACCAGCAGCAGCGGGAGGTAACCCGGAGATGCAGACATACGCTGCGCTGGCAGGCGAGTGTCGGGCGCCGCACGCACGGGGCGCAGCATCGAAATCGCGACGGCCAGCATGACGAGCGCGAAGACCAGGAGTTGGGTGGCGCCCGACACGAACTGGCTGAGGGTGGCCCCCGACCAGGCACCCAACATGCCAGCAGGCCCGAAACTGATGAAGGCCTTCGAGGCAAAGCTGCCGGCGCGCGCGTGGAGCAGGGCGCCGAACGCGGCCACCAGTCCCACCACGATCAGCGAGCCGGCAATCGCCTGCTTTTCAGGCTGACCGAACAGGTACACCAGCACCGGCACGGTAATGATCGAGCCCCCCGAGCCCAGCAGACCCAGTGCCAGTCCGAGCGCCAGTGCACCAGCGAGTCCCAGCACATACGCAGCCATACTCTCCCCCGGTCTGCCAGGTCATTTATTATATGCGATTGTTATAATATACTAAGCGCATGAATGAGCAACTACGGCCCGAGGTCGCGGCGTTTTTCGACGCGGCCACCTCAACCTTCAGTTACGTGGTGCATGCCGCCGGCTCCGCGGCAGCAGTGATTGTCGATCCGGTGCTCGACTACGATCCGTGCTCGGGGAGCATCAGCACGGGGTCGGCTGAAAAGCTCTGCGCGTACCTCAGCTCGCGCTCGCTGCGCGCTGAGTGGATCCTCGAAACGCATGCCCATGCCGATCACCTCTCGGCGGCTGACTGGTTGCGCAGACAGCTGCCGAATCGCCCGCGACTCGGTATTGGACGCGGTATCACCATGGTGCAGGCCACCTTCAAGAAGCTGCTGTCCCTGGAAGACGAGCTGGCCGTAGATGGCCGGCAATTTGATCAACTCCTGGACGCCGGCACGATCCTGTCGTCAGGGTCATGGCAGGTGCAGGTTCTCGCCACGCCGGGCCACACCTGCGACAGTGTCAGTTATCTGATCGGCGATGCAGTGTTCATCGGCGACACGATGTTCATGCCGGACTACGGCACCGCGCGCTGCGATTTTCCCGGTGGCGATGCGCGCACGCTGTATCGCTCCATTCGCCAGCTGTTGGCGCTACCGGACGAGTTCAGGTTTTTTGTCTGTCACGATTATCCACCGACCGATCGCCCGCCGCGCCACCAGACCAGCAGTGGCGAACAGCGTGCCGGCAATGTGCACATCGGGCATGGCGTGAGCGAGGATGATTTTGTGCGCATGCGTACACAACGCGACCTTACATTGCACAAGCCAGTGCTGCTTTGGCCGGCCGTGCAGGTCAACATTCGCGCTGGCGCGCTGCCGCCTGCCGACGCCGCCGGCCACAGATTTCTGAAAGTACCGTTGTCAGCAGGCGAGAAGTTTTGACGGGCCCAGTGCAGTCCGGGTCCGCACTTACCGACGCTCGTTCAGCCCTCGTAGACCCAGCGACCACCAAGCATGGTGCGCTCAGGCTTCACGCTCATGAAGCTCATGGGATCGATCGTCATCAGGTCGTGGTCCCAGACGACCAGGTCAGCGAGCTGGCCGGGCTCGAGCGTGCCCTTGATGTTTTCCTCGAACGAGGCGTAGGCGCCATTCACCGTGGAGCAGCGGATGGCTTCCTCGACCGTGATGCGCTGGTTCGCGCCCCAGCTGTGACCGCTGGCGTCCGTGCGCGTGACCTCCGAGCGCAGCCACAGCATCGGCTCGGCCGGGCTGGCCGTGTAGTCCGATCCCGGCGCCGCCCGGATGCCGGCATCGATGAAGTCGCGCATCGCGAACATGTGTTTGAGGCGTTCCTCGCCATAGAAATGCATCTTCTCGCTATGAAAGTGCACGTAGCCGGCGAACGGCGTTGGAATCACGCCGGCCGCCTTGATGCGCCGTACGAGTTCGGGGGTGACGAGTGTACAGTGCTCGATCCGCAGGCGCGGATCGCGCCTTGGGAATTCGCGCTGCAGCTGCTCGTAGATCCCCAGCACCGTTCCGATGGCGACGTCGCCGTTCGCGTGCGTGCCCACCTGCCAGCCGGCGAGGTAAGCCTTGCGCGTCTGCTCATAGAGCGTCTCGCGGGTCGCGCGGCTGATGCCACGGTAGTCACCCAGACCGGCGTAGGGTTCGGAGAGCAGCGCGGTACGTTCGGAGATGGAGCCGTCGGCAAATAGCTTGACCGCGCCGACCCGAACCCACTCGTCACCGAAGCCCGTGTGCACACCGGCGGCGATCATCTTGTCGAGCAGGCTGTAGTCGATGTGTGTGTAGAAGCGGCCCATGAGTTCGCCAGCATCGCGCGCATCCTGATAACCCTGCAGGGCGGCCGGATTGCCGTCGGCCTCGCAGGCCGAAGTGATGCCACGGCTGGCAAGCCGCTTCGAGATCAGCGCCGCGCCCTTGCGGTAATCCTCTCGTGACGGCGGCTTTACGGCGAGCGCGAGAATCGCGCCGGCGGCGTCTTCCGCCACCCGGCCGTTATGGCGTCCGGCAGCGTCGCGGAAGTACTCCCCATTCGGTGGATTCGGCGTGTTCTCTTCAACCCTCGCAGCGGTGAGCGCACGTGAATTGACGAAGGCGGTGTGGCCGCCGCGATGCTGCACGACGACCGGGTGATCGGGAGCGGCGGCATCGAGATCGGCGCGATCCAGCGGCCGCGGCGTCTTGGTGTCGTCATACAGGAAGCCGACCACCCATTCGCCCGGCGGGGTCGCCGCCGCTTTGGCGCGAATCGCGGCCGTAATCGCCTCGATCGAATCGAGCTCCAGCGCCACCTGGGTGACGAGCGCCACGCCGGATTCGCAGGGGTGCGAGTGCGCGTCGTTGAAACCGGGTGTGACGCGCTTGCCGCCGAGGTTGATGCGGCGTGCGCCGGATCCGGCGAGCGCCAGCATTTCGGTGCTGGTGCCGATCGCGTACACCCGGCTGCCAGCGAGCGCCAGCGCCGCCACCTCGCGCTCGCGCGTGCCCATCGTCAGGATCCTGCCGTTGTGCAGGATCGTATCCGGGCGGGTATCCCAGCGGCCAAAGGCGGCGGCGCTGGCGCCGAGTCCTGCCACCATGAACGTCCGACGGTTCAATCGTTGCATCGCATGCTCCTCAAGGTGGTGATGTGCGTTGATAAACCCGTTTGCCGCGGAACCAGGTCTCAAGCACTTGCGTGCCCATGATGTCCTGCGCATGGCCCGAATCGGCCAGCTGCAGGATGTCCCGATCAATAACTACGAAGTCGGCAGATTTGCCCGGTTCCAGTGAACCAATTTCGGTGTCGCGGCCCAGGAAGCGCGCACCGTTGATGGTATAGGCGTCGAGCACTTCACGGATGGTAATCGCCTGGCGCGTATTGAACACGGGTTGCCCCGGAATGGCGCGCGTCACGGCAAACGCCATGTTGACGAAGGGCTGTGGGTCGCTGGTATTGACCGGTGCGTCGGAGCCGGCTACCAGGATGCCACCAGCATCCTTCGTGGTGCGGAACGGATAGCTGTTTTCCTCGTAGTAACTTCCGGGCACGTGCCGGCTCGCATAGCTATTGCCGCTGACCTTCTGCAGGAACGGCACTACCAGCATGTCATACGCCAGATCCACATTGGCCCAGGAATAGGTGAAGGCGACGTAAAGTTTATCCCGCCCGATACGTGCGACGTCATCCGGATGGGCCAGCTGCACATGTGCCAGGCTGTCGTGGGTGGCGAAGTTCCCGTCACTGGCGCGGGCCGCTTCGATGGCATCGAGCGCAGTGCGCAGGGCGCGATCACCGATCACGTGTATGTGCAGATTGAACCCGGCGCGGTGCATGCGCCTGGCGTATTCGAGTTCGACTGCGCGTTCATGCTGCAAGCGCCCGCTCGAGATCAGGCATTGCGCCGGGTGAAAGCCCTGCGCCTGCACGAATGCGGCCACGGCCGCGGCGCTCTGATAGACGTCCATGTGTTCGCGGGCTTCGACGCAGACGGGCGCTTGCGTGTCGACGTACCCGGTGACGGTCGCATGTCCCGTTGAGTCAGTCGCAAACATGGGTTGCAGGTAGGGGCTGAGTACCGCCGCGTTACCGAGAGTGGGCGGCTGGGCGAGCGGGTCCGCCTCGATGACGCCATCGGCAAACAGCTTTATGAAATCAGCGCGCAGCAGCGGATTGTCAGCGTATCTGGCGCGCACCTTTATGGCGCTGGCCACCAACCCGTCGTAGTCTACCTGTCCACTGGCGGTGCGGGTGCGACTGGGGTCGTAGAACTGGGCCAGCGTGGCGCGCACCGTAAGCTGGTTGTTCTTCAGCAGTTTGTCCCACAGCGGCAGGCCGAAGGGATCAGCCATGGCATCCATGATGGCCGTGATGCCGACGCTATTGAGTCGCTGCGGAATGAGTTCGGGCTTCCTGAGTATCGCCTCGAGCTCCACGTACATCATGCTGCGCGGATTGATGAGGTAGCGCGCATCCTCATTGACTGTGCCGTTGGGTTCACCGCTGGCATCAATCCCGATCAGATTGGCATAGGGCGCGAACTCCCCCTGCAGGCTGCGTTTCGACAGACCGATGCGTACGCCGCGATCATTGCGGGCATTAGCCAACGCCAGGCTGTTGAACCCGCCATGATGTCCATCATTGCCGAGCAGCTGGACCTCACGCGTGGTGGAGGCCTTATCGAGCGCTGCGCGTAGCGTAGGGTAGTCAGCATCGGGCTGATTGCCTTCGGTGAAGTTCCATTGATGAACCAGCAGACGCTTGCCCGGAGCCGTGTGATAGCGATCGAGGCAGTCGCGCACCGTTGCTGACAGCTGACGCAGGGACAGCGCCTGGCTCTTCAGATCGCAGACATCCAGATCGGCAATGTCGGCCGGATGCAGGTGCGAGTCCACCAGGCCCGGGACCACCAGATGCCCGTGGGCGCTGATGAGACGCGTCTTGGGCCCGATGTAGGCCTTCAGATCCGTGGCGGAGCCGACAAAAACAATGCGACCGTCGCGCACCGCGAGGGCCTCGGCAAGGACGGGGCCCGCGGCCGTATAGATACGGGCGTCCCTCAGGGCCAGGTCGGCAACGCCGGCCTGCGCTGATGGAGTGGCGCCCGCGGCATTGAGCCTGGCGACTGCAACGCAGCTCAGAATGATGATGCCGTTGAGAATGCCAATGGGTCGTTTCAGCATATTCTGCTCCAAAATCCACACCGCTCGGCTGAGGGCCATGGCGATCATGGCACCGTCTAGCCACGGTGGCCAGCACCTGCCCGGTCCGCGGCGCGATCAACGGGTATATACTTTTCGCGCCTGAAAAATTAGCGGAGAACATCATGCTCGATGTCCAGCGGCTGCTCGGCGCGGTGATCGGTACCGGTGCGATGCTGCTGGTGCTCGCGCAGCCGGCGAGGGCGACGGAACCGGCGGATCTCGTAGTGACGAACGCACGTATCTACACGGCCGACAGCGAACGCCGAATGGCCGAGGCGCTGGCGGTTCGCAACGGACGCATCATCTACGTTGGCGCCACGGCGCAGGCCGTGGCGCTCGTTGGCCCTGGCACCGAGCGCCTCGACGTTGGCGGCAGGCTGGTGCTGCCAGGGCTTGTGGATGCGCATATCCATCCCCTGGGAATTGTGCAGTTCGACAGCTGCGACCTGCAGAGCCAGCCGATGTCGCTCGCGCAGATCTCAGCCTTCGCGCGCGCCTGTATTGAGCGCTTTAAACCTGCTGCCGGCGACTGGTTGACGGTCGATCAATGGAATTTCGCCGGGGGTAACAAACCCGACGCGGAGTTTCCGACGCTGCGTGTGGCGCTGGATCGTGCCTCGCTCACCAACCCCATTCAACTGCGCGGCAACGACGGTCACCATGGTGGGTTCAACAGCATGGCGCTCGCGCGCGCAACGGACGCCACCGGCCGCACGCTGGGCTTGAGCAAGGCGACCCTGGCCAGGGAATTCAATCGCTTCCGCCCACTGGTCGGCGTTGACGCGCGCGGTGAACCGAACGGCAACGTCGACGAGGAGGCCAGGGCGCCGCTGGGCCTGCCGAAGTCGCTGCGTCTGAGCAATCTCAGGTCCGCACCTGAGCGTGTCGTCGAGGTGCTAAATCGCAGCGGCATCGTCGCTATTCAGGATGCCTCGGCGTCCGCCGATAATTTCACGCTCTACGACCTGCTCGACGCCAGTGGCAAACTCACTGTGCGTGTCAATGCTGCACAGTACTTCGCTCCCGATGACTACCGGGACGCGGGCGGCAAGCTGGACGTGGCCAGGGCGGTGGCGATGGCGCGCGCGCGCCGCGCTCGCTACGTCGACAACCCCTTGATCCGGGCTGAGGCCGTGAAGATTTTCGCCGATGGCGTGCTTGAGGGTGATCCCAATGCCGATCCGCCGACGCTGCCGCATGGCGCGCAGATACGCCCGTACCTGTTGCCGCGCTTCCGTCGTGGAGCGGACGATAAGCTGCAGGTGGTCGGCTACCTCGACCCGGAATCCGCGGCTTGCCGTGCCGCCATCGCTCATCCGGAGCACTTCAGGAGCGAGGCGGCGATCGAGCGCTTTCGCCACGCCAATGGCTATGCGCCGGTACGCTGCCAAGCATCGCGCGGCGTACTGACGCTGCCGCGGCCAGAGCTGTTTGCGTGGGCAGCGGGGTTTCATGAGGCCGGATTCGCCCTGCATTTCCACGCGATCGGTAACGATGCGGTGCGGGCTTCACTCGATGCCATTGAGCTCGCGCGGCAGCAGGACGGCGTCAGCAGCCAGCCCGACACGATTGCGCATGCGCAGCTGGTTGATCCGGCGGACGTCATTCGCCTGGGCAGGAACCATATCAATCTCGCCTTTACCTACGCCTGGATCTACACCGAACCAGACTACGACATCACGGTGATTCCCTTCATCGACAAAGTCACCGGCAGCGGGCCGGCGGCGCTGCATGAGCCAGCTTTCTACTATGAACACAACGTCTATCCGGTGCGCAGCGCGAAGGCTGCGGGTGCGACCCTGGTCGCGGGTTCGGATGCGCCGGTGGATACGCGCGACCCGAGACCATTTGTGAACATGCAGATGGCGGTGACACGGCGTTTTCCGGGGCAGCCGGCGCTCAATCCCGGCGAAGCCATCAGCATTACCGAAGTACTGGACGCCTATACGATCAATGGCGCCCGGTCGCTCGGGCGAGCCGATGAAATGGGTTCACTCGAGGCCGGCAAATCAGCCGACTTCATCCTCCTTGATCAGGACATTCTGGCGCTGGCCGGATCCGGCGATGCCGACCGCATCGGCAAGACCCGGGTGCTGGGCACCTGGTTCAAGGGGCACAGGGTCTACAACGGAGAGTCCAGATGATGTACGCGGCGCCACGGGCACAGACGACGGCAGTGTTGATCGTGGCAGCCCTGACCGTCCTCACCGCGAGCTCCGCAGTGCGCGCCGCGGTTAGCGCCGACGAACAAAGGCTGCTGAACGCTTTGAGTCCAGCGCGCGCCCTGGCTGAGCTGAAGCGCCTGACCGAGGATGTCATCAAGACTCCCTCGGGCGTCGGCGACGGCTCGGTGGTATCCGGCAGTGTTGAGGAAGCGAGCATGGCCAGCGATATCGCCGGCGCCTTCAGGAAGATGGGCCTGGCGGTGCGTGTCGAAGAGTTTCCGGTGCGCGCCTATCGCTACCTGCCGGTCATGCTGCACGCCAATGGCAAGACAGTTGCTGCCATCAGCCTGCACGCCACGGGCGCCACCTGGGGGCGCCGCGACGGCGTGGAATTTGCGCGCGGCAATGAAGCGGGCGGCCATCGACTGCACGTTGCGCTCATCGATGCAGGCAACGGCTATGGAGCCGATTACGACAGACTCGGCGACGTGCGCGGCAAGGCCGTGCTGGTGCGCCGCGAACTGATCGATTGGCCGCCGCCGCAGATCACCGAGGCTGCGCAACATGGCGCTGCGGCCATCATCTTCTACGATCACCCGGCTTCGGGTGAGCAGGTGGATGCGTTGCGCCAGGACAGCCTGTGGGCGCATGAACAAATACCCACCGTGGCGATCAGTGTGCGCTCTGCCAGAGATCTGCAGCAGCAACTGAACGCGGGGCCCGTACAGATTGATCTCGAGAATCACCTGCAGGTCGGTGATGGCGTCTCACGCAATGTCGTGGCCATGCTGCGCGGCACGGAACATCCGGATGAGTGGGTGGTGGTGTCGGGCCACTTTGACCGCTGGTTCCAGGGCGCGCTGGATGACACGAGCGGAGCGGCGGCCGTGCTCGAGGTTGCGCGCGCCTTTACATCCGCCAGGGTTCGTCCGCACCGCTCCATGCTGTTCGTAGCGGCAGGGAGCGAGGAAGCGGGCCTCGAGGATCCCGAACGCGACTGGCTGGCCGGCTCCTATGCTTTCGTGCTGCAGCATCCGGAGGTGATGCGCAATGCCGCGCTCATTTTCAATCTCGATGGTTTTGGCTGGAGTTCGGCCAAATCGACCCTGAACTCCTCGCCCGATCTGCTGGCGCATCAGCAGGCGCTGCTTGCCGATCTCGGACTGGAATCAGAGATTGCGCTGAATCCCACTGTCGGCAGCACCACCGATGCCTGGAATTTCGGCGTGGTGGGCGGCGCGGCACTGAACAGTCTGGTCAGCATCGATCCGGCCTTCTATCCCTTGTATCACACGCAGATGGATGTGTTTCAGCCCGAGCGCTTCAGGAACATGGAATCACAGCTGCGGGTGCTGGCGCTGAGCCTGAAACGCGCAGCGGATGAGCCGCGTCTGTCGATTGCCTTGACCGCGGTCGCCGATTTCGTCGCAACGCAGCTTAGCGTCGATGCCGGCAAAGTCGCCGAGGTCTCATTCGCTGATGTGCGTACGGCACTTGCAGGATTTCGCCAGGCGGCGGCGGCCGTGGAGGCGAATCGCCGACCTGAGTCCGCCGATGCCGTAAATCGAGTGCTGATGGCCACCCGGCATACCCTGGTGCCATGGTTGTATATGGACAATGGCAACTACGAACAGGCGGTGCGGACCGCGGGCTTCGCCGAGCGCATGGCCTCGCTGGATCGCGCCCTGGTAGCCGCGCAAGCCCGGGATCGCAAGGCGGTATTGAAGGCGTTGAGCGGCTTCTACGAAGGCCGCCAATGCCAGTTGCTGTCGGCGGAAGTCTATGCCTATGAGCGAAGCTCCTGGGCGGGAGAGGGCGGTTGGTCGAGCCGCTTCCAGCATCGAGCGCCACCACCGCCACCCGCTTTCGACGCGGGGTGCCGGGTGCTGGTGAAGGCTGGCGACGACTGGGCTCCGCTCATGCTTGGGTTGGCCGCAGCACGGACTGACGCGCTGGGCTGGCTGACGCAGTCATTGGCGCTGATGACAGCGAAGCTGCGCGCGGCCACCAATGCTTTGACTGAATTCACGCAATTCGCTGTACTGCGGTGAGCAGGTCGCTGCGCGCGATCTTTGACGACGGCAGTGGGCATCTGTATATATAGATCAGGGGAACAGTGGCGCGGGTGAGCGACGCTGCGATGGCGATGACGCTGGCTTGGGGGAACAATCATGTTTAGGAATTTTCCTGGAACACCACGGCGCACGGCTGCGTGCTTCATCCCGTTGCAGCTGATCGCGGCCTTGGCGCCGATGGGCGCAACGGTGGCTGCATCGACTGCAGTGGCGCAGACTGCCCCCGCCGCCAGCGGCCGGCCCGCCGCTGAGCTCGAGGAAGTGATTGTAACGGCGACCCGCCGCGCCGAACCGTTGTCCAAGATCGCCATCAGCGTGAGCACCATTGGTTCGCAGGAGATGGAGACTCGCGGTATCAAAGAGTTCGACGATCTGGTGCGCCTGACCCCGGGTCTGAATCTGTCCCGCCAATCGGCCACTGGCGCCAACCAGATTTCGATCCGTGGCATTTCATCAGACGCCGGGTCCGGTACTACGGGTGTTTATATCGACGACACACCCATACAGGTACGCAACCTTGGTTTCGGCGCAGGCAACGCCTTTCCGGGCCTGTTCGATGTGGAACGGGTGGAAGTACTGCGCGGCCCACAGGGCACGCTGTTCGGGGCCGGCTCCGAGGGTGGTACCGTGCGATTCATCCAGACCGAGCCCAGTCTTACGCGCTCATCCGGTTCGGCCCGCGCGGAAGTGTCGACGCTGCGCAACGGCTCGCCCTCGTATGAGGTGGGAGCGGCCTTCGGCGCGCCGATTAGTGCCGATCGACTGGGTTTTCGCGCCAGCGCCTACTACCGGCGTGAGGGCGGTTACATCGACGCGGTGGGCGGCACCTACCAGATTCTGGATCCGAGCGGCGCCGCGTACGGTGATTCTGTGGCCTTTACCCGGACCAATACCTACGAGAAGGACGTCAACTGGAATGACACGCTGGCGTTCCGCGCGGCGCTCAAGTTTGCCGCCACCAATTCCCTGACTATCACGCCGTCCGTGTTTTATCAGAAACATCACGTCAACGACGGCGCCGGCACCGGTTCGCAGTTCGACCTGGCCACTTCCAACTCTGGCTCGCGCGACTACTCGCGTCAGTATAACTATCAGGGCACACCAGGCACCCTATACACGGCTCCCAATGATCCGACCGCGACCACTACCTTGAATGCGATGGTGGCGCCGAACAATCAGTTTGGTGATGACGAGTTCACGCTCTCGGCCCTGGCGATCAGCTGGGATCTCGGCGCCGTAACGCTGACCTCCAACACCTCGTATTTCGACCGCACCTCCGTGCAGTGGTACGACTACACCAAGGGTTATGCGCAGTTTTATTCGCCGCAGTTTTTTCTCGAGGCTGATGGCGTGACCTCCACCGGCACCTACGTGCCCAACGGCTGGAAGTCGATGGCCCGTTACGACAACACCCAGGGTAACTTCGTGCAGGAGTTCCGGGTGCAGTCGAATGACACGGCGGCACGCCTGACATGGGTGGCGGGAGCGTTCTTTTCGCACAATAAGCAGACCGCCGGCGAGCCGATCAACCAGAACTTCCTCATCAATTCCTCGTGGGTCGGTTTCTATCCGACCAATTGGGGCTATGGTTATTATGGGGTCAATGGTGGCGATCCCTTCGGGCCCGGTTCGACTGCTGCGCAAAATTTCTTCGGCGACAACATGCTCGACAATGCCGTGTCGTTCCTGGGTCAGTGGCAGATGGTGGAAGAGCAGCTCGCGGGCTTTGCGCAGGCGGACTTCAAGTTCACCGAACGCGTGAAGCTGACGCTGGGTGTGCGGGTCTCCAGCAACAAGCTCGATTTCGATGCGGCCTATCTCGGGCCTGAAAACAACGCCAATGCACCGTTCGGCTTTCCATGCCCCACGGCGACTTGCGTGCTCGGCCAGGGCGCAATCGCACCCTCGTACCCCACATCCTCCTCGCATGCCAAAGAGAGTGCGGTCACGCCGAAGCTCGGATTATCGTTTCAGTTGAACGATGCCAACCTCTTCTATGCTACGGCGGCCAAGGGATTCCGCCCCGCGGGCGCTTCGTTGCGCGTGCCCTCGATTTGCGATGGCGACCTCATTACCAACGGCTACGTGGACGCGAGCGGCAACCCGATGCAGCCCGAGAGCTACAAGTCGGACTCGGTCTGGAGCTTTGAGCTCGGCTCCAAGAATCGATTGTTCGGCGGCCGGCTGGTGCTCGACGACAGCGTCTACCTGGTGAAATGGAAGGATATCCAGGCAAATGTAAGTCTGCCCAGCTGCGCCTACAACTTCGTCGACAATCTTGCCGACGCGAGCTCAGTCGGTGCCGATCTGGCCTTCCAGCTCATGGTCAGCGAGCGCTTCAATCTGGAAGGCGCGTTCGGCTACACCGACCCCAAGTTCGACCACGATGCCCTGTCGCCTGGCGGCGTGAAAATCTTCAGCAAGGGAGCGAGTATTGAGGGCGCCGGTGCGCCGGTGACGATGTCGTTGTCTGGTGAGTATGTACTGCCCCTGGCCGCAGGTAAGCGCGCTTATGCCCGCGCCGACCTGACCCGCACCTCCCAGTGGCGTCGCGTAGGTAACCTTGACCCAGGTACGCCTTTCTATGATTCGCGCCTGAAGCCGGTGCCCGCGTTCAGTGTCGTGAACCTGAGACTCGGTGCGAGATTCAGCGACTTCGACCTGTCATTGTTCATCCAGAACCTGACTGACGCCGCGCCGGCGCTCGATCTCTCGGCGGGGTCTTACTACGACCCCCAGGACTGGAGCAATGCCACGCTGCGCCCGCGCACTTACGGGCTGACGATGACATGGCGCAACTGAGCGCGATACTGCCAAGGGTTGGCTCTGTACAGCTCCAGTGACTCACGCTGCACCTAACAGCGGCGCCGAGGATGGCCGCGGCAGCTCACCGCTGCGCTGGTGGGCACTGCTGCTCGCGGCTACTGCCATTTTCGCCAGCTATTACGAATCGGATGCGATCGGCCCGATTGCTGATCTGCTGTTCCGCCAGCGCGGCTTTACGCATACGCAGATCGGCGATCTCACCGCTGTGATCAGCCTGCCCAACATACCGCTGGCCATCTTCAACGGTCTGCTGATCGATCGGTACGGCGCGGCCCGCGTCGTTTTGTGGGCGGCGATGATCGGTCTCGTCGGGGCCATCATGACGGCGATCGGCACGCCTTACGAATTCATGTGGGCCGGTCGTTTCGTGTACGGCGTCAGTGAAGGCGCGATCTTCATCGGTCTGGTCGCCGGCCTGGCGCAGTGGTTTTCGCGCACCGGTATTGCGCTCGCGGTGGCGCTGTTTCTGAGCCTCGCGCGGGTCGGCTCGTTCTCGCTCGACACCTCGCCGACCTGGGCGCGGCCGCTGTACGAGTCAGGCTGGCAGCAACCGTTGTGGCTCGGCGTCGGGATCAGCGCTGTCGGTCTGGCGGCGGCGATTGCCTTCAGGCTGCTGGACCGGCGACGCGTGCCGGTGGTGTCGGCCGAGCCAGTCGTGCGCGAGCGCATCGTCTGGTCGGAGATCTGGAGGTTCGACCAGTCGTACTGGTACATCCTCGGATTGCACGTGCTGTATGCGGCGGTGTTTTTCCCGTTCCGTCAGACCTACGCAATCATGTATTTCCAGCACGCCAAGGGCCTGACCCTGCAGCAGGCGGGCAATGTGAACTCCGGAGTGTTTGCGGCCGCTGTGTTTGCGACGCCGCTGTTCGGCCTGATCGCCGACAGATTTGGGCACCGTGCCATGATGCTGATCTTCGGCACGGTGCTGCTGCCGCTGACCTTCATGGTGCTCGGACTCACCGACCTCAATCCCTGGATTTCGACCGTACTCATGGGCGTGAGCTTCGCACTGGTGCCCGCGATCATCTGGCCCTCAACGACGTTCATCGTCGACCCGCGGCGACTCGGTACCGCGCTCGGCGTGATCACGCTGGTGCAGAGCCTCGGCCTGTGGGGTTCCAACCGCATTGCCGGCGCTCTGGCGGACCAGGCCGGTGCCGGCCCTGCCCATCCTGAAGGCTACGACGTGATGCTGTGGTACTTCGGCCTGCTCAGCCTCACGGCGCTCACCTCGGTGATACTGCTATGGTTCCGCGAGCGAGGTCCGCACGGCCATGGACTCGAGTCGAAGCAGCCCGGCAGGCGTGCCGCGGCAAGCGCCGCCTGAGCTACGGGAGCCACGGGAGCCACCGCCGGAGACCTGCCTGGTCGACAGGGTTGAATTTGCAGCCCGCACGCCCTAGAATCCGCCGCGGTGGATGGGGTAAGCCTTTGGGCGAGCTCCGTACAGCTGCAAGTTTCGCAGCCAAGCGCTTGATTTCAAAGCCCCACTTGGGGCTTTTTGTTTTTATGGTGGGCCTCTGGCCCATTTTTTATTTTAGCGACCGGAGCGGTGCGGATGTCAGGGGTGCTGCGCGAGAAGCTGATTGCGCTGATCGAGCCGCTGCTGACCGGGCTGGGCTTCGAGCTGGCTGATCTCGAATTTTCACCTGGCCGCGGGCACTCGCAGCTGCGCATCTTTATAGATCGCGCCGCCGGTGTGGTGGTCGAAGACTGTGAGCAGTGCAGCCGGGAGATCGCGGCGCTGCTTGATGTGCACGATCCGATTCCATCGGCGTACACGCTCGAGGTGTCGTCCCCCGGTCTCGATCGGGTGCTGCGCACGCCGGCGCATTTTGCGCGTTTCGTGGGCGCGCGGGTGGCGGTCGAGACGCTGGTGCCGCGCGCCGATGGGCGGCGCCGCTACACCGGGCGCCTGCACAGTGCGGGCGCGAGCAGTGTTGAAGTGGATGTCGATGGTGAGATGGTGGCTCTTAACTACGCCGACATGGCGCGTACGCGGCTGGTGCCGGAATGGCCGGATAGCTCCAGCAAAGGCAGGAAACGATGAACAAAGAAATTCTGATGGTGGTCGACGCGGTCTCGAACGAGAAGAGCGTCGACAAGGAAATCATCTTCGAGGCGCTCGAGGCGGCGCTGGCTGCTGCGGCACGCCGCAAGCACAGCGAGCTGTGGGACGTGCGCGTCGCCATCAATCGCAAGACCGGCGAATACGCGACTTTCCGCCGCTGGAAGGTCTTCGCCGATGATTCGCGCGAGATCGAGAATCCGGAAGCCGAGCTGCGCATGGACGATGCCATCGATCTGGACAAAAACACCGCGCCTGGCCAATACGTGGAAGAGCCGATGGAATCGGCGGTCTTCGGGCGCATCGCCGCGCAGCAGGCCAAGCAGGTCATCGTGCAGAAGGTGCGCGAGGCCGAGCGCGCCCAGGTGGTGGAACTCTACAACGATCGCGTCGGCACGCTGGTCAGCGGCGTTGTCAAGCGCATCGACCGCAACGGTATCTATGTGGACCTGGGCAGCAACGCCGAGGGCTTCGTGCCGCGCAGCGACATGATCGTGCGCGAGCAGCTCAAGCCCCAGGATCGCGTCAAGGCCTATCTGCGCGAAGTGCGGGCCGAGCCGCGCGGCCCGCAGCTGTTCCTGACCCGCACAGCGCCGGAATTCCTGATCGAGCTGTTCAAGCTGGAAGTGCCGGAAGTCGGCCAGGGCCTGATCCAGATCCTGGGCGCGGCGCGCGATCCGGGCATTCGCGCCAAGATTGCCGTGCGCAGCAGTGATCCGCGTATCGACCCGGTGGGCGCCTGCGTTGGCATGCGCGGTTCGCGCGTCCAGGCGGTCTCGAATGAAATCGCCGGCGAGCGCGTCGACATCATTCCACACGATGACAATGCGGCGCAGTTCGTGATCAACGCCATGTCGCCAGCCGAAGTGCAATCGATCGTGGTCGATGAAGAAGCGCACAGCATGGACATTGCGGTGGCCGAGGACAAGCTCTCGCAGGCCATTGGTCGCGGCGGCCAGAACATCCGCCTCGCCAGCCAGCTCACCGGCTGGGAACTGAACGTCATGACTGAAACGGATGCTGAAGCCAAGAGCGAAACGGAATCGAAGGCCCTGATCGCCACCTTCATGAAGCAGCTCGACGTCGATGAAAATGTCGCCAGCATCCTGGTGCAGGAAGGCTTTTCAACCGTGGAAGAAGTCGCCTACGTGCCGGCCGCAGAACTGGCGGGCATCGAAGAGTTTGACGAAGACATGATCAAGGAGCTGCGCAACCGCGCCCGCGACGTGCTGCTGACGCAGGCCATCGCCAGCGAGGAGTCGCTCGATTCGGCGATGCCGACCGATGATCTGCTGACCATGGCGGGCATGAAGCCCGACCTGGCGCTGGCGCTGGCGCGACGCGGCGTGCGTTCGCGCGATGATCTGGCCGATCAGGCGGTTGATGATCTGGCGGATATCGAAGGGCTGTCGGCGGAAGAGGCCGGGACTCTCATCATGACGGCGCGTGCGCGCCTGTTTGAGGCGCAGCATTAACGCTGCGCTGCGATCTCGAGGTACACCATGGCTGAAGTGACTATCACCCAATTCGCCGAGGCGCTCAAAGTGCCCGTCGACAAGTTGCTTGCGCAGCTCGATTCGGCCGGCATCAGCGTGGCCGGACCCAATGCCCTGATCAGCGAAGACGCCAAACTCGAGCTGCTCACGCATCTGCGCCGCAGTCATGGCGGCGCCGAGGCCGCCGCCGGTTCGGCGCCGGCGCGCATTACGCTCAAGCGCAAGACCCAAAGCGAACTGAAGCTGGCCGGCATGCAGGGCCGGGCACGGACGGTGAATGTCGAAGTGCGCGTCAAGCGCACCTACGTCAAGCGCGACGTACTCGAAGGCCAGGCCCGTGCCCAGCAGGAACAGCTCGACGCACAACGCCGTGATGGCGAGGCCGAGCAACTCGCACACGACGCCAAACTGGAGAGCGAGCGGCGCGATCGCGAGATGATCGAGACCGAGAATCGGCGGCGCATCGAAGAGGAACAGAACCGCAAGGTGGCGCAGGAAGAAGCCCGGCGCCAGGCCGAGCAGCGCGCCCTCGAGGAGGCCGAGCGCGCCCGCCACAAGGGCACCGAGACGCGTGCCGAGCCGGCGCGCGCGCCGCACCTGCCGCCGCGCGACAAGGATAAGGAAAAGGAAAAGACCGCGACCGATGATGGTCGCACCAAGTACGGTCGGCAGGAACTGCACATTGCCGGAGATGTCAGTGCCCGGCACAAGAAGAAAAAACGCCTCAAGGCCCGCACCACGCCGAGCGACACCGAGGTCAGGCACGCATTCGAGAAACCGACCGCACCGGTCAAGCGCGAAGTGGCGATTGGTGAGACGGTCACCGTAGCCGAACTGGCGCAGAAGCTGGCCGTCAAGGCCACGGAAGTCATCAAAGTGCTCATGAACATGGGCGTGATGGCGACCATCAATCAGTCGATCGATCAGGATACCGCCACACTGGTAGTCGAGGAGCTCGGCCACACGGCGCGGGCGCTCAAGGAAGATCAGATCGAGGCCGGACTGCAGGACAGCGCCCTGGAAATCAAGCTGGAGACGCGCGCGCCGGTGGTCACGGTCATGGGACACGTCGATCACGGCAAGACCTCGTTGCTCGACTACATCCGCCGCACCAAGGTGGCCTCGGGCGAAGCCGGCGGCATCACCCAGCATGTCGGCGCCTATCACGTCGAGACGCCACGCGGCATGATCACTTTCCTCGACACTCCGGGCCACGCGGCCTTTACCGCCATGCGCGCCCGCGGCGCCAAGGTCACGGATATCGTGGTGCTGGTGGTGGCCGCGGACGATGGCGTCATGCCACAGACCATCGAAGCCATTGAGCACGCGCGCGCTGCCGGGGTGCCGCTGGTAGTGGCCGTTAACAAGACCGACAAGTCCGATGCCGATCCGGAACGCGTGCGCCAGGAACTTGCCAAGCACGAGGTCATTCCCGAGGAGTGGGGCGGCCAGAATATATTTGTCAACGTCTCGGCGCGCACTGGTGACGGCATCGACAAACTGCTCGAATCCATCCTGTTGCAGGCCGAAGTGCTGGAGCTCAAGGCTCCGCGCACTGGCCTGGCGACCGCCTTCGTGGTGGAAGCGAGCATGGAAAAGGGCCGCGGCGCAGTAGTCACGGCGCTGGTCAAGAAGGGCACACTCAAGCGCGGCGATTACATACTGGCGGGCACGGAATTTGGCCGGGTACGCGCGCTGTTTGACGAGGCCGGCAATCCGGTCGAAGAAGCCACGCCTTCGGTACCGGTCGTGGTGCTGGGCCTGTCGGGCGCGCCCAACGCCGGCGACGAGCTGCTGGCCGTGGAGAGCGAGCGGCGTGCGCGCGAAGTCGCGCAGCACCGCCAGGGCAAGACGCGTGACGTCAAGCTCGCCAAGCAGGGTGCCCGCTCCGAAGATGTGTTCTCGCAGCTGGGTGAGGCGAAGATCGGCATTGTCGGCGTGCTGATCAAGGCGGATGTGCAGGGCAGCGCCGAAGCGCTGCGCGATTCGCTGAACAAGCTCTCGACCGATGAGGTGCAGGTGCGCATTATCGCCAGCGGCGTGGGCGGCATCACTGCATCCGACGTGCAGCTGGCCGCGGCCTCGCGCGCCCGCATCATCGGCTTCAACGTGCGTGCCGATTCCGGTGCGCGTGAGGCGGTGAAGGAAACCGGCGCGGAGATCCGCTACTACAGCATCATTTATGAAGCCATCGACGATGTGAAGCAGATGCTCAGCGGCCTGCTGGCGCCGGAGATTCGCGAGACCATCGTCGGTGTGGCGCAGGTGCGTGAGGTGTTCCGCTCCAGCAAGTTCGGCGTGGTCGCCGGCTGCCTGATCACCGAGGGCACGGTCAAGCGCAACAATCCGATTCGCGTGCTGCGCGACAGCGTGGTGATCTTCGAGGGCGCGCTCGAATCGCTGCGGCGTTTCAAGGATGACGTTGGCGAAGTGCGCGCCGGCACCGAATGCGGCATCGGCGTGAAGAATTACCAGGACGTACGGCCCAACGATCAGATCGAGTGTTATTCGCGCGTGGAGATTACGCGCACGATCCAGTAGCGCCCATGCCGCAGCGCAATTCGCGTCAGCAACGCATCGAGTCGCAGATGCAGCGCACGCTCGCCGAACTGGTGCCGCGTGAAGTGAAAGATCCGCGCGTCGGCCGGGTGACGATTACCGCCGTGTCGCTGGTGCCTGACATGAGTGCGGCGCGCGTCTGGTTTCTGCCCTTCGGCCTGGCGGTGCAGGCTGACGAGCAGCTGGCCGGCCTGCGCAGCGCCGCCGGCTTCCTGCGCGGCGAGGTGGCGCGCCAGCTGGGCCTGCGTCATGCACCACGGCTGGAATTTCTGCTCGATACGCAGCTCGAACAGGCCCAATCCCTCACAGCGCTGATCGACAAGGCCGTGGCCAGCGATCGCAAGGCAACGCCCGAACCGGCTCCGGCCGACGCCAGTGAGCCCTGAGGAAATCGCGCCCCGCCCAGAGGGCGCCGGCAGTGACGCCGCGGCATTGTGCGGCATCCTGCTACTCGACAAACCTGCCGGCCTGTCATCCAACGGTGCTCTGCAGCGGGTGCGCTGGCTGCTCGGTCGCCCCAAGGCCGGGCATACCGGCAGCCTCGATCCGCTCGCCACCGGCATGCTGCCGATCTGCATCGGCGAGGCGACCAAGCTGGCGGGCGAATTGCTCGCCGGGCGTAAAGGCTATGAATTCGAGCTGCAGCTGGGTACCCGTACGGATACGGCCGACGCGGAAGGCCAGGTCACGGAGACCCGCGAGGTACCGAGCCTGGACGCGGCGGCAATAGCAGCGGCACTGGAGCCGGCGCGCGGTGCCCAGCTACAGGTGCCGCCGATGTATTCGGCGCTCAAGCGCGATGGCCAACCACTCTATAAACTGGCACGGCGCGGGCTGAGCGTCGAGCGCGCGCCGCGCCCGATTGAGATCTATCGGCTGGAACTGCTGGGCTGGTCGGCAGCGAAGCTGCGGGTGCGGGTTGAGTGCTCCAAGGGCACCTATGTACGGGTATTGGCAGAACAATTGGCTGCGAATCTGGGCACTTGCGGGCATCTCGCTGCCCTGCGTCGCGACTTCGTCGAACCCTTTCGCGATCAGCCTATGCATACGCTGGCGGCACTCGAGGCGGCGCCATCGATTGCAGCGCTGCTGCTGGGGGCCGACCGCGGCGCCGGGCACCTCCCGCCCATACGGCTGGATGTCGCCGCAGCTCGGGCCATGAGTTTCGGTCAAACCGTGCAGGCCGGGCCGGGCCCCGCGGGGCCGGTGCGCCTGTACGATCCAGAGGGGCGATTCCTGGGCCTGGGCGAGCGCTCAGCGAGCGGCGCGGTGCGGCCCCGGCGCCTGTTTGCCCGTCCGGCAGCGTGCCAAACGTAACTCTCTGTTCGGCTTGAGGATCACCCGCTCTGCCGCTACAATGCGCGGCTCAAAAAGCGACCACACATTCAGCACAGAGGTTTTTCGCGCAATGTCTTTGTCCACGGAACAGAAAGGCGAAGTACTCGCCAAATATCGCCGCGATCCCAATGATACCGGTTCACCGGAAGTGCAGATTGCACTGCTCTCAGAGCGTATCAACGGGCTGGGCGAGCATTTCACGGCTCACAAGGCTGATCATTCATCACGGCGCGGTCTGGTGCGCATGGTGAATCAGCGCCGCAAGCTGCTCGATTATCTCAAGCTCACCAAGCCGGCCAGCTATCAGCAGGTGGTTGAGCGTCTTGGTCTGCGTCGCTGAATCAGCGCAGCGGTGGCGGCAGTACAGCCGTCCCGTACCCTCCAGCCTTACCCCACATCCGACTGTTTAAGGATTGAAGCGTGACTGTCTTCAAGAAATCATTTAGCTATGGCCCGCATACCGTAACGATCGAGACCGGCGAACTCGCCCGTCAGGCCAACGGTGCGGTGTTGGTCACCATGGGCGACACCCAGGTGCTGGTTACGGCCTGCGCGCGCGAAAAGCCGACACCCGGGCGTGACTTTTTCCCGCTGACGGTCAACTACCAGGAAAAGACCTACGCAGCCGGTCGCATTCCCGGCGGCTTCTTCCGCCGCGAGGGTCGCCCCACGGAAGGCGAAACACTCACCTCGCGCCTGATCGATCGGCCCATCCGGCCGTTGTTCCCGGATGGTTTCCTGAACGAAGTGCAGGTTGTTGCGACCGTACTGTCGTTGAACCCGGAGATCTACGCTGATATTCCGGCGCTGCTCGGTGCCTCAGCGGCCTTGTGCCTGTCCGGCGTGCCCTTCAAGGGCCCAATCGGTGGCGCGCGAGTGGGCTACAAGAACGGTCAGTATGCCCTCAATCCTGGCCGCAGCGACCAGGCGGACTCGCAGCTTGAGCTGGTAGTCGCCGGCACTGCGCACGCGGTGCTGATGGTTGAATCGCAGGCCAAGAGCCTGTCGGAAGAAATCATGCTCGGCGCCGTGGTTTTCGGGCACCAGCAGATGCAGGTGGCCATCAAGGCCATTGCCGAGCTGGCTGCGGAAGCCGGCAAGCCTCGCTGGACCTGGGCTGCGCCCGAGGTCGACGCAGCGCTCCGTCAGGCGGTGGCGACGAAGGCAGAAACTGCGGTGGGCGCGGCCTATTCGATCACCGAGAAGCAGGAGCGCTACGCGCGTGTCAAGGCGATCAAGGCCGAAGTCGTAGCGGCACTGGGCGGCGGCGATCCGCCCAAGTACAGCGCTGATCAGATCGGTGAGGAGCTGGGTCTGCTCGAGAGCCGCATTGTGCGCGAGCGCATTCTGGGCGGCCAGCCGCGCATCGACGGTCGCAATCTGACCACCGTGCGGCCCATCACTGTAAAGGTCGGCGTGCTGCCGCGCGCGCACGGTTCGGCGCTGTTTACCCGCGGCGAAACCCAGGCGCTGGTGACCACCACGCTCGGCACCACCCGCGATGCGCAGATCATCGATGCCCTGGAGGGTGAGCGCCGCGAACCCTTCATGCTGCATTACAACTTCCCTCCCTTCTCGGTCGGCGAGACCGGCATGATGGGCAGCCCCAAGCGCCGCGAAATCGGCCACGGCAACCTGGCGCGCCGCGGCATCGCGGCTGTCATGCCGGAACCGGGCAGCTTTCCTTATGTCATTCGCGTGGTCTCAGAGATCTTCGAATCGAATGGCTCGAGCTCGATGGCCAGCGTGTGCGGCACCAGTCTCGCGCTGATGGATGCCGGCGTGCCGGTCAAATCGCCGGTCGCCGGCGTTGCCATGGGCCTGGTGCTCGAGGGCAGCCGCTTCAAGGTGCTCACCGACATCCTCGGCGACGAAGATCATCTGGGCGATATGGATTTCAAGGTGGCGGGCACCCGTGAAGGCGTGACCGCGTTGCAGATGGATATCAAGGTCGAAGGCGTGACGCCCGAGATCATGAAGGTGTCACTGGCGCAGGCGCGCGAAGGCCGGCTGCATATCCTGGCCGAAATGGCCAAAGTGCTGCAGCAGCCACGCGAGAAAATGTCCGAGTGGGCGCCCTCGATCATCACGCTGCGCATCGACCCGGAGAAGATCCGCGATGTCATCGGCAAGGGCGGGGCGGTGATCCGTCAGATCACTGAAGAGACCGGTACCACCATCGATATCGAGAATGATGGCACCGTCAAGATCGCTTCAGTGGTCGGCGCGGCCGGGCGCGAAGCGCAGCGACGCATCGAACTGATCACAGCCGATGTCGAAGTGGGCCGTATCTACGAAGGCAAGGTCGCCAAGCTGATGGATTTTGGCGCCTTCGTCACGATTCTTCCGGGGCGCGACGGCCTGGTGCACATCTCGCAGATTTCCGAAGAGCGCGTCGAGCGCGTGTCGGACAAACTGAAAGAAGGCGATGTCATTCGCGTCAAGGTGCTGGAAGTCGATCGCCAGGGGCGCGTGCGCCTGTCGATGCGCGACATCGGCGCAGTCTGAGTCCAGAGCTGCCGCCGGGCTTCAGGGCCGGGCGGCAGCGATCTGCTGCAGACAGCCTTCCAGCGATCGCTGAACCTCGATGGCGGGGATCACGCGGTAGCTGCGAATCAGCTGCGTCAGAAATTCCTTGCTGAGGCGTGAATCGGCCCCGGCTTCCTGCTCGCTGATGACCTGCAACAACACGTTGCGGGTGATATCACGGCCGCCGCGCTGCTCGCTCACTTTGATTTCATGGCCGCCGGCAATCAACGTACGCACATCGTTGAGCGTGATGTAGCAGCTCAATTCGGTGTCATACAGACGCCGATTGGGGTATTTCTTGATCAAACGCGGTTCGCTCATCGCACACCTCCCGAACCCTGTGGGGGCGCAACCTCAATTCCCCCACACCTTAATCCATGCGGGCATCGGCGGCTACCGCCAGGACACCTCGCAGCCGATCGACTCGCCAATGGGCCACCGCCCACTGCCACAGTTGCGCTGGTGGCGCCCTACTTAGCTCACCGGGAGGTTCCTGGCGCAATAGGGTAAGTACCCTATGCAAGACACCCGTGTCTGCCGCCGCGGCACTGTTCAGTGAGTGCCCCGATTTTGAGAGTTTGTCGCCGTTGGATTCCGTGACCAGAGGGATATGGCTGTAGACCGGCCTTGGCAGGGCCAGGGCATCCTGCAGGGCGCACTGCCAGCCAATGCTGGCCAGCAGGTCAGCGCCGCGCACCACATGACTCACGGCGCTGGCGGCATCATCCACCACGACTGCAAGCTGGTAGGCGTGCAGTCCGTCACGTCGCCGCACGATGGGATCTCCGCCGGAGCAGGTCGCCGGGTTGATTGCCCCCTGGAGGGTATCGATGATTGGAGCGCTGCCATAGCGGTCAGCCCGAAAGCGCAGCGCCGTCGGGCCAGGCTTGCCGGGTGCGGAACGGCAGGTGCCCGGATAGCCGCCCAGATCATCCGTGCCGCCCAGATCGCGCCGCGTACAGCTGCAGGCGTACAGGGCGTTGGCACGCTGCAGCTGTTGCAACGCCGCCTCGTAGTGCGCCAGGCGCCGGCTCTGATACCAGACTTCGCCATCCCAGCAAAGACCCAGGTTTTCGAGTGTGTGCAGGATGCGATCGGCGGCGCCGGGGATCACGCGAGCGCTGTCCAGGTCCTCGATGCGCAACAGCCAACGCCCGCCGTTGCTGCGCGCCTCGAGATAACTGGCAGCCGCGGCGACGAGCGAGCCCAGGTGCAGGTCGCCGGTAGGGGAAGGCGCGAAGCGGCCGGTATAGGGTGCCGGCAGCTGAGGCGTCCTAACGGTAGCGGTCGTCCCGATCGCCGTACTGGCGCTCACGTCGCTCACGCCGTTCCTGCGCTTCGATACTCAGGGTGGCCACCGGCCGGGCCTCGAGGCGCTTGATGCCAATTTCTTCGCCGGTCTCGAGGCAGTAGCCGTAGCTGCCATCTTCAATGCGCTTGAGGGCTTCCTCGATTTTCCGGATCAGTTTGCGCTCGCGATCCCGGGTACGCAGTTCCAGGCTGAATTCTTCTTCCTGCGTGGCCCGGTCATTCGGGTCGGGGAAATTCGCCGCCTCGTCCTTCATGTGCGTGACGGTGCGGTCGACTTCCGCCATCAGATCCTGCTTCCAGGTCGCGAGGATCTGTTGAAAATGGCCCAGTTGCTGCTTACCCATGTACTGCTCGCCGCGTCTGGCGATATAGGGCTTAACGTTGCGGGGCCCCGACAGCAGGCTGCCGGGCTCCAGTCCATCACCCTCTTCGACATCTATCACCGGCCTGGGGCCGGTACGGGAAGGTACTCCGATGGCAATAACGCCCGGCTTCCTATTGGGTCGGAGCGGCGGTATCGCGGCCGGCAGCGCCAGGGCGAGCGGGGCTTTGGCCGCCGGAGTCTTTGACACCGAAGCTTTTGCCAGCGATGCCTTTGGCCCTGGAGCCTTGGCCGCCACTGCCGGCGCGGGCTGGGCGGCCGGCCGGGAGGTCCTGGCGATCGGCCTGGGCGCCCCATGCGCCGTTGTCTTGGCCGCAGCTCTGCCGCTAGCGCCACTACGGGCAGGCGCTGCGGGCTTGGAGGGCTTACGCGCAGGCGCAGCCCGATGGCTCGAGGCCGGGGTGCGACGAACCTCGGCCTTGTGGGCCGCGGCCTTATGGGCTGCGCTCTTATGGGCCGGGGTGCGCGTGGCGGCCGGCTTGGTCACTTTCTTGGGCTTGGAAGCTGGCTTTTTGCTGGCCACTGCGCGCTCCTGCGGGGCGGATAAATTCGGGTGGGCCGAATTTTGAGCGCGCGATTATACCGGGGGCTTTGCGGCTGTATAGGGGGTCATTTGACGCCTGTGCCGCGATCGCTCTCAGGGCAGCTCGATAGCGGCGGGCGGGCGCCAGGCGGGCTGCCGGTGCTCGGCTGTGACCGTGGTGTAGATCCCGCCCCGAACATTGAAGCGGGCGCGCAGCCGCAGGAAGCGCGGCGCCATGGCCGCAACCAGTGTATCGAGGATCTCGTTGGTCACCGCTTCGTGAAAGGCGCCGCGATCACGAAACGACCAGATATAGAGCTTGAGGGCTTTGAGCTCCACACACAGCTGATCGGGCACATATTCGAGCCGGAGGGTAGCAAAATCGGGCTGGCCGGTGCGTGGGCACAGGCAGGTGAATTCCGGCATCCGCATGCGGATCGTGTAGTCGCGTTCCGGCGTCGGATTGGCAAAAGTCTCGAGTGTGGTGGTGGGTTTGGTGCTCATGAGCGGGGGCGGAGATTGATCGCAAGAAAAGTTGCGGATAATTTACACTACGGCGGCGCGGCACAACTGAAATTCCGGGAAGCTTGATGCGACTGAATAAAATTCGTCTGGCCGGGTTCAAATCCTTTGTCGACCCGACCACCGTGCTGTTGCCCAGCAATCTCACCGGCGTGGTCGGGCCCAACGGCTGTGGCAAGTCCAATGTCATCGACGCCGTGCGCTGGGTAATGGGTGAGCTGTCAGCGCGCCATCTGCGCGGTGATTCAATGGCCGATGTCATTTTCAACGGCTCCAGCTCGCGCAAGCCGGTCGGTGCCGCCTCGGTCGAGCTGGTGTTCGACAACGCCGATGGCAAGATTGGCGGCGCCTATGCCGGCTATAGCGAAGTCGCGCTCAAGCGGGTGGTGGCGCGCGATGGCGCGTCCAGCTACTTCATCAACGGTGGCCGCTGCCGTCGCAAGGACATCACGCAGCTGTTCCTGGGCACCGGCCTCGGCTCGCGCAGCTACGCCATCATCGAGCAGGGCATGATCTCGCGGGTCGTCGAGGCGCGCGCCGATGACATGCGCGCCTTCATCGAAGAGGCGGCCGGCATTTCGCTCTATAAAGAACGCCGCCGCGAGACCGAGAGCCGCATCGCCGATACGCGCGAGAACCTGGCGCGCGTGCAGGATCTGCGCGACGAAGTCGACAAGCAGATCCGCCACCTGCAGCGCCAGGCGGCCGCGGCGCGCCGCTACCAGGAGATGCGCGCGCGTGAACGTCTGCTGAGCGCCGAATTGCTGGCGCTGCGACTGCGCGAGATCGACAGTGGCGCGGCGGTGCAGGATGAGGCGACGCGGCGCTGTGATCTGCTCATGCAACAGGAACTGGCACAGCAGCGCTCGCTCGAGGCGGCGCTGGAAAAGCAGCGCGAATTCCATGGGCAACTGGGCGCTGATCTGGCGCGCGTGCAGGCACGCTTCTATGAACTGGGCGCGGAAGTGACGCGCACCGAAGAAAACATCCGCTACACCAGCGAGCTGCGCAATCGTCACCGCACTGATCTGGCGCAAACCGGCGTGTCGCTGGCGGAAGTGGCCACGCAGATCCGCGCCGATACCGAGCGCATGGCACAACTGCAGGCGCAGATTGCGGCGCTGGCACCTGAGCTTGCGGCGCTGCGCAGCGCCGAGCAGCAGAGCACTGACAGTCTGAGCGCGGCCGACAGCCAGTTGTCTGACTGGCAGCTGCGCTGGGAGCAATTCAACGGCGAGCTGGGTGCCGCGCGCCAGAGCAGCGAAGTCGAGGCGGCCCGCATCGAGCAACTGGAAGGCCAGCTGCTGCGCCTGCAGGCGCAGATCGATCGGCTTACTGGCGAGCGTGAGGCCCTGCAGCAACAGCATGAGCGCGCACCGCTGGAGACGCTGAGCGCACGCGAGCAGGCGGCCGGCGAACACGCCACCAACATGGAGCACAGCCTGGCGCAAGCGCTGGCGCAGATGCACAGCCTGCGCACCGCGCAGCACGAGGCCGAGGAGCGACTCGATCGGCTGCGTGCGGTACGCGAACGCAGCCACGCCGAGCTGACGGCACTTGAGGCTCTGCAGCAGGCCGCCCTGGGTGAGCGCGATCCGGGCGCCGCCGACTGGCTGCAGAGGTTTGGCGAACGCAGTGGGCAGGGCGCCCTGGCGCGGGTGGCGGCACTGCTCACGGTCGAGGCCGGTTGGGAGCAGGCGGTGGAAACCGTGATGGGTGACTACCTCGAGGCGCTGTGCGTGGGCGATCTGGACCTGCTGGACGATGAGCTGCAGAAGATCCAAAGCGGCAACCTGACCTTTATCGAACTGGATCAACCCGGTGACCGACTCGCGCCAGCTGCTACCGCTTACGCCGGTGCGATGCTCGCCGAGCGGGCCCGCGGACCCGAGGCGGCACTGGCGCGCCTCGCTGGTGTGTGCACCTGCGATTCCCTGGCGCAGGCCCTGCGTCGGCGCCGCTCGCTGCAGCCTGGCGAATCACTGATCACGCCTGAGGGCGAATGGGTGGGGCGCGATTGGCTGCGCTTGCGACGTGGTGTCGACCCGCATGCCGGTGTGCTGGAGCGGACGCAGCGTCTCAAGTCCCTGGCGAGCGAACACCAGCAGGCGCAAAGTGGCGTACACGAGGCCGAACAGGCGCTCGAACTGTTGCGCTCACAGGTGCTGGCTGCTGAGCAGCGCCGCGAAACCGCGCAGGCGCAGATTCAGCATACGCACCGCGAACATGGCGAGTTGCGCGCCCAGCTGGGCGCGCTGCAGGCGCGGCTCGATGAGGCGAACCTGCGCCGGCTCCGGGTCGAGGGTGATCACGGTGAAGTGAGCGCCGAGCTGGAGCGTGCGCGCGCCGGGCTCGACAGCGCGCGCCGCACTTATCAGGGCGCACTCGAACAGCTGCAGCGGCTGGACGAGCGCCTCCCGGCCCTGAACGCCGAGCGCGACGGCCATCGCGAGCGCAGTGCGCAGGCCCGCGAGACTGCGCAGGCGGCGCAGCTGGCGTTGCGCGATGCGCTGATCCGTCATGAAAGTCGGCGCTCAACGCACGAATCCATGCAGGAGACCGCCACACGTCTGCTCGAGCAGCGCAGCCAGCTGACGCTGCGTTTCGATTCACTGACCCTGGAACTGGCCGACGGCGATGCGCCGGTGATCGAATTGCAGGCCCGCCTGCAAAGCGCGCTTGATCGGCGCCTGGAGCTGGAGACCGATCTTGCCACGGCGCGCCAGAGCGTCGAGGACGCCGAGCGCGAACTGCGCTCACTCGAGCAGCGTCGCCAGGGTGCCGAGGAGCGGGTGAGCACGGCGCGTGCCGATCTCGATAGCGCACGACTCGCGGCCCAGGAGTCACGGGTGAGGCGCGAGTCGCTGCTTGAGCAATTTGCGCAGACGCTGTGCAATCTCGAGGAAGTCAGCGCCGCACTGCTGCTGGAAGCCAACGTTGGCGACTGGGAAGCCAGGCTGGTCGAGGTGCGCGCCGATATCGAGCGGCTTGGCCCGGTCAATCTGGCCGCCATCGATGAACTGGCCCAGCAAAATGAGCGCAAGAGCTATCTCGATCGTCAATACAACGACGTCAACGATGCGCTCAACACGCTGGAAGAGGCCATGCGGCGCATGGACCGGGAAACGCGTACGCGTTTTGAAGATACCTTCAATCGCATCAATACCGGCCTCAAGGACAAGTTTCCGCGTCTGTTCGGTGGCGGCCATGCCTATCTCGAACTGGTCGGCGATGATCCGCTGGCCGCCGGCGTCACGGTCATGGCGCGCCCACCCGGCAAGCGCAACAGCACGATCTCGCAGCTTTCCGGTGGCGAGAAGGCACTGACGGCAGTGGCGCTGGTGTTCTCGATCTTCGATTTGAATCCGGCGCCTTTCTGCCTGCTGGACGAAGTCGACGCGCCGCTTGACGAACACAATGTCGGTCGCTTTTGCGACATCGTGCGCGAAATGTCCAGTCAGGTGCAGTTCATTTTCATCACCCATAACAAGGCGACCATGGAGCTGGCCTCACAACTGGTGGGCGTCACAATGAACGAACCCGGCGTATCACGCCTGGTGTCGGTCGACGTCGATGAAGCCGTGCGCCTCGCGGCCGTCTGACCCGTGGCAGCCTGAACATCCATGAACGGGCTGCGCTCAATACTGCTGCTGGCCGGCCTGCTGTTGATTGCCGCGCTCATCTGGCTGGAGCGGCGTCGACCCAGTCGCGTGCAACCGGAAGCAGATGTGCGCGCCGGACGCGACGAACCGGCATTCGGATTTCAGGAGACAGAGGTTGCGCACAGCACGAGTACGGGCAGTGGCGCGCCGCGTGGCCCTGATCCTGGCCGGGCGCTGCCGCTGATCGACTGGTCAACGCCCGTTGCTGCCGCCCCAGCTGACCCACCGCTGATGGAGGACGCCGCAATATCCGAGGTTCGCACACTCCCTGCCACGGCTGCCGCTGAAGTCGATGCGGCGCTGCGGATCGAGTGGCCGGCGGAAGATGTGCGCCGGATTGTCAGCCTGCGCATCGTGGCAGCACGTCAAAACCGCATCGCCGGCCGATCACTTCGCCAGGGCCTGATCGGGGCCGGATTTCAGCACGGTGAGTTTGGCATTTTCCACCTCGCTCACAGCGATGGGCGCGTCGTGCTGAGTGCCGCAAGCCTGGTGCGCCCCGGGTTGCTCGATCCGCAGAGCATGGATTTCCAGAGCTTCTCCGGAATCAACCTGTTCGCAGTGTTGCCCGGCCCGCTCAAACCCGAGGCGACCCTCGAAAAGCTCACGGCGGTTGCGACTGAACTGGCGCAGCGCGTCGAGGGTCGGGTGCAGGATGAGCGCGGCATGCCCTTCGACAGCGCCCAGCCGGCGGCCTGGCGTGAACGCGCCCTGAGCACGCAGGCGGGGCAGGCCGATTGAGTCGCGCCGGCGCTCGCCTGAGCGAAGCGGCCGCTCGTGCCGCGACGCTGCGCGCGCAACTGGCACAGCACGACTATCGTTACTACGTACTCGATGATCCTGAGGTTCCGGACGCGGAGTACGACCGCCTGTTCCAGGAACTGCGCTCGCTCGAGGCGGCGCACCCTGAACTGATCACTGCCGATTCGCCCAGCGTGCGTGTTGCCGGTGCGGTAGCGACCGGCTTCACAGCGGTGAGGCATGGCGTGGCGATGCTCTCGCTCGACAACGCCTTCAGTGACGAAGACTTCATTGCTTTCGATCGACGCGCGCGCGAACGACTGGAGCGCAGCGCTGAACTGGAGTATTGCGCTGAGCCAAAACTGGATGGTCTGGCGGTCTCCGTGCGCTATGAAGCGGGTCTGCTCATTCAGGCGGCAACGCGCGGCGATGGCGCGAGCGGCGAGGATATCAGCGCCAATCTGCGCACCATTCGCTCAGTACCACTGCGGCTGCAGGGTCCGGCGCCGGCCCAGGTCGAAGTGCGCGGTGAAGTCTATCTGCCCTTTGCCGGCTTCGAGCGACTCAACGCTGCGGCGGCGGTGCGGGGCGAGCGGCTGTTCGTCAACCCGCGCAATGCCGCCGCCGGGAGCCTGCGTCAGCTTGATGCCCGCATTACGGCCAGTCGACCACTCGAGGGATTTTTTTACGGTGTGGGACTCTGGCAGGGCACGCCGCAACCGGAGAGCCAGCAGGCACTGCTGGAGCAGTTGCGGCGCTGGGGTTTGCGCACCAATCCTGAAACGCGCGTAGTTACCGGCACGACAGCGTGCCTGGCCTACTATAAGCAGCTGGCGGCGCGGCGCGCCACGCTCGGCTACCAGATCGACGGCGTGGTGTACAAGATCAATGCGCTCGCCGACCAGCTCGCGCTGGGCCAGGTTGCCCGTGCGCCGCGCTGGGCCATCGCTCACAAATTTCCAGCCGATGAAGCCCTCACGGTGCTGCGCGAGGTCGAGTTCCAGGTCGGGCGCACGGGTGTGCTGACACCTGTGGCGCGACTGGAGCCGGTGCTGGTAGGCGGCGCCTCGGTGAGCAACGCCACGCTGCACAACATGGACGAGATCGAGCGCAAGGACGTGCGCTGCGGCGACACCGTGGTCATCCGGCGCGCCGGCGATGTCATTCCCGAGGTGGTACGCGTGGTGCCAGAGCGCCGTCCGCCCGGCGCCCGCGTCGTGGTGTTGCCGAGCCAGTGCCCCGTTTGTGGTGCGGCAGTACAACGCCTGGCGGGAGAATCGGCGGCGCGCTGTACCAACGGCTTTAACTGCGCCGCGCAGCTTAAAGAGGCACTGCTGCATTTCGCCAGTCGGCGCGCGCTGGATATCGAAGGCCTGGGCGATAAGCTGGTGGAGCAACTCGTCGATCGGGGTCTGGTGCGTACGCCGGCCGATCTGTATGCATTGGGCCCTAAGGACCTGGCCGCACTCGAGCGCATGGGCGAAAAGTCTGCCGCACGCTTGCAGGCGGCTCTGGAACGCAGTCGCAACACTACCTTGCCGCGTCTGCTGCATGCGCTGGGCATTCGCGATGTGGGCGAAGCCACGGCGGTGGCGCTGAGTGAGCATTTTGGCAGCCTGGACGCGCTGCAAATCGCGACACCGGAGCAGCTGCTGGAAGTGCCCGATGTCGGACCGGTAAGCGCCGCCAGCATCCACGCCTTTTTTAATTCCACCGCCAATCGCGAGCAACTTCAGCGCCTGCAGGCGGCAGGTTTACATTGGGCTGAAGGTCCGCCGCGCGCCAGGAGCCCGAAGCCCCTCGACGGGCTAAGCATTGTCCTGACAGGCAGTTTTGACGGGCTAAGCCGCGATAGCGCTGCGGCGGCTCTGCAACAGCTGGGTGCGCGCGTCAGTTCAGCGGTCTCAAAACGCACCAGCTACGTCATCGCCGGTGCCGAAGCGGGCTCCAAGCTCGCGCGCGCACGCGAGCTTGGAGTGATGGTGTTGGACGCTGCCGGGCTCGAACAGCTGTTGCGCGGCGAGCGGCCGGCTGCCAGCGTACCTGGATCCTGAGGCCTAAAGCGTCTTCTCGACCTTCGCGCTCTTCAGCAACTCTTCTTCGTAGTTCTTGAATTTCTTGGCCTCGACGCGCTGCGCCAGGCGTTCCTTGACCGAGTCGAAAGCCGGGGGCGTAGTCTCGCGCGTGTCATCCAGCCGGATCACGTGCCAGCCAAACTGGCTTTGCACCGGCGCAGCCGTGGTCTGGCCTTTCTTCAGGGTCATTACCGCGGCGCTGAATTCCTTGACCATGCCTGCGGGGCTGAACCAGCCGAGATCGCCACCGCTGGCCTTGGAACCCTGATCGGTCGATTGCGCGCTGGCCAGCGCTTCGAACTTGGCGCCCTTCTTCAGGCTGGCGAGCACGGCGTCAGCTTCTTCCTTGCTCTTGAGCAGGATGTGATGGGCATGAAACTCCGACTTTGGCATGGCCGCGATCACCGAGTCGTATTCGGCCTTGAGCTCGGCATCGGTGGCCTTGCGGTCTTTCATATAAGTGGTGGCTGCGGCCTGCTCCAGCACCTGCAGGCGCGCCAGTGCCAGCTGCAAGGGTGCATCGCCCTGTTTGTCGACGCCGTCTTTGCTGGCCTGCTGGGCCACGACCTCCGCGCGTACCAGCGTATCGAGCGCCTGGTCGCGCTGTTCGGCGGTCAAATCGGCCGAGGCCTTGCCCGAGCCGGTCTTGACAAAGAACTCAAACAACTCACGGGATAGCACCGTCCCATTGACTGTGGCGACCGGCTTGGCTGCTGGCGCAGCGGCGCTCTTGTCACCCTGTTGATGACATGCCCCCATCAGCAAGAGGGCGGCGACGAGCGAAATTCTGGAAATATTCATGTTTACTCTCATATAGTTACAACCTAAAACTAAGCCATTTCCTCAGGTGCCTTTGTGACCAGCGCCAGGGCATGTATCTCCTCCACCAGGAGTTCGGCGAGCGCATCGTGCACCAGGCGGTGACGCTGCACCAGAGTCCGGCCCGAAAAGCAGGCTGCGACGATAAGCAGGCGAAAATGCCCTTTACCGCCACCACCCGCATGTCCGGCGTGGGCTGCGCTATCGTCCCGTATGTCGAGGCGTAGCGGCTGGAGGCGATCCTGCACGAGTGCGCGGATACGTTCAACCCGTGCCGCGCTGCGCGCTGCGCCGCTCGCGCCGGCCTGGCCCGCCCCACTCATGGCGGCGTGCTCCGGCGCTGCAACCACAGCGCCTGCACCATGGCCAGTGCCACCAGGATCAGGGTCAAGCCATACACCTTGAAGTGCACCCAGGATTGTTCACTCGCACGCTGCGCGATATACAGATTGAGCGCACCCAACAGCAGGTAAACCAGCACCCAGAGCAGATTGACGCGCATCCAGAGCCGGGCGCTTAACGACGAATGCTCGGGCAGAGTGGCCGCGAACATGCGCTGGGCGAGCGTCTGGCGTCCGATCCATTGACTGCCCAGAAATGCCAGCGCTATCGACCACAGCAGGATGGTGGGCTTCAGTTTCAGGAAGCGCGGATCATGCAGCACCAGAGTCAAGGTGCCAAACACCAGCACCAGCACAGCAGCGAAGGCATGCAGTGGCGCCACGCGGCCCTGTTGCAGATAGTCGAGAGCTACCACCAGGACCATCGTGCCCATCAACACTGCCGTAGCGACATAGATGCCGCCGAAGTGGTAGGCCAGCGCAAAAGCGGCCAGAGGCAGCAGATTCAAGGCGGCTTGCATAGGAAGGGACCTGGCCAGCGGGTCGCGTATATTAGCCGCTTGAGCCAATATTTCGAATTACACCCCGAGAACCCGCAAGTCCGGCTGCTGCGCCAGGCGGTACAGATCCTGCGCGGGGGCGGCCTGATCGCCTATCCGACCGACAGCTGTTACGCGCTGGGCTGCCATATAGGCGATGCCGCGGCGCTCGAGCGCATCCGCCGGTTGCGGGAGGCCGACCGTCACCATAATTTCACGCTGGTATGCCGCGACCTGGCCGAGGTGGCCCGCTTTGCGCGGGTCGAAAACTGGCAGTTTCGCCTGATGAAATCGGCAACCCCCGGTCCCTTTACTTTCCTGCTGCCGGCCACGCGCGAGACGCCGCGCCGCCTGCAGCATCCGCAGCGCCGTACCATCGGGGTGCGTATTCCCGATCACATCGTGCCGCGCCTGCTGCTGGCGGAGCTGGGCGAACCAATCATGAGCTCCACTCTGCTGTTGCCGGGAGAGGCGACGCCGTTAAACGATGGCCGTGAGATCCGTACCCGGCTCGAGCACCAGATCGACGCCGTCCTGGACTCAGGCAGCTGCGGTATGGAGCCCAGTACGGTGGTGGATCTGTCCGTGTCGCCGCCCGTCATTCTGCGCCAGGGGCGGGGGCGCCTGCCGGGCGTCGGTTGAGACGGCAGGCGCGCGCGCCCGTATAATGGCGGCTCAAGCCAAGATCGGCTGGCACAGACGGAATCCTCCCTTCAGATGAGCTCTGCTCCGCAAGCCAGGCGTGTGCTTTCCGGCATGCGCCCGACCGGCCAGCTGCATCTGGGTAACTACCACGGGGCGCTGCGCAACTGGGTCGACCTGCAATACCAGTACGAGTGCTATTTCTTCGTAGCCGACTGGCATGCCCTCACGACTGGCTACGATGACACCTCCGGTCTGCAGCACGCCATTCACGAGATGATCATCGACTGGTTGAGTGCCGGCCTGAACCCCGGAGTCGCCACCCTGTTTGTGCAATCGCAGGTGCCCGAGCACGCCGAACTGCATCTGCTGCTGTCGATGATCACGCCCCTGGGGTGGCTCGAGCGCGTGCCCAGCTACAAGGACCAGCAGGAACAGCTGCGCGATAAGGATCTGGCCACCTTTGGGTTTCTGGGCTACCCGCTGCTGCAGAGCGCCGATATCCTGATGTATCGCGCGGCCTTTGTACCGGTGGGCGAAGACCAGGTCGCGCACGTGGAATTCACCCGCGAGGTGGCGCGGCGCTTCAATCATCTCTATGGCCGCGAAGCGGACTTCGAGACCAAGGCCGAGCGCGCCGTCAAGGAACTGGGCGGCCGCAACATCACGCTCTACCGGCAATTGCGCAAGCAGTTTCAGGAGAGCGGCGACCAGGCGGCGCTGGAGCGGGCCCGCGCCCTGGTCAGCGGCAATACCCGCATTACCGTGGCGGATCGCGAACGCCTGCTCGGTTACCTGGAAGGCAGTGGCGTCAGCATACTGCCCGAGCCGCAGGCGCTGCTGACCGCGACTCCCAAGGTGCCGGGGCTCGATGGGCGCAAGATGTCCAAGTCCTACGGCAATACCATTGGCCTGCGCGAAGATCCGGACAGCGTGACGCGCAAGCTCAAAGCGATGCAGACCGACCCGGCGCGCGCGCGCCGCACCGACCCGGGCGATCCGGAAAAATGCCCGGTGTTCGATCTGCATCGCATCTATTCCGATGAGGCCACGCGCAGCTGGGCCAGCAGCGGTTGCCGGAGCGCCGGCATTGGCTGTCTCGAGTGCAAGAAACCGTTGATTGAAAAGGTCGTGGCCGAAGTGACCGCGATGCGCGAGCGGGCCCGGGAATACCAGGACAATCCCGAGCTGGTGAAGAATCTGCTGGCCGAAGGCGCCGAGAAGGCCCGGGAATCGGCCCGCGAAACGCTCGATGACGTGCGTCGTGCGATGCACCTGCGTGCGGAGTAATGCCTTTATGAAACCGGATCTCAAGGTCGTCATCTCCAACCCGCCGCCCGAGGCGCCGCTGTTGGCGCCGCCACCGCAGCAGGGCGAGATGCCCTTTGCCATCGTGAATGGCGAGGCCATCACCAATCTGCCGCGCGACCTGTACATCCCGCCGCAGGCGCTGGAGGTCTTCCTCGAGGCCTTCGAAGGGCCGCTCGATCTGCTGCTCTATCTGATCCGCCGCCAGAATCTCGACGTGCTCGATATCCCGATCGCGGAAATCACCCGGCAATACATGCGCTATATCGAGCTCATGCAGGACCTGCAGCTCGAGCTGGCCGGCGAATACCTGGTCATGGCCGCGACCCTGGCCGAAATCAAATCACGCATGCTGCTGCCACGCCCCGGTGTGGCCGAAGGCGAAGAGGACGATCCGCGTGCCGAACTGGTGCGCCGGCTGCAGGAATACGAGCGCTTCAAGCGCGCGGCGCTCGATGTCGACCAGCTGGTGCGCCTGGAGCGCGACGTCTGGCAGGCCAGCGCCGAAATGCGCGAACGACCGGTGGCGCGGGTCTTGCCTCAGGTGACGCTACGCGAGATGCTATTGGCATTTCGCGACGTCGCCGCGCGTTCGCAGATGTTTGCGCGCCACCACGTGCAGCGCGAGCCCCTGTCGGTGCGCGAGCGCATGAGCGATGTGCTCGCGGCGCTCGAGGCGGGCGAGTTTGTCGACTTCGTGCAGCTGTTTCGCCCCGAGGAGGGGCGCATGGGTGTCACGGTGACCTTCGTCGCGATCCTGGAACTGATGCGTGAAACCCTGATCGATATCGTGCAGACCGAACCCATGGCGCCGTTGCACGTGCGCCGCGCCGGGCCGGTACGTACACTGCACCTGGTGCCGGAGAGCGAACCGTCTGAGCCGCAAGAGTCAGTGCCATGAGTGAGCAATACATCAAGAGCGTCGTGGAAGCCGGGTTGCTGGCCGCCGGCCGTTCGCTGGGGCTGGATGAGCTGGCGCAGTTGTTCAGCGATGGCGAACGCCCGCCCAGCAATGCGATTCGCGCCGCACTGCTGGCACTGGAGCAGGATTACAGCGGCCGCGCCATTGAACTGCGTGAAACTGCCAGTGGCGTGCGCGTGCAGGTGCGTCGGGAATTCGCCACCGAAGTGTCGCGCCTGTGGCCGGAGCGGCCGCAACGCTATTCGCGCGCACTGCTGGAGACGCTGTCCCTGATCGCCTATCGCCAGCCGATTACGCGCGCTGAAATCGAAGCGGTGCGTGGTGTGGCGGTCAATCCGAATATCGTGCGTACGCTGCTCGAGCGCAACTGGGTGCGGGTTGTGGGTCATCGCGAAGTGCCCGGGCGGCCCGAGCTGCTGGGCACGACCCGCGAGTTCCTCGATTACTTTGGCCTGCGCACCCTGAGCGAGCTGCCGCCGCTGGCCGAGCTGCGCGGCCTCGAGGACATTGCGCCGCAGTTGAGTCTGCCAGTGGGTCTGGCGGAAGAATCAGCCGATGACAGCGCCACACCGACGGTGGTCGATGCAGGCGCGAGCCATCAGGCCAGCAGCGAGTACGAAGTCGATAGCAATGATGATGCCGGCGATGATGACGCCGGCGATGAGACCGGCGCGGCGCCGGAAGTGTCCGCCGCGTCTGGCATGGTGGCCTCGGGCCCAGATCCGCAGCAGTAGTGCGCATGAGCTCGCGCGCATGAGCAGTGAGCAGGCTCCGGAACGCCTGCAAAAAGTTTTATCGCGCCTGGGCGTGGCCTCGCGCCGCGAGGCCGAACAATGGATACGCGCCGGCCGGCTGTCGATCAATGGCCACGCGGCAGCCATCGGCGATCGTGTCAGCGCCAGCGATCAGCTGCGCCTTGATGGCCGCCTGATCCGCCAGCCACCGGCGCGTCAGCTGCCGGTATTGCTGTGCCACCGCTCACCGGGCGTACCCCTGTTACCGGTAGCCGATGGCCCCGAATCGCTGGCCTCACGCTTGCCGGCCAGCGCCGGCAAACGCTTCATGAGTGTCAGCCCGCTACCGCAGATTGACGGCGGGCTCGAGCTGCTGTGCGCCGATGGCGCGCTGGCTGGCCGACTGCAACGCGCGGTGCGTTCGCAACTGGTGGAGTTCAGCCTGCGCGTGCGTGGCGAGCTGGGGGCCGCCCAGCAGGCGGGCATACTCGCTGGTCAGCTTGATCGCGGCATTGCCCTGCCGATTCACAGTCTGGTGGCCAGTGGCGGCGAGGCGAGCAATCGCTGGTATCAACTCGTGGCACTGGGCGTCAGCGGCAATGATCTGCGCCAGTTGCTGGAGCGGCAGGGTGTGTCATCCAGCCGGTTGTTGCGCACGCGGCTCGGCGCCTTGCAGCTGGAGCGTACGCTGTCGCGTGGCCGCTGGCGTGAATTGAGTGATGCGGAAACTGAAGCCCTGCTGCACCCGCCGGCAACAGCGCCAGCAACACTGGCGGCGGCTGCAGCCGCTAGCGCGCTGCCTGGCAATCCAGACTCTGACCAGTGATCCCGCGGCTGGCCGGACCCAGTAGCCACAGATAGGTATTCATGAGCGTGGCGGGTTCAGGCAGCGTCCCGGCATGCTCGCCGGGGAAGGCCTGACGGCGCATGGTGGTGCGCGTCGCGCCCGGATTGATCGCGTTCACTCGTATGGCGCTGGTGCCGCGCAGCTCATCGGCCAGCACCTGACTTAAGCCTTCGACACCGAATTTCGAGACCGCGTAAGCACCCCAGTTGGCACGGCCGCGGCGTCCGACACTGCTGGAAGTAAAAATTACCGAGGCCTCGGGCGCGGCACGCAACGCCGGCAGCAGCACCTGGGTAAGCGCAAAGGCCGCCGTCAGGTTGACGTGCAACACCTGGCACCAGCTTGCCATCTGCGTATGTTCGATCGGCGCGAGGGTACCCAGCTGCGCAGCATTGTGCAGCAGGCCATCCAGTCGTCCGTAGCGCTCAGTGATCGCCGCAGCCACGGCGTCATAGTCACCCGCCAGGGCGCGCTCCAGATCGAGCTGCGCAATGCTGGCCTCGGGGCTCCCCTGGGCGCGGATCTCAGCATGCACCGATTCCAGTCGCTTCACGGTGCGCCCGATCAGCACTACCTGCGCACCGTGTTGTGCTGCGCTCAGCGCCACGGCGCGACCGATGCCAGCGCCAGCGCCGGTAATGGCGATCACGCGGCCATGCAGGATCGCGGCGGGCGCCTGGTACTGGCGCGGTTCCTCAGGATTGAGCATGGGGTGATTCGGGCGTTGATTCTGGCAACTGATCGTCCTTGTGGAGCACGGCGCTGCGCACCAGGCGCTCGACGGGTTCCGGGGATGCCAACGCTTCACCACTGACGGCGCCCAGTTCAGTGAAGCGCCGCGCCTGCGGCAGCACCTGGCGTTCCAGCGAGCCGACGGCACTGTTGTAGGCGTCGACCGCAGCGCCCAGGCGCTGTCCGGTGCGATCCAGATGCCCGGCAAAGGTGGCCAGACGGCGGTGCAGATCCTGGCCCAGCTCCAGAATCCTGGCGGCGTGTTCCGCGACCACGGCCTGGCGCCAGCCGTAGGAGACCGCCTTGAACAGGGCCATGAGCGTTGAAGGCGTAGCGATCACAATGCTTTGGCGCATCGCATTTTCGAGCAGCTCCGGTCGCTCGGCCAGTGCTGCGCTCAGGAACTGATCGCCAGGCAGAAACAGCACTGCAAATTCCGGGCTGCGCTTGAACTGGTTCCAGTAGGCTTTGGCGGCCAGCTCGCGCACGCGCGCCTCCACCTGTTGCGCATGACGTACCAGCGCCGCCGCGCGCGCCTCATCGCTGAGCGCCTCGGTGGCATCCAGATAGGCATCCAGCGGCGTCTTGGCATCGACCACCAGATCGCGCCCTTCGCTCATGTGCACGATCAGATCCGGCCGCTGCACGCCCGCGTCACTTGCCACGCTTGCCTGCTCGGTGAAATCACAGTGCGCCGACATGCCGGAGAGCTCCACGACGCGGCGCAGGGTCAATTCACCCCAGCGACCGCGGACCTCCGGGCGACGCAATGCCCCGACCAGATTGCGTGTCTCGCGTTGCAGCGCACCCTGGCCGAGCGTCAGCTGCTCAATTTGCGTGCGCAGGCTCGTGAACGCATCGCGGCGTTCGCGTTCCATGCCAGCCAGCTGTTGTTCGCTTTTTTCCAGCGCCTTGCGAATCGGCTCGACCATCTGCCCGAGCGCGCTCTCGCGTTCACGCAGCGCACTTTGTGCGCTGGACTGCTCGCGCGCGAAGGATTCGCGCGCCAGAGTCAGGAAGTTATCGCTGTTGTGGCGCAGAGCAGTGTTGGCGAGTTGCGCAAAACTGGCGCCCAGCTGCGCTTCCATGTTGGTCGTGGCGCTGTGTTGCCGGCGAGTCAGGATCCAGACGCATAGCAGGCAGACCAGGACGCCTGCGGCGATACCTGCCAATACCAGCCAGAGTTCATTCGTGCTCATGGGTCAGATCCAGCCAGGGCAGCAAATCCTGCGGGGTAGCGAGCCAGCCAGCGACCGGCCAGTGTTGCGGTTCATCGGCGGGATTGAGATAACCAAATTGCGCCCCCAAAGCACACATGCCGGCTGCGTTGGCTGCCTGCACGTCGCGTAGCGCATCGCCAACGTAAACGCATTGTGCGGGCGCCAGCCCCAGCTGCTCGGCCGCCACCAGCAGCTGTCGTGGGTGCGGTTTGCGTTCGGGCAGGGAGTCGCCACTGAGCACGCAACCGGCTCGCTGACGCAGTCCCAGCGCCTCGAGCAGGGGTTCGGTCAACCACGCCGCCTTGTTGGTGACAATGCCCCAGGGAATCGCGCACTGCTCGAGCCTGGACAGTACCGCATCAAAACCCGCAAACAGCCGCGTGTGCACGGCCAGGTTGGTGCGATAGAGCTCCAGGAAGCGCTCGCGCAGCCGTTCGAATTCATCGCCTTCAGTGTCCGGAAAAGCAGTGCGCACCATGGCGATGGCACCATTGGATACCTGCGGGCGCAGCAGGGCGAAGGGCAGCGGTTTCTGCGCCTGCTCGGCGCGCAACAGGTTGAGTGCCGCTGCCATGTCCGGGGCGGTATCGAGCAGGGTGCCATCCAGGTCGAACAGGGCGGCGCGCGCCGTACCGATCATGCCGGCACCGCGGCGCCGGCGGGCAGGGTAAAATGAGCGATGTAATTGATATCCGGGCGGGCCGCTACGCGGCTGTGGCGCGTCAGCGGATCGTAGTGCAGCCCCTGTACATCACGCAGTTCGAGACCAGCGCGGCGCGCCGCGCGTGCCAGTTCGGCCGGACGAATCAGCCGCGCATATTCATGTGTGCCACGGGGCAGCAGATTGAGCAGATATTCAGCGGCGACGATCGCGCCCAGGAACGAGCGCAGGCTGCGATTGATGGTGGAGATGAACAGCGCACCACCGGGTCGAACCAAGCGCGCCAGATCCTGGAGCAGGGCGCCGGGATCGGGCACATGCTCGGCCAGTTCCATGCAGCACACCACATCAAAGTGCGCCGGTGCGGTGCGCGCCAGTTCGGCGACTGACATGAGCTGGTAGTCGATCGGCGGCGCCGCTGTCGGCGCCGACACTTGCGCGGAGTCGGCCTGGTGAAGCCGGGCGACCTCAATCATCGCGGCCGACAGATCTATCCCTGTTACGCGTGCGCCCAGGCGCGCGAGCGATTCGGCCAGCAGACCGCCCCCGCAGCCGACATCGGCGAGCGTGGCGCCAGCCAGCTTTGCGCGTCCCGCCACATAGGCGCTGCGCGGCACGTTGAGGCTGTGCAGGGTGTGCAAGGGACCGTGCGCATCCCAATATTGATGTGCCAGCGCATCAAATTTGCTCAGTTCCACGGCGTCGACATTGGGCGCTGCAATCATGGCGATAGTCTTGCGTTGGAGGCCTGCGGGCTTAAGGGTGCGCAGTATAACGACCCTGCCGGATTCCGGCCTCACTGTGTTAGAATTTCGCGGCTAAAAACAAGGGCTTGTCCATGACGGAAATCGCGAGGGAAATACTGCCGGTCAACCTGGAAGACGAGATGCGCCAGTCGTATCTCGACTACGCCATGAGTGTGATCGTAGGCCGGGCGTTGCCCGATGTGCGCGATGGCCTCAAGCCCGTGCACCGGCGTGTCCTGCACGCCATGCGTGAGCTGGGCAACGAATACAACAAGCCCTACAAGAAATCGGCGCGCGTGGTGGGCGATGTCATCGGCAAGTATCACCCGCACGGCGACACGGCGGTCTATGACACCATGGTGCGCATGGCGCAGCCGTTTTCCATGCGCTACATCCTGGTCGACGGCCAGGGCAATTTCGGCTCGGTCGATGGCGATTCACCGGCCGCCATGCGTTACACCGAAGTACGCATGTCGAAGATCGCTCACGAGCTGATGGCCGATATCGACCGCGAGACGGTCGATTTTGTCGCCAACTACGACGAGTCGGAACGCGAGCCGGCGGTATTGCCCACGCGCATCCCGAATCTGCTGGTCAACGGCTCCTCCGGCATCGCCGTGGGCATGGCCACCAACATTCCGCCGCACAATCTCACCGAGATCGCCAATGCCTGCCTGGCGCTGCTCGACGATCCAGGCATTACCCTCTCCGGGTTGATGCAGCATGTGCCGGGGCCTGATTTCCCGACCGGCGGCATCATCAATGGCGCCCTGGAGATTGCCACTGCCTACAAGACCGGCCGCGGCCGGCTCTCGGTACGCGCGCGCGCTACGATCGAGGAGATCGATGGGCGCGCCGGCCGCCAGGCGATCATCATCACCGAGCTGCCCTATCAGGTGAACAAGGCACGCCTGATCGAACGCATCGCCGACCTGGTGCGCGAGAAGCTGATCGATGGCATTGCCGCTGATGGCCTGCGCGACGAATCCGATAAAGACGGCATGCGCGTAGTGATCGAGCTCAAGCGCGGCGAAGTCGCCGAGATCCTGCTCAACAAGCTCTACTCGCAGACGCCGATGGAGACCGTGTTCGGCATCAACATGGTCGCACTGGCGGACGGCCAGCCCCGGCTCATGGGCCTGCGCGAGATGCTCGAGCACTTCCTGCGCCATCGCCGGGAAGTGGTGACTCGGCGCACGATCTACGATCTTCGCAAGGCGCGCGAACGCGCCCACGTGCTGGAAGGACTCGGCGTCGCGCTCGCCAACATCGACGCCATCATTGCGCTGATCAAGGCCGCCGCCAATCCGCTGGCGGCGCGCGTCGCGCTGATGGCGCGCGACTGGTCGCCCGGCGTGGTCGCCACGCTGCTCGAGCGCACTGGCGCCACCACCACGCGGCCGGATGGCCTCGCGGCAGAGTTCGGCCTGGGTGCGCACGGCTATCGGCTCAGTGAAGTCCAGGCGCAGGCCATTCTCGACATGCGCCTGCACCGGCTTACCGGCCTGGAGCAGGACAAGATCGTCGGCGAGTACCGCGAGCTGCTCGAGCGGGTGGTCGATCTGGGCGATATCCTGGCCAACCCGGAGCGCCTCACGGCGGTGATCCGCGCCGAGATCGTCGAGATCCGCGATGCCTACGGCGATGCGCGTCGCACCGAGATCAGTCTCGATCACCTGAATCTGTCCACCGAAGATCTGATCGAGCCGCAGGATGTGGTGGTGACGCTCTCGCACGCCGGCTATGCCAAGGCACAGCCGGTCTCCGACTACCAGGCGCAGCGGCGCGGCGGGCGTGGCAAGTCGGCCACCGCTGTCAAAGATGAGGATTTCATCGAGAAGTTTTTCATCGCCCACACCCACGACACGCTGCTGTGCTTTTCCAATCGCGGCAAAGTGTACTGGCTGCGGGTGTTCGAGCTGCCACAGGCGGGCCGTGGTTCGCGCGGCAAACCGATTGTCAATCTGTTGCCGCTCGAGGCCGGTGAGAAGATCAATGCGCTGCTGCCGGTCAAGCAGTTTGATGAGCAGCATTACGTGTTCATGGCCACCAGCCTCGGCACGGTAAAGAAGACACCGCTGGCCGCCTTCTCGCGGCCGCGCGCTTCCGGCATCATCGGGGTCGACCTGCGCGACGACGATCGCCTGGTCGGCGTGGCGCTCACCGACGGTCAGTGTGAAATTCTGCTATGCACCAGCGGCGGCAAGGCGATCCGCTTCCACGAAGCCGAGGTGCGCGCCATGGGTCGCGACGCCACGGGGGTGCGCGGCGTGCGCCTGGCAGGCGATCAACGTCTGATTGCCCTGATCGCCCTGGGCGAGGGGCACATCCTCACTGCTTCCGAGACCGGTTACGGCAAACTCACGCCACTGGAAGACTTTCCCAGCCACAATCGCGGTGGGCAGGGCGTCATCGCCCTGCAGACCAGTGGGCGTAACGGCGCAATGGTGGCAGCGCTCCAGGTCGAGAGCGGCCATGAACTCATGCTGATCAGTTCGACCGGCACCCTGGTGCGCACACCGGTGCGTGACATTTCAGTCGTGGGTCGCAATACCCAGGGCGTACGCCTGATCCGCCTGGCGGAGGGTGAACGGCTCACCGGCATCGAGCGGGTTGAGGCCCTGGAACCCGGTGAGGGCGATGAGCTGGAGGAAAGCGGCACGGCGGAACCAGCGGACGGCGCCAGCCCGACGTCTGGCGTATAGGGGTTCGGGTGCGCGCAATTAATTTTTCTCCGGGTCCGGCTGCCTTGCCGCTGGCAGTGCTCGAGCAGGCTCGTGATGAGATGACCGACTGGCATGGCAGCGGCATGTCGGTAATGGAAATGAGTCACCGCGGCAAGGAATTCATGGGCATCTATGCCCAGGCCGTGGCGGATCTGCGCGAACTGTTGGCGATTCCCGCTAACTACAAGGTACTGTTCATGCAGGGCGGTGCGATCGGCGAGAACGCCATCGTGCCGATGAACATGCTGCGCGGCCGCAGCGGTGCCGACTATATCTGCACTGGCGAGTGGTCGAAAAAATCCATCAGGGAAGCGGGCAAGTACTGCCAGGTCAACGTCGCCGCCAGTTCCGCCGCCGAGAACTTTACCCGCATCCCGCCGCGTTCCAGCTGGCAGCTCGACCCGCAGGCGGCCTATGTGCACATCTGCGCCAATGAGACCATCGGCGGCGTGGAATATCACTACACACCCGACACCGGTGAGGTGACGTTGATCGCGGACATGTCATCCAACCTGTTATCCCGCCCGATCGAGGTGTCGAAGTACGGCCTCATCTACGGTGGCGCGCAGAAGAATATCGGCCCGGCCGGGCTGACCATTGTCATCGTGCGCGACGATCTCATAGGCAAAGCCCTGCCGATCACGCCTTCGGCCTTCGACTACCAGCAGCAGGCGGAAAACGATTCGATGTACAACACGCCGCCCAGCTACGCTATCTACATTGCCGGCCTGGTGTTTCAATGGCTGAAGCGGCAGGGCGGGTTGAGGGCTATGGAAGCGCACAACCGCAACAAGGCAGCCGTGCTGTACAACTATCTCGATTCCACCTCGTTCTATGCCAATCGCGTTGCGCCAGCCGACCGTTCGTTGATGAACGTGCCCTTCAAACTCCACAACGAGGCGCTCGATGCCGAATTTCTCAAGGGCGCGCAGGCGCTGAATATGGTGCAGCTCAAGGGTCACCGTTCAGTAGGCGGCATGCGCGCCAGCATCTACAACGCCATGCCGCTGGCCGGCGTGGTGGCACTGGTCGATTACATGCGCGAGTTTGCCCGGCGTCACGGCTGAGCCTGCCATGAGTTACCGCATCCTCACGCTCAACAACATCAGCGTCCGTGGCCTGGAGAAGCTGCCGCGCGAGCGTTATGAAGTCGCCTCCGGGCTGACGCAGCCGCACGCTGTGCTGGTGCGCTCGGCCGACATGCATAAGTTTGCCATTCCCGACAGCCTGCTCGCGGTGGCGCGGGCTGGCGCTGGCACCAACAACATTCCGGTGGCGGCCCTGAGTGCGCGCGGCATTCCGGTGTTCAACGCCCCCGGCGCCAATGCCAATGCGGTCAAGGAACTGGTGCTGGCCGGCCTGTTTCTGGCGGCGCGCAACATCTGCCAGGCCTGGAATTTCGCCCGCTCACTGCAGGGAGATGATCACGCTCTGGACCTCGCGGTCGAGAAGGGCAAGAAGGATTTCATCGGCTTCGAGCTGCCCGGTCGCACCCTCGGAGTCATTGGCCTGGGCGCCATCGGTGTCGAGGTGGCCAACACTGCCCAGGCGCTGCGGATGAACGTGCTCGGCTTCGATCCCCAGATCACGGTGCAACGCGCCTGGCAGCTTTCAGCTGCCGTACAGCAGGCGCTCTCGCTGGATGATCTGTTTGCACGCGCCGATATGCTCAGCGTGCACGTGCCGCTGAGTGAACAGACCCGTGGACTGGTGAACGCCGCGCGCCTGAAGTTGATGCGCCCGGGCGGTGTGCTGTTGAATTTTGCGCGCGCGCAGATCGTTGCCGAAGCCGATGTGGTCGCGGCGCTCGATGCCGGCCATCTGCACGCCTATATCTGTGACTTCCCGACCAATGCCCTCAAGAACCACCCGCGCGCCATAACACTGCCGCATCTGGGAGCCTCGACCGGCGAAGCGGAAGACAACTGCGCCGCGATGGCGGCCGATACGCTGCGCGATTTTCTCGAGAACGGCAACATCCGCAACTCGGTCAATTTTCCCGAGGCTGTGTTGCCACGCATACCCGGCACGATGCGCCTGGCCATTGCCAACAGCAACGTGCCCAACATGGTGGGCCAGATTTCCACCTGCCTGGCGAGCGCCAGCATCAACATCGCCGATCTGCTCAATAAGTCGCGCGGTGAATATGCCTACACCCTGATCGATACCGATGGTGTGATCGATGAGTCCCTGGTCAGCCGTATCGGCCAGATCAGGGGCGTGCTCTCGGCGCGTATCGTGCACCAGCTACCCTAGGAGGGCGGATTCATGGCAAAGCGGCGCAGCGACAAGGCCAAGAGCGTACCGCTGGCAGCGATGCGTGATGCCATCGACGCACTCGATGCGCAGCTGCATGAGTTGCTGAATCGTCGCGCCCTGCTGGCCCAGCAGGTGGGCATTTCCAAGCATGCGGATGGCCATACCGTCGATTTCTACCGGCCCGAGCGTGAGGCGCAGGTGTTGCGCCAGGCCCTGGAGCGCAACCGCGGACCGTTGCGCAATGAAGAAATAGCGCGCCTGTTCCGCGAGATCATGTCCGCCTGCCTGGCCCAGCAGGAGCCGCTCAAGGTAGCGTTCCTCGGACCCGAAGGCACTTACACGCAGGCTGCGGTCTATAAGCAGTTCGGCCATTCGGTGCGGGCCCTGGCCCTGACCACCAGTGATGAAGTGTTTCACGAAGTTGAAGCCGGCAATGCCGACTTTGGCGTGGTGGCCGTGGAAAATTCCGCCGAAGGCACGATCACCAATACGCTCGATCGCTTTCTGGGCAGCCCGCTCCACATCTGTGGCGAAGTAGAACTGCGCATTCATCATTGCCTGATGGGTCGCATGAGTGCGCTCGAGCGCATCGAACGGGTGTGCGCGCACGCCCAGGCGCTGGCGCAGTGCCGCTCCTGGCTGGATGAGCATTTGCCGGCGGTGGAGCGGGTCGCGGTGAGCAGCAATGCCGAGGGCGCGCGCCGCGCCCGTGACGAGGCGGGCACAGCGGCCATTGCCGGCGACACTGCCGCAGAAGTGTATGGCCTGCAGTTGCTGGCGACCGAGATTGAAGATCGCAGCGATAACACCACGCGCTTCCTGGTCATCGGCCGCAAGCTGCTGGCAGCCAGTGGCGCCGACAAGACCACGCTGCTGGTGTCCGGCAGCAGCACCGACGCCCCTGGTGCCCTGCATCGGCTGCTCGAACCGCTGGCCAGGAGTGGCATCAGCATGACGCGCATCGAGTCACGCCCCTCGCGCCGCCGCAAATGGGATTACGTATTTTTTATCGACATCGAAGGGCACGCCAGCGATCCAAAGGTCGCGCGTGCACTCAAGAGCCTGAAGTCGCGGGCCTCGCTGTTCAGGGTAATCGGTTCCTACCCCCGATCGGTGCTGTAGCGTGAGCGCAGCGGCGGGTCATCCCGGACTCCTGGCCAGCAAGGCAGTTCTCGGCCTCTCGCCATACGTGCCCGGCAAGCCGATCAGCGAGCTCAAACGCGAATACGGCCTGCGCGACATCATCAAGCTGGCGTCCAATGAAAACCCCTGGGGCCCGAGCCCGGCAGCGCTGCAGGCCATGCACCAGGCGCTCGGGGAAGTCTGGTTATATCCGGACGGCAGTGCGCATGAGCTCAAGGCCGCGCTGGCAGATTTTCTGCGGGTAAGCCCCGCGCAGATCACGCTGGGCAATGGCTCCAACGAGCTGCTGTTGCTGCTGGCCGAGGTTTTTCTGACCGCCGCGCACAGTGGCGTGTGCTCGCAATACGGCTTTGCCATCTATCCGCTGGTGATACGCGCCACCGGGGCTCGTTGCATCGAAGCGCCGGCGTTGGGCCCGACACACACCATGCACTATGGGCACGATCTCGCCGCCATGGCGCGCGCGATCGACGCCGCTACCCGCCTCGTGTTCATCGCCAACCCGAATAATCCAACCGGCACCTGGATCGAGGCCGCGGCGCTGCGCGCCTTCATTGCGGCCGCGCCGCCGCATACCCTGGTTGTTCTCGATGAAGCCTATTACGAATATTCGCGCCTGAGCGGCTGCGATGGTGCGCTCGAGTGGCTGCAGGAATTTCCGAATCTGGTCCTGGTGCGCACGATGTCCAAGGCCTACGGACTGGCCGGCATGCGTATCGGCTACGCCATCTCGCACCCGGAAGTGGCCGACGCGCTCAATCGCATTCGTCCCGCCTTCAATGTCAGCAATGTGGCCCAGGCCGGCGCGATTGCCGCGTTCGCCGACCCCCACCATGTTGAACAGGTCGTGGCACGCACCATCGCCGAACGGGGGCGGATGGAAGCGGCCCTGCGCGCCGCGAACATCGCCTTCGCTCCCTCCGCTACCAATTTCCTGCTGGTCGAAGTTGGTGCGCGCATGCCGGAGATCTACGAGCAACTGCTGCGCGGTGGCATCATCGTGCGGCCGATGGCGGGCTATGGCCTGGCGCAGCACCTGCGCATCTCGGTAGGTTTGCCGGAGCAGAATACGCAGTTGCTGGCGTTGTTGACGCGGCTGCTTGGCGCCACGTGAGCGGCACAGTTACCCCCAGCTACCGCTTGCTGCCGGTCACACAGATTGGCGGTTCCATGCAGGTGCCCGGCGATAAATCCATCTCGCACCGCGCCCTGATGCTAGGCGGCATTGCCCACGGCACAACCCGCATCAGCGGCTTCCTGGACAGCGCTGATTGTCGCGCCACGCTCGAGGCGCTGCGCACGCTGGGCGTGCAGATTGAGCGTCCGGGGGCCGGCGAGGTGCTGATCACAGGGGCAGGGTTCCGTGGCCTGCGTGCCAGCGCCGCGCCGCTCGATATGGGCAATGCCGGCACCGCGATGCGCCTGTTCATGGGACTGCTGGCAGGCCAGCCCTTTGATTCCACGCTGATCGGTGATGCCTCGTTGATGCGCCGTCCCATGGAGCGCGTCGCCACGCCCTTGCGGCTCATGGGCGCGCAGCTCGACACCCAGGATGGGCATCCGCCGGTGCACATACACGGTGGCGCGGCGCTGCGCGCCATCGACTACACGCTGCCGATGGCCAGCGCCCAGGTGAAGTCGGCGATTCTGCTCGCAGCCCTGCGTGCCAACGGTCATACGCGCGTGAGCGAGCCGGCGCCAACACGCGATCACACCGAGCGCATGCTGCAGGGCTTTGGCGTGCAACTGGAGCGCTCCGGCGCCACGGTGGCAATGCGCGGTGGCCAGACCTTGCGCGGCACGGCCGTGAATGTACCTGGCGATATCTCCTCGGCGGCTTTTTTCATCGTCGCCGGTTGCCTGGCGGCGCCTGCCGGGCTCACGCTGCGCGGCGTCGGCGTCAACCCGACGCGCACCGGACTGATCGACATGCTGCGGCTGATGGGCGCCCAGATCGACATCAGGCCGCAGCAAAGCGCGGGTCCCGAGCCGATCGCCGATATCACGGTGCATGCGGCGCCGCTGCGCGGCATGGTGATCCCTCCGCACCTGGTGCCGCTCG
>Ga0315270_10000077_pt1 | contig 51311 bp, 62 predicted proteins | sample C1_bottom_MG_FD_204932 | JGI IMG/M metagenome (GOLD analysis project Ga0315270, IMG submission 204932) | Sediment microbial communities from Yellowstone Lake, YNP, Wyoming, USA - C1_bottom | ecosystem: Environmental > Aquatic > Freshwater > Lake > Sediment | place: USA: Wyoming | collected... | reverse complement strand
CAGCGCCCCAGCCGGAGCCCGGGAGGTTGTGGTAGGTCAGCTGGGCGCGGATTTCGTGGTTGTTGGTGAGCTTGAAATCGAGGTGGCCGCCGATGTGGACACCGAGGAACTGGTTGGTGCCCGCACCCGACTTGTCCTTAAAATCCCCAACCGGCAGGGAAAGCCCTGTCTGCAACCCACCGGTGATGTCCTGGGCGGCAAGGGGCAAGCCCAGAAGGGCCAGGGAAAGGGCAACGCGATGACACATGAAACCTCCGACGATAACGGGCCCCAAAGCAGGGCCGCTCTCAGCCTAGCCGGCAATTGTCATCGGTGGATCATCCGAACGGACTACTCGAGGGTGACACCGCGCCCGCTGCGGATGCGCTGCTCGATGCGCGAGGTGCTGTGTCCCGGAAGGAAGGGGATGAGGACAAGTCTCCCGCCACGGCCTTCCACAATCTCGCGCCCCACTACGGTGGCAGGCGTGTAGTCCCCGCCCTTCACCAGCACGTCCGGTTGGAGAGCACGGATGAGTTCCAACGGCGTGTCCTCGTCGAAGCGGACCACCGCATCCACGCTGCGCAGACCCAGCAGGATGGCGGCACGGGCCGCCTCATCCTGTAGGGGGCGGCTGGGGCCCTTGAGCCGCGCCACGGAGGCGTCGCTGTTGAGGCCCACCACGAGGAAGTCGCCCAGGGCCCGCGCCTCGGCGAGGTACTGCACATGGCCGGGATGGATCAAGTCGAAGCAGCCGTTGGTGAAGCAGAGGGTTCCCGGCCGCGGGACAGCCGCGAGAAAGGCTTCAGGGCTCTGGAAGAAACGGGTCGGTGTCGGCATCTCAGAAATAGGGATAAAATGATCGGTTCAGGGAGAAGTCCCAGGAGAAGTCTGCCATGCCCCTCTACGAACACCGCTGTGAAGCTTGTGGCCAGCCCGAGGAAAAACTGGAGAGCCTGTCTGCGCCCGACACGCACGCCTGTCCGGCCTGCGGGGCGACCGAGGGCATGAAACGCCAGCTTTCCGTGGCCGCCTTCTCTCTGGCGGGGAGTGGCTGGTACAAGGGGGCAGCCTCCGAGCCGGCGCCCTCCGCTCCGGCGACCGAGGCCCCCAAGAGTGGCCATGGCTGTGCAGCCGGCGGCTGCGGCTGCCCCCTGGCCGGGTGATCCCGGTCTCTTGTTTGCGGTTGATGCGTTGACTTTCAGGGCCATTCCGATAGCCTAGATGGTTCCGGCCCCGTGGGCCGGCGCAGGATTTCATCCGTCCGACGTTCTCCGAAGCCCCCATCGCGGCGAACCTCTCGGGCCCAGGCCCGGATCCACCGGAGCCTTCCTAGGAGGATGGTGTGCCTACCATCAATCAGCTGATCCGCGTTGGGCGGAAGACGTTCCAGAACAAGACCAAGAGCCCCGCGCTCGACGCCTGCCCGCAGAAGCGCGGCGTGTGCACCCGCGTGTTCACCACCACCCCGAAGAAGCCGAACTCCGCGCTTCGCAAGGTGGCCCGTGTGCGCCTCACCAACGGCATCGAGTGCACGACCTACATCCCCGGCGTGGGCCACAACCTGCAGGAGCACAGCATCGTGCTCATCCGCGGTGGCCGCGTGAAGGATCTGCCGGGCGTGCGCTATCACGTGGTCCGCGGCACCCTCGACGCCACCGGTGTCGCCGGCCGCAACCAGTCCCGTTCCAAGTACGGCGCCAAGCGCCCCAAGGCCGGCGCCGCGCCGGCCAAGAAGAAGTAGGGGAGGTAGACCATGGCCCGTCGTTCCGCACCTGCCAAGCGCGAGATCCTTCCGGATCCCGTCTACAACAGCCTCACCGTCTCCAAGTTCGTGAACATCCTCATGGAGCGCGGCAAGAAAGCTACCGCCGAGCGCATTCTCTACGGCGCACTGGAGATCGTCGCCAAGAAGTCCGGCGAGGAGGCCCTCGAGGCCTTCCAGAAGGCCCTGAACAACATCAAGCCCTCGGTGGAAGTGAAGTCCCGCCGCGTGGGCGGCGCCACCTACCAGGTGCCCGTGGAGGTTCCCCAGAACCGCCGCCAGTCCCTGGCCATGCGCTGGCTGAAGACCTACTCCGCCTCCCGCGGCGAGCGCACCATGCGCGACAAGCTGGCTGGCGAGATCCTCGATGCCATGAATTTCCGCGGCGCCGCCATCAAGAAGAAGGACGACGTCCACAAGATGGCCGAGGCCAACAAGGCGTTTGCGCATTTCCGTTGGTAGTAACTTCGCTGGAAATGGGGAGCCACAGGCGCCCCATTTCCAGCGCTGCTGAACTGCTTGGTTGAATTCTCAATACCCCTAGGAGGCCGAAGTGGCCCGCCAGACTCCCCTCGAGCGCTACCGGAATATCGGCATCATGGCGCACATCGATGCCGGCAAGACCACCACGACGGAGCGCATCCTCTACTACACCGGCAAGATCCACAAGATCGGTGAAGTACACGAAGGCGCCGCCACTACCGACTGGATGGTGCAGGAGCAGGAGCGGGGCATCACCATCACCTCCGCCGCCATCACGGCCGCCTGGACGCCCCAGACCGGCCAATTGCAGGGCGTGGAGCACCGCATCAACATCATCGATACCCCCGGCCACGTGGATTTCACGGCCGAGGTGGAGCGTTCCCTGCGTGTGCTGGATGGCGCCTGCGCCGTCTTCTGCGCGGTGGGCGGCGTCGAGCCCCAGTCTGAGACCGTGTGGCGCCAGGCCGACAAGTACGGCGTGCCCCGCATGGCCTTCGTGAACAAGATGGATCGCCCCGGCGCGGACTTCTTCCGCGTGGTCGAGATGATGAAGACCCGCCTGAAGGCCCGGCCCATGCCGATCCAGGTGCCCATTGGCGCCGAGGAGAACTTCCGGGGCGTGGTGGATCTCGTGCTCATGAAGGCCCTGACCTTCGACGAGGGTGACAAGGGCTTCAAGGTGCTCTACAGCGATATCCCCGCGGACCTGGTGGATACCGCCAAGGAGTGGCGCGAAAAGATGATCGAGATGGTCGCCGAGACCGACGACGCGCTCATGGATAAGTATCTCGGCGGTGTGGAACTGACCGAAGATGAGCTTCGCAGCGGCATCCGCAAGGGCTGCATCGCATTGACGTTCACGCCGATGATGTGCGGCTCCGCCTTCAAGAACAAGGGCGTCCAGCCCATGCTCGACGCGGTGGTGAGCTACATGCCTTCGCCCCTGGATATCGCCGCCATCAAGGGTGTCGATTCCGATGGCAACGAGGTGGAGCGCAAGGCGGAAGACAAGGAGCCCTTCTCGGCCCTCATCTTCAAGATCATGGCCGACCCCTTCGTGGGTTCGCTCGCCTTCATCCGCGTCTATTCCGGCGTGTTGGCCGCGGGTTCCGGCGTCTACAACGCCGCCAAGGGCCGCCGCGAGCGCATCGGCCGCCTGCTGCAGATGCACGCCAACAAGCGCGAGGACATCGAAGAGGTCCGCACGGGCGACATCGCCGCCGCCGTGGGTCTGAAGGAAGTGCTCACGGGCCAGACCATCTGCGACGAGAATCACCCGGTGATCCTTGAAAGCATGGACTTCCCGGATCCCGTGATCCAGGTGGCCATCGAGCCCAAGACCAAGGCCGACCAGGAGAAGATGGGCGTGGCCCTGAGCCGCCTGGCGCAGGAAGATCCCACCTTCAAGGTGAAGTCGGACCCCGAGACCAATCAGACGATCATCGCCGGCATGGGCGAGCTGCACCTTGAGATCATCGTCGATCGCATGATGCGCGAGTTCAAGGTCGAGGCCAACGTGGGCAAGCCCATGGTGGCCTACCGCGAAACCATCCGGAAGCGCGTGGATGCCGAGGGCAAGTTCGTGCGTCAGTCCGGCGGTCGCGGCCAGTACGGCCATGTGCGCATGTATGTCGAACCCAACGAAGCCGGCAAGGGCTACGAGTTCATCAACGACATCAAGGGCGGCGTGATCCCCAAGGAATACATCAAGCCCATCGACCAGGGCATCCAGGAAGCCATGCAGTCCGGCGTCCTCGCCGGCTACCCCTGCGTCGACATCAAGATCACCATCTACGACGGCAGCTACCACGACGTGGACTCCAACGAAATGGCGTTCAAGATCGCCGGCTCCATGGGCTTCAAGGCCGGCTGCGAGAAGGCCTCTCCCGTGATCCTCGAACCCATCATGGCCGTCGAGGTCGTGGTTCCCGAGGACTACATGGGTGATGTCATCGGCAACCTGAACAGCCGCCGTGGGCGCATCGAGAACATGGAAGACCGGGCCGGCGTCAAGGTCGTCACCGCAAAGGTGCCCCTGGCCGAGATGTTCGCCTACTCCACCACCCTCCGCGGCATGACCCAGGGCCGCGGCAACTACACCATGCAGTTCTCGCATTACGAAGAAGCGCCCCGGAACGTGGCGGAAGAAATCGTCGCCAAAGTTAAAGGTGCCAAATAGCTGTTCTCTTCTCCCAAAACGGGCTCTGCCCGTTTTGGGAGCAAGGCAAGACCCTTAATTGATTGTTTTAGCCCCTCCGGGGGTGAGGCCATCCTTCGAACCGACCGGTTGCCGGGCCTCTTGATCCACCGCTTCCTCCTCCGGGAGGTCGTGCGTTCTCTCAAATAGCCGTTGAATTTCCAGCGGCTTTTGTTATGCTGATCAGCCCTGTCCCTGTCGTTGGGACGGATTTACATGGGCGGTCAGCGCCCCACGTCTATGGACGGTTCCCGTCCCAATGGAGTGAGCATGAAAGACAACATCCGCATCCGTTTGCGTGCCTTCGACCACCGTCTGCTCGATCAGAGCACCCGCGAGATCGTGGACACCGCCAAGCGCACGGGCGCCTCGGTGGCTGGGCCCATTCCCCTGCCCACCCGGACGAACAAGTACACCGTGAACCGTTCCCCCCACGTGGACAAGAAGAGCCGGGACCAGTTCGAGATCCGCACGCACAAGCGGCTCCTCGACATCCTGAACCCGACTCAGAACACCGTGGACACTCTGATGCGCCTCGACCTGCCCGCAGGCGTCGACGTGGAGATCAAGGTCTTCAGTCGCCAGGGCAACCGGTAGAGGGGGGGGAGACACATGTCCAAAGGAATCATCGGCAAGAAGCTGGGGATGACCCAGATCTTCAATGAACAGGGCCAGATCGTCCCCGTGACGGTCATCCAGGCCGGCCCCTGCGTCGTCGTGCAGCGCAAGACCTCCGCCAAGGACGGCTACGAAGCGGTCCAGATCGGCTTCGTGGATCCCAGCGGCGGCAAGCGCGCCTCCAAGGCCGAAAAGGGCCATTGCGAGAAGCTCGGCGTCGCTCCGGTCCGCGTGCTCCGTGAGATCAAGGTGGACGCCTCTGACGCAGCCAAGCCCGGCGACAGCGTCCTGGCCAGCGCCTTCGAGGCGAAGACCAAGGTCAACGTCACTGGCACCAGCAAGGGCAAGGGTTTCGCCGGCGTCATCAAGCGGCACCACTTCGCCGGCGGCCGTGCGACCCACGGCTCCATGTTCCATCGCGCGCCTGGCTCCATCGGTCAGTCCAGCTACCCCAGCCGCGTCTTCCCCGGCATCCGTATGCCCGGCCACATGGGCGATGCCCAGGTGACGGTCCGCAACCTGGAGATCGCCAAGGTGGACGCTGAGAACAACCTGCTGCTCATCAAGGGTGCCGTTCCCGGCCCCAAGGGTGGGTACATCGTCATCAAGCAGGAGGCCTAGGATGGCAGCCTTCCAGCACCCCGTCGTCAACCTCGAGAACAAGCAGGTCGGCACTGTTGATCTGCTGCCTGAGGTCTTCAAGCTCGAGGACCTGAACCAGCACCTGATCTGGGAAGCGGTCCGCCACTTCCTGGCCAAGCGTCGCGCTGGCACCGCCAAGACCAAGGACAAGTGGGAAGTGAGCGGTTCCGGCAAGAAGCTCTGGAAGCAGAAGGGCACCGGCCGCGCCCGCGTGGGCTCCATCCGCAGTCCGCTGTGGAAGGGCGGCGGCACCACCCACGGTCCGCACCCCCGCTCCTACGATTATGCTTTCCCCAAGAAGGCCCGGCGCGCCGCCCTGCGCAACGCGCTGTCCGCCAAGCTGGCCAGTGGCCAGATCATGGTGGTCGAGAATTGGGACGTCACGTCCCACAAGACCAAGTCCCTGATCCAGACCCTGGGCAAGCTCGGCGTGACGGGCTCCGCGCTTCTGGTGGGCACCGAGACCAGCGAGAAGCTCTCCATGGCCGCCGGCAACAACCCGAAGCTGCAGACCATCGAGAGCCTGGGCGTGAACGTCTATGAGCTCCTCAAGTACGACCAGGTGATCTTCTCCAAGGAAGCCGTCCTGGCCCTCCAGGAGGTGGTGAAGCCATGACCAAGATCTTTGACGTGATCCGCAAGCCCCTCCTCACCGAGAAGGGCCAGCTCCTGCGGGAGAAGAACATCCAGGTGTTCGAAGTGGCCACCTGGGCCACCAAGCACCAGATCCGGGAAGCCGTGGAGCTCCTGCTCCAGTCCAAGGTGAAGAGCATCCGTACCGTGCGGATCCCCAGCCGGACCAAGCGCCTGGGCCGTTTCGTGGGGACCTCCAGCCCCCGCAAGAAGGCCTATGTCGAACTCGCCGAGGGCGCTCCCGCGTCCGAGTAAGGCGAATCCATGGCGGACGGAAAAGCTTTGCCCACTATCGCCCGCCCCTTTCAACCCTGAGGCAAGAGGACAACACATGAGCATCAAGCAGCTCAAGCCCACGACCCCCGGTCAGCGCGGCATGTCCAAGTTCGGCTTCGAGGAAATCACCACGGACGTTCCTGAACGTTCATTGATTGCCAAGAGGAACCGCACTGGCGGCCGCTCCAACACCGGCCGGATCACCACCCGCCACATCGGCGGGGGCCACAAGCGCCAGTACCGCATCATCGACTTCAAGCGCAACAAGCTCGACGTGCCCGCCAAGGTCGCGACCATCGAGTACGATCCCAACCGCACCGCCCGCATCGCCCTGCTGGTCTACTCCGACGGCGAGAAGCGATACATCCTGGCCCCCGATGGCCTGGAAGTGGGCCGTGTCGTGGTGGCCGGCAAGAACGCCGACATCCTGGTGGGCAACGCGCTCCCCCTGCGGAACATCCCCGTGGGCAACACTGTCCACAACATCGAGATGAAGCCCGGCAAGGGTGGCCAGATTGCCCGTGCCGCCGGCACCTTCGCCCAGCTCGTGGCCAAGGAAGACGACTACGCCCAGCTCCGCATGCCCTCCGGTGAGATCCGCAAGATCCACCTGGACTGCTTCGCGACCATCGGCACCGTCGGCAACCTGCAGCACGAGAACATCCAGCTCGGCAAGGCCGGCCGCACCCGGTGGCTGGGCGTCCGCCCAACCGTCCGTGGCGTGGTCATGAACCCCGTCGACCACCCGCACGGTGGTGGCGAGGGCCGCACCTCCGGTGGCCGTCACCCTGTGACGCCCTGGGGCCAGCCGACCCGCGGCTACAAGACCCGTGGCAACCGTCGCACGGACAAGTTCATCGTCAAGCGGATCAACTAGGAGACACGACAATGGCACGATCCCTGAAAAAAGGCCCGTTCATTGACGCCCACCTCCAGAAGAAGGTGGAAGTCGCCCAGGCGGCCAACGACAAGCGCGTGATCAAGACCTGGTCCCGCCGTTCGACGGTCGTCCCGCAGATGATCGGACTGACCCTCGCCGTGCATAACGGCAACAAGTTCATTCCTGTGTATGTAACCGAGAACATGATCGGCCACAAGCTCGGCGAATTCTCGCTGACCCGTACTTTCAAGGGTCACGCCGGCAAGGCCGACACCAAGGCGAAGGGGAAATAGCGATGGCTGATATCGTTTCCACCGCCACCGTTCGCCACCTGCGCGGTTCGGCCCAGAAGGCCCGCCTCGTGGTGGACATGATCCGCGGCAAGCACGTCGGCGAGGCTCAGTGGGTGCTCGCGCAGGCCAAGAAGTACGCCGCCGCGCCCATCCGCAAGCTCCTCGATTCCGCCGTGGCCAACGCCATCGACAAGAACCCCTCCGTCAACCCGGATGAGCTTCTGGTCAAGACTGCGTTCGTGGACGAAGGCTTCCGCATGAAGCGCGTTCGCCCCGCCCCCATGGGCCGCGCCTACCGGGTCCAGAAGCGCACCTGCCACATCACCATCCAGCTCGCGTCCGCGGCCGGGGAGGAGTAGTCATGGGTCAGAAAGTCCACCCGTACGGGTTCCGCCTCGTCTACCAGAAGAACTGGCACAGCAAGTGGTTCTCCAAGCGCGATTACGCGTTGCTGCTCCACGAGGACATCAAGCTCCGCCGCGAATTGAAGAAGCAGTTGCACAGCCTCAACGCGATGATCTCGAAGATCGACATCGAGCGCGCCGCGGACAAAGTGACCGTGCGCATTTTCACCGCCCGGCCCGGCATCGTCATCGGCCGCAAGGGTGCCGAGATCGACAAGCTGCGTGAAGACCTCCAGAAGCGCCTGAAGCGCCCCGTCTCCGTGGACATCCAGGAGATCAAGAAGCCCGAGGTGGATGCCCAGCTCGTGGCCGAGGGTGTCGCCCAGCAGCTCGAGCGCCGCATCGCCTTCCGCCGCGCCATGCGCAAGGCCGAAGAAGCCGCGATCCGCTTCGGTGCCAAGGGTTTCAAGATCAAGGTCGCCGGCCGGCTGAACGGCGCGGAGATCGCCCGGACCGAGGACTACCTCTCCGGCCAGATGCCCCTGCAGACCATCCGCGCGGGCGTTGACTACGGTTTTGCCGAAGCCCACACGACCTACGGGATCATCGGCATCAAGGTTTGGGTGAACCTGGGCGACCAGGTTGCCGAAACCGTGAAGCGCTGAGGTGACTCCATGCTGATGCCCAAGAAAGTCAAGAATCGCAAAGTCCAGAAGGGCCGCACCCGCGGCGTGGCTACGCGCGGCAACGATCTCGCCTTTGGCGACTACGGCCTCAAGGCGATCGAGCACTGCTGGCTCACGAACCGCGAGATCGAGGCTGCCCGTATCGCCATGACCCGCCATATCAAGCGCGGCGGCAAGATCTGGATCCGCATCTTCCCCGACCGTCCCACCACCTCCAAGCCCGCGGAAACCCGCATGGGTTCCGGCAAGGGGGCTCCGGATGGCTGGGTGGCGGTGATCCGCCCCGGTCGCATCCTCTTCGAAATGGAGGGCGTCACCGAGGAAACCGCACGTGAGGCCCTGCGCCTGGCCCAGATGAAGCTGTCTGTGGCATCCGAGTTCGTCAGCCGCACGCCGCCGGAGGAGTGAGAGCCATGACCAAGAAGAATCCCTTTTCCGAAATGACCGGCAAGAGCGTCGAGGAGCTGGCGCAGCTGGAGGCCGAACTGGCCGCCAAGCGTTTCACCCTCCGCTTCCAGCACGCCGTGGGCCAGGTCGAGAACACCGCCGAGATCCGCAAGACTCGCCGTGAACTCGCCCGCGTCAAGACGGCCCTGGCCACGAAGCTGGCCTAGGAGATCCCATGAGCCTCGAAAACAAGATGATTCGCAACGGCATCGTGGTCTCCAACAAGGCCGACAAGACGGTGGTGGTGAAGGTGGAGCGCAAGTTCCAGCACCCGCTCTACCACCGCACGGTCAAGCAGACCGCCAAGTTCATGGCTCACGATGAGACCAACGCCTGCACCATCGGCGACGTGGTCAAGATCGTCGAGACCCGCCCCCTTTCCAAGCGCAAGCGCTGGATGGTCCTCGAGATCATCCAGAAGGCCGGCGAGTAAGGAGCTCACATGATTCAGATGGGAACCATGCTCATCGTCGCCGATAACTCCGGTGCCAAGAAGATCTGCTGCATCCTGCCCCTGGGTGGTGGTGTGGGCAAGATCGCCCAGCTCGGCGATGTGATCACCGCCTCCGTGAAGGAAGCGATCCCTGGCGGCACGGTCAAGAAGAAGGCCGTCGTCCAGGCCGTGATCGTCCGCCAGCGCAAGGCCTTCCGCCGCAAGGACGGCTCATACATCCGCTTCGACGAGAACGCCGCCGTCATCATCAAGAAGGATGGCGAGCCCGTCGGCACCCGCGTGTTCGGCCCCGTGGCCCGCGAACTGCGCGAGCGGAAGTACATGAAGATCGTCTCCCTGGCTCCTGAGGTGCTGTGATGGAAACCGCAACCAAGATGAAGCTCAAGAAGGGCGACCAGGTCGTCGTCATCGCCGGCAAGGATAAGGGCAAGACCGGGACCATCTCCAAGGTCAGCCCCGTCACCAACCGGGTGGTCGTGGCCGGCATCAACATGATCAAGAAGGCCACCAAGCCCAACGCGCAGACGAACGAGGGCGGCGGCATTCTCGAGAAGGAGGCCTCCATCCACGCCTCCAACGTGATGATCCTCGATCCCAAGACCGGCAAGGGTACGCGCAAACGTGTTTGACATTATCCGGGGGTTCCGGTCTGCGACCTATGACCCCCGGACCCCCACGCCCCGCGGAGGCAAAGCCTCCTAGGGCTTTACCACTTCCATCTTCGCCGTTCCTGTGTGAAGATGATCGTTCTGCCCCGTGCGCGGGGTGGAGATCCACGGCGCATTCCGCGCCATGACAACTGAGGTTGGGGGGAAACGGGCCGGACCGCCGTCTCAAGCCCCCCCGCTCTCCCGAACCCCTGGGGCATAGCCGCCCCACGGAAATGGAGGAATCCATGACTGCCAAGCAAGGCCACGCGGAGCCCCGCGTCAAGGCTCGCTACCACCAGGAGGTGGTGTCGAAGCTCAAGGAGGAGTTCGCTTTCTCTTCCGCCATGCAGGTCCCCCGCCTGCAGAAGATCGTCATCAACATGGGCGTCGGCGACGCCATCCAGAACATCAAGGTCCTGGATGTGGCCGTGGACGAACTGACCGCCATCGCCGGCCAGAAGGCCATCGTGCGCAAGGCCAAGAAGAGTGTCGCCCAGTTCAAGCTGCGCGCCGGCATGCCCATCGCCTGCATGGTGACCCTGCGCGGTCCCCGCATGTGGGAGTTCTTCGACCGCCTCGTGACACTGTCCCTTCCCCGCGTCCGGGATTTCCGCGGCGTGCCCACCAAGTCCTTCGATGGCCGCGGCAACTACACCCTGGGCCTCAAGGATCAGCTGATCTTCCAGGAGATCGACTACTCGAGGGTGGAAAAGATGAAGGGCATGAACATCACGTTCGTGACCACCGCCGCCAACGACGCCGAAGCGCGGGCCCTGCTGGCCCACCTCGGTATGCCCTTCCGCAAGTAGCCAAGGAGATCATACCGATGGCCAAGATTTCCAAAATCGTCAAGGATTCGCGCAAGCCGAAGTTCTCGACCCAGCACCGCAATCGTTGCAAGTGCTGCGGCCGGCCCCGAGGCTTCATGCGCAAGTTTGAACTCTGCCGTCTGTGCTTCCGGAAGTTCGCCCTCAATGGGGAACTGCCGGGCGTCCAGAAGTCCAGCTGGTAAGGAGAGGGGACCATGCATACCGATCCCATCGCTGACTACCTCACCCGCATCCGTAACGGCATCATGGCCGGTCACGATGCCGTGGTGGTGCCCGCCTCCAAGATCAAGGCCGGCCTCTGCGGCATCTTGAAGCAGGAAGGCTACATCCACTCCTTCAAGCAGGTGGAGCACGAGGGCCGCACGTTCCTCATCCTCAACCTGAAGTACGTGAAGGATAAGGAAAACGTCATCCACGGCCTGCGCCGCGTGTCTCGTCCCGGCCTGCGCATCTACACTGGCGCGCAGGACATTTCGGACGTCCACGGCGGCCTCGGCATCGCCATCCTGTCCACCCCGAAGGGACTCCTGACGGGCAAGGACGCCAAGAAGCAGAACGTCGGCGGCGAAGTCCTCGCCCACGTCTGGTAACCCAATCCTGAAATGGGCGGAGCTTCCGCCCTCATCTAAGGAATCCACCATGTCCCGAATCGGAAAGAAGCCCGTGACACTGCCCAAGGGCGTCAAAGTCACTGTCACCGGGTCCGAGGCTGTCGTCGAGGGCGCCAAGGGCAAGCTCAGCTGCCCGATCCCCGCGGGGATCACGCTCGATGTCCAGGCCGACTCCGTGAACCTCACCCGTGCCAATGATGAAGCCCAGACCCGTGCCTATCACGGCCTGGCCCGCGCCCTGCTGGGCAACGCCGTCACCGGTGTGACGGAGGGCTGGAAGAAGGAGCTCGACATCGTCGGCGTCGGCTACAAGGCCGCCATGGACGGCGCCAAGCTCCACCTGGAGCTGGGCTACAGCCACCCCATCAACTACGAGGCCCCCGCGGGCATCCAGATGGCCGTCGAGAAGACCACCCACATCGTTGTCACCGGCATTGACCGGCAACTGGTGGGCCAGGTCGCCGCCGACATCCGGAAATTCCGCAAGCCCGAGCCTTACAAGGGCAAGGGCGTCATGTACACCGGCGAAGTCATCCGCCGCAAGGCCGGCAAGACCGGGAAGTAAGGGGAACCCATGGCGAACTCAATCAACATTCGACGCGATAAGACCAAGGCCCGCATCCGTGGCCGCGTGAGCGGAACCCCCGAGCGTCCCCGTCTCACCATCTACAAGAGCCTGAAGCGCATCTACGTGCAGGCGGTGGACGACACCAAGGGCATCACCCTGGCCGCGGCCAGCAGCCTGGAGAAGGATCTCCGCGGCTCGCTGAAGAACGGCGCGAACATCGACGCCGCGAAGGCCGTCGGTGCCAGCATTGCCGCCCGCCTGAAGGAGAAGGGCATCACGTCCGTGGTGTTCGACCGGAACGGCTACGTTTATCACGGCCGCGTCAAGGCGCTGGCTGACAGCGCCCGCGAAGCCGGGCTCCAGTTCTAGGGGATCACCATGGCGACTGCAGAGCTCAAAGACAACAAGGAAACCCGCAACTCCGAAGCCGGGGAATTCAAGGACCAGGTCATCTACGTGGGCCGCGTCACCAAGGTGGTGAAGGGAGGCAAGAACTTCTCCTTCTCCGCGCTGGTGGTCGTGGGCGACGGGAACGGCAAGGTCGGCTTCGGCCTCGGCAAGGCCCTCGAAGTGCCCTCCGCCATCAAGAAGGGCATCGAGAGCGCCAAGCGCAACATGATCAAGGTTCCAGTCACCTCGAACGGCAGCCTGCCGCACCCGGTGACGGGCATCTTCGGCTCCGGCAGCGTGCTGCTGAAGCCCGCTCCCGAGGGCACCGGCATCATCGCTGGCGCCGCGGTTCGCGCCATCATGGAGGCCGCCGGCGTCCATAACGTGATGACGAAGAGCCTGGGCTCCTCCAACCCCCACAACGTGGTTCGCGCCACGTTTGAGGGTCTGAAGGAACTCATGGATCCCTACACGGTCCTGACCAACAGGGGCCTGGACCAGGCGGAGGTTTAACATGTCGCAACTCATCGGCAAGCAGGTGGTGCTGACCCTCAAGCGCTCCATCATCTGCACCACTCCCAAGCACCGTGCCTTCATGCAGACCCTTTGCCTGAAGCGGCCCGGCGACACCCGCGAATGCGAATACACCCCCAACGTCCACGGGATGGTCAAGCTCGTGCCCCATCTCATCAGCGTTCAGGTGAAGGGGTAGACCATGAAGCTCAACGAACTCCGGCCCGCTGAGGGCGCCACCAAATCCCGCAAGCGCCTGGGTCGCGGCAAGGGCTCCGGCCTCGGCAAGACCTCCGGTCGCGGCGAAAAAGGCCAGAAATCCCGGTCCGGCTACCGCGGCAAGCGCGGCTTCGAGGGCGGCCAGATGCCCCTCGTCCGCCGTCTCCCCAAGCGCGGTTTCACGAACATTTTCGCCCCTGAAACGAAGGAGATCGGCCTCGGCCTCATTTCCATCCACTTCAAGGATGGCGAGACGGTCACACTCGATGCCCTTCGCGAGAAGAAACTCGTCAACTCCCGCGTGGTGAAGATCGTGGTGCTGGCCAGCGGCGAACTCACCGCCAAGGTGAATGTCGTCGCCGACCGCATCACCAAGGGCGCCCGGGAAGCCATCCTGGCCAAGGGCGGCACCATTCAGGAGCCCGTCGCGAAGTCTGCCGAGTAACGGCCGATGAATCGCCTTAAGAACCTCTTCGCGATCCCGGAGCTGCGCAAGCGGCTCCTGTTCACCCTGATCCTCCTGGCGGTCTACCGCCTGGGGGTACACGTCAGCGTGCCTGGGGTGAATGCCGAGAACCTTGCCAACGCGCTCCGGCGCGGTGGTGGCGGGCTCTTCGACGTTGTCGACCTCTTCTCCGGTGGTGCGTTCAAGAAGTTCTCCGTCTTCGCCCTCGGCATCGCCCCCTACATCACGGCCAGCATCGTGCTGCAGTTGATGGGGGCCGTGGTGCCCTACCTGGAGAATCTCCAGAAGAAGGAAGGCGAAGCCGGCCGGCAGAAGATCAACCAATGGACACGCTACCTCACGGTCGGCCTGGCTTTTGTGCAGGGCATGGGCATCGCATCCCTGGCTCAGAGCCAGAACGCGCCGGGCCTCGAGGTTGTCACCTCGGCCCTTTCTCCGACCGCGTTCAGGTTCCTGGCGGCCTTCACGCTATCCGTGGGCACCATGTTCGTCATGTGGATCGGCGAGCAGATCACTGAGCGGGGCATCGGCAACGGCATCTCGCTGCTGATCTTCGCGGGCATCGTGGCGGGCCTGCCTCAGGCCCTCACCACCCTGACGGTGATGATCACCCAGTCCCTGAAGAACGCCCCGAACGTCCCGCCCCCGGGCATCTTCATCCTGCTCATCGCGGCCATGACCGTGGTGCTGCTGGCCGTGGTGCTGGTGGAGAACGCCTACCGGCGCATTCCCATCCACTACGCCCGCCGAGCGGATTCGGCTGGCATGTCTAGCCAACGCAGCAGCTACATGCCACTAAAAGTGAACACCGCCGGCGTCATGCCCGTCATCTTCGCCAGTTCGGTGATCTTCTTCCCCGCCACCATCGCCCAGTTCACCCGCTGGGAATGGCTGGCCAAGGTCTCGGCCATGGTCAGCCCGCAGACCCACTTCTGGATCTACACGCCGGTCTTCGTGGGCGTGGTGATCTTCTTCGCCTTCTTCTACACCAGCATCGTGTTCAATCCTGATGAGACCGCCGAGAACATGAAGCGGTCCGGGGGCTACATTCCGGGCATCCGGCCCGGCAAGGAGACCAGCATCTTCATGGACAGCATCCTGTCCAAGCTGACCTTCGTGGGCGCCATCTACCTGGCCCTGGTTTCCCTGGTACCCCTCTTGATCACCAACAACATCCAGGGCCTCAACTTCTACTTCGGCGGCACCAGCCTGCTGATCGTGGTGGGCGTGGCCATGGACAGCGCGGCTCAGCTGGAAAGCCTGCTGGTCATGCGCCGGTATGACGGATTCCTCGAGAAGGGCCGCATCCGGCCCCGCTCCACCCGCGGGGGTGCCGCATGACCCTGACCGCGAACATTCTCCTCGGAGCTCCCGGCTCGGGGAAGGGCACCCAGGCCAAGCGCCTGGTGGAAACATTCTCTTTGACTCACCTCTCAACCGGTGACATTCTGAGAGATGCCGTCTCGAAAGGGACGGAGATCGGCCTGAGGGCGAAAGCCATCATGGCCGAGGGAAAACTGGTGGACGACGACACCGTCAATGGCCTTGTCTTCGCGCGGCTGCTGGACGAGACCTCTGACGTGCTGTTCGACGGCTACCCACGCACCCTTCAGCAAGCTCAGGCCCTGGAAGACTTCCTCTCCTCCAAGGGCATGAAGACGGGTCACGTGGTGCTGGTCGATGTCCCCCAGGAAGTGCTGGAAGCCCGTGTGGTGGGCCGGCGTGTCTGCAGCAACAATGCCTGCGGCGCCATCTACCATCTGGAGTCCAAGCCGCCCAAACAGGCCGGTGTCTGTGATCTGTGCGGAAGTCCCCTGAAGCACCGTTCCGACGACACCGCTGAAGCCTTCCAGAGTCGGATGGCCGAGTTCCACTCGACCTTCCAGCCGCTCTTGGGCTTCTACAAACATCGGCCGAACTTCCGGAGCGTGGATGGCAATCGCGCGCCGGAGCTGGTGTTTGAATCGCTGCGTCACGTCTTCGGAGAACGCGCTTGAGCAAAGAAGAAGCCATTGAGCTCGAAGCCACAGTGGTCGAGGCCTTGCCGAACGCGGTATTCCGGGTCGAACTAGAGAACAAGCATCAGGTGCTGGCGCACATCAGCGGGAAGATGCGCAAGAACTTCATCCGAATCCTTCCCGGTGACAGGGTGCTCGTCGAGGTAACCCCCTACGACCTCACCCGCGGCCGCATCATCTACCGATTCAAGTAAACGAGAGGACACCATGAAAGTACGGCCCTCCATCAAGAAGCTGTGCGAGCACTGCAAAGTGGTCCGACGCGAAGGCATCAACCGGATCATCTGCAAGAAGAACCCCAAGCACAAGCAGCGTCAGGGTTAAGGAGACACGATGGCACGCATCTCAGGTATTGATCTGCCCATCGGCAAGCGCATCGAAATCGCGCTGACCTACATCTACGGCATTGGTCGCGCCAAGGCGCACAGCATCCTGACCCGCGCGAAGGTCGACTTCGGGACGAAGGTCCGGGATCTGACCGAGGACGAGGTTGGTCGCATCCGCCGCGTCATCACCGCCGAGGAGACCGTGGAGGGCGACCTCCGCAAGAACATCTCCCTCGACATCAAGCGGCTCATGGACATCGGCTGCTACCGCGGCCTGCGCCACCGGAAGGGCCTTCCCGTCCGTGGTCAGCGCACGCATACCAACGCCCGCACCCGCAAGGGCAAGCGACGCACCGTAGCCGGCAAGAAGAAGTAGGGCGAGGAGCACATGGCCAAGACACAGACCCGGACCGCCGGTAAGAAGGTGGTCAAGAAGAAAGAAAAGAAGAACGTTCCCCACGGCGTGGCTCACGTCCAGGCGTCCTTCAACAACACCATCATCTCCATCTCCGATCCGACGGGGAACATGCTTTGCTGGGCCTCCAGCGGCAACCAGAACTTCCGCGGCACCCGCAAGGGCACGCCCTTCGCCGCCCAGGTGGCCGCCGGCATCGCTGCCGAGGCCGCCAAGGAGCAGGGTGTCCGCTCGGTGGACGTCCGCGTCAAGGGTCCCGGTGCGGGCCGTGAGAGCGCCATCCGCGCCCTCAATGCCGCCGGTATCCAGGTGACCAGCATCCGCGACGTCACCCCCATCCCCCATAACGGCTGCCGGCCGCCCAAGCGGCGCCGGGTTTAAGAGAGGAGGAGAGACATGGCACGTTACACAGACGCCGTTTGCCGCCTCTGCCGCCGCGAGGGCATGAAGCTTTACCTCAAGGGCGAGCGCTGCTTCAAGGAGAAGTGCTCCTTCGAGACCCGCAAGGGCAAGATCCCCGGCCAGCACGGCGCGGGGAAGATCAAGAAGCCCACCGGCTACGCCCTGCAGCTTCGCGAGAAGCAGAAGGTGAAGCGCATCTACGGTGTGCTCGAGAAGCAGTTCCGCCACTACTTCGAAAAGGCCGACGCCAAGAAGGGCGTGACGGGCCACAACCTGCTCGGATTCCTCGAAAGCCGCCTGGACAACGTGGTATACCGCCTGGGCTTCGCGTCCAGCCGTTCCGCCGCGCGCCAGATGGTCATGCACGGTCACGTGCTGGTCAACGGCAAGCGGGTGGACATCCCCTCCTTCCAGGTGAAGCCTGGCCAGGCGGTGGAGCTGGGCAAGCGGGTTCAGGAAAACGACGGCGTCAAGTCCTCCGTCGAGACCTCCGCTGGCCGGGGCATTCCCAAGTGGCTCACCCTGGACGCCGCCGCCTTCAAGGGACAGGTGCTAGCCGCACCGACCCGTGAAGACATCACTCTGGACATCAACGAGCAGCTGATCGTTGAACTGTATTCCAAGTAAGGGGGCAGGATGCTGAACCTCAGCGATTTCCAGAGGCCGCGATTCGCGGAGGTGACTCCCGGGTCCCTCACGGACACCTACGGAGAATTCGTGGCCTATCCCTTCGAGCGTGGCTTCGCCACGACCGTCGGGCACAGCCTGCGTCGGGTGCTGCTCAGCAGCATCCAGGGCGCGGCTGTAACCAACGTCCGCATCAAGGGCGTCATGCATGAATTCACCACCCTTCCCGGGGTCTGGGAGGACATCACCCACGTCCTTCTGAACCTCAAGGAAGTGCCCTTCAAGCTGCACAGCAGCGAGCCCCAGACGGTGACGATCTCCGCCAAGGGTGAGGGCACCGTGACTTCGGCCGCCATCCGTTGCAACCAGAACGTGGAAGTCGTGGACCCCACCGTCCACATCGCCACCCTGGGCGAGGAAGGTGAGCTGGAAATCGAGATGGTGGTCCGTCCGGGCCGCGGTTTCATCACGGCGGATCGCAACCATGACGAGAGCCTGAGTCTGGGCTTCATCCCCATGGATGCCAACCACAGCCCCATCCTCCGCGTGAACTACATCGTCGAACCCGCCCGCGTGGGCCAGAGCACCGATTACGAGAAGCTCACGCTCCAGGTCTGGACCAACGGCGCCGTCAATCCCAAGGAAGCCGTCTCCGACGCGGCCCTCATCCTGCGCGACCACTTCCTCGTGTTCGCGCGCCAGGACGAGGACTTCACCGAGATGGAGATGGGTTCCGCGACCCTCGGTGCCGAAGCCGCCAACACCTGGTTGGGCAAGTCTGTCGAGGAACTCGAACTCTCCGTGCGGGCCAACAACTGCCTCCGCAACGCCAACATCACCACCATCGGCGAGCTGGTCCAGCGCACCGAGGCCGAGCTGATGAAAACCAAGAACTTCGGCAAGAAGTCGCTCCAGGAGATCAAGGACGAGCTCGCTCGTATCGGCCTCTCCCTCGGCATGCGGCTCGAGCAGGAAGTGTAAGGAGCCCCCATGCGTCACAACGTTTCCGGCAAGCGCCTGGGCCGCACGACCAACCAGCGCAAGGCCCTCATGAAGAACCTCGCGACCGCCCTGATCCAGAGCGAGCGCATCGAAACCACCCTGGTGAAGGCCAAGGAGCTTCGTAGCTTCGTGGAACCCTTCATCACCCTCGCGAAGAGCGATACCGTGCCCAACCGCCGCCTGGCGATGGCCCGGCTCGGAAGCAAGGACGCCGTTCAGAAGCTGTTCGGCGCCGACTTCCGCAAGCGCTTCGAGAGCCGCCCCGGTGGCTACACCCGCATCCTCAAGATGGCCCATCGCCTCGGCGACGCGGCCGACATGGCCCTCATCGAGTTCGTGGACTATACCCTTCCCGAGCCCAAGGCCGAGGACGCAGAGTAGCTTGCCGCTCAATCCATGGAAACGCCCCGGCTTGCCGGGGCGTTTCCATGTACGCCTGGATCACCCGACGGTCCACGGGCCACTGGCATCCTCCGCGGCTTCCGCAGCGAAATCCGTCTTCCTCAACCGGCGGGACCGGACCACGGTGACGGTGCAGGCCGCCTGGGCCGCCACTTGGCTGGATACGCTGCCCAGCAGGGTTCGGCGGAGGGAGCTGGCTCGGGCGCCGATCACCACATGGTCCACATGGTTGGCGTTCACGTACTGGAGGATGGCCGAGGCGGGATCCGGGGACTGCAGGACATGGCAGCTGATCCGCCCCTCTTCCAGATTCAAGCTCTCAGCCCAGTGGCGCAGTTCCACCAGGCGCTGGAGGTGGAGGTTCCGCCCTTCGGCATCCAGGGTCTCGTCCAGCGTGATGCGGCCCTGTTTGAGCACGTTCAGACAGGCCACCCGGGCGCCGGGCAGCGCAGGCAGCATGCGGAGCACCATGGTGCGCAAGGTGTCAGCGATGGGGGCCGCCGCGGCGGACAGATCGATGGCCACCACGAGAATCGGAGCATCGCCATCGTGCCGCACCGGCGTCTTGGCCTTGGGGATCGAAAGCTGGTGATCGGCGAACCGGCGCCGGAGGACCGTGGTGAAGGAGTCCTGCCTCAGTTTCTCCGAGCGGGCGGTCAGCTTCACCTGATCCGGGTGCCGCAGGGCCATGGCCAAGTGGGCGGCGGTGGGGTAGCGCCAGGCCGGGTGCACCTCCAGGCATCGTAGGATGATCTCCTGAAGCCAGGGAGGGCAATCCGGGCGGAGCCGCCGCGGAGGCATCGGATCCCGCCAGATGCGACGCTTCAGGCCGGACAGGCGCTGGGGATCGCCGAAGGGCCGCACACCCGTGAGGAAGAAGTACATCAGCACGCCCAGGGCAAACTGGTCGCTGCGGGGGTCCCGCCTGTGGCCGAGCACTTGTTCAGGTGCCATGTAGGGTGCGGTGCCGTAGGGGAGGCGGAACTCCTCGCCCATCAAGTCGGGCAACTCGTCGTGTTGGGACAGGCCGAAGTCGATGAGCACCATCTCGCCCGTAGGGCGCGTGAGAAGGTTGGAGGGCTTCACGTCCAGGTGGACGACATGCTGGCGGTGAAGGTCGTCCAGGGCCAGGGCGGTTCGGGCGCCCAGGGCCGCCACCTCCGTGCAGGAAAGCGGCAGTTGGGGGAGCAGGGGCAGCAGGCTGGGACTCGGAATCCGTTCCATGACCAGATAGGGCTGGACGCCGAAATAACCTTGGGCGACGAACTTGGGGACGTGGAGTCCGGATAGCCGCGGAAGGATCATCTGCTCCATTTCGAACCCGACGATGGCGGCGGGATCGGTGCCTTCGGAGATGGTCGGCGCCTTCACCAACAGGGGAAACGTGGCCTCGGGATGGGAAGCGGCCCAAAGCGACGCCATGCCCCCCGCGTGGATGCGCTCGCCGACGAGGAAGCCGTCGAGGGTCAGGCCGGGCCCGATGGTTTTCTGTCGCATGGGTCAGCACCCTTTCCGGAGCCGCGCGGCCAGAGACGGGGGGAGGCCTGCCTCCAGGATGGCCACTGCGGCTGCCTCGACATCGTAGGGCACCCGAAAATGGGTGATCTCGGCTCTATCGGTATCCAGCAGAGCATACGCCGCGGCTGGATCGCCATTACGGGATTGGCCAACAGCACCCACCACGTTCAGCCAGCGGCGATGGGGTGGCAGAGGCACAGGCACGGATGGGACGGGTTCGAAAGAGACCAGCTGCCCGGTGGCGGTGATGCCATGCAGGGCCGGCAGATGGGTATGCCCGCAGAAGACCATCTGCGCGCGGCTGGCCTCCAGCGCCCGTCGGGCGTCGCGGCCCTCACGGATGTAGATCCACGGTGGGTAGGTCTGGGGACTGGCGTGTACATAAAGGCGCGGGCCATCTTCGAAGCGCAGGGGCAGGCTGGCCAGGAAGTCCCGGGCCTCTGGTCCCAGCTGGCCGCGGGTCCAGGCCATGGCGGTTTCGGCATCCGGGGTCATGGCGTCCCGATCGTTGGCGACGGCCTGATCGTGGTTGCCCGCCACGGCGATCGCGCCCCGGGCGGTCTCGGCCATGACCCGCTCCAACACGTCGTTTGGCTGGGCGCCGTATCCCACGTAGTCGCCGAGAAACACGAGATGGTCCGCACCTATAGACCTGGCATGGTCCAGACATGCCTCCAGCGCGAGCCGATTGGCATGGATGTCTGCCATGAGGGCGATGCGCATGGGGCGTCCTGGGTGGCGAAGGGTCAGGGTCCATGATAGGGACTCGGGCCTCGCCGGGTGGATTCCCTCTCTGGGATGACCGTCAGGACAGCATTAGGGACCCGGAATCTGCCAACCCCAGTGGGGCAGAGTCCGGGTTATGGCCCGTCCGCCACCGCGTCAGATCTCCGAAGATGATCGTAGAGTCATCTGAAATCAGGTTTTGCGGCAAAAATTCCCTCGTCAAGAAAATTCGCCTTCCAAACAGGAACTTGCTTGACCTGGAGGAAAGGAGAGCGTTAGCTAGGGTTCAGCCCATCCATCTCATCCTGTTCCGCCGGGCACTCCCGTCGCGGACTCCATAACGTTCCGTTGCATTCCAGTCTGGAGTGATCCAGGCGCAACTCATTCACTCATCCCGGCCCAGGCCGAGCCGGCATCAAGAAAGGGGATTCTGAAGGCTCAGCATCCACACGCCATCCGGCTCGACCCCGACAGAACCACTGAAGAACCAGGCTCAATCCAAAGGAACTCTCTAGGAGGCAACAAAACATGGCCATTGCAACCGAACAAGTCGCGACAAGGACCCCACTCACCAAGGAAGAACGCATGGTGATCGTGGCATCGTCCGTGGGGACGGTGTTTGAGTGGTACGACTTCTACCTTTACGCCACGTTGGCTCCCTTCTTCGCGACCCTCTTCTTCCCCAAGGGAAACGACACGGCCGCCCTGCTGTCCGCTTTCGCGGCCTACGCGGCTGGCTTCCTCGTGCGTCCCTTCGGTGCCCTGGTCTTCGGGCGCATCGGCGATCTCATCGGCCGGAAGTACACCTTCCTCGTCACCATCGTCGTGATGGGCCTTTCCACCTTCGGCGTCGGCCTCCTGCCGACGTTCGCCTCCATCGGTTGGTGGGCTCCCATCATCATGGTGACACTGCGCCTTTGCCAGGGCCTGGCCCTGGGCGGTGAGTACGGTGGCGCGGCTACCTACGTGGCAGAGCACTCCGCCCATGACCGCCGCGGCTACAACACCAGCTGGATCCAGACCACGGCCACCGTCGGCTTCTTCCTGTGCCTTGGAATCATTCTTTCCTGCCGTTATGCCATGACCAAGGAAGCCTTCGCCACCTGGGGATGGCGCATTCCCTTCTGGATGTCCATCTTCCTGCTCGCCGTGTCCGTCTGGATCCGTTTGAAGCTGCACGAATCCCCCGTGTTCACGAAGATGAAGGCCGAGGGCAAGACCTCCAAGGCGCCGCTCAGCGACAGCTTCCTGAAATACCCCAACAACAAGTACGCGCTGCTCGCCCTCCTCGGCGCCACCGCGGGTCAAGGCGTGGTGTGGTACACCGGCCAGTTCTACGCGCTGTTCTTCATGCAGATCACGCTGAAGCTGGACTACCAGACCACCTACATGATGATCGGCGCCTCGCTGCTGCTGGGCACGCCCTTCTTCATCTTCTTCGGCTGGCTGTCGGACAAGATCGGCCGCCTGAAGATCATCCTGGCGGGCTGCCTCATCGCCGCCCTCACCTTCTTCCCCCTGTTCAAGGCGCTGACGCACTACGTGAATCCCGCCCTGGAGACCTTCCAGAACACCACGGTGATCACTGTGGCGGGAAACCCCAAGGACGAGACGTTCAACCTCTTCGTCGGCCCCTGGAGCAAGTTCTCGGAATTGGACCGCGTAAACGACTTCTTCGGGAAGCAGGGCCTCAACTTCAACAAGATCGCGCCTGAGGCAGGCAAGATGGTGGTCGCCACCATCCAGGGCAAGAATCCCACGACGGGTCTGATCACCACCACCCGTGTCGAGGGCTGGAGTGCGGCCTCGGAAGGGGCCCTCAAGAAGGCCCTGAACGACCTCGGCTATCCCAAGGAAGCCGATAAGTCCAAGGTCAACTACCCCATGACCCTGTTGATCCTGTTCATCATGCTCATCTACGTGACCATGGTCTACGGGCCCATCGCGGCCTTCCTGGTGGAACTCTTCCCCACGAACATCCGCTACACCTCCATGTCCTTGCCCTACCACATCGGCAACGGCTGGTTCGGTGGCATGCTGCCCCTCATCGCCACGGCCATCGTGGCCCTGAAGGGCAACATCTACTATGGGCTGTGGTATCCCATCATCGTGGCCCTCATCACCGTGGTGATCGGCGCCCTCTTCCTGAAGGAAACCAAGGACCGGGACATCACCACCTATCAGCACTGATTTGAACTTCTGGCGGCCTCGCCGCTGGAGACGGAAAGGAGGTCGGGCGAGCGGAGCAGTCCATCGCCCGGCCTTTCCGTCTGCGCTTCCGCGGCGGCTTTCCCAGACATAGAACTGGAAGCCTTACCCTGGTTAACGATTACTGGACAACGGCTCTCGCGGGCCGGAAAATGGTTGCCACACAGCCCTCCAATCTTCTTTCCCAGCCCTCACGGATTAGCGTGGAAGCCGTGGCATCCGCCGGTTTCCCCAGCCTTGTTTCCTTTGTTCCATCCCGCATCACCCCTGGCACGGAGCCGACCCATGTCCGAAGACCTCTTCCCAGTGAAGCCCCATATTCGGGAGCGGGCCCATATCAAGACCATGGAGGAGTACCAGCGTCTGTACCGCCTGTCGCTGGATAATCCGGAGTGGTTCTGGGGCGAACAGGCCAAGGCGCTCACTTGGTTCCATCCCTGGCAATCCGTGTTTGACGCCGACTACAAGGAGGTGGACTTCTCCTGGTTCTCGGGCGGGCGCCTCAACGCCTGCTTCAACTGCGTGGACCGGCACCTGCCGCACCTGGGGGACAAGACCGCCCTGATCTGGGCCCAGGACGAACCGGGCGTCTATACCCACATCACCTACCGCGACCTCAAGCATCACGTGGCGCGGGTGGCCAACGTCCTTTTGCACAACGGTGTGAAGAAGGGCGACCGGGTCTGCATCTATCTCACCATGATCCCGGAACTGGTCTACACCATGCTGGCCTGCGCCCGCATCGGTGCCGTGCATTCCGTGGTCTTCGGCGGATTCTCCGCAGAGTCGCTGCGGGACCGCATCGTGGACGCCCATTGCAAGGTGGTGGTGACGGCGAACGAGGGGCTGCGGGGCGGCAAGCGGGTGCCCCTCAAGCGCACTGTGGACCGGGCCATCGAGGGCATGTCCCTGGTGGAGACGGTACTGGTGGCCCGACGCACGGACGGCGACGTGCCCATGCAGCCCGGCCGGGATCTGTGGCTGGACGAGGAGGCCGCCAAGCAGCGCTCCACCTGCACCAACGAATGGATGGGCGCGGAGGATCCGCTCTTCATCCTCTACACCTCGGGCAGCACAGGCAAGCCCAAGGGCCTGCTCCACACCACGGGTGGCTACCTCACCTACGCGGCCTTCACCCACAAACTGGTCTTCGACTATCACCCGGACGACATCTACTTCTGCGCCGCCGACGTCGGCTGGGTTACAGGCCACAGCTACATCGTTTACGGCCCGCTGGCCAATGGCGCCACCTCGGTGATCTTCGAATCGACGCCGCTCTACCCAGACGCTGGCCGCTACTGGCAGATCGTGGACGACCTGGGCGTGAACATCCTCTACACGGCCCCCACGGCCCTGCGTGCCCTGGCCCAAGCCGGCGACAGCTGGATCAAGAAGTACAGCCGCAAGTCGCTGCGCATCCTCGGCACCGTGGGAGAGCCCATCAATCCCGAAGTCTGGCGTTGGTACCACGACGTGGTGGGCGAGGGCCGCTGCACGGTGGTGGACACCTGGTGGCAGACCGAAACGGGCGGCATCCTCATCACGCCCCTGCCGGGTGTCACCCCCACCAAACCGGGTTCGGCCACCCTGCCCTTCTTCGGTGTGAAGCCCGTGATTGTGGATCCCGCCACCGGCGTTCCCCTGGAGGGCAATGATGTGTCTGGCGCCCTCTGCCTGGGCGCGCCCTGGCCGGGCCAGGCCCGCACGGTGCACGGCGATCACAAGCGGTTCCGGGATACCTACTTCACCCAGTACCCGGGCTACTACTTCACCGGGGACGGCGCCCGGCGGGATGAGGACGGCTACTACTGGATCACCGGCCGCATTGACGATGTGATCAACGTGTCAGGCCACCGCCTGGGCACCGCCGAGGTGGAAAGCGCCCTGGTGGCCCACGAAGCCGTGGCCGAGGCCGCCGTGGTGGGCTATCCGCACCCCATCAAGGGCCAGGGCATCTACTGCTACGTCCTGCTCAACCATGGCTACACGGAGCAGGGGAACCAGCAGCTCATCGGCGCCCTCAAGGAGCAAGTGCGGCAGGTCATCGGTGCCTTCGCGGCCCCGGACGTCATTCACATCTCCACAGGTCTGCCCAAGACCCGCAGCGGGAAGATCATGCGACGCATCCTGCGGAAGATCGCCTCCGCCGAGTACGACGGCATGGGGGATATCTCCACCTTGGCCGAGCCGGATGTGGTCAACCGGCTCATCGAGGAACACCAGAAGAACAACGCCTGATACTGTCCGGGGGTTCCTCGCTGCGCGAACACCCCCGGACCCCCGCGCAGAAGCCCGGCGGAGCCGGGCTTCTGCTTTACCATCCACCAAGTCTCGGAAGTACCTATAGAGGCAGGTCCCGCACGAAGGCGCGGACCAGGGCTTCGAAGCGGCCCGCGGCGGCGCCGCCGGCCTCGAGCACTTCCTGGTGGGTGAGGGCCTGAGGCAGGATGCCGGCGGCCATGTTGCACAGGCAGGAGATCCCCGCCACGCGCATGCCCTCGTGCCGGGCCACGATGGCCTCGGGCACGGTGCTCATCCCGACAGCGTCGGCGCCCAGGGTGCGGAAGGCGCGGATCTCCGCGGGCGTCTCGTAACTCGGGCCCGTCAGTCCCAGGTAGACCCCCTGACGGAGGGTCTGCCCGAGCCCGTCGGCGCAGGCGGTGAGGAGGGCCCGGAAGGCCGGATCGTAGACGGCGGTCATGTCAGGAAACCGCGGGCCGGGCTCGACGTTGGGGCCGATGAGCGGATTGGTGCCGAACAGGTTGATATGGTCCGTAAGGGCCATGAGCTCACCCACACCGAAGGCCGGGTTGAGGGCGCCAGCGGCATTGGTGAGTAGAACGGCCTTCACGCCGAGGCGCCCGTAAAGGCGCATGGGCGTGACCACGAGGGGCATGGGATGGCCCTCGTAGAAGTGGAAGCGACCCGCCTGGAGCACCACCTTCCGATCCTCGAAGGTGCAGAAGACCAGCTTCCCCCCGTGACCCGCCACCGTGGGAGCGGGGAAACCCGGCAGGTCCGTGAAGGGGATGGTCACGCCTGCCTTCGCCTCGGGGCTTTCGGCCAGGGCGCCCAAGCCGGAGCCCAGCACGATGGCGAGGTCCGGAACGAAAGGTGCCTTGCCTTTGAGGGCCAGGAGGGCGGCGGAGGCGGTCATGGCGGCTCCCGGGTCGGGCTAGAGGCTGGGCGTGAAGCTCACGGTCACGGCGACATCCGGCTGGAGGGCGCTGGGACTCTTCAGCCGCACCCGGACCGGGTGGTAGACCGGAGGGGTGGTGTTCACGGTGAAGACCGTGGCCAGCGTGGTGCCACCGGAGCCCGAGAACGTGAAGGTTCGGCCGAGGAAGGGCAGGTCCAGGTCGAGCTCCGCTCCGGCCGCCAGCGCGGGGGAGATGGCCACGCCGATCACGTAGCGCTTGTCGGCGCTCAGGCTGAAGCCACTGTAGAACACCTCGCCCTGGGACAGGTTCGGGTAGCTACCCCGCACCTGAGCGGCCTTGGCCATGCTGAGGGTGAACGGAGCCAGCGGGGTGGTGATGGCATTGGGATCCATGCCCCAGCCCGCCACGAAGGAGGCATAGGCTCCGGTAGTGGGCCTCGGCCAGGTCACGCCGTAGGGGGCGGTGAGGGAAGCCAGGACTGGATCGGTGAAGACAGTGGCGAGATCGACCGGTTCGGCCGCGGCCTTGGTTTCCTTGAGACGGGGGAGTTGGGAGTAGATGTTAAGGGGTTCTGCGTCCCGGGTGCCGTCGGCGTAGGTTCGGGCGGGCGGCATGAAGAATCGGGCTGCGGTGACGGCGTTGAGGGTGGACCAGGTGGCAGGTATTCCAGGGCTCGCCACGCTGTTTGCCTTGAGGATGATCTCCCAGGCCAGGGCACGGATGGCGGGGGCCGAGTAGGGCGTAAGCTGCGCGGGGGCCAGGCTGCTGATGTCCCGGATGTCCACCACCGGTGCAGCCAGAGCAGTACCTTGGGTATCCGCCAGGTAGGGGGATTTGAGGACATTCGCAGCCATGGCTTCAGCCAGGCCTTCGATTCTCGCCATATCCGGGCTCAGGTCTGTGAGGGCTGTTGCGACCGGAAACAGGGGCGCGCTGAAAACGCTGTAGGTCCGCCCCGTGTTGCCACTAAAGAGGACATTTCGGGCGATCAGAGGCAGAATCACACCTTCGTCCCAGGCATCATCGTTGGTTGAGCTGCCCCGGAGAGAGCCGAAATAGTGCAGGATTGCGAGGTTGTCGTCGTAGGCCAGGGGGTAGACCGTGCGGTCATACTCTACGAAAGACCCGCGGGGTTCGGAAACGCCCGGGGCATAGTGGAGATCGAGAGTGGCTCCGGGCGTGGCGAGGCCGTACACGCTCCGGAAGGTGGCGATGGTATCGCCGATGGCGAGAATGCGGCTGCCCGTACCGGTGGTTCGGCCTAGCAGGCTGGTCTCATCAACCGGATTGGCGGCGCCGGGAGCTACCATGCTGCCGAAGATGTAGCTCGGATTGACCAGCCACCAGGAGTCCGTGAGGCCGACGGCGAAGTTGACGACGCTATCCCCTGTGGGAGCGGCGGACGGGGTCGGGTTCCCCACGGGGGCTGTGCCGTCGATCGCCTTGCGCATGGCGTAGCGATAGCGAATCGCCTGGGGAAGGGCGCTGTTGATGCCAGCAGGATCGCCGACGAGGTTCACGGAGTGGCCATTCCCGCCATCAAAGCTGCTCAGCAGCTCCACCATCAGGGGTTTGTCCTTGGGCACCGTCACAGAGTAGAGTCCGTTGGTATTCGTGAAGGTCGACCCCCCGGAGACCACGAGCCAGGATGACTTGGTGGTTCCATCAGAATTAAGCTGGTCATAGCGCTGGTAGACCCTGATCATCACGCCCCGGGCGGGCATCGACTTGAGATTTGCCGCCACGGAGCTGTCCGCCAGCCCGGTGGGGATGCCATCAACATCCGTGGCAAGGGGCACACGGGTATAGGTGACGGTTCCGGAGAGGGTGATGGTCGTGGGGGTGGAAGTGGTCCCGCTCTTCTTTCCCCCGCAGGCCAGAGCCACAGTCAGAAGCGCGATGGCCCCCAGGGTCTGGAGGAGAGCTCGGTACTGCGGCATGACCACCTCGGAACGGCGAAAGAGCCAAGTCTAGCATGGCGCCCACAGCCAGTCCCGCGCCGGGACTTGACGGGGCGCTTCCTTCCAGTGCCGCGGGTGGCGAGGAGGTTCAGTACTCTCAGCGCCGGGCGTCGGTTCCCAGCAGGGCGTTCTGGGCCGCAAGCTCAGTAGAGACCTCTTCTTCGTCGTTGAGGACCGGCAGGGGATTCCGCTGCAAGCCATCGATCTTGAGCTCGAAATGAAGGTGTGGGCCCGTGGCGTTGCCGGTGCGACCCACCTCGGCGATCTTTTGGCCCCGACGGACGATGTCGCCCTCGTGGACCAGGTTCAACTTGTGGTGGGCGTAGAGGGTGGCGACCCCGTTCCCGTGGTCCACCACCACGTAGTTGCCGTACTGCTTGTGCTTCCCGGCCATCACCACCTGCCCGTCAAGGGCCGCGAACACTGCGGTGCCAATGGGAGCGGTGAAATCGATGCCACGGTGGCGGCCCTTGTAGCGGATCCGCTTCTTGCGTTGATTCTTCACCCGGACGACCTTGGTGCGCATCCGCGGGCCCCAGGCGGAGCTGATGGTCCGGGTTTCCACGGGCCAGAGCAGGTCCAGGCGATCCGGATCGGCTGGCGTGAAGGTGGGCAGCAGGGCGTTCAGCTCGGCCTCGCTGACCGGTGGCATGACAGGCTGCATGCGGGCCAGGAGCTGGGAGGGGGTGCCTGGCGCCTGGTGGGCTTCGAGATGGCCCGAAGTCGCGACATTGCCCGAAACCGGGACCACGGCCCGGATCTGGTAGGGCAGCAGGCGTTCCAGATGCGGCATGGGGGCCGGGGGGACGACCGCTGGGGTGGGGAGGGCTGCCAATGCGGGCCGGGGAAGGGCGGGGAGGGCCAAAGGGGTGGCCTCGTCACCCGCTTCAGCGGCTGCGGTGGTGGGGGTAGCGTTGCGGGTTGGGCGCACCTTGAGGCGCGCGCCAACGGACAGTTTCGATAGCTTCTGGTTGGGGTTCAGGGCGGCCAGCTCGGCCAAGCTCATTCCATTGCTGCGGGCCACCGCTGCGGCGGTCTCGCCCTTGCGCACGATGTGGACGGCGCCATCATCGGCGGGTCGGGAGGAGGTCTTCTTGGAGGTCCGCTTCGGGGCGGCCTGGAGGCCGAGGCTGAGGGACGCGAGAACGAGGGTCAGAGCGGCAAGACGCATGGGGTAACTCCCGGCTGGAACGGAAAAGCCTGCTTCGCTAGGCCTCCTTGAGGGGGTCATGACCCCGAGTCCACGATCGAAATTTAGGAAAAAGCCAATCCTCATCTTACCGGGGCCCTGGAACCCTGGATATGCAAATGTTTTCCAACTAGATCGAGAGCCTGTCCGGGTATGGGGGCACGCGCGAGGTTCCGTTGCTTGGGTGGGCTCCCGAGGTCAGGGCTCCCAGGGGCAGTCGGCCCAGGGCAGGGTGACGGTTCCCCGTCGCCCCCCTTCCTTCCGCAACAGGCGGGCCGGGCCGATGGTCATGCCGTGGCTCACGGCCTTGAGCATGTCGTAGAGCACCAGCAGACCCACCGTCACACCTGCCAAGGCCTCCATCTCGATGCCCGTGCGGCCCTCGCAGCTCACCTGCACCCGCAGCCAGGCCCGCCGGGCGGCGGGGTCCCAGTGGTGGACCACATCCACGGCCTCGATGACCAGGGGGTGGGCCAGGGGAATGAGATCGGAGGTCCGCTTGACGCCCCCCACGGCTCCGATCCGGGCCACGGACCAGGGATCGCCTTTGGGGCCGCCCCCTTTGGCGAGCGCCTCGGCGGCGGGAGCATCCAGCTCCAGGTAGCCGGCGGCGACAGCGATGCGCCGGGTGACAGCCTTGGCGGAGACATCCACCATCTTGGGGCGGCCTTCGGGATCGAGATGGGTCAGCTCAGCCATGTCGGCTCCTGGGTTGAGGATGGCCCCGATCTCAGGCTTAGCCTGAGATCGGGGCGGGGGGCTCCGGGGGGGGACATCGCGAGCGAAGCGAGCAGGCGGTCCCCCCCGGACAGCATCATTCACTCCAGGCCAGGAGGATGTCTCGCAGGGCGGCCGTGTCCGGCGCGTACGCCCGGGGGCCGCAGGCGGCCAGGGCCTCCTGGGCATAGAAGCCGTGCCCCACGGCCAGGCTGGGCACGCCGGCGGCGCTGGCCATGTCCAGGTCGAAGGGCGTGTCCCCCACCATGAGGATGTCTTCGGGTGCCAGGCCGGTCATGGCCCGCATCTTTTCCAGGGACTCGGGGTGGGGTTTCCCATGAGTCACCTCGTCCGGGGTGATGATGGGATCGAAGTAGACCTCCCAGCCCCAGCGGGCCATCTGGCGCAGCAAGGGGACCCGGCGCTTGGAGGTAGCCACCGCCATGCGCTGGCCGCGCGCCTGAAGTTCCCCCAGCAGCTCCGGAATGCCCTCGAAGGGCTGGAGGAGGTGCTCGTTCTCCAGGTGGCCATAGCTCCGATAGGCCTTGAGGACGGTGTCGTAGTCCAGACCCAGGGGACTGAAGGTGTTCCGGATGCCGGCTTCCACCGGAAGGCCCACGTACTTGAGCCATTCGGCCATGACGGACCGCGGCTGGCCCAGGGCATCCAAAGCGTGGGCCATGCCGGCCTCGATGAGGGGGCGGCTGTCCACCAGCGTGCCGTCGAAGTCCCAGGCGATGAGTTTCAAGGAAGCCTCCCAGCTTCCATGATGGCAGGCCGTCAGACCGGGGTGGCCGAAGGCAGATGCAGGGCCTGGATGAAGGTGGCCTCGGTAGCCTTCCGCAATTCCTCCAGCACCATGGCAGGGACGGGCGAATCCACGGAGAGGACCACCATAGCCTCGCCCTTCCGCTCCCGGCGGCCCAGGTTCATGCACGCGATGTTGATATCGTGCTGGCCGAGCACGGTGCCGATCTTCCCGATCATGCCCGGCCGGTCCATGTAGCTCAGCAGGAGCATGTGCTCCTCGGGCATGAAGTCCATGGCGTAGTCCCGGAGCCGGACGATGCGGGGCGTCCCCTCGAAGAGGGTGCCGGACAGGACCCGGGTCTTGCCACCGCCCTCCAGGGTGAGCGTCACCAGGTTGGAGAAGGGGCCACCCTCCGTGGATTTTCGCTCTTCCACCACCAAGCCCATGCGTTCGGCCACGAGACTGGCATTGACCATGTTCACGGGCTGGTCCCCAACCCGGGCCAGCAGGGCCGCCAGGCCGCTGACAGTCAGGGGTGAACAGTCGTGATGGGCGATGGCACCGCTGAAACCGAAGGTGACGCGATCCAGACTGCCCTTCATGAGCTGAAGGCCGAATTCGCTGAGGACCGCCATGAGCTTGAAGTAGGGCCGCATCTGGTCCATGACTGCCGGATCGAAGTGCGGCATGTTCACGGCGTTCTCCAAGGGGGTACCGTCCAGGTAGCTGAGGATCTCCCGGGACACATCGATGGCCACGTTGACCTGCGCCTCCTGGGTGTTGGCACCCAGGTGGGGCGTGACGACCACCCGCTCATGCCCGATGAGCTGCCGGAGCGTCTCGGACGAGGGGGGCTCCTCGGACCAGACGTCCACGGCGGCCAGGGCCACCTTGCCGGACTGGAGGGCCGCCAGCAGGGCCGGCTCGTCCAGGATGCCGCCCCGGGCCACGTTGAGCAGGATCACGCCCTCCTTCATGAGGGCCAATTGATCCGGGCCGATCATGCCGCGGGTCTCGTCATTGAGGGGTGTGTGCACCGTGAGGATGTCGCAGGACCGGCAGAGCTCGTCCAGGTCCACCAGGCGCACGCCCAGATCCTGGGCCCGCTTGGCGCTGATGTAGGGGTCGCAGCCCAGCACCTCGCATTCGAAGGCCTTGAGTCGCGTGGCCACGCGGCCGCCCACCTTGCCCAAACCGATCACTCCGGCGGTCTTGCCTTTCAGTTCAACGCCGGTGAACTTCGCGCGTTTCCATTCGCCGGCCTTGAGGCTGGCGCAGGCCGCGGGCACGTGGCGGCAGGCGGAGAGCAGCAGCGCCAGAGTGTGTTCCGCAGCGCTGTTGGTATTGCCGAACGGGGCGTTCACCACGATGACGCCCTTGGCGCTGGCGTAGTCCACGTCCACGTTGTCGATGCCCACGCCAGCGCGGGCCACGATCTTCAGGTTGGTGGCGGCATCGAGCAGAGGCTTGTCCACCGTGGTGCCGCTGCGGGTGATGATGGCGTCGTAATTCCCGATGCAGGCGTGGAGGGCTTCCCGCGACAGGCCGAGGCGGACATCGAGAGTGATGCGTGGGTCACGCTGGAGCAGGGCTAGACCCTCGCCAGTCACCTCGTCGGTCACGATGATCTTCATGGAGCCCCCGTCGGATCCTGATGCTGCGCCGCATTGGGAATCCATAACAATAACGGCGGAAAGCTTTCAAGACAAGGATCAGGCCTCTGGACATGAGCCCTACCCGGGGGCAAAATAGTCCACCTTCCCAACTCCAACCGCGCCTGCCGACCAGGGTTCCACCTGGGTCGTAGGTTTTTATTCTGTGAGGTGATCCATGCTCGCTCCGGTTCTCCGCTTGATGCTTGCCTTCGGCCTGGCCCTGCCGGCCTTGGCTGCCGGCCCCGTGAAGCTGGGGGTGATCCTGCCCCGCACGGGCCCCGAGGCGCCCATCGGCGAAGAGATGGCGAACGGCGTCCGCATGGCCATGGACGACCTCAAGCAGAAAGGGATCGTGGTCGAGGCGGTCTGGGAGGACGACACCGGCAAGCCGCAGATCGCCATGAGCGCCTTCGAGAAGCTGGCCCAGGATTCCAAGGTGGCGGGGGTGCTCGGCTCCTACACCTCGGCCAGCACCAGCGCCGTGGCCCGCCTGGCCGGGAAGTACAAGCTGCCTCTCATGGTGCCCATCTCCTCCAAGGACGAGATCACGATGCAAGGCTTCAAGTGGGTGTACCGGATCAATTCGCCCGCGAGCTTCTATGCGTCCACACTCTTCAGCATGATCCAGGCCCAGGGCCCCGTGAAGACGCTGGCCCTGATCTACGAGAACACCGATTTCGGCAACTCGGCGGCCCGGTCGGCCACGGCCTACGCCACGCAGCACGGCATGACCGTGGTGGGCGACGAGCCCTACGCCAAGGGCGCTCCGGACTACCGCTCCACCCTTTCCAAGTTCAAGGCCAAGAACCCGGACGTGATCTACATGGTGTCCTACATCGCGGACGCGGTGCTGCTCATGCGGCAGGCCCGCGAAGTGGGACTCCAGCCCCGGGCCTTCCTGGGGGCCGGCGGCGGCTTCAACCTGGCCCAGTTCGCCCACGAAAAAGAGATCTCCGAGCATGTCATCACCAGCACCCAGTGGGCCGAGGATGTGAAGTGGCCCGGCGTCAAGGCCTTTGCCCAGCGCTACAAAGCCCGGTACGGCACCGAGTCCTCCCACCACGGGGCCTGCAGCTATGAGGCCTTCCGCATCCTCGCCGAAACCGCCGCCAAGGCCGGGAGCGACCGCGAGAAGACCCGGGCGGGCCTGAAGGCGGGCAGCTGGCAGGGCATCCTGGGCGACGTGAAGTTCGAGGATTTCGACGGCTACACCAATCAGAACCACCACCAGATCCTCATCCAGCAGATCCAGGGCGGCGCCTACCACACGGTGTACCCCGCCGCCTTCGCTGCCCAGAAGTCGATCTATCCCTATCCCAAGTGGAAGTGATCCCCTAATTACTGTTGATCGGGAAGGGGCTCGGGATCGGTCCCGAACACCCCTTCCCATTTGGCGATGACCACGCTGGCCAGGCCGTTGCCGATGACGTTCACCATGGTGCGGCCCATGTCCATGATCTCGTCCACCGCCAGCAGCATGGCGATGCCGGCATCTCCCGGCAGGCCGAAGCTGCCGCAGGTGGCGGCGATGATGACGAGGGTGGCCCGGGGTACGCCCGCCACGCCCTTGCTGGTGAGCATGAAGGTGAAGACCATCAGCAGCTGTTGGCCCAGGCTCATGTGGATGCCCGCGGCCTGGGCGATGGTGAGGCTGGCCAGCACCAGGTAGAGGGTGGAGCCGTCCAGGTTGAAGCTGTAGCCCGTCGGGATGACGAAGCTGGCCACCTGGCGGGGGACGCCGAAGCGGACCACCTCTTCCAGCAGCTTGGGCAGGGCCGCCTCGCTGCTGGCGGTGCTGAAGGCGGTGAGGGCCGGATCCTTGATGGCCTTCACGAAGCCCAGGATTCGGATGCCCGCCAGCCAAGCCACCGGCACGAAGACCAGAATGAACAGCAGGGTCAGGGCCAGGTAGAGGCTGCCCACGAGGAGGCTGTACTGCTTGAGCAGATGGAACACAGCGTGCCAGCCCTTGATGACCGACCCGTTCACCGCGTGTCCCGCCGCCATGTGGCTCACGTTGTAGGCCATGGCGCCGAAGACGCCCAGGGGCGTGAGCTTCATGACGAAATCCGTGTACTTGAACATGGTCTGCGCCACGCCGTCGAAGAAGGCCAGCACGGGCTTGCCGCGCTCGCCAACCTTCGTGAGAGCGATGCCGAAGATCGTCGCGAAGATCACCACGGGCAGGATGTCCGCCTCCGCCGCGTGCTGGATGAGGTTGGACGGGAACATGTGGAGGGCGATCTCCCAGCCCGTCTTCGCCTTGACCGCCGCCACGGCCGCGTGGGCGCTCATGTCCATGGGCAGGTTCGCGCCGGGTTTGATCCAATTGGCCACCGCCAGTCCGATGAAGAGCGCCAGGGTGGTGATGATTTCAAAGTAGAGAAGAGCCTTGCCGCCCATGCGGCCCACGGCCCGGATGTCGCCGGTCTGGGCGATGCCCACGATGATGGTGGACAGCAACAAGGGCACGATCAGGCCCTTGATGAGGCTGATGAAGGCCTTGGAGAGGAAGCGGAACGTGTCGTAGGCCCAGGGGTACTGGTCCTGGGGCAGGAAGCCGCCCAGCACCACGCCCAGGATCAGGCCCACGAAGATCCAGAAGGTGCTGGAGCGGTACCAGGGTCGCTTGGCGGTCACAGAAACCTCACGGAGAAGATGCCACGGATAATGAGGCAAGTTTGGCATAGGACGCCGGTTGCCAGGCCGGGGTAGAATTAATCTCTGTTTTGGAGTCAATGAAATGGCCCAGGCCAAGCACTGGAATTTGCTGAACACCCTCTTCCTGACCGGGACCCTGGCCCTGGCCCTGGTACTGGTGCCCTGGCGCCTGGCCACCTCCGGTCTGGCCTGGAGCGAGGCGCTGGTCTTCTTTGCCATGACCTTCGCCATCGGCACGGCCATCAGCGGCGGCTACCACCGGCTCTTCAGCCACCGGGCCTACAAGGCCTCCTGGCCCGTGCGCTTCCTCTTCCTCTGCCTCGGCGCGGCGGCCTTCGAGAACTCGGCCATCAAATGGGCCAGCGACCATCGAGCGCACCACCAGCATGTGGATACCGACAACGATCCCTACACCATCGGACGCGGGTTCTGGTACGCCCACTGGACCTGGGTCATGGAGGCTAAGAGCCTGCCCCTCACCGACGTGGCCGATCTGGAGAAGGACCCCCTCGTGCGCTGGCAACACCGGCACCACTTCCTCATCGGAGCCGTGGTGGCCACCATCCCGCTGTGGATCGGGCTCGCCACGGGCAACGTCCTGGGGCACCTCGTCTTCGGCTTGGCGCTGCGCATCGTCATCACGCACCACACCACCTTCTTCATCAACAGCGCGGCCCACATGTTCGGCAGCCGCCCCTATACCGACACCAACACGGCCCGGGACAACTGGCTGCTGGCACCGCTCACCTACGGCGAGGGCTACCACAACTTCCACCACCTCTGGCAGTGGGACTATCGCAACGGCGCCCTCTGGTACCAGTGGGACACCACCAAATGGCTGCTCAACCTCCTGGCCTGGATGGGCCTGGCGGGCCAGTTCCGGCGCGTATCCGACGCCGCCATGACCCGGGCCCGCCTGCACATGGAGGAGAAGCGCCTCCATGAGCACCTCAGCCTGGCCAGCCCCGGCGTGGCCACCCCCATGCGTGATCGCCTCGCCGCGGCCCGCCTGAAGCTGGATGCCGCCCTGGCCGCCCTGCATGACCGGCACGAGGCCTGGCAGGTGAAGAAGGCCGAATGGCGGGCCAAAGGCGTGGCCAAGGCCGAGGTCTGGCGGGAGGCCAAGGCCGAGCGGAAGGCCGCCATGGCCTTGCATCGCGCCGAGCTGCGGACGGCCTGGGCCGAGTGGAAGGCCGCCCGCCTCGAGGTGCGGTCTGCGCTGGTGTACGCCTGACCTCGGGGAGGGGACATGAGAGGCAATCCCGCTTGCTGGTTTGAGATTTATGTCAAGGACATGCCCCGGGCCAAGGGGTTCTACGAGGGCGTGCTATCCACCGTGCTGACGCGCCTGGAGGCCCCCGACATCGAGATGTGGACCTTCGGGGGGGACCCTGAGAAGCCTGGCTGCGGCGGTGCCCTGGTCCACCTGGAAGGCGTGCCCTGTGGGGGGAGCGGGACCCTGGTCTATTTCTCCTGTGAGGACTGCGCCGTGGAGGAGTCCCGGGTGGTGGCCCACGGGGGTAGCATCCACAGGTCCAAGATGTCGATCGGCCCCTACGGCTTCATCACCCTGGCCACGGACCCCGAGGGCAACTTGATCGGATTCCACTCGTTGAAATAGCCAGGATCCAGTCCAGGGCCGTGCCGGCGCAGACCGCTGGGACCGGCAGCTGTGGGATCATGGAACCCCGTTCTTTGGAGCGCAGCATGGCTTCCTTCGATCTCCTCGTCATCGGCTCTGGCCCCGGCGGCTACATCGCGGCCATTCGTGCCGCCCAGCTGGGCCTGAACACGGCCCTCGTGGAGAAGGATCCGGGCCTGGGCGGCACCTGCCTCCACCGCGGCTGCATCCCCGCGAAAACCTGGCTCGAGAGCGCCCACCGCTTCGAGCAGATGCAGGTGGCCGATGATTACGGCATCGATGGCGTGGACACCAAGGCCTTGAAGGCCAACCTCGCCACCATCGTGAAGCGCAAGGGCCGCATCGTCCTGAAGAACGCCAAGGGCATCGAGTTCCTCATGAAGAAGAACAAGGTGACGGTGCTGAAGGGCTTCGGCAAGCTGCTGGGCGGCGGCAAGGTGGACGTGGCGGGCGAAGTGCATGAGGCGAAGCGCATCATCCTGGCCACGGGATCGGCCCCCAAGGACATCCCCGGCCTGGAGACCGATGGCCAGCGGGTGGTCAACAGCGACCACATCCTGGACATGACCGAGCTGCCGGCCCACCTCGTCATCCTGGGCGCCGGCGCCATCGGCGTGGAGTTCGCCTCTGTGTTCAGTCGCCTGGGCTCCAAGGTGACGCTCGTCGAGTTCATGGACACGATCCTGCCGCTCGAGGATGAGGAGATCGGTCTCGAGCTGGCCAAGATCTTCCGCAAGACCTACAAGATGGACGTGCGCACCAAGACCAAGATCACCCGCATCGAGAAGCGGGCTGACGGCGTGGTGTGCTTCCTCGAAGGCGAGACCCCCGGCGAGGTGGTGGGCAGCCACCTGCTGGTGGCCGTGGGCCGCGCGCCCATGGTGGAGGGCATCGGCCTGGAGAAGACCAAGGCCCAGGTGGACCGCGGCTGCGTCGTCATCGACAAGTTCATGCAGACGGGCGAACCCGGTCTCTACGCCATCGGCGACATCGTGCGCACGCCCTGGCTGGCCCATGTGGCCAGCGACGAGGGCATCGTGGCCGCCGAGCACGCCGCCCAGAGCCTGGGCAAGGACGTGCATCCCCACCCCGTGCGCTACGACCGCTTCCCCGCCTGCACCTACTGCGATCCCGAAGTGGGCACCATCGGCCTCAACGAGAAGGCCGCCAAGGCCAAGGGCTACGACGTGCAGGTGGGCACCTTCCCCTTCGCGCCCATGGCCAAGGCCAACATCGTGGGCGAGCCCCACGGCTTCATCAAGATCGTGGCCGACAAGAAGTACGGTGAGATCCTCGGCATCCACATCCTGGGCCCCAAGGCCACCGAGCTGGTGGCCTCCAGCGTGGCCCTCATGGGCGGCGAGTTCACCGTGGACGAGCTGATCAACACGATGTACCCGCACCCCAGCCTGAATGAAGTGTTCCCCGAGGCGGCGCGGGCCGTCTACGGGCGCGCGTTGAATATGTAGGTTGCGAACGCGCCCGGTTAGGGCGCGGAGATACCAAAAACCGCTCGAATGGGCGGTTTTTGGTATGTGGAGGGTGAACGCTAACGATGAAGCTATCCGGCCCCGCCTGCACCGAGGCGGTGAACGGAGCCGTGGAAACGGAACGATGAGAGAGCGTGGATGGCAATGCAGGCGGGGTCCGAGTCAAGCGGAGGGTTAGGCGGATCACAGATTGCCCCATACTCTGTACGCATTTAGGTGTTCATAATAGTCATTCCAGGTGATGCCAACATGACCAATGTAAAACAACACACAAAATGCATTTTCAGAAACCATAGCACGATTTAAATATACATTATTTATATATCGAATATGTTTTCTTGAAATCCAGAAATAGAAGACTGGGATAAAGAGTAGAAACCAGAAGGATGAAAAAAATGATGCAACTACGATGGCAAGAGGTGCAACCCAAAGTGAATGAGAGAAAATCTGAATCATCATCCATTCATATGGTGTCGAAAATACAGCCATTGCAATCGCATCAAATTTTTTAGGTTCTTTCACGATTACAACCTTCCCGCTTCGAAGGTCCGTTTGAAGTTCCATGAAATCTCTACAAGGAAATCCAGAAATTTGACCGATGCTGGTTGGGACTTGATGGCCAGTATGCTGAAGTTCTAAGCGTAGAAGTTGGATCTTTGTATCTACCGGTGGTTCTCGGTCAACCATGATCGCTCCAAGATGCTGTAATAGCCTAATCTCGAAACCGGCCAATTTTAAATAACCGCTTGAAAATTGCTTGAACGAATAAAACAAAATGCACGTCTTGACATATTCCGTTGCTTGTCGACACGTGGAGCCGGTGTCTGAGTTCAAGTACCTTCTCTGTTGGTATCGGCAATTGGCACTTATTACAGGCCGGGGCGCAGTTGTTGCAAATCGGGAAACTGCCCCGAATACGCCCGTTTGAAGCAGACATCGGGACAAAATTCGTCGGTAGGTGGTCGCCTTCAGCGAACGACGCTTCAATTATATGGAATGCAAGAGGGCGCGAATCAACCCCGCACAAGGCGCATGATGTGCCGGGTTCAGTTCTATGCTTGAACGATTCGATCAGGTGGTGTCTTATCCTCTCTCTTAGATCGACCATTGTGAACTCCTGACGCCTAACAAATGAAGCTAACCGGCCCCGCCTGCACCGAGGCGCTGAGTGAAGCCGAGAAAAACGAATGAAGAGAAAGAGCGGAAGACAATGCAGGCGGGGTTCGAGTTGAGCGCAAGGTTAGGCATAGACAGAAGAAGAAAGGCGTTTTTACCTGTATGAGTGGCTTTTTGCCAGGATGGTTTCGACCCGTTTTTCAGGATTTCAATTCGATCATTATTGCCATATTAAGTCCCTTTTCTACCTGAATTTTATCTTTCTCGGCCAGACTCAGATACGCCGTTCTCTCTTCTTCTGACATCCCCTCCTTGATCATTTCAAACATCTTCAGATCAGGGACTAGAATCCCGCCCGCCGTCCTCCAGGCAAATGCCGTCAGCACGGCTTCATTCCTAATCATGATCTCCAGTTGTTCTTTCTTGGTGGCCGAGGCTGTTGAAGGCTTTTCGAGGATTATTGAAGCGATCAATCTCGCCATATCAACAGTCATCTTAGGCTTATGGCTGCCGATACTTTCGTGAACAGCTGTGATCTCTTTAAGTATGTCCAGTAGATCCTGGACCTCTTCAGACTCAACATTCGTGCCGAGATTCTTGGTCATCTTTTTGACCATTTCCATATATTCATTGCTTGGCCGTTTCTTTGCCTTGAATAAATACAGGACGAAAATTCCTGTCACTGCTAGCCCAATTATGATAAATGTTCCCATTTTTTCACCTATGGGTAGTAAGACTAGATGCGCTGAATTAAACATGAGGCAAGAATTAGGAGTGAGGGCTAAATAATTCGCAGCAAAGGTGGCGACTAACTTTGAATTAGTCGAATCCTAACCCTCTGGCCATGAACCCACAAGGTTCCCCTTGGTTCCTCGTACGTCTTTTGGGAATCGCAAACGATGCGTTTGGGTCCATCCTTGGGCCCCTCGGCCCAAGGTCCCCTAGCACCGTGCACAGAAGTGCGGCGGGGCGGGCAGGCGGGAGAGGCCTTCGTAGGCCAGCTCCCAGGCGCGCACGGGCCCGCTGAAGGCCGTGGCCTCTGGCGTGAGGGTACGCAGCGCGTGGAGGGGCGCGGGATCGGCGGGCAGGGGCAGGAAGGGGATGGGCTGGCCGGTGGCGGTGCGCAGGGCCGCACGAAGCGCATGGGTGAGCGCCGTGCCTTCCGGCAGCACCAGGGGCGGTACGCGCAGTTCGGCGCCTTCGGGAATGGGCACGCCGGGCCAGAGGTCCGCCTCGAAACCGCCATGCTCCGCGTGATCCGGCGCCTCGCGCCATTCGGGCCGGCGGAAGGTCATCTTGCGCCGCGCCTTGTCCCAGTCCGACAGGAAGCGCTTCAGCTCCGCCTTCTCCAGGGGGCCCATGGGGGACTTGGCCAGGGCCACGGGCACGGGCCGGGCGATGCGGCCCGGCATGCGCCGCACGAGCATGGGCTTTCCCTCCAGCCAGGGCAGGCCCGCGTCAAGGGCGCAGACCAGGGCGCCGAGGCGGCGGCGGTGGAGCCCCAGGGCCCTGGGCAGGTCGCAGTCCGGTAGGGGGAGGAGGCCCACCATATTCAGCGCCACGCCCTGGGCCTGGACGGCGGTCGCGGCCGCCAGGGGCTCCCGCAGGTCCGCCGCCATACGGCCGAGTACCAGTACCTGCGGCAGGCCGTGGCCCTGGATTCGCTCCACGAGAATGAGGCTGCCGCCGGGGGCCGATAGCACCGACCCCCCCAGCTCCGCCGCCAGCCGCAGCGCCTCGGGGTTCATCCCAGGGCCTCCACCAGCTTTTCGCGGCGCCGGTCCAGGGCCGCGGCCGCGGCGGGCAGCAGGAGCAGATGCGCCGTGAGGATCAGCCCGAAGAGGAGCGCCATGCCGGGCACCAGCAGCAGGGGCGAGCTCCAGGCCAGCAGGGCGTAGGCGCTGCCGAAGAGGCCCGCCCAGAAGGCCGAGGTCCCCATGCTCAGCAGGCCCAGGGCGAAGGGCATGTTGTTGTTCTTGAGGCTGTCCATGGCCATGGGCCGTGGCGCCCAGGTGGAGGTCCACTGCCCCACGGAGGTCTGGGCCAGGAAGATGCAGCCCATGAGCAGCATCCCGCCCAGGAGGGGGATGGGTCCCGCGTGATCGACGGCCAGCAGCAGGCCCGCCAGCGTCAGGGCCTGGAGCCCCTGGTGGGCGGCCAGGCCCAGCAGCTTCCCCTTAAGCAGATCCTCCGGCCCCACGGGCAGGAGCAGCAGGCCCTTCACGCCGTGCCGGTCCAGGCCGAACTGGTTGAACACGAAGTTGTTCGCCACCAGGGAGAGATACGCGAAGGCCGCGGGCACGGTCCACAGGGGGTTGGCCTTGAACTGGGCGAAGGGCCCTTTCAGCAGCACCACGGTCATGAGGGGCATCAGGAAGGCGAAGCGCCCCAGGTGGCTGCGCATGATGGTCTGGAAATGGAGCCGCCCCAGGCCCTCGGCGGGATGCCGGAAACTCCACAGGCGATCAGGCCCGCGGGTTTGCGGCGTGGCCGTGGTCCCGTTCGTTTCCCGGGCCATGATCCGGGCGCCCAGGATCATCACCAGCGCCAGCAGGCCCAGGGGGTAGAGCTGCAGGGCCAGGGCCGCGCCCCATTGTCCTTCCTGCGCCTTCGCCAGGCTCCGGGCGGCGGCGTGGGTGGGCAGGGTCTCCAGCACCCGGGCGACGCCCCGGCCCAGGGTCTGGACCTTCTCGACCTGGGTGGCCTGGAGGGGGCGGGCGGACGGGCCAGCGCCGCGCTTCGGCAGGCCGGGGGACATCAAGGTGGAGCCCAGCCAGGCCAGGATCGCCACGCCCGCGAGAGCGAAGCGGAGGCGCTTCACCAGGGCCGCAGCCAGGCCCCCCACCAGCAGCTGGAGGGCCAGCAGCATCAGCAGCGTCTCGAGCAGCAGGAACGGGAGCAGGAGCAGGGTCGAGGGGGCCGCCAGGCCGATGCCGATCAGCAGCCCCGTCAGGGCCAGGCCCATGGTCATGGGCAGCATGTCCGCGAGGCCGGCCGCCAGCTCCGCCAGGTAGAGGGTCCGCAGCCGCAGGGGGAAGCCCCGGTAGGCCTCCCAGGCCAGCTCGCGGGCGCCACCCAGCACGCCGCCGATGAGCCCGCCCCCGATGCCCAGGAAGGCCAGCAGAGCGCCCAGGATCGTGAGGGTGACGGGCCGGTCGAGGCGGCCCCCGAGGAGCCAGCCCAGGGCGCCGCCGCCCAGGAGCAGGCCGAAGGCGCCGAATAGTGCGAGGATCCCCACCACCAGCGCCAGGACCCAGGCGCCCTGCCGCCCCAGCTCCCGGGCCGAGCGGTTCCAGGTGGCCTGTCCATGAGCGGCCAGCAGGGCCCGGAAGGGGCTTATGGGCATTCGACCGTCCCGGCTTTCCTGAAGACTGAGGACTGAGGACTGACCATAGATATCGGACGGCGCATGCGTCGTTCGATGAGGACTGTTTTCACAACCACGAGAGCGCCCCCTTCTGGGCGCCACCCACCAGATCCACGAAGAGCTGTTCCAGGCTTTCGCCACCCTGGCGGAGTTCGTCCAGGGGCCCGTACCCCTTGAGCCGGCCCTCGTCCAGGATGGCGATGAGGGGGCAGAGCTTCTCCACCACCTCAAGGATGTGGCTGGTGAGCACCAGCGTCACACCGCTCTGCTGCAGGCTCTGGAGGATGTCCTTGATGGTGCGGCTGGTGACCGGGTCGATGCCCTCGAAGGGCTCATCCAGGAACACGACCTTGGGCCCGTGGATCAGGGCCGCGCACAGGGCCACCTTCTTCTTCATGCCGAAGCTGTAGTCCGCGATGAGGGTCTTGGGGCCGGGCGCCAGATCCAGGGTGTCGAACAACTCTGTCTGCCGACCGTCGATGAGGGCGTCCGGCATGCCGTACATGCGGCCCACGAACCGCAGGTACTGGGGCCCCGTGAGCATGTCCAGCAGGGCCATGTCCTCGGGCATGGCGCCGATCTGGCGCTTCACGGCCAGGGGGTCGGCCTCTAGATCCAGCCCCAGCACGCGGATGCGGCCCGAGGTGGGCTTCAGCAGGCCCGTCACCATCTTCAGGGTGGTGGATTTCCCGGCGCCGTTGCGACCCAGGAGGCCCAGGAAGGCGCCGGGTTCCAACGACAGGCTGAGGCCTTCCACGGCCGTCTTGTCGCCGAAGCGCTTGGTGAGGTCCACGAGTTCGAGGGCGGGCATGCTTCGAGGGTAGCAGTGGGTCCCGGGGCATCCATGGCGCGGGATCCCGATATACTTCGACGCCATGAAACCACGCGATGTCTCCCTGTTGTCCTTGCTGGCATTGCTGGGCTTTTCAGCCTGTTCCAAGCCGGAGGCTGCGCGGATGACCAGCGCGGCGACCACGCCCCTCAGCGATCTCAACCTGGTGCGGGCCAAGATCCCCCAGGCCCTGCTCGCCGCCCAGAAGGCCCCCTACGGACCCCCTGCGGATCTGGGCTGCGAGGGGCTGATGGCCGAGGTCCGCCAACTGGACGCCGCCCTGGGCCCGGACCTGGACGCCCCGCCAGCGCCCGCCAGCTCGAGCCTGGCCGAGCGTGGCCGGGCCGAAGTGGGCGGCGCGGCCCTTGGCGCCGTGAAACACACGGCCGAAGGCCTGATCCCCTTCCGGGGCTGGGTGAGGAAATTGACCGGGGCCGAGCGGTACTCCAGGCAGGTGACAGATGCCATTGCCGCGGGCATCGTCCGCAGGGCCTACCTAAAAGGGTTGGGGCAGGCCCAGGGTTGCCTGGCCCCGGCGGCTCCCCTGCGCCCAGCTCAGCCACCCGCAGTCCCATCAACCCCCGACCGCGCGACTGGATCCGCCCCCCGATAAGAAGGTATAGGCGCTCCATGGTTAGCCAAGGCCATCCCTCAACTGATGGGCCCCATGGCTGCCATTTGCCGGTTCTGAAGCCTGGAGAGGGTCGCCAGGCCCAGGATGGATCCGATCAAGGCGCAGGCCATGTCCCATTGCGTGTCCCAGGGATCCCCCTGGGTACCGAGGAAGGCATCAGCCGAGCTGCCGGTCCATACGGCGGTCTGCCACTCCAGCAGTTCGTAGGCCGCACTGAGTCCCAGCACCATGAGCAGCAGCACAAACACGGACCAAGTCCCCGACTGCAGGATGCCCTTGCGGAACAGCACCTCCCGGAACAGCAGCACGGGCACGAAGCCCTGGAAAAGATGCCCCAGGCGATCGTAAGGGTTGCGGGCCAGGTGCAGCCAGTCCTTCACCCAGTAGCCGGCGGGCACTTCCGCGTAGGTCCAATGGCCGCCCACCATCAGCACCAGGCCATGCAGGGCGAGGAGGACATAGAGCAGGTTCGTGAGTGGGAATCTCCGGTGGGTGGCCACCAGCACCGGCACCCCCACGATCACGGGCGCGTTCTCCATGAACCAGGTGAAACGGTCGGCACGGGGTGCGAAGCCCAGCAGAAAGAAGGCCACCGTCGTCAGCAGTAGCAGCATTGCTGGGAATCGGCTGGATGTCATGGATGGCCTCTGGAAATGGGTTCGTGTGGACGAGCATAGCAACCACCCGAACCGCCTATGCTGGGGACCGGAGGACGACATGGATCTGGGCATCCGGAGCAAGGTGGCCATGGTGGCGGCGGGCAGCAAGGGCATGGGCAGGGCCACGGCCCTGGCGCTGGCGGCGGAGGGCTGCGCGGTATCCGTGTGCGGGCGCAGCGCGGACTCGCTGGCCACGGTGAAGGCCGAGCTGGAGGCCCTGGGGGTCCCCGTCCTGGTGGTGGTGGCGGACGTGGCGAAGGCGGAGGGCCTGGTCCGCTGGCACCAGGCCACGGAAGCCGCGCTGGGCCCCGTGCAGATCCTCGTCACCAATACGGGCGGACCCAAGGCCGCCGGCTCTGCGGACCTTTCCGACGGCGACTGGGCCGCCGGTGTGGAATCCACCCTCATGAACGTGGTGCGCCTGTCGCGCCTGGTCCTGCCGGGCATGCGGGCCGCGAAGTGGGGACGCATCGTCCACATCACCAGCCTCGTGGCCAAGCAGCCGCTTCCTCTGCTCACCATCAGCTCGACCCTGCGGGCGGGCCTGTCCGGCTTCACCCGCACCCTGGCCATGGAAACCGCCGCCGACGGCATCACCGTCAACGCCTTGCTGCCAGGGCACATCCTGACGGACCGGCAGCACCACCTGGCCGAAGTCAAATCCGCCACCGAGGGCATCACGACGGACGAGTACTTCTCCCGCACCGCCCAGGCCATTCCGGCGGGCCGCATCGGCCATCCCGAGGAGATCGGCGCCGTCATCACCTTCCTCTGCGGCAAACCCGCGAGCTACGTGACTGGCCAGAGCCTGCTGGTCGATGGGGGCCTTGTCCAAGGCACTTTCTAACGAAAATCGCCGGCCAACGGCCGACGATTTTCGCAAAAAACGACGTTTAATTTTTGAACGAACTCACCGTCTCGAAGTAGTGGGCGAAGGCGGCAATGCCGCCGCTGGCCTGCTCCCAGTCGTAGTTCTCGTTGGGGGCGTGGTAGCCGTGGCTGGGCAGGCTGAGGCCCAGGAAGAAGACCTCGCAGCCCAGGATGTCCTCCATGGTCTTCACCGCGCCGATGCTGCCGCCCTCGCGGGTGAAGGAGCAGGGGGCGTCGAAGGCAAATTTGTAAGCATCCTTGATGGCCTCGGCGTATGGACCTGTAACGTGGCCCTTGAAGGGCGCCAGCCCGTGCTCCTCGTGGAACTGCACGTCGGGGAAGCGCTTGGCCACGAAGGCGCGGATCAGGTCGATGGTCTTGTGCTCATCCATGTCCGGAACCAGGCGGCAGCTCATCTTGACCTCGGCCCGGGGCGGGACGGCGCTTTTGATGCCGGGGCCCGTGTAGCCGCCCACGACACCGTGGACTTCCATGGTGGGGCGGCCCCACACGCGCTTCATGACCTTGAGGGGATCCTCGGTGCGCATGCCGGTGATCATGTGGTCCTTCTTGAAGGTCTCCACGCTGAAGCCCGCGTGGGCCCATTCCTCCAGTTCCTTCTTGGAGGGCTTCACCACGTCCTCATAGAAGCCGGGGATCAGCACCTTGCCGGTCTCGCCGTCCATCATGGTGGCCACCACCTTGATGAGTTCCGCCAGGGGGTTGCGGGCCGCGCCACCCACCACGCCGCTGTGCAGGTCGTGATCAGCCGTCTCCAGCGTGAGGCGGAAGCCCTTGAGGCCCCGCAGGCCCGCTGGTGTGCTGGGCTTGCCACGGGTGATCCACACGGTGTCGCTCACCACGATGGCGTCGGTCTTCAGGCGGTTCCGGTGATGGTTCAGGCCGCCTTCGAAACTGGGCGACCCGATTTCCTCCTCGGTCTCCCACAGGAAGTGGATGTTGAGGGGCACGCCCGCCTGCCGGGCCGCCAGGGCGCCGAAGAAGGCCGTGACGGCCGGGCCCTTGTCATCCGTGCTGCCCCGGCCGCGGTAGGTGTCACCTTCCACCACGAAGGTGAAGGGCTCCGCCGTCCACTCGGGCTCATTGGCGGGCTGCACGTCCATGTGGTTGTAGACGGTGATGGTGGGCAGGCTGGGATCCTCGCCGAACCAGCCGTGGATGAACGGATTGCCGCTGGTCTCCAGGATCTCGGATTTGCCGCCGTGCCGCTCGAACAGCGCCCGCGCCGCCTCGGCCACGCGCCGCACATCGCCCTGGCGAGCCGGGTCGGCGCTGATGGAGGGAATCTCCACCAGGGTTTTCAGCTCCGCCTCGAAAGCCGTGCGGCTTTCACTGGCGAACTGGCCCAGGGCCTCGCGGGTGAGAAGGGATGGATTCATGGATGCTCCGGGAAAAGGACACCATGATCCCACAGGCCGAAGTGTTGTCTATAAATGGACCTATGGGTCTCCCATGCCTTCAGCCTGGATAACCTCCGGCCATCTTCAATCCTGTCCATTCCGGTAAGCCCAGGGCCAGGTTGAGGTTCTGCACGGCCTGGGCGGCCATGCCCTTGCCCAGGTTGTCGAGGGCCACCATCACCGCGCCGTGGCCGTGGCGGGCGGCGACACCAATATCGGCGAAGGCGCTGCCCGTGGTGGCGGCCACGCGAGGTGATCCGTCCACGATCCGCACGAAGAAGCGATCCTTGTAGAAAGCCTCGTAGTGGGCCCGAAGGGTCGAAGGCTCGATTCCCGCAGGCAGCGGGAATTGAGCCGTGGCAAAGATGCCGCGCACCATGGGCGCGCTCTGGGGCACGAAGCTCAACGGCGCCTCCCAGCCCTCAGCGGCGAGCGTGCGCAGCACCTCGGCCTCGTGCTGGTGGCTGAGCATCTTGTAGGCGCGGAAGTCGTTGGCCCGTGTCGGATGATGGGTGGTGTCCGAAGCTGCGGCACCGGAACCAGAGGAGCCCGTGGCGGCGGTAACGGCCACGAAGGCGGGCTTCCACTGGGCCAGGGGAAGGAGCGCCAGCTGCAGGGCCGTGGCGAAGCAGCCCGGATTGGCGATGCGCGTCGCGCCCTTCATGCGCTCGGGCTTCCAGTCCACGAGGCCATAGACCCAGGCCGGATCCAGGCGAAAATCCGTGGAGAGGTCGATGACCGTGATCTTGTCCGCGAGGCCGAGGCTTGCCCACTTGGCCTGGAAGTCGGGCCAGAGTTTGGCCAGCTCACCGTGGGGGAGGGCGGAGAACACCACGGGGAAGGCGCTGTCGGCCAGGGCAGCCCAGTCCGGCGCGGCCTCGAAGGTGCCCTCCACCAGCCCCCGCAAGTTCGGGTGTTGCCCGTGGAAGGGCTTGCCTGCATGGCTCCGGGCCGTACCCCGGAGGGAGGTCACCGCCGGATGGTTCGAGAGCCAGCGCAGCAATTCACCTCCACCGTAGCCGGAGGCGCCGAGGATGAGGACGTCGACTGGGGTCATGGAAGTCTCAAAAGAAACACTGAATGTTTAACCGCAGATGACGCAGATTTCGCAGATAAAGAACCTGATCCGCTTTGGCTTTTCATCTGTGCCATCTGCGTCATCTGCGGTTTCAAAACAAAATTCTTCAGACCTTGGCCGCGATCTTCGGCTCGACGAGCCCCAGCACGAACTTGCCGAGCGCTTCTGCGTCGGCGCGGGCGTTGCGGGCGGGGAGGCCCAGGGTGGCCACGAAGCGCTCGCCCACGCGGTTGTCCGTGGCGGGGCCGGCGATGAGGTCGGCCTGGATTCCGAAAGCGGACTTCAGATTGGCCACCCCTCCCGCGGCACCCACGGGATCGTTGGCGCAAAGGATGAACGCGCCGCTCAGGGCCTTCAGATCGGCGTCTTCGAGGATGGCCTGGACGCCGTACTCGCCCATGATGCCGTCGCCGGTCTCGGCCACGATGACGTCCACGCCGTGGGCCGCCAGCTCCGAGAAGATGATGCGCGACACGCCCGCGGCGCTGCTCGCGTCCGTGCATACGATGCCCGCGTCCGTGAAGTCCAGGGCCACCTCGGCGCCGTAGTCCCGCATGGCCAGCGCGTCTCGCATGAGCGACACGCCCGTGAGCTTGCAGGCGCCCACGCGGTAGCCCGCGCGGCTGAGCTGGCGGATGGCGGCGCAGGCGGCGGCGGTCTTGCCCGCGTTCATGCAGGTGCCTGCCACGTACACCACGGGGCAGTGGGTGGACAGGCCCGTGCCCTTGAGCGCGCCCATGCGGATGTGGGCGGGCTGGCCGGCACGGGACTGGAACTCGGGGAAGACGAGCACCTGGCCCAGCACCTCCAGCTCGAAGGGCTTGCCCACGTCGGGATTGTGCGAGAGGCACTTGCCGAGGACGCCGCCCATGTTGAGCAGGTTCACCGTGTCGCCGGGCTTCAGGGACTCGGGCATGACGCCTTCGTAGCCCTGCAGGGCGTTGCGGTGGCCCAGGGCCCCCACGAGGATGTCCCCGTCATGCAGGGTGCTCATGCGCCCGTAGGGATCCTCCAGCTGGTTGTAGGTGGTCTTTTCGCCCCGGATGCGGCAGGCGATGACCGAGCCTTCCTCCAGCAGGATCTCCGGCCCAAGGGTGAGGGTCCGGCTCAGCCGCAGGTTGCGGGTGACCGAGGCGAGCTTGTCGACGTGGATGCGCATGGGGACCTCGAGATCAGTTCGGCTTGGCTTTGAGGGTGAGCACTTGCTGGACGCCGAAGACCTTGGCGAAACCTGCGGCTTCGGCGCCGGTCCAGAGCTTGTTGGCTTCGCCATAGGTGGCGATGCGGGGGTCCATCAGGGAGTAGGGGGACTGGACGCCCTCCACCACGAAGGCCCTTGGGTGCAGGGTGAGGCGCACCTCGCCGCTCACGCGGTCCTGGCTGGAGCGGAGGAAGGCCTCCAGGTCCCGGGCCAGCGGATCGAAGAAGTGGCCCTCGTGCAGCAGGCTGCCGTAGAGGTTGCCGAGGCTCTCCTTCCAGAAGAGCTGCTTGCCGCTGAGGACGAGTTTCTCCAATTCCCGATGGGCGCCGATGAGCAGATGCGCGGCGGGGGCCTCGAAGCCCACCCGGCCCTTGATGCCCAGGATGGTGTCGCCCAAGTGCACGCCGCGGCCGATGCCGTAGGGCCGGCCGATGGCGTTGAGCTGGGCGACGAGGGTGACAGGATCCATGCTGTTGCCGTCCAGCGAGACGGGCACGCCCTGATCGAAACCGATGATCATGGATTTCGGCTTCAAGGTTCCAATGACGCCGCCCGGGAAGGCCGCCTCGGGCAGGGTGGTCCAGGCGTCCAGCGTCTCGCGCCCGCCCACGCTGGTACCCCACATGCCCTCATTGATGGAGTAGTCCTTCGTCTTCTCGGGGAAGATCACGCCGCGCTCGGCGCAGTAGGCCATCTCCTCGGCCCGGGAGAGGGCCAGGTCGCGGATGGGGGTGAGGATCTGGAGGTCCGGCGCCAGGGCCCGGAAGGCCACGTCGAAGCGCACCTGGTCGTTGCCGGCGCCGGTGGAGCCATGGGCGATGGCGGTGGCCGCCATGTCCTTGGCCAGCTCCGCCACGGCCCGGGCCTGGCAAACGCGCTCGGCCGACACGGACAGCGGATACATCTGCCCTCGCAGCACGTTGCCGTAGACCAGGTAGCGCAGGTAGCCATCGAAGAGCCCGGCGCGAGCGTCCACCGTGGTGTGGCTGATGGCGCCCAGCTTCGGCGACGCCGCCTCGATGCGGGCCAGTTCCTCGGGCGAGAAGCCGCCCGTGTTCACCGTGACTGTGGCCACGTCGTAGCCCTGCTCCTTGAGGTAGAGCACACAGAAGGAGGTGTCGAGACCCCCCGAGAAGGCGAGAACAGCGAGCTTATTCATGGGAGGCCTTTCATGAACGAAAAACTTTGAATTGAAACCGCAGATGAAAAACGAAAGATAGTTTTGTGGTTCTTATCTGCGCCATCTGCGACATCTGCGGTTAAAAAGTCAGTGTTCAGTTCGCCCATAGCGCAGCCTCCGCGTCGGCATGGGTCCGCT